>Ga0105097_10000031_pt1 | contig 46408 bp, 64 predicted proteins | sample PPLLak12cMay2015_FD_87035 | JGI IMG/M metagenome (GOLD analysis project Ga0105097, IMG submission 87035) | Freshwater sediment microbial communities from Prairie Pothole Lake near Jamestown, North Dakota, USA - PPLs Lake P7 Core (1) Depth... | ecosystem: Environmental > Aquatic > Freshwater >...
ATTATAGTGGATTCAAAAAAAGCAGTAGAACTCATGAGATAATAGGTATTTCATTTGAAGAGTTCAAATTATATTTAGAAAGTAAGTTTGAGTATTGTATGACTTGGGATAATAGAGGGTTGTATAATGGTGAGTTAAATTACGGTTGGGATATTGATCATATTATACCAATATCCTCAGCAAAAACTGAGGATGATATAATCAAGTTAAATCATTATACTAATTTACAACCTCTTTGTAGTAAAGTAAACAGAGATATTAAAAAAGATAATTATTTAGAAGTTATATAATTTTTGCATTTTTTCTGCAAATCTGATTCCAGTTGGTGTATTCATTAAATTTGGTCTTGGAACCATACCACATCTAATAAGTTCTATTCTGTCTGCATCAAAACAAGAGCCAATGGTAGGATCTGTATCGGTAACACCTTTATGATGATACTTGCACGCAGACCAAAGTTTGTTTATTTGTTCTTTAGTCAAAAAGTTTAATTCACCTTTTTCTACTAATTCTAAAACAAAATCTGCAGATCTATCACCATGTTGTGGATCTTGATAATCATCTTGTCTTTTACAATCGTGTATATATGCAAATAGTCGAACTATTGTCAAATCAACACCTGGTTGATTTGCCAACATAATTCCATTTTGTTCTACTTCTTTCCAATGATCGAAACCGTGTATATTATGATCCTCTAAAATAAATTCGGTTTTTGCTAATTTTACTATTCTTTGTATATCTTTTTCTAACATCTTATTTATATTATTTATGCAACATCATGATACATTATATATTAATTTTTCGTAATTTCTACCAATTTATATTTTTAAAAATCACAAATAAATCTTCTTTATGTTTTAATTGACTTGAAAAACTAGATATAAATAATTCAATATCTTCGATATTTTTCATTAGTAATAACTTTTGTTCTATAATATCCAAAACATTATGAATTTTAAAAGTATGTCCATTATATTCAAAAGTATTATACCTGCTATCAGTATCTACAAAGTAATCGACTTGATAATAATCTTTCTTTGTAAATAATTCAATAGTATCTCGAAATACAAATAGTAAGGTATTAAGTATTATATTATTACTTTTAAACTTTCTAGTATAGGAATGTTCTTTAAAACCTAATCTATTAGTAGTAGCAACATCATTGCTATAAGAATGTTTATCAAAATAATGATCATATCTATTTTTATCTTTGATCAAAATATCAATATCATGAATATCTCTGTAAATTAAACCATATAAATTCAAAGCCAATGATCCTGTTATAATATCATTCGGACAAATAGTACTTAAAAATTGTAACTCATTTGAATATTTATCCAACATATTTGGTAATACCGGAAATTCAATATCACCTTCAGTTATTAATTTAATCTTAAAATCTCTTAATGCTGATTTTGCATTAAACTCTGGAATTCTATCTGTCATACTACTATAAACCATAATTAAAAAGGTAAATCATTAATAAATTCTTCTTTATCTCTTTTAAATGATTGATAAAATAAAGGTTCAGATTGATTTTTAAAATCATCTGCCATAATTAATAATTCTGATAACTGATTTACATCAATTTGGTCATTATCATAATAGTCACTTATTACTGAATCTATATACATATCGTTTTATTTTATACAAATATAGTTATATTATTTAATATATACAAGTATATGAAACACTTAAAAAAATTTAATGAATCTAAAAGTACTGAAATGAAATTGGAAGATTATTTCGTTGAATTTACTGATAATGGATTTACTATAGATATTGAATTGAATTCAGTAAAACTTAAATATGTTGGTAAATATGACTTTGATGAAGTATTTGAAATGTATAATGATGTTATTATGAAATTAAAAACTTTTAAAGGTATAACAAAAACTAACTTTTCTTATAAAGAGTCTATGACTGATGTTATGATCGAAGTTAAAAATAAAATAACTGAAGGTGATATTATTGAAATTACACTTAGAGATAATAAAATAAAACTTAGAGCACATGCTTATTCAATATATGGTAATCCAAACCCTCAACAAAGTTACTATACTGATAAAGCAGGTAAAGTTGTGCCACTTAGTAAACCAAGACCTGCTTATGTTAGTTGTATAATATTATTTTGTAAAGATGAAGATAATAGAAACTATAATATAACTTGGGAAAATGCATACTCTGTTGGTGGTAAAATCACCAAAGAAGATATTAAGGCAAAAGTGGCAAATAAGAGTATTAAAATAGATTTAGAAAACACTACTAAAGTAATAGAAATCATTAATAAAAATGAAATTACTCCAAGATATAATGCCGAAGTAATGCTTGATACATTTGGTAATACAATTACTCCGGACTTACTTGTTAAATAATTTGACTAATCTATAATTTGTGCCAAAATTTTTCGGGTAAATATATATTTTCTATATCAATTACACCTTTAAATAAAGGTGCAATTTCTTTCGGTTTTAAACCGGCGAGTCCACACCCAATTTCAGTAACTAAAAAAGTCAATTGTGGATTTTGGATAGCAAATAATATAAATTCATTTACAAATATACTTATTTCATTTACTGATAATGTTTTTCTAACCGATGCATCTTTTGTAGGAATCCCATAAGTTTTACCTTGTAATCCTTTTGCTTGACCCCATTTGGCACCCCATCCTAATGCGGTTTTTGCAGCACCTTTTCCGTGTCTTCCTGACAAATTAGATCCAAAAACAAAGACTTGATTATCTTCAAGTCTTTTAATATTTTCAGGTGTTATTCTATCCTTCATATGAATTTATATACTTACAATAATTTTCATAATTTAATTCACCATAGGTTTTTTTAATTTCATCACCCATTACTTGGTATCTTTTAATACAACCAATAAGTCCAAGTCTTGATGATATTTCTATCATTAATATTTTTGTAAAAAAATTCTTCATATTATTTATTTTTATTTATTATATCTGCAAATGTTGGCTTGTAGGTAACCTGAGAATTTGTTATACCTAAAAGTTCATCTATAAATTTATTTCTTCTTGTTTGTTTTGAGTATATAGAATTCATATCTACTATACTATATGGAAAATATTGATTTGAAGATTCTCTTCTTCTAAAAATTGGACCAGTCAACATATCATGTTGAGTTTCTTTAGGTAGATATGTATAATCATAATAACCATTATGATAAGTATCGTAGTCATAATAATCATCGTAATCATAATAGTCATACCATGAACTAAACTCAAGTTTTAGTTCTAGTCTAACTACATCATATTTACTTTTCTTGCTCGTCTTTTTCATTAAAAATATCAACTATTTTAGTTATTCGCCAATCTCTTATGTTTATTTTAAAATCTTCGAAATTTGATGATTGTCCTAATATCTCAATTCTATCATTAATTTCTTTAATTATGTTTACCAGTTCTCTGTCATTATCACTTTTAACATCTTTTCCCGAATAAACACATTCAACTCTAGTTTCACCACCATCTTGTGTAGGTATTATCCAACTAGTTATATTATCATAAGTAACTAATCTTGAGAGTTCTGCTAAATGTTGATTTGCATTCATTCTAGACATATTATCGATATTTATATAAAATGCGAATATTGGATTATCTAAATTTATTTCATTTGACATAAAAATACTTTTTTATTATTATATCAAATATTGGATATTAGTTTATTAGGTCTAATAAATGTTCTACTCTACCAAATATTCTTGGTAGTGCATCTTCTTTTGTTAAAAATCCACACCAATCCAATTCATCTTCTTGAAGATTAGTATAAGGTATTATTTCAGATGTTAATCCAATTTCAGAAATATCATTAATATAAACTTTATATAAATAAACCTTTTTATATATTTCTCCTAATTTATCATTATATTCTATAACTATAGGTTCTGTGTCAAATATTTGATCCTGTGTTATTACAATAGATGTTTCTTCTCGAAGCTCTCTAATTGCTGCTTCAATTTTTCTCTCACCTTTTTCAATACCACCTTTAGGAAAAGAAAAAGTTTTTTTCCATTTAGAATTTACTGAATGACTTAAAAGTATTTTATTATCATTTAAGATTATAATTATACCCGCGGATTTTTTCATATATTATTTTAATAAATCGTTTAACTTAGATTCTCTACCAAATGCTTTTTTGGTTGATTCTGATATGTTACCTACAAAGCCATCCCAGCCATTGATTTGATGTTTTGCTTTTGTGCCGGTTAATATTCTAATAATTTTATTTTTTATTTCATTTGACTTTAATTGATTTTCAATCAATTCTGGACTAAAATTTAATTGATTATATACATATTTAATACCTCCAAAAAATTTCTTTTGAGAAACTTTCTCATACACGAACAAATCATGAAACTCATGAGTACTTGGTCTTTTAAATATTTGAAAGTAATAAGTATTACCATCCTCATATATGAACGGTGTCATTTCGATAATAATATTTGTCATTATTTTTTAATTAAATGTTATTTTATACAAATATATTAATTTTATTTGTATTTCCAATTTTTATTTATTAAATGTTTTTTTATAAACATCTTTAATTGCTTGGATACCATTAGGTTTAATTTCTCTTGTTCCAATACCTGCGAAATTTTGCGAAGTTATTGATACTTCCTTTTTCATTTCAACAAATTTAAGTGATGTATAAGACCATCTAAACCACTTATCCTGAATTTGGTCAAAAACATAAACAGGTTTATTATTGTTAATGGCCATACCAACTGCATATCCAGTTCCACCATCAACAACATCAAACTTAGACTTATTATAATATCCCTTTTCATTTTTAGAACCACTTTTAACTATTGTTCCAATTGCAAATACTTCATCAGAGTATTTAACTTGTGCCCAATTTCTCGCCAACAAATTCATATACTTATGAATACCAAAACGATTTAAAGTTTTATTTGCTTTGGTAATTTCTTTAACACCTTCGTCATAATCAGAATCACTAATCTCTATTCTATTGGGAGATTTATGAGTTTTTGTCTTATATGAGTATGCTCTTGTTTTCACACCATAGTTTGCACCCTCTTCTTCCCAGAAGGAGTCTGAACCGTATGCTCCTCCGGAATGACATACAATTTTATCTAAGTTAATCGGTATATTACCAAATATATCAATCATAATCTATTCAAATATTTTTTTTATTAATAAGTCTCTTTTGGTTTTTAAATCACATTGTAAAAAAACTTTTATTATTTTTTCATCCTTATCAAACAATTTGGATAAAGTTAGTTTATATCTTATCAAGTTAAATTCTTTTTTAAGATTACCTGCCACAAAATATCTAGCATCATCTAAATTTTTAATATTCTCTATCTCTACCGGTTCGGTATTAATGAGAATATGGTCTATGTATATATTTAGTCTCATATTCCTAATATTTTCAGTTTTAAATTACGATCACGTTCTTTTTTACTCTCTACTATGTATATAGAACACACATCAATACATTTTTCAATTTTATTTTGATTACAATTATAACAGTTACAACTATTATTAGTTCTTAAATCATCATAATATACTAATAATTTAGATGATGTAATTCTTTTTATCGTAAATTCTTTATCCGGATTTTTACAAGTATAATAATATTTTCGTCTGAATAAATTTCTAATTATAAATCTATCACCTATTTCCATCTAATATTTCATTTAATTTTTGATTTCTTTGATATATTTTAAAATCTTCTTCATCACTAATAAAATATTCATTCAATTCGTCTAATGTAAAATAATACCATTTTACTCTGTCTTTATATGGTAAATCCCAGTCACCATAATCTTCGATACACATTCCCCAACCAGTTCTACCATTAACTTCATCATCATTATTATATTCTAAATTACCTCGTCCTTTGACTTGATAATGACTACCTACTCGTAAAGTTTTATATTCTTTAATACAAACTACTTTTATACAATCCCACCTATCTATACTTTTACTTGACATAACTTTTCAATTTTTCTTTTTCTGATAATTATTTTAGCATACTTTTCTTTCAATTTACTATAATAGGATATACACTCATAATATCTATTATACTTTTTAGCACCATATGAACCATATCCACTATTAATCAATAGCCTATATTTTGCCAATTCTACTTTTATACTAACCATGTTGAATCATTTTTTGCAATTTCTCTCTTCTCCATTATTTGAAGAATTTCATTGATGTGAAATGGTCTGAACTCTTTATGTGCATCGATACCAACATCCATAGATTTTCCAAAGTCTTTAATACCTCCATGACTATGACCATAAAGATGTATTGTACCTTTGTGAGATTGTGGCCACACTCTATGTGCATAGTGTGATAAGTGAAATTTATTTTTACCAATGTATCCAGTGTAAACATCTTTAACACTTGTGAATAATTCATATGGATTGAAAGATAGTCTTGTTAATTTATCTTCATTATCTTCATCAAAAATTTCATCGTGATTTCCTTTAATCAAATGAATATTTTTACAATCTAATGATTTTCTAAAATCATACATTTTTTGTGGTGATCCAAATGCGAAGTCACCAAGATGATAAAGAATATCATTTTCTTTAACATATTTATTGATAGTTTCTATCATAGTATCATCCATTTCTTTGATAGATTCAAAGTTTCTGAATCCAGATTTCCATGTGGATAGTTTTTCACCAGTAATGTTTCTATGACTTGCGTGTGTATCACTAGTAAACCAAATGTTCATATCGTTAATTTTTAGTTATTATTATACAAATATACATAAATCTATCTTAATATATACATTAAAGTATAATTTATTATGAAACATATAAAGATATTTGAAGAGTTTGGACAGAAAGTAGTAACTTTCACCAATGAAAGAAATCCAAGACAAGTAATAAAAGTTACTAAAACACCTGATGGTAGAATAACTGAAATTGATAATCCAACTGGTGTAAGATTTTGTTTTTCAGTAGGTCAGCTTTTTAATAGAAATGCTGAAATTTGGGCAAGTAATAATAACTTTTTAATGGATGGTAAAGATATGACACCAGAGAAAAAAGTAATGGGTATTAGAGTATCAGATATACCACAAGGACATGAATTGAGAGCATTGTATCCTGGAAAATTTAGAAAATAAAAAATAATAAAAAAAATAAAAAAAAATGAAACACTTAAAAAAATTTAATGAAGATTTTGATCCAATGGGAAGTTGGAATCCTAATCACCCTAGTAATAAAAAAGAAGAACCAAAAGAAACTTTGAAGTTTAAAAATAAGTATGAAGATATAACAAGACAAGTAAATAAAACACATTTTAATAAATATGCGTATCTATTTCAATATAAAGTAGGTGATATAGTTAAAATTAAAGATGGTCGTAAAATTAAAGAAGTTACCATAACTGATATTAAAGAAATACCTTATAGAAATGGTGGAGATGGAAATGCGTTTGTTCCACATTCATTTACATATACTTTTGAACCTGTTATAAAACCAAAATATCTTGTTAAAAATGACAGAAACCCTTATTATGATGCAGATATAACAAAAAAAGTAGATAAAACACATTTTAATAAATATGCATATCTAAATCAACATAAAGTAGGTGATATAGTTAAAGTTAAAGATGGTCGTAAAATTAAAGAAGTTACCATAACTGATATTAAAGAAATACCTTATAGAAATGTTGCAGGTGGTAATGCCTTTGTTCCACATTCATTCACATATACTTTTGAGAACTTAAAAACATTTGAATCAGTAGATGATACTTGGAAACCTATTTATAAAGAATGGTTATCAAGACCATTTACAATAAGTAAAATAGAAAGAAAAAATACTAAATTAAGTCAACAGGATTTACTTAATATGTTTAAAAGAGAACTGGAATCTAAAGATGACTGGAATCCATCTTGGACAGAATCTTATAATGATGCTTGTAAAAGTTGCTAAAAAATAAAAAGACCTTAATTGGTCTTTTTTATTTTATGTGCTAAGTTGTCCCATAATATTCTATAAATATCATCAATGTTATCATACCTTATTCTTATTAATTCAATATAGTGTTCTTCACAATATTCATCTTTAATCTTATCATTTAATAAGATGCGATTATAAGTAGTGACACCACCAAACTTCTCTATTGGTTCAAAATGTTGTCTACCATCAAACTCAATACAAACTCTAAGAGAAGGTAAATAAAAATCAAATACTACCTCATCTAATTTATGTTTCTCTTTAGATGTAATTTTATATTTTCTTAAAAAGTTATGTATTTCAGTTTCCCCAAATAAATCTGATTTTCTCATATCATCATTAATTATAGACTCTTCTGTTTTTCTAAATTCTGGTGCCATACCTTTTAAGTGTGAAGTTGGTCTTTGTAAATAAACTATACCATCATAAATGATTTTAACATCAACTAAGGCTCCTTTATATTCAGTTAGTGTGTAATCATATTTATTACCCCAAAACTTTTTAGATTCAACTATAAATTCTTCATTAGTTTTTGTTGGTGTATTCTTCTCAGGACATTTACCCATTAAATGTTTAGAAACTCTTTGTTCATATTTCACATTATTATACTCAATAATAATTTTATCTGATAAAATAATTTTATCGGATAAATCTATGTATTTGTATTTGTAACCATGTTGATTATGAGATTTTTCTAAAAATTCACTTCTTGTCATATAAGTATATATTAGAAAGTTATACTCCCCTTCAAAACTTTTTTGAAAAATGTTGAAAGGGGAGAGAATAAACTTTATATATACTTTATAAAAATATTAGAAAATTAAAATGGCTAAACAAGTTAAAGAAACAAAAAAATTTGAATTCAGTAAAGTAGGTACTATATTAGATAATATAGGTAAAAATATTCCAATAGTAATTGAGAAGGAAATAAAAGAAAAAGTGTTTATATCAACTGGAGTATATCTTGTTGATGTTGCAATGTCTGGTAAATTATTAGGTGGTGGTATTGCAACAAATAGAATTAGTGTATTTGCAGGAGAATCATGTGCTGGTAAATCATTTATGTGTTTCTCTTGTGCTAAACATGCACAGAAAGCAGGATATTGTGTTATCTATATTGATACTGAAAATGCAATTGATTTAGAAGATTTACCTAAATATGGTGTTGATAACTCAATTGATAGATTCAGATTAATTCGTTCTAATAAAGTTGAAGATGTTAATATGTTATTATCACAATTAATTGATGATTTAAAAGCACAAAAACTAGATGGTTATGAGTTACCAAAATTAATGATTGTTATTGATTCATTAGGTCAAATGGCATCTAATAAAGAAAAAGCAGATTTATTAAAAGGTGATATTAAACAAGATATGACTAAAGCAAAAGCATTAGGTTCTTTGTTTAGAAGTATAAATACTGATCTTGGATATTTAGATATTCCACTTTTAGTTGCTAATCACACATACTTAACCATGGATTTATTTCCTAAAAGTGTCATGAAGGGTGGTAATGGTCTATTGTATTCTGCATCTGTTATTGGTATGATGTCTAAATCACAATTGAAAAATGGTACAGAGGATGATATGGACTTAGGTGCGTCAGGTATCTCAGTTTTATTCAAAACACAGAAGTCTAGATTGGCAAAACCTAAGAAAATTAGATTTGATATTTCATTTGCAAATGGTATGAATCCTTATACTGGATTAGATGCTTTCTGTAGACCAGAATATTTTGACCAAATTGGTATCGCTAAAGGTAAAATGGAAGTTGATAAATCAACAGGTGAAATGAAGTTTATTCCTGGTGGACTTAAATGGTATATTGACCACTTAAATAAATCAGTTCATACTAAACAATTGTTCACACCTGAAGTATTTACTCAAGAAGTATTATTAAAAATGGAACCAATTGTAAATGATTATTTTAGATTTAAAACAATTGATGAAATTGAAGAAGTTGAGAAAAAATTTAATAGCATCATAGAAGATGATGAAGATGAAACAAACGGATTTACTGACGCAGCAGATGCAGATGATATTTTTGGATAAAAAATAAACTTTTTAGTTTATTTGAATATAAGGAAAAGGTATAAAAATTACCTAGGTGTAATAACCTAAAAGTTTTTAAATAAAAAAAATAATAATATTATGAACAAACAAGAAATTTTCGAACAATTAACAGGATTGTGGGCATCTTTTGAAGCTAACCACAACAAAACAACTAAAAAATCTGATGCTGATGCTCGTAAAGCATTAGGTGAAATCAAGAAATTAGTTACTGCCTACAGAGCAGCATCTGTTACTGAAGCTAAAGCATAATTAATTTTTTCATATTTATCAAAATATGATGGTGGATGTTGATCGTACCAAGATCGACCCTTTATTAAAAAACCCTCTAATTAGAGGGTTTTTTGTTATAATTTAATTCTGTTTTGTAATAAAATATTAACCAATAAATAATTGTAAATGAAGAACCAAAATATGTTCTATAATTTAAATAATTACTTATTAAAGAATCAATTAAATGAAATAATAACATACTACCTAATAGTATAAAGTTTAATTGATCTGACTTTCTAGAATAAATATATTTTTTAAAATTTAATATTCTATTTTGTATTAATAATTTTTTAATTAAATTATGTGTTGTTATATCAGTTAGTTTATATTCTCTGTTACAAGTAACACATAAATTAAAATTCTCACTTTTTGGATCCTTGGAAACTCTTTTATACACCTCTCTTAATTTATCAATTTTTTCAATGGGTCCTAAATTAGAATTTTCAATAAGGTCAGTCTTGCAAGAATAACATGTTACACCTTGTCGAACTTGCCATCCTATTGAGTCTTTTGTTTTATTTAATCTCCATATTTTAAAAATTATAAAAAACATTAATACTAATGATAGTAATGAAAATATTGTAGAAAAACACATTATGATAATATTAAAGTTAAAAATTTATCTCTTAGGTCTTGTTTAGAAAGAGATTTAATACATTCGGGTCCAATTCCTAAGTTTATATTTTTTGGTACCGTTAACGGTCTACCACATTTACCACAAGTACCTTCGTGCCAAACTTCAATAAAGTCTTGAAGTTTATTTAATTTAAGTTTATTTAAAACATAATCAAATACTTTTACAGATTGTGCTTCTGATGTAACTGCTGATTTTTTACCATGTCTGTAAACACCTTCAATTGTAGTACCTAAATAAGTATAAGTATCAGGTCCTGTTAAAACACTAACAAAGAATAAGTTACTACCCTTATCTTTATTTTTCTTTACTTTAAAAGTAAATCTATTACCGGTTTTGGTATTCACAATAGTAAATGTTGAATTACCTGCAAACATAAATTTAAGAGCATCTGAATTATTCAACTTTTGTCCTGACATAGTTTGTTTTTGTTTCTACAAATATACGAATAATAATTAATATATACACTATGGAAATTAAAAAATTTGATACTTTTTTAGAAGCTTTAGCAAGAACTGATAGAGATTTAAAAAAACTTAAAAGAACTAAAGAGTTAAACGGATCGGACTTTTTAGAAATATTACATGAAAATTGTAAAAACTTTTCTTTTGATAATACCCAACTTTGGAGGTCAAAAACTAAAAAATATAATTTAGAATTATTTACTCCTACTCCAAGAAATGCAGATCCTCTTGCATTTAAAGATTTCTTTAATGAGATAGAACACAATACTGATGAATATCCAGTTGTTAGAAAAAACTCTTTAATTGGTGGCACTGATAAAGAAATTTGTAAGTTTTTAGTTGGTGGTGATATGTATTTAGTTATACCATTTGATGATAGTGAAATAGTATTTTGTCCAATTATGGATATGTGGGCAATGTCTGATGATAGAAGAAACTTAACTGGTAAAAATATGTTGGTTAATGGTAGACCAATAAGTAAAGATAATTTTATAAAAGTTTCCTATACTAAAGACTTTCAATACTTAGATAAAGGTTGGAATGACAAAGGTTGTGAATTTTTCACATCAAGTCCTTGTTTACTTGTTCATGAAAGTAAAATTGATTGGTTAAAGAAAAACTTAAAATAAACTTCAACAATTTCACCTATTTATAATCATAATGATTAAAATTGAGTTTTTATTTTTAATATATAATTAAAAGTAAAAACTAAACTATGAATTATATAGGAATTGATATATCGTTAAACTCAACTGCAGTTTATATAGAAAGTAAATTAGGAAATAAAATATTATCATTTACAAATAAGAAAGATAATAATATTTATATTAAAGAATTGGATAGATATGGTGTTAAATTTTATCATCATAATAGACCAGTCTCAAAGGATTACTCAGAAAATGAAATTCTAAAATTAAAACATTATAATATGTTATCTGATTTATTAATTAGTGAAATAATTAATAATATTAATAAAGATGAAAAGACATATTGTCAAATAGAAGGATATTCATTTTCAAAGAATACATCATCTATACTTGATATTGTTTCATTTTCAACTCTAATAAGGTCTTTATTATTAAAATCTATAAAAGATATAGATATAACAATCATATCACCATCTTCATTAAAATTAGAAACTTGTAAGTTAGTTTATGAACCAGTGGATGTTGGTATCAGAAAACCTAAATATGAGTATAAAAACAATCAAGGTATATCAGGAGGTTCTTTCAAAAAACCTCAGATGTTCAGAGCAATGATAGATGGTGATATTAGGTGTCCTATAAGTGATATGATTTTATCATATAGAGAACTTATGGATAGAGATAAAATCCCTAACCCAATAGAGGATATAATAGATTCTATATTTTGTTGTAAAGTTAAAATTAATGAAATTGAAAATGTTAATAGACAATGAAATTAAAATCATAGTTAATTCATCAATAATAATATCAAAACTAAAAGAATTAAATATTAAGGTTAATATAAATGATATAATTTATCTACCAATTGAAAAGTTATGGAAATCATCTAATAAAAAAGTAAATGTTAAATGTGATATTTGTGATAGTGTAAAATCAATATCATATAGTATGTATAACAAAAACATAAAAAAATATAACTTATATACATGTTCTAATAAATGTTCATATATTAAAAATAAGATGACTAGTATTGAGAAATATGGTGATGAGAATTATAATAATAGAAAAAAGTCCAAAATGACCAATATTGAGAAATATGGTGATGAGAATTATAATAATAGAGAAAAATATAAAATCACTAATATGGAAAGATATGGTGATGAGAATTACAATAATAGAGAAAAGTCTAAGGCAACTAATATTGAGAAATATGGTGATGAGAATTACAATAATAGAGAAAAGTCTAAGGCAACCAACATTGAGAAATATGGAGTTGATAGTTATTCAAAAACTAATGAATTTAAGAATAAAGTAAAAGAGACTAGTTTAGAAAGATATGGAGTTGATAATTATTCAAAAACAAATGAATTTAAGAATAAAGTAAAAGAGACTAGTTTAGAAAGATATGGAGTTGATAGTCCAAATAGATCAGAATACATTAAAGAAATGAAAAAGAGTTCAATGATGAAAAAATATGGATATATATCAAACTCCATGACTAAAGAATCAAAGGATAAATTAAAAAAAACAAATTTAGAAAGATATGGAGTTGAATATCCTATGCAAGTTTTAGAGTTTAGTGAAAAGCAACAAAAGAATTCAAAGAGAATTAAATACTATAATGAAAATATTTATTACCAAAGTAGTTATGAAAAAGACTTCTTAGATTATGTTTCTGATATTAATATCTTATCAAAAGTTAGTAGAGGTCCTACCATAAAATATAATAATGGTGTGAGTGAAAAAATACATTATCCAGATTTTTATTTAGATGAGTATAATCTAATAATTGAAATAAAGTCTGATTATTACTATTATAAATATTTAGAAACTAATAAATTGAAATTTAATAAGGCAATTGAAATGGGTTATAATTACATGTTCATAATTAATAAAAATTATAAATATTTTAATGAATTTATAAATATTTTAGATAAACAAAACCCATCATAAGATGGGTTTAATTAAATTTCTTTAGTCTCATTTTTATAGTTTTTTCTATCTAATTGCAGACATTTCAAATGGTGCTTTATTACCAGTATTTTTCTCAAGCCATTCAATAGTTTTAATCTTATCTTCTTTAGTTCTTTTTCTACTTATTCTAATCCAAGTAAATATATCATCCCAATCAGAATCACTTATACTATTAAATATTCCTGACTCTTTAAAGTATTCTAAACATTCAATTCTACCATATTCTGCTGCCCATTTTATTATCTGATTACCTTTACCTTTATTTACAAGATCATCCCACTCTTTAGTTTTTTCAATATATTTCATTAATAATAAGAATGGTTCGTAATAAGATTTACCTGGATTCACTTTTGAATCTACCCAAGTTCCTTGATAACAAGCTCTAAGTGGTAGTGATGATCCAAAGTTAGGATCTAATCCTGCACTTAAACAAAATTGTAAAGGTTCAACCTCATTAACAACCTTTTTAAATATAGCTCCATTCATTTCGGCACCATATTCAACTAAAAGTTTAATCATATCGATTCCATTTGCTTTTAATAATGGACCATCTTCTTTTTTCTTTAATGTTGTTAATGCACCCAATTTAAGGATTGCTTCTACTTTTTTAATATCGTTTTCTTCAATTGCATTCTCAAGACATTTACCAGAATCATTATTAATTTCAGCACCATCTTCTTTAACTAATTTGGTTATTTCTTCTATTGATAAACCTTTTTCAACAATTTTTCTATTTGCTATCTTAGTTCTTTCTTTTCTCTCTATTTCTTCCTTAGTCATTGGTTTAAACATTGACCAAAGGTCTTGTTCAATATCATATGTTTTTTCAAAATCTTTTAACATTTCTTTAAACCTATTAGTTGATATAGAAGTATCTGGTCTATTATGACACGCTCTTACACTTTGTCCTGGTTCAATTGTTATACCAATTGTAGAATTATTATCAGTCAAAGGAACATTGAAATCATAAATATAATATTGTTTATTATTATGATTAGCAACATAACTATTCCAGTTACCAATTGTATCTTTGATACAATGACTCGTATGTCCATTTAACATTTGATTTGAAGTAAATGATTTAACTTCTACAATTAATATACCTGTTTTATTTAAATCAGTATCGTATCGGTTTTCCGGAAATACTATTTCTGCACCGGAGTTACCTAATTTAATATTACACTTATCTACTTTTTCACAGAATTCTAAAAATCTTCTTCTAACACCACGAATTCTTCTATCTTCTTCAGATTCACCTTCAATCACTTCATCTTTACTCAATTCAACTGAGTTTAAGTATTGTTTTGCTGCTTTTATAAACTCTTCAATATTTTGGTATCTTGGTAATGTACTCATAAAGTGATAAGTATTATACAATGGATTTGGATTACCCGTTCTTAATTGAGTTTCAAATGTATCAAGTTGAATACTACCAAAGAAACCATCTACTTGTTCGTCGGTTAATAAATCAAATCCTTCTGCTATCTCAACAAATTTTTCCATATTCATTTCTGATATGTTATTATAAGATTCTTTTAGTCTTGGATTAATACTTAACTTATCTGCAATTTTTTTAACTTTTCTATATTGTTCTAATCTATCTAAGCCATCAGATAGTTTTTCCATATTGTTTGTTACATTAGTATCAATAAAATTTAAATCAAACGCCTTTTTAACTAAAACACCATTAACATCAATTGTAAGATTAGACATAATATCTTTATTCTCTATTAATTTTCTGTAAATATTTGATAAATCTTCAAAAGTGGCATCTTCATAAAAGAAAAAATAAGTAAATGTTGATAACCAACCCATATTATCTCTATCTAATTGATAAGTCTTTCTAGATCCTTTTGGTGAGACAACTTCAGTTTTTAATTCTCTTAGTTTTTTTAGTTCTGGATCGGATTCAATTGCTCTAACCGTTTCAGGTGTTAAGCTAATTTCTCTAATTTTGGCTTTGATTTTATTTTTATCATCTTCACCAAAATCATTTAGTGTAACTGATTTCTTTTCACCATGTTTTATTTGCTCTCCTAATTCTCCTTTTAATAAATCCAACTCTTTAACAGCAGTCATTATAAGGTATCTATCTTTTAAAAACTTTTTAGCTTTATCTAAATTCTCATTTACAGAATTTAACCCTAAAAATTGATTATATTTAACTAATTTCATTTATATAATTTTTATTTTCTTCTTGTATGTAATTCATTAATTCTTTCAACCTCTCTTAAATATATTTCGGCACCTTCTTTAAGAAATTTACTAAGTCTTCCAACCTCTTTATAATCACCTTTATCTAATGCATCATCAATTAATTCTTGAACATCTCTAGTTTTCATATTTGATAAATCTTCATCAGAATATGTTTCATCTTCAATAGTTGGTGTTTCTTCTTTGGCTCTTCCGATACCAACATTTGATAAAAAGTTATCAAATTCACCTTCATCTTCTTTACTATATTCATCAGAACTTTCATCTGAGAATTTTTTATCCATTTCCCATTCTGATAATTGTTTCTCATATTCTTTTTCCGCATTTACAATACCGGTAATTAAACCTTCAATTTGTCTTTTTGCAGTAGATGAATTAAATTTTTCAGTATTAAGATTAAATTCTAAGTTTGCTTCTTGAACTAAATCAAAACAAGAAAACATTGATTTTGTTAATTCTAAAAATTCACCATCGGTGAAATCACCACCTCTTTCTTTATCTAATGCCATTTTTGCGTAGATTCTTGCTTGCATATTAGAATATTTTTCAGAATCTTTACAAGCCATTACGAAATCTCTAAACATTGCTTGTATTGCAACACCGTATCTAAAGTCTTGTGACTCATCTTCAAATGATGAAGTATTTTGTGCAATTAGTTTTGCCATTTCTTCATCTTCTTTAATGGCTCCTGATTTTAATAATGCCCAGATTCCTTTAATCGCTTCATGTAATAGCATTGGAAAATCTATACCAACTGCTTTGATAGTTATTCTATCATAATCATTTTGGTCACCTTCCATATCTACATCATCCTCATAGTCTTCTTCATCTTGTGATTGTGGTTCAGATTGTGATTGTGGCTCATCTTGCTCTTCTTCCTCTTCATCCTTCTCCCATTTAACTTGACAAGCACCTGCCATACCTTGAGGCATATCTTTCATCATTTTTGCTTTCATCTCAATAGGGAAAATCCAATCTAATTTATTTGCAATTTCAGTAGTTTGTAACCAAATATTTAATATTTCTTCCCATTGATCACCAAATATATCTCTTAAACCTGGTTCAACCAATTCGGAATATTGTATAATATTCTTTGTTGCTTTTGCTTCTCCTTGATTTAAAACATTTAAGATTTTCTTTTTATCAACTGCCTTTCTTAGATTTTCATCCTTTATTTCTTCTTGTTTAGGTTTAGAAGGTACATCATCCATTTCTGGAATTTCTGATTTTACTTGTTTTCTAGGTCTTAGTAATTTGATTATTAAATCAACTGGTTTATCAGACGCCTCTAATATTTCACCATATTCTGATAAAACTATATCTGTTGCCAATTTTTCTAATTTAACAAATCTTTCTTCTAATTCATCTTTGTTTAAACCCGATCTAACTATTGAATCTGATTGACCAACAAGTTGCATTAATTGACCACCATATCTTTGCATTTGTGATGGGTCATCAATTCTAATATTAAGATTTGCCTTTGCTTGTTTTTCCGCAGAACTCATGAAATCACTCGGAATTCCTTTATTACCTTTTAAATCAATTTCTTCTTTTAAAAATTCTGAATAATTTTTCATATTATTTTATTAATTTTTTTATTTCTTCTATACTTACTAAATTAACTAATCTTTCATATACATCTGCAACAGATGCTTCTTTACCTGGTTGTTTTAGTTTTGCCAAAGGTGCATCTTCTTCACTCGGTCTCTGACCTGGTACAACTCCCGGTCTAGATGGTCTAGTTCTGGTTGGTGTATCAGTATCTGGTTTAACCACCGGTTTTGAAGGTGCTACTTGAGTTCCTTCAACAAATCTTTCATATTTCTTGATATATTTCATAATTAATGATTTCTAAATTTTATATATATATTAAAAGTTATATATCAGAAAATAATATATAACAAAAAAATAATAATTTTATATGAAAAAGTTTTCAGAAATAAAAAGAATAAATGAACAAGATGAAGTATTGGCTAACTTACCTCAGAATGTTCAAGTAGATGATTCAACAAAAGTTGAACAACCTGAATTACAACCAGAAATACAAACTTCTGAAGGATCAAGTACAGAAGTAACTAAATTATTTTCTAAATTGTTCGAATCAAGAGAAATGGCACATATCTACCACTTACAAGTAAATGGTGAACAAGGTTCTCATGCTGCACATACTGCATTAAATGATTATTATGATGGTATATTGGATTTTATTGACACTTTGATTGAAACTTATCAAGGTCAATATGGTATCGTTGATGGTTATGATGTAATTGATACTAATAATACAAGAACTACTGAAAAGTTAGCTTATTTTGAAGAATTAGTTGAATTCGTTAAACATGCTAGACAAGCAATATCCGCTGAAGATACACACTTACAGAATATTGTTGATGAAGTAGTTGCTTTAATTTATAGAACTCTTTACAAATTGAAATTCACTAAATAATAATCATAGTATTTAAAATAAAAATCCACTAAATTTTAGTGGGTTTTATTATTAAATATGTTTTCTATTTTTCTCTTTCTACGACTTGCCTTAAAATATCTACTAAAATCACCATCTATTATAGTAGTAGTATGATTACTTATTATATAAGGTACATAAATATACCCCTGTTCTAGAATACTATTTTGTTTTCTCGCTATCATTAAATATCTTTTTAATTTTAATCATTCGGTATTTATGTCGATTTATTTTATAGAAAGCATACATTGATTTAACAAAATCATCTTCTCTCCTATGACTATCTCCATCTTTTCCCCAACCTCTTGCAAATGACATACTTTTATATTAAAATAATATTTATTTGTTTTCTGTGTATAGATATTTTCTACCAGACTCATTATATGATTGTATATTAGTTACAACTGTATCTAATTTATCAACACTATCATCAACATTTTTCTTAATTATCTGTAATGCTGAAATTGAATCATCTATTTGATCATTACTTTTCGTTGATAAGTTTTTATAATTACTTAACTCCGTAGTTAGAGCCTCAATCATATTATTTCTATCTTCTAATTGAGCAGTAAACTCTTTTAAGTCTTTCAATATCTCATCAACTCTCTCAGTTGCTATATCTTTCTGTTCTTCACTTTCAAAAAATCTTTTAATTCTCATTTTTGTAAAATTATATTTTAATATATATATTAATTATGAAAAAGACAAATAAACTAATTCTTGAATTTTCCGAATTTAACTTGCAAAGAATGAATAGTGATTCCGTTCAAGCATCAGTACATGTTGATGATCCTGCATTATCAGTTAATGCATTTGATAAGCATCAGGATATGATTAGACTAGCAATGTCACGTATTAATGATATTATGCATAATTTAAAAGGAACTAATGCTTATAAAGCACTTAGAAGTAAATTGGCATTAGAAGACCAAGATATTACAAATATTAAAATTTTAAGAGTAGTTAAATCAGAAACATTAAATTATGATATTTATATAACATTTACCATTGGGGAAGAAACCTATTGGGGTAAAATAGAGAATATTATGAGTATAAATACTGTACTCACATCAGAAGTATTTAAAGATGTTGATTTATATCAACCTAAAGAATGGATAATAAAGATCACAGGTTTAATTATTAAAACAATTAAAACTTGGTTAAAACCAGAACCTGGAATGTATAGACTATTAAATAATGAAGTTATATGTTATTCTGTAGAAACTGGTAAACAATTAAAAATGAACAAAGGTATCGTTATTGAACTAATTAGACCACATAGTGATAAATTAATAATTAAATATGATGGTGATATTTATAATCTAGTCGGTGATAATTATGTTTACTTTAACTGGTGGTTTGAAAAAATAGAAGAATAAAAAAAGAGACTTTAAAGTCTCTTTTTTTATTTTTCCCAAATTGCTATATAATTTACAGTAGATAGTTCACGATTCTCAGAATTCTGACACCAAACACGAATTTTATCACTCTCTACCGCATATTTACAATATAAAGTATCATCACCATTAACGTCACCACTAAAATATATAACATTAATAGAAGGAATAAATCCAACTAAATTTGACATAATATAACCAGTAGGTGGATATATATATGCATAGTTAGTAGTAGTAGTGTTTTGATTTTGTCCTACTGCACGATTGTTGGTTTGTATAGTACCATAAACCACTTTAGTAGTTGATAATCCTACCCAATCAACACCATCATAAACCTCCATATGTTTACTAGTAGTATTGTATATTGTTAAACCTGCAATAGGTGTAGTTATTGTGCCTCTCTGTGTAGTTGTTAATCTTGGTGGTAATACACCTTTATTTGTACTTGAAATGTTTACAAGTGCACTTTGTTCAATTGTGCTATTAAGACCCACTAATAAATTAGCATCTATTTTTACAAATGCATCATTTAATGTAGATTTTATCGTTAGCGTTTTTCTATCAATAGAACCAAAATATTGTTCATGACGATATGGATATCTTTCCCAGAATGTAAGTGTTCCACTTGTACTTAATCCACCATTATCTGGTCCATTAGGTGTATTATAAACACCATCAATTGTTATACCATTATGATGTTTCCAAGTAAGCCAATCTGTTCCAGTATTTCCTCTAACAGACCAATCTTTTATAAGCACAGTATTACCGGAAGATCCACCCATATTTTTCATAGTCGATAAAACTACATTATTACCAATAGAACCACCTAATATATCATCATTATTAATATTCAATATTGAATTAATAGTAATATCATTTTGTTCATGAACTTTCAATTTAAGTTTACCACTAGTAAATATATCAACCCCAAAATAACCTGAAATATAAATACCTCTACCATTTTGTAATGTAGTTGATGTTGGTAAATGTGATCCTATTCCATAATTATTTAATTTACGTTGCTCATAAATAAATCCATCATTAAGTGTTGTATCATCATTAAAAATTATACCATTACCTGCATTACTATTATTTACAGAAAGAGGTATATATAATCTTCCTTTAGTTATTAATAAACCATTATTATTAAATCTTGTTATTTCATTATTTGCAACCGATATTAAAACATTTTGAATAGAATCGATTGATGCATTATAGTACATACCAGAATTTGTACTATTGATAAATGAATAAACTGGTTCACTTGTAGTACCATTAGTTAAAAGTAGTTGTCCCGTACTCGGTTTAAATTGTAATTTACTTGACGATGCCTTTAGTATATTATATTGAGTATATCCTTGTGTAAAGTTTATATAATGTGTGGCACTTGTTGTATTGTCTTCAGTAATTTTTACATTATCAGAATTTGTTGATGATCCACCAGATATTGAACTTGATAATACCCACTCTATATTATTTCCTGTATTTTGTAAAACATATACTTGACTTGTATTGGTTGATCCACCATTATTAAATAATGGGGAAATTCTATTTATAGTTAAACTACCACTAGTAATATTACTTGCATTTATATCAGTTATATAAAGTCCATTTCCTATAAATTTATTATCAGTTTTAATATTACCAGAAACATGTAAACCGTTAATTTGAGTAGTTACACCTGAAATATTAGGTAATATTGCAGATGGTGCAAGACCAATTCCGACATTACCTGCACCTGTTCCAGTTTCATAAATAATACTATTTCCTAAAAGTGTTGTACCTTTAAATTTAGGTATATAATTTGTTACGGTAGTATTATCAACAGTAACACCAACTGAATTTTCACTTAACCAAGTAGTACCTGTCCATACATATGGAGTCCCGTCATTTAAATCTCATATTCTTAGTCCTGGATATTTATATTGTATTAAATCCTTATTTGTATAAAATGATGTTGTACCAACAACACATCTATTGTCTATTGGATTTGCGTTATTTACTGAAAAGTTATCTATTATAATTGGCATAATGTATATATAATTTTTTTAATACTTGAATTGATAATTTATTGATGGTGGTCCTATTTGAACAACATCATTCCACTGGTAAACATAAAATTTTTTAATTGACCAAGGGTATTTTGATAAGGTTCTTACACTATATGTAAATGAACTTATATAATTATTATTATAATTATCTAATATACTTGATAATAGACCATAATTATAATCATAAATAAAGTAGTAATTTCCACTTCCTGAAATATCTATTATTTTATCTGATTTATATTCTACTAATTTTGTTAAAGTAAATAACTCTGAATTATCGATAATATCTTTATTACTAAATCCATAAAAATATGGATATATTCCTTCTATACTAACACTTGCACTTTGTGTTGATGAAATCTCACCACTACTATCACTAACTGTAATTGTAAATATTGTTGATGCAGTTCCTATAGGTGAAATAACTATTCCACTTGATGTGCCGGTGATAGTTACTTGATTATCATTGGTAATTTCAGGATAAACACCTGGTATCATATTACTCAAACCGGTTGGTTTTGTTACATTAGACCTTTTTGTTATTGTATATGTTAATACTGGAACTGGGTAAGTACCAACTTCTGCATATTGGTTATCAATTGATATTGTACAAAGTGGACTTAAATAAGGATATAATAGACCTCTTAGAACTTCACTAATAGATACATTATCAAAAGTCTCACCCAACTTTATTCCACCAATTTTCATAGGTGTATATCTATTATCACTAAGTTCTAATGGATAACCATTTATATTTACTGGTGATCCATAAATATTATATTCGGATCCGGTAATTCCAATATTATTTAATTCTGGTAATTTTAATTCATCCCATATAACTTTACCATCTTCATAAAACCATAATTTATTATTTGATGCGGATGCCGAATTTTCTGAAATACTTGGTAGTTCTATACCATTTAATGAAAAACTACCAGAAATTGAATTAGTATTTTCTAAAATTAAATTACCTGAATTACTAACAAAATCCAATGAAACCGATTCAGTAACACCAGAAACTCTTTGACTTTGTATAAAAGGTGATCCAGAATAAAGTGATTTATCACCACCTGCTAATATCATAGCTCTTGTTATAGTATTAGATACGGTATCTAATTTTGTATTATATAAAAAAATATCTATATCACTTGATAATAAAGTAGAACTCATAATATCATGTGAATTTTGATATGAATAAGTTCCAGAGTATGATCTTTTTCCTATAAATATTTTAATATTTAAATCTTTATCAGTGGGATTTAAACTATCCACACCAATATATGATTGAGTTCCAATAAAAGTTTGTTTAAATGGTACACTTGTCCATAGTGATAAAAATGAATTTCTTAATGATTTTGGATTTATAAGTTTTTGTTCATTATCCATTAATGGATATAATAAATCTGTTTCAGCAGTAATTGATGCAGTTAAAGATAGGTAATCTTGAACAGGATAATTTATTGCTTCAGTTATTTGTCCGTCATTAAAACTAAATGTTCCTACCATTATTAAAATATAAATTTAAATTTACCACCAGGGTAACCACATTCATTCTTAGTTCTCCAAACTAAATAAGTACCTACAGTTGAAAATGTAAATGCAGAATATAATGGATAAGTACTGTCATATATTATATATCCATTAGGATCTTGAATTTGTTTAATTAGTGTTGGGAATGCATAAGTTGCAAAATATAAATATCCGTTACCGTTATAATTACCTATAATAGATTGACTTGATCCAGTTCCTGGATATGGTTCTATTAATCTATTAAGTAATTGTAGTGAGGTCTCACTTGATATTAATGAACTTGTAAATCCATAGTATATTGGTTTAATAAACTGAATCGATGCAGTTGCACTATATGAGAAACTATTAATAAGTCCTGAATCAGATACATTCAATATCCAATTTTTAGTTGTAACACTCGAACTAAATGTTGATGTAATTATTGTCCCTGTTTTAGTATAGCCAGGTTTACCAGAAAATGATAATCCTATTATATTAGTATTTGTTACTTTATATGAACAGATTTTCTCTGTTTCATTTCTAGCATATGTTGTAATAGAATATGTTAATGTGATTGATGGTGTTGTACCAACTTCTGCATATAATTTATTATTTATTTTATTTAATGGTACTGAATCAATACTTAATGATAAAATTGGTGCTACATAAGGGTATAATATTTTTCTTAAAACCTCATTTAGTGGCCAGTTTTGTTGAGTTCCACTAATTGTATTTGTAAATGAATTACTAGAAAAAGAAAATCCAAGTGGTACACCTCCCATTGTTGCAGAAACTAAATTAGAGTCTATAAATTCAATCGGATATCCATTTACACTTACGGTACTTCCATATATATTTGTTGGAAAATCAATAGTTCCAATTGTGTTTAATGATATTGTAGGTTGTTCCCATTTGAAATATCCTTGTGGATAAGTACCTCTATATCTTAATATCATACCATTTGATGCAGATGCACTTGTTTCTGATATAGTTGGAAATATAACTCCATTTATAGAAACTCTTCCAGATGTTGATAGTAAATTTATGGCACCATTAGGTGATTCATTAATAAGATTTAAATCAATTCCATTTCCAGTAGTGTTTACTTTTGATTCTATATAAGGTGCGCTAAGATATAGATTAGACATAGTTCCTGCTAAAATAGCCACCTTAGTTGAACTTTGTGAAGCAGAGTCTGACTTTGTATTAAAAATGAAAATATCGGTATTTGATAAATTTAAAAGTGAATTGTTCATTATATCTAAACCACCATAACTTCTCTTACCTAATAGTATTTTTTGTTTTATATCTCTATTTGACGGATTACTAGAATCAATACCAATATATTCATAATTACTTAATGAATTAGGTGTTGTTACTTTAAAAGGTGTATTGGCCCAAGTTGATAAAACGGCATCTCTAACATCTCTCGGTGTTATTAATTTTTGTGTATTATCTTGTATATCATTCAAAACACTGAAAACATCTGGTTTTCTAGTTGCTTCTGTAGTTGTTCCTATATTAATACTAAAAGTAGCTGACATTTATAAAATACTTTTTTAGTATATATAAAAAAAGTATTATCACTTATAAAAATAAAGTATTAGTTTTATTCTTCATCATCATCAAAATAAAATTCAATATATGATAACTTCCAATCTAAATCTGTTAAGTACCAATTATCCAATTCATCATAATTATCTTCATATTTAATTATATCATCAACGTTTATAGTAGTACTGTTATACTCATCATGGCAAAATTCAATCTCATCATCTTGTATCTTTATTCCTTTTTCTTTTAACATAAGTATAAATGGTATAATATCATCTTTTATACTATCAAATGTATCATTAATATAAATAGTTAAAGTGTAATATCCATAAAACTCATTTATTTCTATAAAAAAGTTGTCTGCTAAATTTGCTAAACAATCTGTAGATATTGATACTAAATTTTTATACAATTTATTATTAATATCACTTTTTTCTTCATTAAATTCAAATTTCTCTATTAATAGATTTTCATTAAATCTTTTTAAATATTTCATATATTGTATAATTTTTTATAAACTATATATAAAAAATTATGGATATACATTTAAAAAATAAAACATCACTTATAAAAATAATATTCATAAGTGATGTTTTATTTTTTGATAATAATTATTTTAGATAAATAAAAAGTCTAATTTAATTAAATCTTTTACTTTTGCAGTTGCTAGTCCTAAATCTTCAAAAGAGATAGTGTCGAAAGGAATTTCATTTTCAACACTCATTAACTGTTCCATTTCTTTTGTAAATTCTTCCATATTAGTTATGTTTACAGCACCTTCAACTGGTGTACCATCTTCATTTTTTGGAACAACCGGTTCACCATTTTCATCTTTCTCAACCCATTTATCAAAAATCTTTTTCTCCATTTTTAGTTTATCATCTACAATAGAAGATAATTCTTTAATGATTCTTGTTAGTTTAAATGCAGTAGATGCGTTAATATCTAATTCTATTAGAGTATTAAGTGCAGCAACTGTTTCATTAGTTAATTGTGAATTTTTTATTAGTATCATTTTTATATTATTTTTATTTTTATATTATTTTATACCTATTTTGTTTAATTCATTGATACGTTTTTTTATTATTTCAAAATATTTTTTATCTTTTTCAATTATTATATATTCTCTATTTAATAATATGGCAGCATGTCCTGTTGTTCCAGTACCCGCAAATGTATCAAGAACTAAATCACCTGGATTAGAATGTTTTTTTATTAAATCCTTTATTAACTCTAATGGTTTTTGTGTAGGATGTGCATACCTTTCTCTACCATGACATATAGGATACTTATAAACACCATTATCATATTCGGAATTAAATGTTGGTTTACTTACTTTTGTAAATGTGAAAAAATATTCTACCGCATTTGATAAATAATTTAATTTAGAGTTCACCGGAACTGGATTATTTTTTTGCCATTGACAAACTCTAGGTTGTTTAAATTTACTTAACTCAGCCGCCTCTTTTATAACACTTGACTTCCATATATCAAAAAAGAAAATAAGTGTTCCACCCTTCTTTAATACTCTATAATATTCTTTAAATAATAAATTCCAATCTATTTCATCTTTATCCCAATCTCCAAAATCAATTGATAATTTACCATATTTTGATTTCATTTCTTCATTAGTATTATCTGATATATTTTTAAATCCAGATTCCTTTGAAATTAAATAAGGTGGATCTACTAAAATTAAATCCACTGAACTATCAGATATAGTTTTTATGTAGTCGAAACAGTCATCGTTTATTATCATATTTCTATATATTGATGGATATACGTTCCCTAAAAATAATATATATAATAAAATTATATAGAAAGGTATGATAAGATTTTTAAAAAAATTGTTTGTGAAGAAAATAAAGTTAGATACAAAACTATTACCATCTCAAGGATTATTTTATAAAGAAGATTTCGTAGTTAGTATTAGAGTTACCGATGAGAAAGATATATTAGATTATGAAAAAAATTATATTAAAGATGATATAGGTTCAGTAATTCAACAAATAAAAAAAATAGTTGAAAGTAATATTAGTTTAAGTAAAGATTATGTTTATAATGACATTAAAAGTATTGATATAATATTCATATTTTTAGAAATAGTTAAACTAACAAAAGGAAAACCTATCAGTTTAGTTTATTTTGATAAAAATGATGATATAGAAACAAAGATAGAATTTGGTACTAAATATTTCAACTATTATAAAATAAGTGATAAATTATTAAAAAATTATGATTCTAATGATAGAAGTTTCACTATAAATGGATATAAATATACTTTACCTTCAATTGGTGTTGAAAATTCTTTAACTAATTTTTTAATAATAAAATCAAATGAATCTAGTAATATAGAAAAATATAGTGAATATACTTACGATTTTACTTATTTCTTAGGTAATAAAAACTTTTTAAAATTTAAAGAAATTGAAAATCTAATACAAATTTTCAATTATGATATGGAATCTGATGAATTGGAAAAGACTAAAGCTATAATTAAATTATTCTCGCCACTACAAAGATATTCTTTAAAGAAAAATGGTAAAATAGTTGAAATGAACTCTAAAATAAATCTAGAAAAGATTTGGAGATAACAAAAAGCCACTCATTTGAGTGGTTTTTTATTTTATAGTCTTTTGAAATCCTTTATCTCAACACACTTATCAATACCTTCATATGAGTATCCATCTTCAACATCATTACCATTTTCAACTAAGAATCTATTCAATTCTTCTCTTGTTGGTATTTCAGTGTGTTCAATAAAATAAATATAGTGATCAGAACTTTCACTAGTTGTTGTTAAAACAAATCTTTTTATTGGTTTATAATGAGGATTCACATTAGTACCACCAAAGTCACCACCATTACCTTCATTAAATTTTCTTATTTTCATAATTTTATTATTCTTTTATATACTATATATTAAATCTATAATCCATATTTTCTCCAGTCCGACCAACCACAATTTTTATATGACTTCTCTGGTCTTAATGGGTATTTCAAATCAGGATTTTCTTTAGCATATTTTCTATAAGCAGTTATTGTATTGATAATACCATTTTTAACTAAATCAATCACAATAATTTCAAAATCTTCATATGATATACACTTTCTTAGTTTTTCTCTATGTTCTAAAGTGAATATTCTATTTTTTAGACTTTCTGATAACTTTTTCTTAGTTTCTTCTGATAATTTTAATTTATCAGATCCTTTATTCAACTTCTTATAGTTAGTATCTTTTAACTTCTGTCTATGTTCATCTGAAAATAATTCACCATTCTCAATTTTATCTTTAATAGATTTTGATATTTTATTATACCAATCTTGTTTAACATTATCCGGTTTATTATCAATTGTATTTTTTCTTTTCTCTACTCTTAACTTAACTTCATCCTCTAATATATTTGAATAATATTCTTTTAAGGTATTTGAAATTTTATCTTTTGTACTCTGGTTTCTTTCTTTACCAAAATTTGGATTATTTTCTCCATATATTTTTGATAACTCACCTTTATTTCCAAAATTGGAGTTTAATTCACCAACTCTTCTAGATGCATTTTCAGATAATTTTTGCTTTAGTTCAACTGCTTTTTCTTCACCAACAATTTCTTCTAATTTCTTTCCTTTATTGTGGTGTTCTCCAATCCAAGTTACTCCTCCATCACCTCCATCAGTTGTATTTAACAAAGGCCCCAAACCATCACAAGACTTACCAATTAGTTTAATTATAGAGATTTCATAACTATCATAATTCTCTTTTGTTAGTCCCTCAATTATCTTAATTATCTTTGGTTCAAAACCATTATTTAGAATACTTTTAATTTTAGTTATTATTAAATTATTCTTTCCCTTTCTACTTCCATTTGCAACTCTAAGATGTGTTAGGTATCTTTCATTGACACCTTTACCAATATAAAAAGGTTCATATTCAAAATGGAAATCTCCAAATGAATATGAACCTTTTTTTCTTGTATCTAAATAAACATAAATATAATACATATAATTTTATTTTCTTTTATATATTAAATTATGTTATGTCCCTCAATAAAGACAACTATGTGGTTAAGATCCACATGCAATGCAATCATCCGGTGAATCCAAGGAACAGCTTATTTCCGCCATTTGTTCTTCAACAGTTTTAACCGCTGCGGCCGTTTGTGTTGTAAACTTAATTGCATCACCCGCTGATTTATTTCTTAAATAGTAAATACCAGTTTTTAATGAAGATTTTTTCTCTTTGTAAAATCTAGCTTTACCGGTCTTGTCATAAATAACTTCAATATTATCTCCTTGTGGTATAATATCAACACCATTATCACCTTTTATTAGGTTTCTTCTACCCCAACCATAAAAGTGCATCGCGGTTAATTTCGCAAAGTTTGGTGAGTCCATAAAGATATTCATTGATTGTGTTTGGTCAATAAAAGCACCTCTATCAGCAGCCATATCAATAACATCTCTTTGTTTAATTTCATAAACAGTTTTGAATATTTCTTTTACACTTGTAGGTACTTCAGGAATATTCTGAACTGAACCATTTTCAACAATAATTTTTCTTCTAAGTGAATCATTCCATATACCAAGTTTAACCAATTCTTTTACAAGATATTTATTAACAATGATGAAAGTTCCAGAAAGAACACCTCTTGTGTACATATTTGAAGTTTGTGCTTCACAACTTGCCTCATTTCCTAAGATAGATGCAGTTGATGCAGTTGGCATAATACAAGTAGTTAAAGAGTTTCTAACACCATATTTTTTAATATCTTCTCTTAATTTATCCCAATCCCATCTTTTTGATGGTTTAGTTCCCCATAAGTCAAATTGAAATTTACCTTCTGATAGTGGTGATCCTTTGAATGTTGTGTATGCACCATCTTGTTTCGCTAACTTACAAGATGCTTTAATTGCGGCATAATAAATAGTTTCGAAAATTTCTTTATTAATCAATTTTGCTTCTTCTGAATCATAAGCAACACCAATTTGGAAAAATACATCAGCCAATCCTTGAACACCTAATCCAATAGGTCTGTGTAATAGATTAGAAAATCTAGCAACAGGTGATGGATAATAGTTCACATCAATAACTTTATTCAAATTGATTACTGCTTTATAAGCAACTTCATACAATTTATTATAGTTATAAGTCTTATTCTTATTAACAAATTTTGGAAGAGCCATAGATGCCAAGTTACAAACTGCGGTTTCATTAACAGATTCTTGTCCAAAAAATTCACCTAATCCTAAACTTTCAAGTAGTTCTTTATTTTTCAAAATTTCAACTTGTGCTTTAGTTGTACCAGTGGCCTCAACAATTTCAGCACATAAATTAGAACTTCTAACTACACCAATATTTGCTTGATTAGATTTCTCATTGATAGAATCTTTATATAAGATATAAGGAGTTCCTGTTTCAATTTGAGATTCTAAAATTTTATTCCAAACATCTCTTGCTTTAACAACTTTTTTAAATCTACCTTGACTTTCATATTTTGTATATAAATCACGGAATTGTTTTCCATAAGTTTCAGTTAAATTAGGACATTCGTGTGGACACATAAGTGACCAATCTTCATCTAAGTCAACTCTTTCCATGAATAAGTCATTTGTCCACATTGCTAAGAATAAATCTCTAGCTCTTAATTCTTCGGCTCCTTGATTTTTACGAAGTTCTAAGAAATCCATAATATCAGCATGCCAAGGTTCAATATAAATAGCAATTGATCCTTTTCTTTTTCCTCCACCTTGGTCAACTGCTCTAGCTGTTTCATTGTAAATTTTTAAGAAAGGAATAATACCATTAGATGTACCATTAGTTCCTGCAATATAAGTTCCTTTTGCTCTAACTTTTGAGAATGAGATACCAATACCACCGGCATTTTTAGAAATTTGTGCAGATTCTTTTAGTGTATTAAAAATACCTTCAATTGAATCATTTTCAACATCTAGTAAGAAACAAGATGATAATTGTGGTCTACCTGTTCCAGAATTAAATAAAGTTGGTGTTGCGTGAGTATAATATCCTTCTGAAAGTAAATTATAAGTTTCAATAACTCCTTCAATATCTTCACCACAAATTTGTAATGCAGTTCTCATATACATATATTGAGGTCTTTCCGCTACTTTTGCATTTATTTTCAATAAATAAGATTTTTCTAATGTTTTGAATCCAAAGAAGTCAAAATTATGGTCTCTTGAATGTACAATTGCAGAATCTAACTCATCTGCATGTTTTAAAACTAATTTATAAAAATTTTCAGAAACAATAGGTGAGTGTTTTCTAGTTTTTGGATCAACATACTTATATAAATCCGTAACTGTTTCAGAAAAACTTTTCTTTGTTTCTTTATGTAGTGCAGTAATTGCCAATCTTGCTGCCAATGTTGAATAATCTGGATGTTTTGTTGTTAATGATGCGGCAGTTTCCATTGCCAATTGGTCTAAAACGGAAGTTTGTATATCTGGCATAATTCCTTCAATTACCTTTTGAGCAACCTCAAATGGTACAATCCACTTTTGGTCTAAGCCGTAGGTTTGTTGTGTTATTCTATCTAAGATTTTGTCTAACATGACTGGCTCTTTCTTACCATTTCTTTTTATTACTTTTATCATGCTCATTTGTTAATTTTTTGTTTTTTATATATTGAAATTCTTTCTTATCTAAAAAAATCAATATTTCATTTTAATTGGTTTTTTATAGTTTAGAAAAAATATTTTTCTTTATAAAAAATCGATGTTATTTAATTTATTTAGATTGTATTTGAATTTAGTATTATTTAATATTTTTGTTATTTGTTTAATATCTACTTCATAAATATTTTCATATGAGTCTATTTTAAAAGTATTAGTTTCATATTGTGTCTCCATTACTACTCCTGTTATTATTTTTTCTTCTTCGGTTATTGTATCTAACCAGAAAAATTCAACTTCTGTACCTTCATAGATATTTCTATTACTTATATCTTTAGAATTGAAGTTTTTACCAATATGGTCTTGTAATTCACTTATAACCATATTTCTCCATTTATTATCCAATAACTTAAACATGTTAAAAAGGTTATCTGAAAAATACACCGATAATTCATTAAAAAGTTCAACATTAGTAAAACTCTCTTCTTTAAGATTAATTTTTAGTAAAGAGTAATAATTATTAAAATCAACTCTCGATGGTTTTCTTCTATTATTTAAAAAGTTTATATTGGTATGTTCACCTAATATTGCATAAACTCTTTCCTTTACTAATTTAGAACGAACATATAGTTCATTATCAATAGACTCGAAGTGATAGTTAGAACCTCTTTCTACTTCAATTGTTTCTTTATAATATCCAGAGAATAAATCAGTAGTATCATCCTCATCTGCGGCCTCTTCTTTTTTACCCTTAAATATTGAATCATATTTTAATGAATGTTTACCTTCCATTTTATGTTTAGAAAGTACAATATCATTTTCCTCTGTATTTGGTTTTACATCTATAGTTAAGTCAAGTTCATCATCATCAATCTCAATTATAATATTAATATCCTCATACTCATCTATTAGACTGGAAGATGAATTATCATCATCATTTTCACAATCACTTTCATCATCATAACTTGAATTATTATCAAAGTCATTTTCTAAGTCATTCTCGAAGTCGTCATCTTCAATAATTTTAGTCATTATTTTTATTTTTATTTTTATTTAAGCATCAATAAACTGATCACCTTCTAATGTTAGATAGGTTGGGTTTAAATTTACTCTAATTTGAGAGTGTGAAAAATCACCATCTCTTTGTTTTAAAAGTTTAAATCTATATAAATTTTGTCTTTTCATTTCTTCTGTTCTAATAATAACAAAGAAACTATCCGCAGTTTCCGCAATTGCTTTAGACTCTGGTATACTTTCAAGTGTTATATCAGATGCATTCCAAGCATCCTTAGCAACTTGAACCGCACTTAATACTGGACACTTCCATTTTGCAGCAAGACCTCTTAAACCCTCTGCAAGTTGTTTTCCTTTGGTATAAAGATTATCAGATCCAATACCTTTCATCGGTGCGATAAGTGTTATATAATCAACTATAATAAAGTCGATTTTAATATCTTTCTTTTCTTTAAGTTTTTGAACATAATTATCAAAATCATTAATAGTAGCAGTACCTGCTGCCCAGAATTTACAAAGTATTTTACCAACTTTTTTATCAAAAATATCACCACCTTCTGCTTGACTTAATGAATCAATTCTCTTCTTAATGAATGTACCATCTTTAGATATGTTGTCATAATCATTTATTGGAATTCTTAAACGCATAGAACCTAATCGTTTCATTACTTTCTTTTCAGTCATCTCTAATGAAATATATAAAACATTATATCCCATATCTGCAGATTTTACTGCGAAGTTCTGCATCCACAAACTTTTACCAGCATTTGTTGCTGCCATTATTAAGTTTAATGATGCTTGGTCCCATCCACCACCTAACATATGATCAATAGTTTCAAATCCACTTTTTACTTTTAATGCAGATGTATTTTGATTATGTGATTCCACATCATCAAAGTCAGAACCCATATCTTCATCATCAACAAAGTTAGTTGAGGACATTTCATTTACAATTGCCTTAATTCTATCAGCAGCCTCGATTGCTTTATCAAAATCATTTATAGAATCAAGTCCTCTTGTCTCATCGATAATATCGACAGTGCCAGTTTTTAGTCTATTAGATAATATCCAAGCGTTAAATTTAGGTTCAATAAATTTTTTCTCATCATACTCTTTAAGATCTACCTGTAGAATTGATTTTAAAATATCTTTAGTAATAATACCATCTTTATCTTCCATAGAAACCATATCAAGAATTTGTCTTGCAGAAGGAGTTTGTGTATCAGTTGATTTTAACATGTAATCTCTTAGTACATTATATACAAATTGTATTTCAGCATTTCTGAAAAAGAAAGGTTTGGCAACCTCAAAGAACTTTTTGTTCTTTAGTATATAATTGAAGAATACTTTTTCTAATTGTGGAGTCATTTATAGTTTTACTTATTATTATAATATTATATAAAAAGTAAGACCTTTGTTTAGTATAAAAATTATTGTTCGTTGATCATTTCACCACTTCTTGGTATTTTATTGAAGTCTCCTAGTTTTTGTATAGTGGATGTTTCAATTTCATCAGTAATTTCTTTTTCAGTTTCTTTACTAATATTTAGTTTATTACGTAATTTATGAATTAACCAGGTTATACCATGTTTTGTTATTATTGTGGCTATACCCATTGATAATCCAAAAAAGTTTTCTATAAAACTATCCATAGTTAAATTATATTTACCAATAATATAACCAATACCATTCATTATCGGAATTAAAATTCCTGCATATGCAAACATATCCATAAATTCACCAATTACTTTACCCTTATGTTTACCAATTAAGTTAAATATACCTATAAAAGATCTAAATACTTTTATAAGTTTTTTTACTATACCATTTCCAATACCCATCATTCTTAATTCTTCTAACATAGATTTAGAATCTCTTGTTAAAATTTCTTCTTCTTGAGAGTTTTTACATTTTTTATCTTCTATATAAACAACTGTAAATGCACATATTGTTAATAATACAATTTTATCTGGTGTTAATTCAATTGAATCTATACTCATATTTTTCATTAACTTTTCAACAATAGAGTAAAATGCACCAATACCCGTACCAAATGTTAGAGACAATCTAGTATTTAACTTTAAATCCTTTAATATTTTATCTTGGAACTTTTTGTAATTCACCTCGTCTGATTCATTAATAGAGCCACTAAATGATTCAAAAAAATCATAAGCCATTTTATCATATAGTTCGAATTCTTGTAGTTTTTGTATCTTCATAGTTTATATATTAAAAAATATTTATTATTTTTAATAAAAAAACAATAAAAGTAGAAATAAACTTTAATATATACATTAAAATATAAATAAAAAACCCCATGAAACACTTAAAAACCTTTGAAAACTACGACTTCGGTAGATTTAATAATGAAGAGGATGAAGTAAAAGATCCTAATTACGATGAACAAGATTTCACAGATTCTGATTCTGAAGAAGAAGAATATGCGAATGAAGTAGAAGATGAAGATAAAGAAAGATATGAAGACGAAGAACAAGAGGAACAAGAAGAGGAAGAACACAGAATCAGAAGATGGGGTGATGAAGAAATTGTAGAAAAGAAAAAAGTTAATCCAGGTTTTCAAGCTTATTTAGATAAACAAAAAGAGAAAAAAGATGGTAAATCAGATAAAAAAGGTGGTAAAGATAAACCAGATTTTTTAGATTTAGATAAAGATGGTGATAAAAAAGAAACTATGAAAAAAGCAGCGAAAGACGCTAAAGATGAGAAAGAAGTTAAAGGAGCTAAAGGTTTAACTGCAAAACAGAAAAAATTACCTGCTGGTTTACAAGCGGCAATTTTGAAAAAACAAAAATAATATGAAAATAGATAGATTTGATAAATTCGATTCAATAAATGAGGCAACTTCCGATACTTATAAATACCGTAATCAACCACATGAAAAAATTGAGAAGGCAAAAGAATGGATTAGAAATAATCCACGATTGACAAGACGAAAAGAATCAGACTCAGACTTTTTTGAAATAGAAGTTTTTGGATACAATAATAAAAAGGAAGCTGATGAATTATATAAAGCATTAAAAGATAGTGGTTATTTAGATAAACATCCATTATTTAGTATTAGAATAGAACCAATGTAATAAAAAAAGACTCAAATTAATTTGAGTCTTTTTTATTTAATATACTGGTAGTTTAATATTAATTCTTTTTATAGCATTTTGTATCCAATTAGGTAAAAAATGTGAACTATGTTTCATAACATCACCAAAAGATCCATCAATTATAATTGTATCCGCATAATCTCTATTAGAACGAACAGGTCTGCCACTCATCTGAATTATACCAGAAACAGTTTTCCACGCATACCAATCAGGATTATTAATTTGTCTCATTTTGTTTTTCTGAGATCCTAAAGTAGGGTAAGGTACTTTAGCAATAATTTGAAATCTGGCCAAATCATCATCAAATGAAACACCCGTATCCATTGATGGTGATACAATTACAGTTGGTAGTTTACTCTCACAATGCATTCTTAACATCTCATCCTTATTTATTGAATCATGAAAAATTAACCTTTTATCCTTTATAGATTTTTGAATCCAATTAGATAATTCAAAAGAATTTGTGTGTATAACACCCTTTGAGGTACTATATTTATCAAGTAGTTTCTTTATATAAGGAATATATCTTTCAAATGTTTCTTCTTTTTGTTTGAATGACATCTTACCAACCGGCATATAATATATTGGCCTATTTTTAAGAGGAAATGGAGATTCTATAGAATAGTAAACTGCCTTAGATACATCTAATCCATTAAGTTGACAAAACAAATTCTTATCTAAAATAGTTCCAGACATTAAGAATACCATATCATATTTAGAAAAAACATATTTATCTAAGTAATCATATGCCCAAATAGGTTCTAATGATAATTCTTTTTGTCGTAACTTTTCATTATAAGTTGTCTCTAATACCCAGTTGTTTGGATTTGCTTTATATTCTGTTAAAAATATTTCAATTTTAAGTTGATACTGTTTCAATTCTGTAAGTAATTGCATCAACTTAACATCTTTATTCTTAACATTTAAAACTTTTGATAATTTCAAATCTCTCTTATCAGATGTAATATCTCTTGGAGCTTTATACATTCCTTTTTCCATCTGTTCTTGTGTAGATATAATTTCAGTATTTAGAAACTTTAGAAATTCAACATAATGTGCAATTGTTTTAACAGTCTTTAACTCTTTTAAAATTACAGGTTCACTTGCAAATTTTAATTTCTTTATGACTGCTTCTGTTATTTTTATAGAAACAAAACTAGTCATAACATCATCAAACTCATGTGCCTCATCTACAATAAGAACTCTAGCATCTCTAGTTTCCATTAATTTAGGATTATACATTGCATAGAGAATATAAAGATAAAAATTAGTTAGTGAAACACCACCATTTATATATGATTCTCTTGCAGCGGAATAAGGACAACTCTCACAAGATGTTTTATTTAATCTAGCAAACTCGGAACCTTGTGCACAAGAACAAGCATAAGATTCACATTCATAATTTTCTTTACCTTTTAAATCACAAATTGAATCATATGTATTTGAATACTGATCTTGTAGAAGTTTACTATTAGTTATAATATCAACTCTAGCCATTCTATTAGCATTTTTTCTGTACCAATCGGCAATCATTAATGCTAAATGTGACTTACCAGATCCTACTGGTAAATTTAATAAGAAAAATTTATTTAAAGGATTTTTCTTATATTCAAAGTCTATGAAATCCATAGCTTCTTGTTGTTCTCTTCGAGGTTTATATTTTAAAAGGTCCTTTTTTAATGACATATTTTTGTAATGTTTTTATATACTTTTATATGTTTTAAAAGTCAATTGTTTAAAATAAGTTTTTAATATATAATGTATGATAATTAAAAAATTCCAAGACTTTACAGAACAAAATACACTATATGTTTTTGACTTTGATGATACCTTAGTTGAAACTCCTAGATTTGAAGATTTAGTAATAGAATACTTAAAAGAAAATGTAACCGTAAAAGACATTTTAGATAATTCTATTAGAAAGATTAATGTGAAATTATCTGACCTAAAGTGTGAAAATGGTAGGGTTTATTTAGATGATCCAAATAATTCTATAACTCTACAACAAAATGATAAAAATTGGGTTAGAAAAGGTAAAAGAGTTTACCTTTTAACACCCGATGAATTTGGTATAATTGATATTAGTTTACCTACTAAAGTAAAAGAACTAGTCAATCTATATAATTCAGTACAAAATAAATGTATAGTAACTGCACGTTCGGAAAAAATAAGGAGTAAGATAGAAAAAATATTAAATAGTTTTGATATAGAATATCCAAATTATGGTTTACATATGTATCCTCATATTAATCATTATCAAGTTGGTACTTGGAAAGGAAATAAAATAGTTGAAATTGTAAATAATAATAAATTTAATAAGGTTATTTTTTATGATGATAACTCAAAATATATAAAATCTGTTAACAAAGTTATTCTAGAAAAACTACCCAATTTAGACTTTAAATCAATAAAAGTAAAAAAGTAGAAAAAAGTTTACTTTTTATTGTAAAAACAAGGTTTTATATATTTTTTATATGATATATAGATTAAACTACTACTTTATCTATGGAACATACCTTACATTATGACGAATTTTCAATCTACACGACTAGAGATGAAATTTTTGAATTTATCGAAAATTTATTAGAAAATGGAATCTCAAACGAACTTGAAATCTATGATCTTTGTATCGAAGAATTTGGAAAATATTTTACTCAACACATTGAATCATTAAACAAATAAAACCCTCAACTTTCGTGAGGGTTTTCTTATTTTTACAATTCTGATTCGAGTTCTTTTATCTCGTCCATTACTGCTTTGAGTTCATCTTTCTTATCCATCATAATTTTTTTGTTGAATTTTCTATCAGCATAAACATCTTCCAACATTCTTAAAGTTGGTGATAATCTTTTTTCAAATACAACACCATTAACACAAACAACATGTTTCTCTTTGTCAATCTCTCTACCATTTTCACAGAATCCTTTATTCTTTTCATTTTGAACACCAATAAAATTCTCTGGTGATATAAAAAATTGTCTTTGAGTTGTCGGATATAGTGATGCAAAATCATAGACAACTACCCACTGATTCATACCAACGACTGGATCCTTAACCCAACCACCGGCAATTGTTGAATCTGCATCACCTCTTTCATCTTTAAAAAGAACGATATTATCCATCTCTCTAAATCTATTTCTTAAAACACCTTCGGTAATTGCCAAAGATGCTAAGGCACCATTCATTTGTGAAACTACATCCACAATTCTAATCTGTGCCAATGATGAAATTGCAAAAACAATAGATATATAATTCCTTGCTTCATGTATTTTTTGAACAAGTACTGAATCGACTGCGTTATAATACATAAATGTTTCAAAGTCATCTTCATACAATTTTTGTAATGAACCAGTATATTTAATCTTATCAACACCAACCAATTTACTAGAAACAAAATCCAATGATGATGATTCTTTTACTTTAATAGAGGTATCACATATTTCATAAAGTTGCATATAATCAAAAATCATTCTATGTGCAGGAACTTCAAATTCAGTACCCCACATTTTATTAATTCTTTTTAATGGTGATGAAACTGCTGGATCTATTTTAAATTCTTTACCATTTACCCATTTAGATAACTTTCTAGATCTATTTACTAAGAAAGCCCAGTCATAATTTAAGAAGTTCCAACCAGTTAGAATTGGCATTTTTGGAATCATCTTATAGAAAAATGCATAAAGCATATCAAACTCGTCATCATACTTTACATATTTGAATTTATAATCAGAGCCAAATTTCTCAAAATACTTATTAGTATTATTTCTAATTCTTTCTTGCATATCATCAGGCATATCTTTTAATCCAAGAAGTATAATCTTATCATCATATACAATTGATATTGAAAGAACTTGTGTTGATGCACCTTCTTTTATAACATTACCATCTGCATCTTTTATATCAGACGCTTCTGGAAACCCATCTATAATTTCAGTCTCAATATCTATAAAAAATATTTTAGGTAGATTAAATTCAAAGATTTCATCTTTTTCTTTTTGTGGAAGTGCATCTAAAAATTCATAAATCGCATATCTATCTGGATGATTTACTTCAATTTGTTTAACACATTTACCATCCCAAGATTTAAATTTTTCATGTTTTTGTGGATCAGTATCATCACAAGAAACATACTTCATTGGAGTGTCCCAGTTATAATACTTTAATTTTATATCACCAGTATTATCTACATAGCTGACTACAAGTTTTTTGGTATTTGTTAAATATTGAGTTTCTACAAGCATAGTTTTTATTAATTTGTTTTATTTATATGTTTTTAAAAAAGAAAGTTATATATTTTTTTGGTTATCGAATAATAAGCATTATATTTGTATAATTAAAAAATGAAAAATAACCTACATATGAATAGAATTTACTTTATTAAATTAGTTGAAGATAATAGTGTTGATTATTATGATTCTACAAATGATGAGAATCATCCAGTTTACGGTGAATTATTTGAGTGTTTAGATGATAATGATAAAGATTACCTAGGATTTACCGATGATGATGATATTTTTATTAGATTAAGTGAATATAAAGTAAATAAAATTACTGCAGTATTAAAGAAATATTTCCTATTTACAAAAACTGATGTAACTGATAGTGTTATTAAAGGTGAGATGCAGAAAAAATATCCCGAAGTTGAAGAGTTTACTCCTAAGTTATTTGAAAATTTTAGACTAGAAAATACCACAATTGATGATATTTTAGATAAAATTAATGAAACTGGTATTAATTCATTAGATAATATAGATAAAATAGTATTAAGTAAATAAAAAAACCTCAGTAATATACTGAGGTTTTTTAGTTTTTAGTTTAATTAGCTCACTGCTACAGTACCTGCAGCTATATTACCCAATTTTTCCAATCCAGAGTGGCCTACTTCATAGATAACATAGACTCTATTATCACTTGCACTTTCTCTTGCAACCAATTTTCCTTTAAAGTTGTTTTCTTTAGCCTTAGCTTCTAAATTTGCTCTATTAAAGACCATGTTATCGTCTTCTTGTGCCTCTTTTTCAAACTTATCCAATTCTGCATAAAAACTTTCTTTAGTTGCTTCTTTAGCAGCTTTGTCTTCATGTCCAGTAAAGAATTTTCTAAATTTACCTTCTTCTTCATTTAAAGAAAAACTTTCAAATGTTTTTAAATGTTTCATTTTTAATAATTTATTTTTTTTATAAAGTATATATTATATTTAAAAAGCCAAAAACTTACTTAAATACTTTATATTGTATATATTATATTTAAAACTTACCTTTTTATAACAATATAATAGGTATGGAAGATAATATACAAATAATTCTTAATGATGATGGAACTATAACTTTTAAAGAAAAAGAGAAAAAAGAATTACCATCAATAGACCTTAAATATGAAGATAGTGAAATTCCAAAAGAATTTATAGATAAGTGTGAACTACTTAGTGAAGAAACTGGTGAAACATACTTTATATTTGATACTTTAATTTCAAATAGAATTTCTAAGATTGAACTAGAAGATACTTACCATATAGGAACTGGATTAGATTTTATAGGATTACCGTCTAGATTTTCATATTATGATACAGAAACTAAAATAGTCGATAGATACAAAAAGTATGATTATGTTACAGATTTTATAAAAAAATTGGGATTTATACCAACCACTAATAATCTCGGTTTTGAATATGAGCAATCATATACTTATGAATTTAGTGATGGTGATGGGTTTGAAAAATTTATAATTAGGCTACAGCCGAATTTATTTCTAAAAATATTATATCAAAGTTCTGAAAAATATGATACTGTTTTTAATGGATTTTTTAATAAATCAAAAATAAATAATATAATAAAAACTTTTGCAAGTGATGCAATGATACGTGATTCTAAAATCTCACAAATATTATAATAAAAAAGAGAAGTTTAAACTTCTCTTTTTTTATTCTTTTAAAATTGCATATATTTTATTAAACTCATTTACTCTATCAGTAAGTCCTATTGTCCCACCATTAATTCGTTTTGTAACCGCAGTAATTGTTTCTAAATCAGAGCCTTTATCACATATAGACCAAAGCTTATTTGAGTCAAAGAAAAATGCAGCAGATGCTAATGGATATTTAGTTGCAACTAAATCTGGATTAACAACACAATCTTCACCAATAAATTTACTAAAATTAGTATAATTACTTTTACCAGTCAATTGGATATATCCCCTTCCTCTAAATAAAAATCCTTCTCGTGTAGATTCATCACCATTACCCATTCTTGATGCATAAACTCTCGATGCTATTTTTTCAGGCTTTCTCGCATATAAATCTGCCATATTACCCGGGAAATATTTACCAAATATTTTTTTCAAACCATCTGCCGAATAATTTACATTTTCTTGAACCGCTTTAAAACCACCACTTTCATGACCACACTGTGCTAAAAAATGTGATAATCTTAATGGAGTTGTGATATTAAATTTATCAGCAACCACATCAATTTGTGAAATTACTGAATCAGGAACATGTCCTTTAAGTGCTACTAAATTAAATTTTGATGATACATTAAATAATTTATTCCAAGTTGGATAACCTACAACACCATCAGGAGTTAATCCATTTTTGGTCTGCCACTCTTTTACTTTAGCTTCAGTACCAGGCCCAAAATCACCATCTGAATTTAATCCTAGTTTTACCTGAAGAAGTTTTACATTATCTCCTTTTGATCCTTTCTTTAATAACATAAGTTTATAATTATTTTTAATTATATATTAAAAAATAATTATAAACTTATTTTAATTATATAGTAGTTGTTTGATTTTCAAATCTCTATTATATCTTATATACCAATCAATATCTTTAAAAGATATTTTATCAGGTATCAGTACTTCATATTCTATATCATCAACAATTATTGTATTGGATACATAACTTATTGATATAAATTTTTTCTTTATACCATATAATTGACTTAATCTATTTATGGATCTATCCGGTAGGTTACTTCTTAGATATTTACTTTCACTTTTTAATATTTTATATGTGGTTGTTAATTCGGTATCACTTATAGTAAATCCATCACAAGTTATATTAATTGTGTTTTTTATTTGTATTTTTTTATATGAAACTCTTATAACATCCATATTACAAATATAATATATAATTTTAGAAATTAATATATACTTTATGAAATATTTAAAAAAATATCAAAAGTTTTTTGAAGATGGTGAAGGTGGTGCCGTTTCAGGTGGTACTGCTTATGTTGGTGCAACAACTGCAGGAATGGGTGCAGTTGTAAATTCACAACCGGGTGCTTTACCAGGAACCACAGGAACCACAGGTAGTGGTGATGTTGCATTTACATTCAAAAAAGAAAAAAGAAAAAAAGGTAAACCGAGTGAGGTTACTGATTTAAGAGATTTGAAAAGTGTAGATACAGTAAATCTAAAAGAATAAATTATATTCCTAATTTATCTAATTTACCATTTCTATCTTCAGTCTTAGTTTTAAACTTAGGACAATTCATCAGTTCTCTAAATCCATATATTCTTAACTCTCTAGATAAATTATTAGTATTATATGTAGTTGCACGGTGGTCTCTAATTTCTATTAATCTACCAAGTGATGTATAATAATATTTACCTTCTTCATATTCACATTTAATTAATGTAGAGAATGTAGTTAACCAAGAATTCTCGAAATGCCAAGACAAATCTTCATCAGATAGACCAACAAAAAAGCCAATAACTAAAAAAATTAAAGATATCCAAAAAAAAGCAACTGAAAAAGAGTATATAACAGATTTTTCTTTATATGTTAAAATATTGTTAACTAACTTTTGTGGATTATCGTAAGTTTCATTTGAATAATTATCGGGTCCACCATAAATATAAACATATTCTCCTTTACTATTAATAAATTCTGAAAGTATTTTTGACTTCTTAATAGATTCTTCCTCACAATGATATGTAGTATATAAACTAATAGATAATACAATAATTGCAACAATCTTAACTGGATTAGAAATTATTATCTCATAAAGAAATAAAAAAGGGAAAAATATAAGTCTATTCATTTTTAGTAATTTTTATAAAGGTAAGTTAATTTTAGTTATATAAAAAATTAATATATAGTTTATGAGCAATATTAACAGATATACAGAATTCTTATTTGAAAAAGAATTTGAATCAATTACTAATGAAATCTTTAGATTAGTAGAAGCAGAAGGTCAACTAACAGGTGATAATACATATACTTGGGATTTTAATAAAGAAGAAAAACCTGTTACTTTTGAATGGGATTTTACAAAGACAAACGATACTATCGTAGATAAACTTAAAAAGTTTTTAGAAAAACTACCTAAAGAAAAACTACAAGAATATTTTTTTAAATTTTTAAATAAGTTAAAATTACTACCAGAAAGACTTAGAAGAAAAATAATGATAAATTATGCAGGAGCGTTTTTGTCCTTAACATCAATTGCATTTTTAGTCTCTGGTTCGAGTATTTTTAAAGCTGATGATAAAATAGTTAAAGAATTTGTAAATGTCACTAAAAAGGCTTCTTTTGATGTTTCTCAAAAGGTTGTAGCACTTGCAGAAGGAGATTATTCAGATGACAGAGGTGATACTGGTAATTTTATAGATTTTGAAATGAATGGTAAAAAAGTTAAAAGATTTATCGGATCTAAATTTGGAATTTCCGCACCAATATTAAAAGAATATTTAGGTAGACTACCTACCAAACAAGATATGATGAATTTATCATATGAAGATGCATTAGATATTTATAAAAATAAATATTGGGATGACCAAAAGATTGAAAGATTTTGTAATCAATCAGTTGCTAATCTTGTTTATGATGGTTGTGTTAATCAAGGTATTTCTGGTATGAAAGATGTTTTAAGAAATACTTTAAAAGATAATGGAATACAAGTTAGTGATGATGTCAATCCATTTGAAGGAGATTGGATTAAAAAACTTAATGAATTGGAACAAGATAAACTATTTAACTCTATTAAGAAATTAAGAGGTGAAAGATATAAAGAAGCAAGAACATTCAAAAGACATGGTGAAGGTTGGTTAAATAGATTAGAAAAATTAGAATTCATAGACTAATGAAACATATAAAAAGATTCTCAGAAGATATTAAAGTACCAATTGAATTAGGTGATACAATTTTAGGAGGAAAATTTAAAAATCGTAAAACTGTAGTTAAGAAAATTAGTAAAAATAAGAAAGGTGATATTACAGTAAATGATAAACCTTTATTAAAATATAGAATAGTCAAAGAATCTATATCTCAAGAAGATATAGACAATGGATTGGCTTATCTAAAAGATGATGGATTTCAAGTTAGTAAATTAAACTTTGGCTATCGTGATATGATTCAAATATACAAATTAAAGAAAAATGAATCAGGTAATACCAATTATGGTACTATGGCCATGGATAATATGATGGAAGTAAATTGGTCTGATATTGAAAGTGATTTATTACCATTTATAGAACTAAATAAAGATTTTATAAAAGAGGTTATTGTGACATTTCCAACATTATCTTATCATATAGAAAATCCATCTTTTAGTGAATATGACAGAGAAGTACTTTCTCCTGATAAGATACTTGATGGTGTTACTTTTAAAAAAGTAATTAAAACAACTATTGTAATAAAGAAATAATTACTCATCTCCTTCTTTCTTATCCAATAAATGTCTATTATCTTTTGGGAAAATATCAATATTATACTTTTTACTCAATGCCAATAACAATGGTGTAATAGGAACAGGTATTGGAATACCAGAAATTAATACTAGTGGTATAAGTTTAGCTATTTCAATTGAGTGTTCTCTAAGAAATTCTTTCTCACCATAAGTTACAGTTTTGTTTTGTAACATCTTTCTTATAATTAATATGGCAATTTTAGTTTCTTCACCTTCTCTTTTTGTTGCTGTCCAGAAATCTTCTGCAAAATCAGTACCTTTTTTAATAATTTCTTTTATATCAAACCTGTAAGGTTCTTTCTTTCCAGCCATTAGCTTATCTTATTTTTTCATTATATATTAAATAATATTTTTGATTATCTTATTTAATCTAAATCTACTAATATTCAATTCTTTTAACAATTCCTTAGCAGGTTTATTACTTTTTTTAATATACTCTATTAAAATGTCATTTTCAATTAATGTATTAATAATTAATTTATACTTATCATATTTTCTTCTTAATCCAATATTATCATCTTCTATTGTTGAATAAATATAATTACAAATTTTCCTAATATCATTTTTATTAGTAACTCTTATAACCGATGATGAGTTATTTGTTACTATTGTATATTTAATATCTAAATTTATAAATAACTTTTCTATATAAAACCACTCTTGATTTTTATCACCTACAATAGTAAATTGTGTTGCCTCACTTTTCTTAAAATAAAAACAACCATCTCCATCAATTATTCCTAATAGAA
>Ga0105097_10000032_pt1 | contig 46290 bp, 39 predicted proteins | sample PPLLak12cMay2015_FD_87035 | JGI IMG/M metagenome (GOLD analysis project Ga0105097, IMG submission 87035) | Freshwater sediment microbial communities from Prairie Pothole Lake near Jamestown, North Dakota, USA - PPLs Lake P7 Core (1) Depth... | ecosystem: Environmental > Aquatic > Freshwater >...
AGCCCGCCGGGGCATATAAAGTCCAAGGTCAGGAATTTTATTTACAGGGGTAACGGGACGGGACCGATTCTTGCAGATGAGCATTTACCAGTTGTTATGAAGCAGATTGCCTCCGAAGCAAGAGGAAAAGGATATTCAGTAATCGAATAGGGCCGGCGGTCTTAAAAAAAATCTCAAGTTTGAGTATTTTGTCTTGACATTTCCAAAAAGTATATGTAAAATACTTACGTTAAAATAAAATTTGGGTTTTGTAATCAATCTTGTGGAGGGCATAGGAAACAATTGTAGAAATTGAGGGGTACTATGAATACAAAACGACCAATGGTTTCAGCGGATGCGGGAGCAGGCACGTGCTCATCAAATAAATTATTTCTTTTCTGGCTTTTATTGATCTTCTCTTTTATTCCTGCGGTTTCTGTGTTTGCTCGTAATCCGTATAAGACCCAATTTTTAACGGCATATCCAACTGCTGCTAACACAATTCTGGATAAAATCTCCGGGACATCTCACTGCGGTGTCTGCCATTATGCGTTTGGCGGGGGAGGGACTCGTAATCCTTATGGATTGGCTGTGCAAGGTACTCCTAATAAGACAGCGGCAGAGATTTTAGCCCTCGGCTGGATGGATTCTGATTCGGATGGATACACCAACGACGTGGAAATTAACGATAGAACGCTCTATGTAAATACGCCGACTTTCCCTGGGCTGACGGCCTCCAATGTAGGAAGTGTAACGGGTGTAGTCATTTCCAGCATACAGGACCACCTGACCCCCACGACGGGTGCGGATACGACGCCGCCATCAGTTACAGTGACAACTCCCAATGGCGGGCAGACTCTTACTGCAAATGCTCCAACCACTATTCAATGGACAGCTACTGATGCTGGCGGAATTGCTTTGATTAAGATATACCTTTCTACTGATAATGGAGCGACCTTTGGTCTTATTGCCTCCGGAGTGGCCAATAGCGGCACTTATACGTGGTTTCCAGCGAATCGGCCCACGGCGCAGGCCCTAATTCGTGTGGAAGCTACAGATAATTCGTTCAATACGGCATTCGATAACAGCAATGCTGTCTTTGCTATTGTTTCACCAGCGGGCGGGCTAGTGCCAACTACATTGCGGGACTTCGATATGCCGGGCACGCAGCCGTTTGAAGCGGGGATGCTCAACAATCCTGCAACCTGTGCTGCCTGTCACGGCAACTATGACCCGAACGCTGAGCCTTATTTCAACTGGCAGGGAAGTATGATGGCCCAAGCTTCGTTTGATCTTTTATTCAAGGCAAACATGGTTATTGCAAATCAGGATGCACCAGACTCAGGCGATTTGTGCCTGAGATGTCATTTATCCGCCGGCTGGACACAGGGCCGCTCAGTTCCTACCAACGGTAGCGCTATGCTGGAGGCCGATGGAATCGGAGTTGCCTGCGATCTGTGCCATCGAATGGTGGACCCGATTTACAAAGCAGGCATCAGCCCAATCGAGGATTTAAATATTTTGTCGCTGTTGAGTTTCCCAGCCACAGAATATGCACTTGGAATGTACACACTTGACCCAGCGGGCGGAGCAAGACGCGGGCCTTTTGTCGATGCAGTAACGGGACATCCGATTATCGTATCTCCTTTCCATCGTGAAGCAGCATTCTGCGGCACCTGCCACGATGTAAGTAATCCGGCTTTCGAGAAAGACGGTCAGGGAGGTTATGCCCCCAATGCACTCAATACAACCACGACGAATTTTGCATCCACAAATCTGGCACCTGTCGAGCGAACATATAGCGAATGGTTAAACAGCCAATATAACAGTCCATCAGGAGTCTATGCCCCCCAGTTTGGCGGCAATAAGGCTTATGTGGCCACCTGTCAGGATTGTCATATGCGGGATATAACAGGCCAAGGATGCAATATGAATCCTCCAATGCGCACAGACCTTCCGCTGCATGATATGACTGGAGGCAGCACTTGGCTGCCGAGCCTTCTGCCGATAACGCATCCGGGGAAGGTTAATGCAACAGCACTGAACAAAGGAATCTTGCGTGCCAGATATATGCTGCAGAACGCAGCCGAAATGGAGGCATCGCAGGAGGACGATATTCTTAAAGTCACTATTACAAACAATACTGGCCATAAGCTGCCGACAGGTTACCCGGAAGGCCGCCGTATATGGCTCAATATCAAATTTTTCGATAAATATATGAATTTGCTCAAGGAGTCAGGGGCTTACGATAGCAATAGTGGTGTATTGAGCCATGATGCCGAGGCAAAGATTTATGAAATAGAACCGGCTATTGATAGTATTGTTTCAGGTATTACAGGTTTGCCTGAAGGCAAATCTTTCCATTTTGTACTTAACAGCACAATAGCTAAAGACAACAGGATTCCGCCTCGCGGATTTACAAATGCAGCGTTCGCAGCGTTTGGTGGAAGCCCGGTAGATTACTCATACCCTGATGGTCAATATTGGGACGATACCCTCTATGCGATTCCAGAGAATGCAGTGTCAGCGCAAGTAACTCTGTATTATCAGAGCACCAGCAAGGAATTTGTTGAATTTTTGAAAAATGAAAATACGACCGACCCATCGGTGGGGCTGGCAATGTATAACCTTTGGAATAACAATGGCAAGTGCCCCCCCGAAATGATGGAGCAGGTGCAGGTGCAGCTGACAATTCCTGCTGACCTCGACAGGGATTATGATGTGGATGAAGCTGATTTGTGGCAGCTTTGCTCAAACTGGTTAGCTATCGGATGCAATGCCCCAGCAGATTGCGGCAGGGCGGACCTTATCGATGACGGCACAGTGGACCTGAAAGATTTTGCAGAGTTTTCCATTTACTGGCTCTGGCCATAGTAATCATTGGTCCTGTTCAAATCTAAGCGGAATTATAGGTATAATGCCTTTGTGGTAAACAATGCCCGTACTCACAAGAGCGCCTATGTAAAATTGGTTCGCACAGATTAGTATTTACCTATAGCTGCAGCAGAATAGTTTGAAACTAAGGATTTCATTCGCAGCAGCGCCTGTTTTTCTGCGATTAATGAGCAAGACTAAATTGCTCGTGGTCATATCTTATCGCAACTTATTGCATTTATTCTTCCGATTTTAATACCACCAGTAAGACTGGCTGATGAAAAGAACCGACTAAGTCGATCTGGTGATGCCTGAACCGGCTAATCCCGCAAGATTTATCTGGAGGCTATTTAATTATAAATCATAAATTGATTCATAATGGTGCAAATATGCGCTGGGCGTAATACTGTAAAAATTTAGATTTCAAGAAAGTTTTTAATTCTTATCTAATCATAACTTACACTATTTTCTTTATCTTTGAGAATCAAAGCTTTCGCAAAGAATGCGCTTGTTTCTCAGATTTTAGGGACGTTTTCTGATGTCCCGCAGTTAAAAAAGCTTATTTTTATCAGAAAGCTTGATATGGAAAGATTCCTTAGTCATCAGTCGATTGGATTAAGAATTGTTTCGACCATTAGTAAATAACAAATAGTAAGTAATAAATTTTCTACGGAGGAGAAACCTAATGTCTTAACTCCTTTGCAGAACAAGTGTATAATATGAAATGGCAGAAGGAATTAATTGAGATTATGGAAAGGAAGAATATGGATAAGTTCTTGAAGGCTGCGATTGACGAAGCGCGGCAGGGCAGGTCAGAGGGCGGCATACCCATCGGCTCTGTTCTTGTTTATCAGGGCCGGATTATCGGAATGGGACACAACAGAAGGGTGCAGAAAGGAAGCCCCATTCTGCATGCCGAGATGGACGCCCTCGAAAATGCCGGCAGACAGCCGGCAAAGGTATATCGGGAGTGCACGCTTTACACAACCCTCTCACCGTGTGCTATGTGCAGCGGAGCCGTCATTCTCTATGGCATACCGCACGTCATAGCAGGAGAAAATCAATCCTTTCTCGGTGAGGAGGAGTGGCTCAGGAGCCGGGGCGTTGCTGTCGAGGTCGTGCAGGACCAGGAATGTGTGTCCATTATGAAAGAGTTCATGCAGGCGCATCCGGAACTCTGGAATGAAGACATCGGCGAGTGAAAAACTTCCGGCTTTGTAATGCGGGAGATTTCTGCTGAGATAGCGGAGCTTACAACAGGTGCATACCGCTGGTTCGGCCTGCTAAACATCAACAATAGTGATGAGCTTTTATACGACTTTTTTTCAATCCTCGCTGATGAATTCAAACATTAACAGGATTGAATTTTAACTGGCAGACGGAAAATTACCATACGAAGAGGAGTTTTGTAACCAGCCACGTTGCCAGGATAAGCCCGAAACAGGCGCCCAGGAGTTTAAGGAAGCCGGGGAAGTACCATTCCAATCCACGCTCCTTTCGGATCTCGATGGAGCTATTGTGACCGAAGATTTTATCCCTGGAATCCTGCTCATATAAGCTTTCTACCACATCAGGCTTAATTTCTTCCGGGCCATCTGGAACCAATTTTGCATCGATTAATGACGGCAGCCGAATTCCCGCATCCACGAGCCTCTGTTCCTGTCCGATAGGGGTGTTCATAATAACATAAAAACGTTTCAATCTCAGAGGGTCATTACCCTTACCGAAAAGACAGCCGAGAATCATTCCGGTTAATGAGACGGCTGTTGAGATAAACACAGCGGGGATAAACGCCGGGTCTATAGCTTCGAAGAAGTTTAATTCCTTTCGAATCATTACTACAACAACAACGAGAATAAAAGAAAGAATGCCTCCGACCATAGACAAAACCATTCCAGTATTGTTTGTCCGTTTCCAGTAAATTCCGAAATAGATTGGGATGCCAAGGAAAGAAAGTATTTCCAGCGAGAATTTAACATATTGGTTAATCCCCTTTATATAATGCGTCGAAAGCGCCGCCAATACTATCGTGACCACTGCCCATAAACGGGCCGTTAAGATATAATGGCTGAGAGGTTTGCCGGGAGAAATCATCCTGCGATACAAATAGTCAACAGTCAGTGCCGACGAGGTAGTGCTGAAACAGGCAGCTGAGGACATTACTGCTGCCAAAAAGCTGGCTATCAAAAGGCCTGGAATTCCGATGGGCAGAACCTCTCTTATTACTATTCCCCAGGCTTGTTCCGGGTCTGACAGGCCGGGTATGTAGAGGGCAAATAAAATACCATAAAGCGCAAACAGCAGAGTGATTACTCGTTTCCAATAACAAGCCCAGGCAGTTTGAACAGCAGCCCTTTCATTTTTAGAAATGGCTATCCAATTGTAAAGCCAGGGACAGGCTATTCCTCCTGTCAGGGCGGAAATATTCAGCGCCAGCACGGTCCATATAGTCATTTGTTTTGGGTCTATGAAGTTCCACATTTCGGGATGCTGAGCACTTTTTTGCTGCAATGCACTCCAGCCGCCTGCGTGATACCACAAAAAGGGCAGCAGTATGAAACTAAGGATTGTCAGGCACATTAATCCCTGGATGAGGTCTGTCAGCAGAGTCGATGTCATTCCGCCGGAGAATACATAAGCTCCGACAACTATTGTAATAATCCACACGCATTGCGTTTGATTAACTTGTGTGAAGCCTGAAATAATTTTAGCCATTGCAAGCAGCGCCATACCTGTAAACAAAATACAGATAATAGTTCCGAAAACCGAATACGCCGCAGGAGTATATTTATCATAGCGCATCTCGAAGAATTCGGAGAGGTTATAAACACGGGCCCTTCGAAAATATGTCGCCAGCAGCAAATAGATTGGTGTTACAAACAGCCAGTTCCACCAGTACCAGACGCCTGAAAGGCCGGTCTTATAAGCTTGTCCGCTAACTACCACAGCCTCATTGCCGGCTATCGCTGAGGCAAAGACAAAAATGAACGAGATGATGGAACCCCATTTTCCGCCCGCAACCAAAAAATCCCCCATAGTATGAGTCTTCCTGCCGCCGTAAATTACACCAACATAGATGATGACAGCAAAATAGGCTAAAACAATTGAGAAATCAAACCAGTGGATTCCAAATATCATTGTGCTGCATCCTTAATTTTGATATGAACGACATTTCACGTACGTATTGTGAACACACTATCATTTTATGATATTCCTGCTCCAAACTTTTATTTTCGACAGCCGCGAAACTCATATTGCTGTGCAGCTCAATTAAATTTAACTTAACCTGGTCAAAACATCAATTTCTTTTTCTCCTTTTTTCCTTCAGCAAGTATAAGTACTCCGGCTTTTCTTAGTGGTTTAAGAGGCGGTAAGCAAAAAGCCGCATCGAATTGCCTTGACAGGCAAACTGATATTATTTATAAAAAGCCATATCCGTACACAGAAAAACAAGTTATTCCAGCAAGACAAGGACTACTAAAATGAAAAAAGACTTAAGCGGCAAGACGCTGGGCATTATCCATGCTGCCATATTCACATCACAGATTGTCCAAAAGTATATTGACGAAATCATCCCGGAAGTAAAAATCGTCCACGCAGGTGACGACAGCATTCAAATGGCCAACAGCGCATCAGAGCCGGGTGTGATTCCCAAAGTAAACTACTTCAAATTTGTCACGCTCGCAAAATTTCTTCAGGATGCGAAAGTGGACTTGATTATGTTGGCCTGTTCGACTTTTAACAGGGCAGTGGAATATTCAAGGCCGATGATAGATACGCCAATGCTCCAGATAGACAGGCCTATGATGGATTTGGCAGTCCAGCAGGGAAGCCGCGTTGGCCTGCTTGCGACACTTCCATCGACGGTTCCATCATCTGAACGCCTGCTTCGCCTCGCAGCAGAGGATGCAAAGAAAGACATAACAATTAAAACCGTTTTATGCAGCAGGGCATTCGAGCTGCTTCGCCAGGGAAAACCTCAGCAGCATAATGAGCTTTTGCTTGCCGAAATAGACAATCTGTCGAGGGAAGTTGATTCGGTGGTTATGGCACAGGTCTCGATGACGGCACTTGAACCTTACCTGAAGAATACCCGCGTGCCTGTTTACAACAGCGGCCGCACAGGTTTCAACAAGGCAAGGGAAATTCTGGAGTCTCAGATATGAACGACAAGAAGGCAGGTAGCGATAGCAGGAATAATAAACAGCCGCCTCAAATATCTTCAGAAAAAATCAAATATCTTCAGGATGTTGCCAGGAAGCTTCGTCTGAATATCGTCAGAATGGTCAGCATTGGCAGAAAAGGACACCTCGGTGGTTCCTGCTCGGCTGCCGATGTAGCGGCAGCTCTTTATTTTCATAAAATGAAGCACGACCCAAAGAACCCGCATTGGGCAAAAAGAGATAGATTCATTCTCAGTAAAGGTCACGCTGCCCTTGCTCAATATGCGGCACTCTGTGAGAGCGGCTACTTCCCCCAAGAGGAGCTTGACAATCTAAAGAAGCTTGGCGGCATGCTTCAGGGACATCCTGATATGACAAAGACGCCCGGCGTGGAGGCCAACACAGGCTCCCTCGGACAGGGAATTTCTATTGCGGCTGGTATGGCAGCAGGCTTGAAAATAGACGGCAATACAACCAGCCGGATTTACTGCATACTCGGCTGCGGTGAGCTGGCTGAAGGGCAGGTATGGGAGGCGGCTATGGCTGCTTCTTTCTATAAGCTCGATAATCTTGTTGCGATACTCGACCTGAACAACGTTCAGGCAACAGGGCCAAGAAAAGAGAGATTTGACACAGACCCGCTTGTTGAAAAATGGCAGGCCTTCGGATGGCACGTTATGGAAATCGATGGTCATAATATGTCAGAGATACTGGAGGCTCTCGATGCTGCTGACCTGATAAAAGGTAAACCAACCATTATAATTGCAAAGACAGTCAAGGGCAAAGGCATCAGTTTTGCGGAACATAACGCAGCCTTTCATAACGGAATGTTGACTGAAGAACAATACAAGCAGGCTATTGCAGAGATATCCGGAGAATAGACAGAATGAATAAAACGCCGAAAATGCAAAATCCAAGAGAGGTTTATGGCCGCGCTCTTGTAGAACTGGGCAAATTAAATCCAAACATTGTTGTGCTCGAGGCAGACCTCGGCAAATCCACTATGAGTTGTTACTTCGAAGAGGCCTTTCCTGATCGTTTTTTTGAGATGGGGATAGCCGAAGCGAATATGGCTTCTTTTGCTGCAGGGCTTTCACTTACTGGAAAAATTCCTTTCATAAACTCATTTGCAGTTTTTACCTCCGGCCGCGCCTACGACCAGATACGCCAGGCAATTTCGATCCCTGCCCTTAATGTAAAGATTGTCGGCTCAAGCGCAGGACTCTCAGATTTTGGTGACGGTGCAACGCATCAGGCTATCGAGGATTTGGCCATAATGCGGGCGATACCTAATATGACTGTGCTCGCTCCTGCTGATTCCATTGAGACAAAAAAGATGGTTGAGAAAATGGTTGAGTACAAAGGTCCTGTGTATTTGCGGATAAATCGGGATGATATGCCCGACCTATTCCCGCCGCACCAGGAATATGAAATCGGCAAGGCGTATATGTATCGTGACGGCAGCGATGCTGTGGTGTTTGCAAACGGTATAATGGTCTGGCGTGCACTTGCTGCTGCACAGATATTGGAAGAAGAAGGCATCTCTGTTCGTGTCGTTAATGTAAGCTGTCTTAAACCTGTTCCAGATAAGCAAATCCGCCAGATGGCAGATTCAATGAAGGGGATTGTAACAGCCGAAGAGCACACACTGATTGGCGGCTTGGCAGATGTGATTACTTACACTCTTCGAGGCACAGGAGTGCCGATAGAAACAATTGGGATTAAAGATTGTTTTGGACAATCCGCAAGCTCTTATGACGAAATCCTTGAGCACTATGGATTGACGGCAAGACATATCGCAGATGCAGTAATGACCGTTCTTGGTTAAGGAGAATACAAAGTGCAGCCAAATAAAAAGATAGGATTCATCGGTCTGGGGATAATGGGCAAGCCAATGGCAAAAAATCTGCTCAAGGCAGGGTATTCGATGGTTGTTTATGATATTAATCCAAAGCCGGTTGAAGAACTTGTTCAAGGCGGTGCGCAGAAGGTAATGTCTTCGAAGGATGTTGCTGCACGCAGCGATGTTGTCATAACAATGCTGCCGAATTCACCCGATGTCAGGGAGGCAATACTTGGCAAGGATGGTGTTCTCGAAGGTGCAAAACAGGGCTTAATCATTGTAGATATGAGTTCCATTGCTCCGCTTGTCTCCGTAGAAATCGCGGGAAAGGCAAAAGAAAAAGGTGTCAGGATGCTTGATGCCCCTGTAAGCGGCGGAGAGCCAAAGGCTGTTGCAGGCACTCTTGCAATTATGGCAGGCGGCTCTGCAGATGTATTCGAAGAGGTCAAAGATGTCCTAAGCAAAATGGGCTCTTCCGTAACACTCGTCGGCGAGATAGGAAGCGGCAATATTACAAAGCTTGCAAATCAAATTATTGTTGCCCTGAATATAGCAGCGATGTCTGAAGCTATGGTGCTTGCAAAGAAGGCCGGGGTTGAGCCGCAAAAAGTCTATAATGCAATTCGCGCCGGGCTTGCAGGCAGTGCTGTTCTTGATGCCAAGATGCCGCTTGTGCTGGAAGGAAACTTCAAACCCGGCTTTCGCATCGAGCTTCATATAAAGGACATGCTAAACGCCCTCGATACAGCTCACAGCCTTAATGTCCCGTTACCGCTTGCCAGCCAGATAACGGAATTTATGGAAGCCCTGAAGGTTGACGGCAAGGCAGGTGACGACCACGGAGGGATTATTCAGTTCTATGAAAAGCTCGCTAATACGCAGGTGCGAAAATAGCGAGCAGCACACAAACAGCAATTTTGCAGCAAAGGTTCGTTTTATGAAAATCGTAATTGCCATGGACTCATTTAAGGGAACACTGAGCGCCCAAGAGGCATGCAGTATAGTTGCTACAGCCATAAAAGAATGCCTGCCGGATGCTCAAGTTGTTATAAAGCCTATGGCAGATGGAGGTGAGGGAACTGCTCGAGCATTGATTGAAGCAGCCGGCGGCAGGTGGATTTGCCGGAAGGTAATGGGGCCATTGCCTGATATGATAGTCGATGCAGGTTTTGCCTGGTTTGAGAAGGAGCGAATTGCCTTAATCGAAACGGCCTCTGCAAGTGGTATCGAACTTCTAAGTAAAAGCCAATTGGATCCGTTAAAGACTACAACTTACGGCACAGGCCGGCTTATCAAAGCTTCAATGAAATACAAACCGAAGAAAATTCTTCTTGCCCTCGGTGGAAGCGCTACAGTTGATGGCGGTGTCGGAGCAGCGGCAGCACTTGGCTGGGAGTTTTTCGATGCTGCGGGAAAAAAAGTTTCTCTCGGCGGAGCACCTGTTAAGTCTATTGAAAAAATAGTCAAGCCCAGACAGTTGTCTCTGCCGAAAGTAGAGGTGCTTTGCGATGTTGACAATCCTCTCTGCGGCAAACGAGGTGCAGCCAGAGTTTATGGCCCCCAAAAAGGTGCGACTCCGGAAATGATTGAAGAATTGGAATCTTCACTTTCGCACCTTGCAAAGATTATACGCAAACAGCTCAAAGTTGATATATCAATTGTTCCCGGCGCGGGTTCAGCCGGCGGCTTCGGTGCAGGCGCTATGGCCTTTATGAAAGGCAGGCTTGTATCAGGTATCGATGTGGTGATGTCAATGAGTAAACTTGCTGATGCGATGCGCTCAGCGGATTGGGTCCTTACCGGCGAAGGCTCATTTGATTTGCAGTCGCTAAGAGGGAAAGTAGTTTGCGGGATTACAAGGATGGCAAAAAAGTCGCGGGTCCCCGTTGCAGTTTTGGCTGGTCAGGTTAAGGTTGCCAGAAGACTGTATCAGAAGTGTGGTGTCTTTACTGCCATTGCCTGCAGGAAACCCAATAATTCTTTCGAATATGCGATGAAAAACTCCCGTAAACTGCTTTTTATAGCGGCTGAAGAATTTGCCGAAAAAAATCTTTTATGTCACCCAGCACAGTGAACAGACATAGCATAGTCATCCAGCGGTGTTTTAATAAGATAATACTGGATATGGTATAGTTTTTTGTATCCGAAAAGTTCACTACGCTTGACAAGTTACAAGCTGAACAGGATAATTGAATAAAATTGTATAATATTGGAGTCCCTGATGAGGTACGGTTGTTGCGGTTGTATGGTTAAAAACGACCCCGATGGCACGGGCGCAGCAGTTTTGGAAAAGCTCGCTGCAATCGGCTATGACTATATTGAATTGTCCCTCGCTCATATAATGAAGCTCGATGACGCAGCGTTTAGCGATTTAAAGAGCCGCATCGTTAAATCCCCAGTCAAGTGCGAGGCCTGTCATAATTTTTTCCCGGCAGCAATAAGGCTGACCGGCCCGGATGCTGATAGACATAAAGTTGTCGATTATGTCACCATGGCGTTAGAGAGGGCTTCCGCGCTTGGAGCAAAAATCGTTGTATTTGGCAGTGCCGGCGCAAAAAACGTTCCAGATGGTTTTCCCGTAAAGAAAGCATGGCAGCAGCTTATTGACCTGCTCAAAGTAATTGACAGCATTGCGAAAAAATACGACATAATTATCGCAATTGAGCCTATCAACAAATTTGAGAGCAATATCATCAATTCTGCAAAAGAAGGTCTTGAGCTTATCAGGCAGGTCAATAAGGACAACATTCAGCTATTGGTAGATTATTATCATATAGCAATCTCCAATGAGCCGTTCGATGTGATTTGTGAAGCTGCTGGGCACATAAAACACGTTCATTTTGCCGAAGTGCTTGAACGGCAGTATCCTAAGGTTATAAAAGACAGCTACATAGATTTCTTCAGGCATCTGAAAGATTGTCACTACGATGGCAGAATCAGCATCGAGGCCTTCAGCAGCGATTTTGAGAATGACGCCGTCACTTCACTTCATCTATTAAAAAATATCTTTGGAAAGCTGGGATAACAAACACCTTGTGAATTCGAGAAATTTCACTTGCTAAAATTCTCTAATTTTATGGTTGTTTAATGGGAAGGAGTAAAATTTAAGGTATTTTATAGTATGGTTAAATCAAAAAATTACCAGATAGAATCAAAAACAAGCAGAGAACCCGGATTCTTAAACAAAAACACTCACAAGTTCTTTATTTCTAAAAAAGTTGTGCCGCTTGCATAAACTAACGGAGAGGGCGGGATTCGAACCCGCGGTACAGGGAAATCCCCCGTACGACGGTTTAGCAAACCGTTGCCTTCAGCCTCTCGGCCACCTCTCCGGGCAACAGAGAAACTTTACAATATCGGAGATGATAATACAATCAGATTAAGAATGGAAGTAAAATTTTTAAAATAGGTGAAGGTTTAAGAAAGAAGAGGCAAGTGGAAGGAAAAAAGCAGGAGGAAATCTTTGTTTGAATGAATGGGGATAATATAATATAAATACGGAAGAAGAAAGGGTAATTTGGAATAAACATATATGCTGCTTGGAAAATATTCTTTAGGAATAGGCGACAGGTTTGGTCACCAGGGCAAATGGCAGCTTGAGAGCATTATCAGAGCCGAGTCTGAAGGTGTCAGAATCGAGCCTGTGTGGAATAAATCTCACCGAGAACATTTAATCACAGGGACAAAGCCGCAGGAAACTTTCAGGGAAGCTGAACAAACTGTGAAAGCAAAGGGCTGGCAGCACCCGTATTATGTGGATGCCGACCATATCAATAAGGGCAATGCGGATATTTTTATCAAGTGGAGCAATTTTTTTACTCTGGATGTTGCTGACTGGATAGGCAAAAGTACGGGTGAAGAGAGAATTAACGAATTCACAGCAAAATACGAAAAATATTGCGGAGGATTGAGAGTAGAGGGGATTAATGAGATTATTTGTGTTGATGAGAATAAGCTGAAGGCAATCGGCCTAAAATATCTTAGGGCAATAGAGGAAGCCTGTTCTATTTATCGACATATTAAATCCATAAAAGGGGAGGGTAATTTTATTACAGAGATATCGATGGATGAAACCAGTGAGCCGCAAAGCTCTGCAGAACTTTTGTTTATTTTAGCGGCAATTGCAGACGAAGGGATACCGGCACAGACAATAGCACCGAAATTTACAGGCAGTTTTCACAAGGGAGTGGATTATATCGGCGACTTAAATAAGTTTAGAAAAGAATTCGAAGAAGACCTTGCAATAATAAGATTTGCAGTGAAGGAATTTGGACTACCCCATAACCTTAAGCTGAGCATACATTCGGGCAGTGATAAGTTTTCGATATATAAACCGATTAATGAGGCTTTAAAAAAAATCGATGCAGGAGTTCATTTGAAAACAGCAGGGACAACGTGGCTTGAGGAACTGACAGGACTTGCCGAGGCAAGCCGCGAGGGTATATCGATTGCGAAACGAATCTATATCGAAGCTTATAAACGTATTGAGGAACTTTGCGCACCCTATGCCGCGGTTGTGAAAATCGATGAAAAGAGATTGCCGAAGCCTGAGGTAGCAAGCAATTGGAGCAGTGATGATTTTGTCAGTATTGTGCGTAACAATCCGCAATGCGGCAAATACGATGCGAATGTAAGACAGCTTTTGCATTTGTCTTATAAAATAGCTGCAGAGATGAATGATGAATTTACGAATGCACTTGAGCGAGATGAGGAACAAATCGGCCACGGTGTGACTGAAAATCTTTATCAAAGGCATATCAAACCACTTTTTATTGAATAAAAAGGCAAGATTGTTAAGCGGTGTCGGTGGTAAAGAAGGAAATTTTCTCTTGTAAAATTTCGAAGTTTGTTTACTATTCATAGGGTGTTTTTCAGAAAAAAGCAGATGATAGAGGACATTGGAAATTCGAAATTAAATTCAAGAGAAAGTCAAATCATGAAAACAAAAAAAGGCATTCTGCTAATAATCGTTCTGGCGTCGTTAGGCGGCTGTGCAATATCGAAAGAAAACACCAACCTGCCAGAGCAAATGCAGCCGGGACAAATCAAATCGATTATGGTCAAAGTAGCCGACTGGCAGATTGAACACCCAAGCAAACACAATACTAAAGACTGGACGAGCGGCGCATACTTTGCAGGATTGAGTGCGTGGGCGCAAATGGCTGACAGTGACAAATACATCAAAGCCCTGCTGGAATTCGGAAAAGGCAACAACTGGAGGCCGGATGAATACAGGAATTTTTATCATGCGGACAATCATTGTGTTGGTCAGATGTATCTTGAGATGTACTGCCTTTTCAAAGAGCCAACGATGCTCGAGGGCATAAAAGAGAGGTTTGATTATATCCTGGCAAACCGCTCGAAGATCGAGCTTCATATAGGCAAGCAGGCAGGACAGGACAGATGGTGGTGGTGCGATGCGCTGTTTATGGCGCCGCAGGTATGGGCGAGGCTTTCTGCTGTTACGGGCAATTTGAAATATCTCCAGTTTATGAACGAGGAGTGGTGGTACACAACGGATTATCTTTACGATGCCGAGGAGCACCTGTATTTTCGGGACGAGAGCTATTTCAAAAAAAGAGAAGCGAATGGCAAAAAGGTTTTCTGGTCACGGGGCAACGGCTGGGTTTTCGCGGGCATTGCGAGAGTACTCGATGTTATGCCGAAAGATTTTGCGGACAGGCCAAGATACGAGAGGCTTTATAAAGAGATGGCGGCAAAGATAATTGAAATACAGCCGGCGGATGGAATGTGGCATTCGAGTTTGCTGGATCCGGCGAGCTATCCGGCTAAAGAGGCAAGCGGGAGCGGTTTTTACTGTTATGGACTGGCGTGGGGAATTAATCGAGGCCTTTTAGACGAAAAAATATATCTGCCTGCGGTTATGAAGGCTTGGAAAGGACTTGTAAGCTGTGTTCACCCGGACGGCAAGCTCGGATATGTTCAGCCGATTGGCGCTGACCCTCGGCAGGTCGATGCAAATCAGACGGAGATTTACGGAGTAGGTGCATTTCTTTTAGCGGGAAGTGAAGTATATAAGATTGCGGTCAGAAACGGCGAAACGGCAAAAATGATTTCGGTCACCAATCCGATAATCGAATTCAGAGACAGCGAGACAATAGGTTTGCCTTGGGTGGAGGTCAAAAAGACGGTTGAGGGATTGACAGAGGAGAATGCGGCTGTTTTTGATTTTAAGACAAACAGGCTGCTTGTGACAGAGATAACTGACGAAGGAAAAAATTCACAGTTACTTTTCCAGACTAATCTTGTGGCTGGCGAGAGAAAAAATTTCTGGCTGATGAAGATGCCGCAAGGTATGAAAAAACCGGTGAGCGAGGCGAGGACATATTGCAGGTTCGTGCCGGAGAGGAAGGACGACTTTGCATGGGAAAATGATATGGCAGCGTTTCGGATGTATGGGCCGGCGCTTGAGGACGAGACAATTACCAGTGGAATAGACGCGTGGGGTAAGTGTGTTCCGTATCCTGTCATAGATAAATTTTATAAAAGCGGGGACTATCATACAAATCACGGAGAGGGCGGCGACTTTTACAAGGTGGGCAATACTTTAGGCTGCGGCGGGGCTGCCCCATTTATGAACGGGAAGATAATATTGCCGAGGAATTTTAAGGAGTGGGAAATAATTTCGAACGGCCCGATTCGGTCGATATTCGAATTAACGTATTTTTCGTGGAAAGCCGACGGCAGAACGGTAAGCGAAAAGAAACGCATTTCAATAGATTTGGGAAGCAACTTGAATAAAATCGAATGCACGTATTCCTGCAGCAACAAAGAACCGCTGCCAATCGCGGCAGGTATAGTTTTGCAGCCGAGCAGCAGGGGAAAATTTACGGAAGTGAAAAATATAATCGGGTATTGGCTGCCTGCGGATGGAAATAACGGGATGATGGGATGCGGTGTTGTATTCGGAAAAGATATTAAGGCAGCGCTAAACGAGGCAGACAACCATTTATTGATGGCAACGAAACAACTGCCGGGGCAACCTTTTGTTTATTATGCCGGGGCCTGCTGGGATGGAAATAAAGACTTTGCTACATTCGAGAAGTGGAAAGAATATCTGAAAAATTTCAAACAGCGAGTCGATAATCCGGTGGTTGTAGAATTTGTGGAATGATACAAGAAAGGAAAGATAATGGAAGTGCGGTATTCGCCTGATTATGTGCGGTTCAGCAGGATGACGACAGAGGAAATTCGAGAAAGCTTTCTTGTTGAAAATCTTTTTAAGCCAAATGCGATTGAAATGGTCTATTCTGATGCAGACCGTGCGATTACAGGCTCGGCGGTGCCGGCAAAAGAAGTTTTATCGCTCAAATCTGCTGATGAATTACGTGCAGCGTATTTTTGTGAGCGGCGGGAATTAGGAGTTTTGAACATAGGGGGAGAGGGAGCAGTAACAGTTGACGGCAAGGCGTTTAATATGGCAAATCGAGACTGCCTGTATATTGGGCGCGGCTCAAAAGAGGTCAGTTTCAGTTCAAATGATGCGGCAAGGCCGGCGGAGTTTTATCTATTGAGCTATCCTGCACACAAGGAATATAAAACGACACTGGTGAAAGTGAAAGATGCTAATCAGGTGCATTTAGGCTCTGCAGAGCAATCCAATAAGCGAACGATTTATCAGTATATTCATCCGAAGGGTGTGCAAAGCTGTCAGCTTGTTATGGGATTTACGCAATTAGAGCAAGCAAGTGTATGGAACACGATGCCGCCTCATACACACGCCAGAAGAATGGAAGTTTATATGTATTTCGATGTGCCGGAAAGCGCGAGGGTGTTTCATTTGATAGGCCGGCCGGATCAGACACGGCATATTGTGATGAAAAATAAACAGGCGGTGATTTCACCGAGCTGGTCGATTCACAGCGGCGTGGGCACGAGCGCATATAGTTTTTGCTGGGGAATGGGCGGAGAGAACCAGGCATTCGATGATATGGACAATTTAACGATAGACCAGATTCGATAGAGACAGAAGGAAAAAAATATGATTTTAGATAGGTTTAAACTGGATAGCAAGGTCGCGATAGTTACCGGCTCTGCAAGGGGACTGGGTCAGGCGATGGCAATTGGATTGGCTGAAGCAGGAGCCAATATTGCGCTGACAGATGTCCTTGATATGTCTGAAAGTAAAGGACAGATTGAAAAGCTGGGGCGAAGATGTATTACGATTAAGGCAGACCTGAGTAAAAAGGAAAGTATAAATGTTATTATTAAACAGACAGTCGAACAACTTGGCGGAATAGATATTTTACTTAACGATGCTGGGATTATCCGGCGGGCACCTCTGCTGGAGTTCAGCGAGAAAGATTGGGATGATGTGATGAATGTCAATATAAAGGCACTTTTTTTTCTCAGCCAGGCGGCAGCGAGGGTAATGATAGAGCAAAAAAGGGGAGGGAAGATAATCAACATCGCATCTCTGCTAAGTTTTCAAGGCGGAATACTTGTGCCATCTTATACGGCTTCTAAAAGCGCGGTAATGGGATTGACACGACTGATGGCCAATGAGCTTGCACCACATAAAATTAATGTCAATGCGATTGCACCCGGATATATGGCGACGGAAAATACCAAAGCACTTCGAGAGGACCAGCAGCGGAACAAGGCAATATTAGAGCGAATTCCATCGGGTCGATGGGGAGTGCCCCAGGACCTGCAGGGAGCAGCCGTATTTTTAGCATCGGCGTCATCGGATTATATGAATGGATTCACTGTAGCTATCGATGGGGGCTGGCTGGCAAGATAAAGAATAATAAGATAATAGGTAATACAATGTCTATAATAAAACTAAAACCGGAAAATGTATGCAAATATGATATCCTTTCGCTGGGCGAGATTATGATTCGGCTGGACCCCGGCGAGGAAAGGATTCATACAACGCGGCAGTTCAGAGTCTGGGAAGGCGGAGGGGAATACAATGTTGCACGCGGCTTAAAGCGATGTTTCGGAAAAAGGGCGGCTGTTGTTACAGCGATTGCCGATAATCCTGTAGGAAGACTGCTGGAAGATTTGCTTTTTCAGGGAGGCGTAAGCTTAGAATATGTTAAGTGGATGCCCTTCGATGGAATCGGCAGGAAGTGCCGCGTGGGGCTGAATTTTACCGAACGAGGATATGGGGTAAGAGCAGCGGTTGGGTGTTCTGACCGGGCGAACAGTGCAGCATCGCAGATAAAAAAAGGTGATATAGACTGGGACAAGATTTTCGGTAAAGACGGAATCCGATGGTTTCATACAGGCGGTATTTTTGCGGGTCTATCTGTAAATACAGCCGATGTTATAATCGAGGCGATGATGGCTGCCAAGAAATACGGAACGGTCATTTCCTATGACATAAATTATCGAGCTTCACTGTGGAGCGATATCGGGGGGAAAGAAAAGGCAATGGAAGTGAACAAGGCCATTGCACCTTTGGTTGATGTGATGATAGGAAACGAGGAGGATTTTTCTGCTGCCCTGGGATTTGATGTAGAAGGCCTTGATGAAGGATGTTCCAAAATTGATGCGGCGAATTTCAAAAAAATGATTATTAAGGTCGTAAAAGCTTTTCCGAATCTTAAGGCTGTCGCAACGACTCTGAGGAATGCAAAGACTGCCACGAAGAACGACTGGGGAGCTGTACTGTATTCAGATGGGAAATTTTACGATGCGCAGCTTTGCGAGGACCTCGAAATTCTGGACCGCATCGGCGGCGGCGATAGTTTCGCCTCGGGTTTAATCTATGGTATTATGGAAGGGAAATCACCGCAGGATGCAGTTGAATACGGCGCTGCACACGGTGCACTTGCGATGACGACACCGGGTGACACGACGACGGCAAGTTTGAAGGAAGTCGAACGAGTAATGAAGGGTAAAACCGCAAGAATCAGCAGGTGAATGTATGGTTCGCATGATGATAATTTTGGCAGGTATATTAACTTTAGGGATTTCCTGCTTTGCCGAGGCAAGGAGTGATGTAAAAGTGCTGCGGCTTGCACATGGACTGAACACAAAACATCCGGTACATAAGGGGATGGTTTATATGGCTGAGCAGGTGGAGAAAAAGTCCGGCGGGAAAATGAAGGTAGATATTTTCCCGAACGAACAGCTCGGCAACGAGAAGGAGTGTCTTGAATCAGTTCAGTTAGGCTATCTTGCAATGACAAAGGTATCATCCGGCGTGATGGAAGCGTTCGTGCCGGAATATAAGATATTCGGGATTCCCTATCTTTTCAGGGATTCGGAACATTTCTGGGCGGTATGCAAAGGTCCTATCGGCAAAGAACTTTTGGCTGCCGGAGAACCTAAACGGTTAAAGGGTCTATGTTATTACGATGCCGGAGCACGAAGCTTTTATGCGAAGAAACCGATCAATAGCCCGGCTGACTTGAGTGCCGATGCAATTACCCTAAAGGTCAGGGTGATGGGCAGCCCAATGTCATTCGAAATGATTTCTACAATGGGAGGCTCACCTACCACAATTCCGTGGGGAGAGCTTTATTCTGCACTTGACCAGGGTGTAATAGATGCGGCTGAGAACAATCCACCTTCACTTTTAACCTCTGGACATTATGAGATATGCAAATTTTACAGTCTTGATGAACATACACGTCTGCCGGACATTCTGATTATCAGCACAAGAGTGTGGGCAGAGCTTACGAGCGAGCAGCAGGGGATACTTCAGGAGGCAATCGATGAATCGGTTGAATATCAGCGTAAAATATGGAAGGAGTCCGAAGAGGAATCTTACGATGTTTTCAGGAAAAAAGGCGTTCAGATTATCTATCCGGACAAAGAACCTTTCATTAAAGCTGTTCAGCCGATGTGGGACAAATACAAAAAGGATTCATTGGGTGTTTTGATAGAGAGGATTGTGCAGGTAAAAGTAAATGCTTAGACAGATAAAAAAAACTTTGGATAAAATTCTGGAAACAGTAGTAATTGTTTGTATGGCGTTACTTGTTTTGGATGTTCTATGGGAGGTTTTCACACGGCAGGTACTGGATAATCCAAGCAAGCGGACAGAGGAGCTTGCGACATTTTTACTTATGTGGGTAGCTCTTCTGGGTGCGGCGGTGGCGCTGGGCCTTGGAGGACATCTGGGAATCGATTACTTTGTAGGAAAAATATCGAAGGGGAAACGGACATTCATTGAAATAATTGTCTTTTTGCTGATTTTCCTGTTTGCAGGCTATGTTATGTTTTACGGAGGGATCGACCTAGTAACAAGCACGTTTATGCTCGGGCAGGTCTCGCCGGCATGGCAAATCAAGATGGGATATGTTTATCTGGCAGTTCCAGTCAGCGGTTTTTTTATGGTCATATACAGCTTTTTGGGAATGTGTGAGCGAATCAAGTCGTTTTATAACGGGGAGAGCAGCTGATGGAGATGCCTATCATTGTGCTGGCTGCAAGCTTCGCTCTGTTTCTATGGATGAACGTGCCGGTGGCGTATGCGATGGGAATATCAACGACGCTCGCATTTTTGCTGTTGGGACTGCCTGCAGCGACAGCGGTTGCGCACAATATAGCAACAGGGATAGACAGCTTCACACTTCTTGCGATTCCATTTTTTGTTTTATCAGGTCTTCTGATGGAGCGAGGGGGGATTGCGCGGAGGCTGATTGATTTTGCAAATGTTCTTGTAGGACGATTCAAGGGTGGTTTAGCGCTTGTCAATATAATGACGTGTATGTTATTCGGCTCGATATCAGGTTCTGCAGCAGCGGCTGTTTCATCCATCGGGGGATTTATGATTCCGCTGATGAATAAAAAAGGATATGACCGTGACTTCAACACATCGGTAACAATAACAGCAGCAACAACAGGATTATTGATTCCTCCGAGCAATGTTATGATCGTATATTCTCTGGCAACCGGCGGAATGGTTTCAATAGCTGCAATGTTTATTGCAGGAGTTTTTCCGGGCATCCTTGTCGGAGTTGGATTGATGATAGTAAGTTCAATCATATCCATAAAGCATAATTACGGGAAGGGTGAAGGTGTGGAATTTGCAGGAGCAGTAAAAAGATTTTTCTATGCGATACCAGCGCTGCTTTTGGTTGTAATAGTAATCGGAGGGATTCTGGCCGGCTGGTTTACGGCAACAGAAGGCTCGGCAGTTGCAGTGGCGTGGTCATTTATACTTGCAGTTTTTTTGTATCGTGAGGTAAAGATTTCCGACCTGCCTAAGATTCTGCTTCAGTGCGGGGTGACGACATCGATTGTTTTTATGCTTATCGGGACGAGCATGGCAATGAGCTGGGTGTTTGCAGCGCAAAATGTCCCTCAGAACATAAGCGAGGCTCTGCTGGGATTAACGAACAATAAAATTATAATTCTTCTTTTGATAAACATAATCCTTCTGATCGTCGGATGTTTTATGGATATGACGCCGGCGGTACTGATATTTACGCCGATATTTCTGCCGATTGTCCAGGGGCTTGGAGTTGAACCGCTGCATTTCGGAATAATAATGATTATGAATCTTTGTATAGGCCTGTGCACACCGCCTGTGGGAACGTGCCTGTTTCTTGGCTGCGGGATTGGACAAACGACGGTAACGAATGTAATGCGAAAAATCATACCTTTTTATATCTCGATGATTATTACCTTGCTGATATGCACTTATACCGAAGGATTCAGTATGTGGCTGCCGAAGATATTGAAGTTAATTACTGATTGATTCAGAAAACGTAAATAATAAGGAGATAGTAACATGGCAAAGCACACACGTCTTAAAACACTGATGCGAATGAAAGAGGTGGGGGTTGTGCCTCTCTTTTACGACAGGGATATACAAGTTGCGAAATCAGTCGTGCAGGCATGTTTTACGGGAGGTGCGACAATCATCGAATTTACCAACCGCGGTGACAGGGCGATTGATATTTTCAGGGAGCTTGCCATTTTTCGCGATGAAGAGCTGCCGGAACTAATTTTAGGCGCTGGTTCGATAGTTGATGGGGCGACTGCTGCGCTTTATATTGCAGAGGGGGCGGATTTTATTGTAGGGCCGGTGCTTGATTCGGACATAGCAAAGGTCTGTAATGCACGCAAGATTCCCTATTGTCCCGGGTGCGGGTCGGTTACGGAAATACATCAGGCACATATTTTGGGCGTGGAGATATGCAAAATATTTCCTGGAGGGCAGGTAGGCGGGCCGGCATTTATTAAAGCTGTTAAAGGGCCATGCCCGTGGGCGGATTTGATGCCGACGGGAGGAGTTTCTCCGACTCGTGAAAACCTGACGGAGTGGTTTTCAGCGGGAGCAGCCTGTGTCGGTATAGGTTCGAAGCTTATTACGAAAGAGCTTATTGCTGCGAGAGATTATTCCGGAATTGAAAAAAAGATTTCAGAGGTTGTGACGCTAATTCGGGAAATTCGGCAGAAAAAATTAACTAGCTAGTACACACATTTTTAATCAGGGCAGGACATACCGAAATAAGTCCTTGCATTGTTGTAACAGATATTTCGGACAATCTGTCCAATGAAGGAAATATCATTGGGCAGGAGGCCTGATTCAACTTCGCTGCCGATGAAGTTACAGAGAATTCTCCGAAAATATTCATGACGCACAAAAGAAAGGAAACTGCGGGAATCTGTCAGCATTCCGATAAAATGCGACAGTATGCTGAAATTTGCAAGTGTCCTTAAATGTTTTTTGATTCCATCCTTTGTGTCGAGAAACCACCAGGCGGGCCCGACCTGAATTTTGCATGGAAAGGAGCCATCCTGAAAACCCCCGATTATCGATGCAATTGGTTCGTAATCAGCGGGATTCAGATTATAAATAATTGTTTTAGTTAGCTTCTCCGCACGGGCGAGCCTGTCGAGAAATTTTGCCAAAGGCGCCGCAATTGGGAAATCAGCGATTGAATCGTAACCGGAATCTGGACCAAGGGCACCAAACATCTTGGTATTTATATTACGAAGGGCACCGATATGAAACTGCTGTGCCCATTTTCTTTCGTAATCCATTAGTGCAAATTCGTAAAGCATTGCGGACTTGAACTTATCCTTTTGAATGCCAGTGATTTCTTTTCCTTTGATAATCAATAAAAATATTTTTTCAATTTCCTCAGCGGTATAATCTTCTGAGTAAACTCTATCGAGTCCATGATCGCTTAAGCGACAGCCGTTTTGATGAAAGAAATTGTGCCTGATTCGTATGGCTTCGATGTATGACTGAAAATCTTTCACGTCAACATTGGTTATTTGACGGAGGCTGTCTATCCAGCGGTTCAGTTCGGGAAGGTTATCGAGATTCATTGCTTTATCGGGACGGAAAGTTGTGTGCACTGAAACTTCAAAGCCGTCTTTTTTCAAAGCTCTGTGGTACTCGAGACTATCGAGGGGGTCTTCGGTTGTGCAAATAAGTTTTACATTGGCTTTTCGAAGCAGATTTTTTACAGAAAAATCCTTCGATTGAAGCATCTGGTTTGCAGATTGATAAATTTCCTGTGCGGTATCCGGGGAAAGAATTTTTTTAATTCCGTAGTAACGCTTAAGCTCAAGATGAGTCCAGTGATAAATGGGATTAGCAATGCAGAAGGGAAGAGTCTGTGCCCATTTCTGAAATTTTTCATAATCGGGAGCATCACCAGTGATAAATCTCTCGTCAATGCCGTTTACACGCATCAGTCTCCATTTGTAGTGGTCGCCTCTAAGCCATATTTCAGAAAGGTTAGTGAACTGTTTATCTTCGGCGATGTCTTTAGCGGGAAGGTGGCAGTGATAATCATAAATCGGCATTTTGGCTGCGTGCTCGAAATAGAGAATACGGGCAGTCGGATTATCCAGAAGGAAGTCTTCAGACAAAAAGGAGTTTGCCATAATTTTTACCTTATAACCAAAAGCGTATATCGGTCATCTATCAATTATAAAATATTTAGCGGTCCGGAGTTTTCCAATCGGTATGGAAAGACTGCTGCGGAGGTTTATCGATTCTCTGATAAGTATGTGCTCCGAAATAATCGCGCTGTGACGCAATAAGGTTGGCAGGAAGCTTTTCACATCGAAAGCCGTCATAGTAAGTAAGTGCTGAGGCGATTGCTGGAACGGGCACGCCCATCTCGAAGGCAGTCTTTGAGGTGTTTCGCCAGCCGTATTGGCAATTTTCAAGCTGGAGACAGAAAAACGGAGCGAGCATCAGGCTTCCGAGTGCGGGATTTTTATCGAAGGCGTCTTTGATTCTGTCGAGAAAAACGGAGCGGATGATGCAGCCAGCGCGCCATAAGGAAGCAATCGAGCCGTAATCGAGTTTCCAATTATATTCCCGTGAAGCTGCTTTCATTAGCGAAAAGCCCTGTGCGTAGCAAACAATCTTCGATGCATACAGGGCACATTTCAAATCTTCGAGAAAGGCATCGTGGCTGCCTGAAAATTTCGTTCGAGGACCTTTTAGAATTTCGGAGGCTTCAACTCTTTCACTTTTCATTGCCGAAAGGTACCTTGCAAATACGGCTTCGGCTGCGAGGGTGAACGGCTGACCGAGGTCGAGCGATGAAAGTGCGGTCCATTTACCTGTTCCCTTTTGGCTTGCAACATCGAGAATTAAATCTATAACCTCGCTGCCATTTTTGTCTGTGTATGCGAGGATGTCGCTTGTAATTTCAATGAGGTATGAGCTGAGGTTTTCTTTGTTCCAGTCACAGAAGATTTGACTAATCATTTTGTTGGGAAGAGCAAGGGCTGTTCTCATAATATGATATGTCTCGGCAATTAACTGCATGTCACCATATTCGATTGCGTTGTGGACCATTTTAACAAAGTGACCTGCACCATCGCTGCCAATCCAGTGACAGCAGGGCTGGCCATCCGGTGCTTTTGCAGCAATTTTTTTAAAGACAGGTTCAATGTGCTGCCAGGCCGATTCGGAGCCGCCGGGCATAATTGAGGGACCCTTCAAGGCACCTTCTTCGCCTCCGGAAATGCCTGTTCCGATATATAATTTTCCCGAGGATTCGACAGATTTGGTGCGGCGGATGGTATCGAGAAAATGGCTGTTGCCGCCATCGATGATTATGTCACCATCATCGAGAAGATGTAAAAGGGATTCGATAGTTTCATCGACAGGGGGGCCGGCTTTAACCATAAGTAAAATTTTTCGAGGTTTTGAAAGTGAATCGATAAGCTGCTGGAGAGAATGGCAGGCGATTATGTTTTTGCATTTTGCCAGGGAGTTTACAAAATCATTGACCCTGGAAATAGTGCGATTAAAGCAGGCAACAGTGAAACCTTTGCTTTCAATATTCAAGGCAAGGTTCTGTCCCATCACACCCAACCCGATTAATCCTATGTTCGCTTTAGGCATATCGTGATATCCCAAAAAATTTATAATTGGCAGTGCCTTAATTTATACAGGGTTTCGCCAGCGTGGTCAACGACCAGAATGCCTTCATTCTCTCGATTTTCATAATCGTTTATATTCAGCATTTGGGGGTCCATAAACCCCAGGTTAATTTTTGCGCAGCGATCTTTCGAAATTCCTGTTGCCAGAAAGACATTTATTCTCGGTTTTTCAAGTCCATTTTCGAAAGAACCGATTCCTTTTACGTGCGTGGAATGTGCAAGAATGCCGCGAGGATAATTTTCATAACTTTCCCACTGCTTGAGAAAGAAATCTCGAGTGTGATAGCCGATTTTTTCAAGGGTTTTTCCATGAGTATGAGAAATTTCTGATATGTGCGGTGCATAGATTATAAGATTTCCGCCGTCGGCGACGACAGGTTCGAGCTTATACATAACCTTGCCGGCGGTCCATAAATCATCATACATCTTCGGTGCAATGCCAAGTACTGTATTAAAGGTGCGGTCTTTATAAACGATATGCACCTGTGAGGACAAATCAACGGCCTTTTCCCAGGTTCCGGTTACATCTCCGATAAAGAGTCCCTTCAATTCATCCTTGACCGCAACGAGGGCGAAGAGTTTCGAAGGCATTTTTAGAAATGAGGCAGCTTTTTCCACCACGGCTCGTGTTGGTGTCCATTTATTGCCGTTTATAACAGGATTGGTAATAACCGCACCGAGCCAGTGAAAGAAATTTATTATTTCCTGACCTGCTATGCCGGGAAAAATATATTTGAAGCCGCCTGAAAAACCTATCACTTCATGTGGAAAGACCGGGCCGATGATGAAAAACTCATCGTATTCGAAAATTTTTTTGTTTATCATCACATTGACGTCTTCTTCGAACAAGCCGCTGGTCAGATGCTTTATTTCGGATGAGCGGCTGTTTCCAATTGAAGTAAAAATTTGATGATTGCCCCATTCATGATTGAAAAAGCGGACTTTCGAATATTTTTCGTTCCTTTGGGATTCGGTAATCTGCAGTCGCTTACAAATCTGGTCTTCAGAGATGGGCTTATGAGTTCCCAATGCAATAAGGACATCGACCAATGCAGCCTTTAAGCCAATGCATTCGAAAATCATTTGAAATATTCTGCCAACGGGACCGGAACGTGTATTATCGGGAACGATCAGAAGTAATTTTTTGCCTCCGTAATCATTTTGGGCAAAAAACTTCTGCACGAGCTTTTCGGTGCGACCAAAGCTTATTCCTTCTCTTTGATTTTCTTCGAATATAACCATTAAAGAATTTATTCTTTGTTTATATTTTCAATAATTTGCTCAACGATTAAATCTGGTTTCCTGGTGATATCGATTACGATAGCATCCTTTGGCTCTTCGAGAGTTTCGAACTGACTATCTACAAGAGATTCCGGAAAGAAATGGCCTTTTCGGTTTCTTAGCCTTTCGAGAATGACCTGTTTTGTGCCTTTCAGGTAAACAAATTTTATGTTGCTGGCGCCGGTCTTTAAGATGTCCCTGTAGGAATTTTTAAGGGCAGAGCAGGCCAAAACAGTGCCGCCGCGTTTTGACCATTGGGGCATTTTACGGGCAATGCCTTCAAGCCAGGGAAGGCGGTCATTATCATCGAGAGGGATACCTTTGCTCATTTTATCGACATTTGACTGAGGATGGAAATTATCGGCGTCGTAGAAGGTGACAGAAAGCCTTTGGGCAAGGAGACTGCCGATAAGAGTTTTGCCGCTGCTGCAAACACCCATAACCACGATAATCATTTTCAAACTCCGCTGAAGGCATTGAAACCACCGTCAACAGGAACAACGGTGCCGGTGACAAATTTAGATGCATCAGAGATAAGCCACAATAAAGTGCCGATAAGTTCGTCGGGCCGACCAAACCTTGCCATCGGAGTGTGTTCGATAATCCGTTTGCCTCTATCGGTCAATTTCCCGCTTTTTTCATTCGTCAGAAGGTAGTGGTTCTGTTCTGTAAGGAAAAAGCCTGGAGCGATTGCGTTGACACGAATACTTTCGGAGAAATTCATTGCCATATAGACAGCCAGCCACTGGGTGAAATTACTGACTGCGGCCTTGGCTGCTGAATAGGCAGCTATGTTGGTCAGGGGGCGAAAGGCGTTCATACTCGAGATATTTACGATGATGCCGGACTGCTGCTTGGCCATTTGCTTTCCGAAGACCTGGCAGGGTAAAAGGGTCCCGAGTAAATTTAAATCAATTATCTGCTGGAGGGCGCGGGCGTCTATATCAAAGAAGGTCTTGTCTTTAGAAACAGTTGCCTCTTTTTTGTTTCCGCCGGCGCCGTTTATAAGGACATCTATAGAACCGAATTTATTGATGATCATTTTAAGTGCATCTTGAATCTGCTCTTTTTTCAGCAAATTTGTCTTTTTGGCGATTGCAGTAAAGCCATCTGAATTTATTCGGTTGCAAAGGGATCTGGCTGCTTTTATTTTAAGGTCAAGAATGCAGACCTTTGCTCCTGCCTGAGCGAGTGCGAGGGCCATTTGAGAGCATAAAACACCTGCACCTCCAGTTATAACAACACTTTTGTTCTCAACGCTGAAGAGATTATCCATTTTTGTGTCCATTTACATAAAACTTAAGATTCAATCAGGAATATTTTATCTTTAAACGAATCTAATGCAAGCAAAAGATGAGTTGGATATTCGGGTAAATAATGCATTATGGATATAATGTGAATCGAAGGAAGATGAAGTAAAGTGCAAAACATTTTTATAATCGAAAGAGGTGTAAACTGTTTTGTTTTTCAGTTCAATATATTTGCCAAGTAAAGTATCGTCAGTTAGTAAACAATGGCGGTGGCTTCTTCAATTTTTTTGATGATCTCTGTGATATCGTCCGGATTTGCGACGCAGCTGTCGAAACCCTTTTTGAGAAGAGCGGTTGTCTCCGAGTCAGTTAAATGGTTGGCAAGGGCTATGATTTTAATAGTCTGTAATTCTTCATTTTGGCGAATGTTGCAGCATATATCTGTGACATCGATGCCGCCGGCGAGAAGATTTATCAAAATAACATGAGGAGAAAATCTCTGGACGGTCGCACCGGTCTCGAAATTGCTGCTTACAGTCTGGGCCTCATAATCAGCTTTGTTCCTCAGGACTTCGGCGAGGGAAGAAGCAGACTGGGAATTGCTATCCACAATAAGAACCCGAATTTTTCCTGCGTGAAGTGTATCGATGGGCATATTGTGGGATTTCATAAATCTAATAAGCTCGTTAAGCGGGATGCGTCTGTCTTTGCTGCCGGGGATACGGTAACCTTTGAGCTGGCCGCTATCGAACCATTTGGAAACAGTCCGGGGAGCAACGTTGCAAATTCTCGCAACATCCCCGGTAGTCAGTACATTTTTACCTTTTGCCATTTTCATAATCCTTCGAGATTATTGTTTTTTCTGCATAAAAGTTATTCGACAACCCCTCAAAAGCTGTTTAGCACCAAAAAACCTTAATATATGGTTCCGAAAAGCTTACATTAGCCTACCAACAAATACGTCCCATAAGGGCTTTTAGTTTGAAATTATTAAAAATGTAATAGACAAAAAATCAGCATTCGGTCTTTTTTAATGGCAAGAAGAGATAGGTGAATAATGTCAAAGAGGATGGAAATCCTTTTGCTTTATCGGCCTTACTTTGTACAATCTGCATTTAATCCACTATTTTGCTTTTTGTGGCTAAAACGTTGTAATAGTGATTTATTTGCAGCTTTTTTGTGAGATTATATGTATGAGAATTCATTTATCCAGGCCGGATATAACAGAAAAAGAGATAGATGCGGTTTGCAGCGTGCTTAGATGCCCAGACCTTTCATTGGGCCCAAAAGTTACAGAATTCGAGCAGGCCTTTGCGAAATACATCGGCAGAAAGAGGGCGATTGCAGTCAACAGCGGTACGAGCGGATTATTTTTGTGCCTGTCTGCTTTAGGCATTAAAGAGGGCGATGAGGTTATCACAACACCATTTACTTTTATCGCAACAACGAACTGCATTATGATGGCCGGCGCCAGACCCGTTTTTGTCGATATTGACCCGATAAGCTTAAATATCGATTACACGAAGATAGAGAAGAAAATTACAAAAAGTACGAAAGCAATTATGCCTGTGGAAATCTTCGGGAATCCCGCCGGATTCGATAAAATTTGTCAAATCGCACAAAAGCACAATCTGCCTATAATTGAGGATAGCTGCGAGGCATTGGGCTCGAGCTTGAACGGACAAAAGGCAGGCACATTCGGGATAATGAGTGTCTTCGGGATGTATCCGAATAAGCAAATAACGACGGGCGAGGGTGGAATGGTCTTGACCGATGATGAAAGGCTTGCGGATATTTGCGCTTCGCTTAGAAACCAGGGAAGGGGAAAAGGAGGCGGATGGCTTGCGCACGAAAGGCTCGGATATAATTATAGGCTCAGTGATATTAATTGCGCAATGGGGATAGTGCAGCTTTCGAGGATTGAGGAAATCAAGGCTAAACGCTGTCAGGTCGCGAAATGGTATCAGGAAATTCTGGCAGATGATGAAAGATTGATTATTCCCGATGAGCTGGAAAACGGCAGTATCAGTTGGTTTGTTTTTGTTGTAAGGCTTACTGAGCTTTTTACGCTCGAAGACAGAAATAAAATTTTAGAGGCAATGAAGGGCGAGGGAATTCAAGTGAGCAATTATTTCCCGCCGGTGCATTTACAGCCGTTTATGACGGAGAGGTTCGGATATAAAAAGGGTGACTTCCCTATAACAGAATCAGTTAGTGAAAGGACGATAGCACTGCCTTTTTACAACAACCTTGGCAAAGACCAGGTGGCGGACGTTTGCAGCACACTTAAGTCAATTTTTGACAAGAGCTTATAGCAGTTTGGTCGCAGAGTATTTCTTTACTATACTTTAAATGGATGAGCTCTTTTTAGTTATTGTAAAAAATGGGGTAGTCCCAAGGGCTGATAATATTTTCAGAAAACAGAAGGGGGTTGGAAATGTCTGTGATAGGTGGCAAATTGATTCGGCTGCTTATCGTGTATTTTGCCGGTTTCCTTACAGCTGTCTATTTTCTGGTTCCTCCTGAGCAGCAGGGACCCAAGTCAGCGGTTGGCTCAGTTGCACAGATTGAACAGCCTGTTTCCAAAACTGAGATTCTTCAATCTGTCAGCAATGGGCTTCACAAATGCGTAGATGTTACAAAGGAAGCGGCGAAGGATGTGGGGGCTAAAATAAAACAGAAAATTGACGAGGCAAACCAGCCGACAAAATAGTTTTTAAAGCCAACCATACGACTTTTTTTTCTTTGTCGATGGTTAATATATCTTTTGGCCGCGGCTGAAGTACCCAGCCGCGGCCATTTTATTATTTAAAATTATTTGATTTCCCGTGAATGACCATACGGCCCGTGAATGACACAGGAAGGTTTTCCTTCTATCTGGCGAAACTGGACGATCATTTTTTCTTCATACATCGTTCCATTTCTGCGTTTAAAGACGATTGGAGCAGCTGCAATTGGTCCGAGTTTAGTTTGGCCCATTTTAAAGATTTGGCCTATACTGGCGATTTCGACAATCTGGTCGTTTTGGCCCGGCCGGAAAACGATTGAACTAATTAATTCATCCGTCCAGCCTTTAACGAGAGGACTGAGCTTTTTTAACGAAGCAGCATCACATTCGATTACGGCTGTAAAGGTATCGCGAAGGATTTTTTCACAGGCCTGCTGCTGAGTCAAACCTTCGGTTGAAATGCCATCATCTGGATCGTTTAACAAACCAAGATTTTCTTCTGGTATAGTTAACGGTTTTTCTACGTAAACGGCATTAGCGGGGATTTGGACATCGAATATGCTGTCCTCGAGCTGTTTATAATAAGTAATCTTTGGTGCATAAAAATTCGGCGTGCCGCTGAAGTCCAAATTATGCCACTGCTTAATAGAGACAGGCAGCTTGGTCTCGACATCAAATTCGATGGCAAAAGATTGATTGCCCTGGACATCATTGATACTGCCCATAAGTGTGGCGAGATTTCTGTCGGTGACGGGGTCTTTACTGTAAATTATTTTTGCATTGGGAGTTTTACTGAGTCTCTCGATTAGTAAAGGACCCAACCAAGGTGAAGTTCCCTGTGTAACGGCTGGTTCGAAGTAAACAGTATTTTGCTTTGGGTCATAATAATAGGTTGAACCATCTTTGACCCATACTACTGCACCATTGTTTACCCTTGCGATCATATCTGTTGACTGAATACCGGATTCATCTGAACGCAACCAAAGTTCAGATGTACTGTCAGGGGATATCAGAATGATGTGGATGGCCCTGAAGTCCTTAAGTGCTTCGATAGACTGTTCTATTGCCCAGACGGGCGAAGATGTTCTTTCCAGTATTAATACACTCAGCAGGACTGCGAGGATTATGACAGCGGCTGCTGCGAATTTAGTAATTTGACTTTTCATAATTATTCTCCATAGGTTTCTTTGCTGAAGGTGCTGTTTTTCCAATTCCCTTAGAAGGTTTTGCTCGAGTTTGTCACGATGCTCGATGTCAGGCGTGTCATCTAACTTTAATGGTCGAACAAAATTTTCGAATTGTTTTTCCAAATCGCTCATATTTTCAAACCTCCTGCCAAGAGGAGCCGAATTTCCTACGAAGTTTTAGAAGAGCCCTAGCAAGCTGACTTCGCACCGTTGACGGCCTGGAAGACAGCACTTCGGCAATTTCAGTTAATTTTAAGTTTTCAAAAAAACGCAGTGTGATGATAGTTTGATACTTCGGTTTTAATTCTAAGACGGCTTTTTGAAGAATGGCCAATCGTTCATCCGATATTCTTTCAACTACTTCGCAATCTTTGCAGGTGCCTTCAGCCTTTTGCTGGAAAATCGTTTTCAATGTATCTGTGCGAATCTTTTTTCTGATATAATTGTTAACAGCATTTGTTGCAATTGTGTAAAGCCAGTTTCGAAACTGTGTTTCTGTGCCCTTAAAATTATCAATATGCTCGACAACCTTAAAAAATACTTCAGATGTAATATCTTCCGCTGCGTGTCTGTCAAAGAGCCTGTGCGCACAATACCTAAAAACAGCATCATAATGCCGCTTATATAACTGGCTGAACACTTCTGGATCGCCGACATAACCTGCTATCAACTGTCCATCATTTGATGAATTATCCTGTTTTTTACTAATCTTTACCTCTCTGCAATCTAAAACCTGTATCACTATCATCGCATATATAAATACGCAAGAAGTAAAAACGCTGCAAAAAAATAATAAATTTATGAAAAATTTATAATCCAGCTATTGGGAAGTTTGGATTCAATTATGGCACGGGCAAGATTAAGCCACTTTTTGCAGCCGTCGAGGATAGCGCTATCGGAGGTGGCAGCAAGAAAATCACTTCTTATAAGCTCATAATCGGGGCTTATGGAAAGACGGACTTCACAATTCCAATTGTTTTCCTTAACTAATTGCTGAATCAGGATTTTGAGCCTGCCGCTGTTGCTGACGGGGCTGTCGAGAAGCCAAAGGACTTTTGCAGCTTTAACTTCTTTTAAGAATTCATTGATTAATTTGACAGCAGGTATAGTCTCTTCGACCTTTCTATATGTGCCATGCAGGCTTGCAAGGTCGCGGTAGCAGCCGTCGCGTCCGACGAAGATAATACCGCCGCTGAGCGCTGCTTCAATAGTGATTAAAACGTTATAACCATCTACTGCAACAATCTGTCCGGCTGTTTCGGTGATTTTGACCTCACGGTTTTTTCGGCCTTTTAACTGCTCATCGGAACAGGCCGAGCGCATTACAGCAAGTCTTTGCCGCTCGGTGAGCGAAAATCTGTCACAGACAAGTTTGAGAGCACTTTTGTCTGCATATCCTTTGGAAAGCAGAAGTGAATAATCGCCAAGAGCCCGTCTTAGACAGGCGATATTCTCCGGCCCAAAAAGTTTTTCATCCGCCGGATGCGGTCCTCTGTGTGTTCGTTTGTCCGGCATATTTAATTGACTATTTGCTATTTGAGATTTACTATTAAACAAAATACCCGGTTTGTTTCAAAAAGTTAATGTTAAATTATCAAATATAAATTGTAAATAGTCAAATTATGGCCAGTCACAATTTAGCTTATGTGAAGATAGATGATCTGGAAATTATCGGCTATTCTGTAGCCGGTGAGGAGACGGTCGTGGCGATGCCTCAACTCGATGTATGCTTCGATATTGGAAAGGCGCCGGACCAGGTCATTTCAATCAATAATGTCCTTCTGACACACGGGCATATGGACCATGCAGCAGGGATAGCATACTACCTTTCACACCGTAACTTTAACAATCAGACGCCAGGAACTGTTGCGGCGCCAGCAAATCTGATTGAACCGATAAAGGAAATCTTGGCATCTTGGGAGATGGTAGATGGCAGCCCGATACCAGCAAATTTAATTGGAGTAAGTGCCGGTGATGAAATACAGATAAAGCCGAATCTTTTTGCGAGGGTTTTTCCTACGAAGCACAGCAGGGGGTCTGTGGGATTTACGGTTATTGAAAAGCGGAAAAAACTTAAAAAAGAATACAACAGCCTGACCGGCCCGCAGATAGTAGAGCTTAAAAGACAGAATATTCAGATAGATGTGCCGGTTGAAATTCCAATCGTTACTTACTTGGGCGACACTCAATATGTCGATTTCTCACAGTTGGATTACATAAAGAACAGCAAAATACTCATTGCGGAATGCACATTCTATGAAATCGAACACAACGAGCGGGCCGAGGCAGGAAGGCATATGTATATCAGAGAGTTTGCAGAACTTGTAGAAACAATGCAAAACGAGCATATCGTGGTGACGCATACGACCCAAAGAACATCGCTGCAGGTAATCAAAGAGACGCTAAAAAATGCTCTCTCGGAAGAAAAATTCTCAAAGACAATCCTCTTTATGGAAAAGAGGAAAAGATAATTCAGTGCTTTCTTTAAAAACAGCAGTGATTTCACCAAGACAGTTTTAATCATGCCCATAATTACCTTGAGAGCAGTCCAATAAATTGTCCAAATTTTCATAAAACTATTGCTATCCTGAAATAAAGATGGTTTTTTAAGCGTCTTTTTTACCAGAAAATATTATAATAATGCCGTGAAACCATAAATACAGGATTGGATTAGTTATGATTACAGCGTTATTAACTTGTGAAAAACGAAACCATCTTAAATATTCAGTCACGCCCATATTAATCTTCTTACTATTTTGCCTGTCATCAACTTTTTATGGACAGGTGCAAATTTATGTCAGTATTGTCATGCACAATGAAGAGCCGCCGGGCTATCCAGATTTTGTCAACAACCAGCAGGCATTCTGGGCGCACAGAGCTGCCGTGGTAGATTTTGCAGGCATGCTCAAAGCGAAAGATGTAATGTTTAATTACCAGTCGGATTGGAATTTTTTAAGGGCCATCAGTCTGTATGACACAGGGACGCCAGACACAAACAATAAAAATGTTTTACGATATATAAAAGAAGATATGGGCTTTGAGGTTGATCCTCATGCTCACGAAACGCTTTATAATTATGCTGATGTTGCCTATCTTATAGAGGCCTGTGGTGTAGTACCATCACATACTGCCGGCGGCATGATAGTTGAACCTCCGGAGCAATCCATACTGGAACAATTCTGGCAGCCGATAACCGGAGCCCAATATCCGCAGGCGGTTTGGCAGGCACAAATCCTATGGGGCGGCGGCACAGCTATGCACCAAAATGAAGAATCTCTGTGGGCATCAGGTATATGGAAGCCGAAAGATAAATATCATTTTCTTGAGCATTCGGATTTGGCCTTGCTGCCTAACGTCGGCCATTACGGTTCGAAATGGGAAAATCTCGATAAGCTGATTGTGCTGGCAAATGACGGCAAGCTCGATCCAAACAATATCTATACCTGCACAATCTTTGCAGGCCAAAGCCAGCTTCTTCAGCCAGGATTTATTTCAGATTTCGAACAGAAAATAATTCAGCACAAAAACTTCAGCTTTATTCAATGGAAGGGCCTCGCTGAGGTTATTGAAATCTGGAAAAACCAATATAATTCAAGGCCGAACATACTTAAATATCTTCAGAATGATGCAAATAATCTTTTAATCAACAGCAGTTTTGAGTCTGGAAGCAGCGGACAGCCTATTGGATGGAAAACTTTTACCCCTGGTCCGCCCGGCGCGGTTTATTCCTGGGACGGCACAAAATCTGTCAGTGGGATTTACAGTGTGAAAATTCAAAACAGTACATCTGGTATTGGAATGTGGCAGCAGACAATAAATGTTGTTGCTGGAATGGTATATGAATTAACCGGCTTTGTCAGCTTCGATAATATTGTGCCGCCGGGCAACTGCAGACTTCAAGCAGTCTTTAGAGACTCTGCAAATAAAATTATTCAGTTTGTCGATTTGCCACGTCACGACGGAACCAGAGTTTTCGAATTCGATTATCCTGCCCGGCTCAAATTCAGAGCGCCGGCAAATGCCGTCAAAGCAGAAATTAACTGCCTTTTGCAAGGGCAGGGCAAAGCCTGGTTCGATGACATCTTTTTCGGGCCGGCTCCTGCAGGCAGTATAAGCGGCCATGTCAACGACGGCTGCGGTAATCCTATCGAGGGCGTAAATGTTTATTTGCATGGGAAACCATGGGGTGCTGATTACAATGACATTACCGATGTAAATGGTTTCTATCATATAAGTAATGTCCCTGTCACTTTCGATAGATATATAGCGATAGCTGAAAAGAACGGATTAAGAACCAGGGCAGCCGGCGGTATAGCTGTAGCAGAAAAACAGACAACACAAGTAGATTTCAATCTGAGAGCGGGCAGTAATCCTGTTGACAATCTTAATGTTAAATTTGGCTCTCTCGAATTGAATCTTGCATCCGACCCCTGTATTGTTCCAACCGATGCTCTAATTCCATCCGACAGTAATGGATACCCTCCTGAGGTGCGCGAGTATCTTGAAAGTGATGAATATATAAAAAGCAGCGACCCGCAAATCATTCTTCTTGCACAGCAGATCTTCGAAACAGTGCCCGAACCGAACAGGCAAAACACATACGAAGTTGCCTGGGCTGTTTATGAATGGATTGTCAGGCGAATTAATCATGATGAAGTTTTCGGCGATGTGTCTTCTTCATATCGGGATGTCACCAGCGGCATATATCAGACAATACAGGCAGGCGGCTGGGCCTGGGGGTGCTCCTTTTACGACTGGGCCTACAAAGGAATGGAACTGGTTAAGTCCGGATGCGGTATTTGTGTTGAACATTCATGGTTGAGTTGTGCATTATTAAGGGCTTTGAATATTCCGGCAAGAGCAATTGTCGGCTCCGCCCAATTCTGGGTTCAAAAGAACAACCAATACGGTTACTGGGTCGGACTGAGCACCAATGGCGGATCGAATGTATATAGAGAACACGGATTCCTTGGTTCCGGTTTTGGTTTTATGCCCACGCCATCATTTTTCTCGGTGACAAGCGAGCCGCTTTTGCACGAAGACTGGAATATGGCTGACAAAGGATTGTGGAATGAAAGACATCCCTGGGGTGTAACTTACACATCGGATTCTGCAGGACTTGCAGAGGCATTGGCCGATATGAATGACTTTACAGAAACAGGAATTGCCGGGCCGGGAATGTCTGTATCTCCAGCAGAAGACCGATATCAGATTCACTATAGTGACATTACAATAAATTTATACAACAGCGGTTTTCAGCGAATTATTGATGTTCGTTTTCCAATAGTCATGGATTCTGCAGGTCATCGTGATATGAACCGATTTGCGTATTGGACAAACCATCCCGAATGTATAAAGAGAGCATATATCGATACTATTACTAATCCGCCGACTGAAGGTATTCAGAGATGGTTTCATATCGAGTTTGATATCATCAGTCTGCTGAGACTTTCTGACATAGATGGGAACGGCAATATAGATATGAGTGACCTTGAAGCACTTGTATTAAACTGGCTAGGGCCTGATGGCTGTGTTATTGGTGACCTCGATGGTGACAGCGATGTTGACTTTATTGACATTGCATACTTCGCAAATGACTATTAGAGCCTAAGCTTCTCTCTATTTGTACAAACCTCATCAAGGTTTTAGTCAAAATGCTTTAGCTGAGGCAATTAGCTGATTAATAACGCACTTCGACAAGAGATACCGAGTGCCTGGGCAGTTCGAATGCAAGAGATAAAATGCCTTTTTCCACATTATAACTTTTCGCTGGTTCCAGCAATTCAAGCTCTGCGGCTTTTTTCAGATCAGCTATCTGTTCTACTGATGGATTTTGCGGGCTTCCCATTGAGACCCATCTGGTATAGGCGTTGCTGTGGGTCTTGTCTATCCTGTAATGAGTGACATCGGCCTTGGAAATATCTGCAGGCAGTTTAATTTCGAGTCTTACCTGATTTGGCTCGGCATCGACGATATCATCGTGATAGTTCCACATAATGACCTGCACCATTTTGCCGCTTGCGGTCGCCATCCCGTCTATATCAGGGGCGATCCTTACTTTTTCCTTTATAATTTTTTCTGTACCAAGTGCTCCAGTGCTTGTCAGGGGGATTCTGTTGCCTTCGAGCTTGCCGAGCATCTTAAAGCCGTTCAAAACAGGCTTATGTATTCCGTTTGTTGAAAGAGTCCGGAAGCCCTCGAAATACTGCTTGCCGTCGAACATAAAAGCCCAGGTCAAAACGCCCTTGAGATTCACCTTTATCGAATCAGAAAGGTCAAGGGTATGTTTCATCATCGCCACTTCATAGGCAGCATAATAGCTGCTGTTGCGGTAGCCGTTTTGAGGGGCAACTGTTGATGACAAGGCTGCGAGGCCCTCAGGGTCGCATTCACCGATGATGATGGGCGTATTGCTGTATTTTTCGAATTCAGCAACGATCTGAAAACCTTTCTGATTGTTTAGAAGGTTTGCTCCTAAATCCATTCTCGGGTGTCCCTCGAAAATTCGTGTGCCGCCCTTTGAATGGAAACCAATATAATCGAGCCTCGTCCCTTTTTTGCCGGTCGCAAAATTGTTGCCGTCTGCACAGTGCTGCAGGAATCCCCGCAGAAATCTTGCAGGTGCTGAATAAGTCGGGCTTGTCGTATGCGGGCCTCCAAGCACGCCGTTGGGCATCACCTCATGAAAAGCCATTTCTGTATAATCGAAAAGTTTGGCGTAATCATTAAAGTTTGCCTGTTTGCCTTCGCTGTTGTGAAAGTAAAAAATGTCGGGTTCGTTCCAAAGTTCCCAAAGCCAGCTTTTTGTCTTATCGCCATATTGCTCGAGGCTATTCTTTGCCCATTGTCGTATCAATTCTGCCCACTTATTGTAATCATTGGGCGGAAAGGCCCAGCCGGCCCACATATCCGGAGGATACTTGTGCTGATACGGTTCGGGTTTTACCGAAAGGGCCTTGGGCATAAAGCCTATCTCCACAAGAGGCAGACAACCGCTTTTGAGCTTTGCGTCGAAAATCTTGTCCATAATAGGCCAGCTGTAAACAGGCTTGCCATTTGCGTCCTCGGTGTAAGCGTTTGTGGAACCCCATTTCAAAGCCGGTGTCCCATCTCCTGTATTAAGAAGAAAATGGCACCGAAGATAAACAGGGTCTTTTTGAGTTCCTGCAAGTGTCTTCATCAGCTCTTTGGCGCCGTCTGAGTATGCAAAATTACACTCATCAAATCCGAAAAAAGACCAGACGTGCTTTAGGGGATTTCCCTGTGCCTGTGAATCGACGCTGAAAACAACCGTTTGTGCACCTGCAAGTTGTAATGTAAACGAGCAGGCAAAGAGAACAGAAAAAAAGAGCATGCCTTTTCCGCGTTTAAATAAATTTGGCAGCATAATATTTCCCTTTCGTTATGCGGCAATTATCTGCTTCGAGATTTACCCACTTCTTCTTTTATTCTTTGTATATGACCTCGGCCTAAACCTTTCACTTCACATCCAAGCTCGAAATATTTCTTGATGTTCACATCGCTGAGTATTCCAAAGCAATCTATTACCGCTATAGGCTTTCCGGCCCAATTAATTATTTGCTGCGGCTCTAATCTCAAATATTGAGAATGCGGGACAGCAAGAATCAGAACATCGACCCCATTAAGTGGTGCGGCAAGGTCTTTTTGCACCCTTATATTAACAAGGCCTTCCTGATTACGGAAAAATCTTCCCCAGGATTGCCCAACAGCAGGGTAGCTATCCTGTTTTTCCAGCTCATACCAGTGGTCAACGTAAGGGTCGTGTACTTTCATCTCTGCTCCCATTTCAGTTAACTTTCTAACGATTAATTCAGAGCCGCTATAGCGCGTATCACCAACATCCTGCCGGTAGCTTGCGCCGCACAAAAGAATTTTAGCGCCGGTAACATTTTTATTCATATTCTTCAGGGCATCCTGTGTCAAATCTGCGACGTGAAGTGCCCTTGTGTCATTAATGTCGATAGCGGCGGTCGTTAACCTGAAGATGTCGTCATTGAAACCGAGAATGTGTTTGTATGCCCAGTATCCCAGCCCTCCATCCTTAGGAAGGCAGTAACCGCCTATGCCAGGCCCGGGGAAAATCATATTGCTGTGAGTGGGGCGGACTTTAATTGCGTTAATGACCTTTGTCAAATCGACGCCGTTGCGCTCTGCAAAAAGACTCCATTCATCCAGAAAAGCAAGGAGTGTTGCCCGAAAAGAATTTTCGACAATCTTGGTTGTCTCGGATTCTATGGGCCTGTCCATAACAGTCAGGGGAAACTTCTCGGTGTTAAGTACCTCTTTTAAGAATTTCTCGACACGATTTTTAGCCTCTTCATTACAGCCGGAACAGACGCGCCAGAAATCACGAATTGAAGAAACATAATTTCTGCCGGGCATAACACGCTCAAAGCTATGTGACAGCAAAGGCTCGGATTTAATGCCGCGCTCAGCAAATACCTTTTTCATAATTGGCCAGGCAATAAATTCGGTAGTGCCGGGGGCAACGGTTGTTTCGATGAGTGTAAGGCAATTCGGCTGGATCTTTTGCGCGATAGTTTTAATAGTCTCTTCGAGAGCAGCCATCTCCACCGTTCCGGTGCGCATATTTCCGAGCTCTTTTTTGGAATAATCGCACTGGACATCTACAACAACACAATCGGCGAGTTTCAAGCAATCGCTGTTGTAACTTGCGACAAGTGTTTTTTTGTCGAGAACGCATCTTTTAATCATCGGGTCAACTTCAGGGTCTTCGGCCTTGACTGGTGATTCGCCGCGATTAAGAAGCGGAATCTTCCAAAAGCTTCGAGGGCTGGGACGCTGACAGCCGATGACAAATTTATTTGATTTGCCTGACTTTTTATCCGTGCTGTCAGCTATGATGGCAGCCATTACAGCACCGACAAAACCAAGACCCATTACAACAATAATTTCTTTACCTTCCTTGCGGGCTTCCTGTGCAAGTTTTTCAATCCGAAGGAATTCGGCATTGTAATCGTTCTTTTGAGGAAGCGTAAAATTTTCACCTGATGGACTTATCGAATTTTCGGCCATAACAGTTTCCTTTGCTTTTAATTATTAAGTGATGCTCAGTAATACAACAACTGCACAAATTTAACGGAAACGAGATTTTATCAAATTATCAGCGTTTTGCAATAATTATCGGGATTGGTTTAATATGGTTTTTCAAATATATCTTTACAAAACATGTCTGATCAATTAAAGGTATCTGCAGCGTGCAGGAGAAATACAAAAATAATGATGCTGAACTTGCAGAGCGGATGAAGGGAAGACCGCTGTGGCAGCGGATTATTTTACCGGTTGTGGGGACAATTTTTTTTATAATTGGTATAATTGTTTGGCTGATACCAGTCTTGCCGGGATTCCCATTTCTTATTATCGGCCTGCCGATGATTTTTTGTTTTAACCGGCGATATGAATTGGGAATGAGAAAGTTACTGCGAAAAATTAGCCGTTCCCTAATAAAAAAAATGCAAAAAAAGTCGTGAGAAGAGGAGTTTATGGTTGTTAAAACACTAACCGGAAGCGATAGCAGCAACTATACACTTTTTGGTTTGAAGCATCTCATGTCTTACCGCGCCCGGCAGGACTCGAACCTGCAACCTTCGGATTCGAAGTCCGTCACTCTATCCAGTTGAGCTACGGGCGCACGTTTCCATCGGAAAACAATATATCAGTTTCTTATGCCGATTGTCAATTTATAATAGAGGCATTCAGGCAGATTCCCAAGTGATGAGGGAAATAAAAAAGCCGGCAACCCATCGTCTTTTAATGAGATGCCGGCCCAGAGGCGGTTCCCGAAATTAGCGGACAGCTTCTTTCGGGATTTGTGTCTGTTTGTCCTGTTGCACAAAGTTAAAATTCTTTTTAGATGCTTGTTCCCTGATTGCCTGTATAACAGCAGAGCCGAGGGTGTTCGGGTCGCTTGTTTGTTTTTTCAATTGTTCTGCAACGTATTTTTCCCGCTGCTGATTAAGCTGCTGAATCTGATTGTTTATCTTATCTCGCTCTTTCGATTTTTCATCGACAAAGGTCTTGCGCTGCGATTGGGTCATCTTCTTCATATTTGTTGGCAGATTTTCGGATTTTACATCACTTATATTAACGTTTTTGTTTTTTACAGCATCAACGAGGTCCCAGCCGTCATTACGGTAATTAGAAGATGCCTTTGCGACAATCCTTTGAACAGCACCAGTTTTCGAAGCAGAATAAGCAAGGTGGTCCTGTGCGGTTTGTCTTTCCTGAAGTTTTTCCCCTTCAACGCCGTAAGGAATATATGTTTCGTTCAGTTTCAGATTCAGGGCGGCTATTTCCTTGTCCTGCGGGGTCTCGATGTAAACGATTTTGCTGTTCTGGTCGATGTTGAGGTATCTTCCATCTGCAAGAGATGCACCATCTTTCCATTTTCCGTTAATACCTTCACTCTCGCTGCCGCAGTGAATCGTGTTGACGATAATCCCTTTCTCGATTGCAGATTTGCAGCTGGCCTGATAGGCGATGTTTCCTTGAGTAAAAGGCTCATTGCCGGCGATAAAGATTACCTTCAAATCGTTGCTGTTTCGGCTCCAATTCAGTTTTTCAATCGCATCCTTAATCACCCAGCCGCAATATTCACTGCCGCCGTTTGTCTTTAGAGCGAATAATTCCTCGGAAACCTTGTCTAAATCTGTTGTAAAAGGCAGGACCAGTCTTATATGACCTTTTTCTGACGGCAGCCGGTCGTTGCCGTATTCGAATAATGCGACCTGAACTTCCGGAGTTATTCCGTTTCGTTTTGCAAAGATGAACTCGTTTACAATTGACCATAGCTGCGTCCTTGCCTGATTGATAAGCCCATCCATGCTGTTGCTCGTATCAAGGAGGATTGCAAGCTGTACAAGGGGCTTTGGTTTAAGCAGCAGATTATTTGGCTCCGGCAAACCAGCAGTCTTTGCCTCTTTTTCAGCGGCAAAAACAAAACCAGCGAAAACTACACAAATCAAAACGATGCTGAACAATACTCTTTTTACATTTTTCATTTTCTGTCTCCTTTACATTTAATTACCATATATTTTATTCCGAAATCAGTTATTCGGCATTTTTATAAGAATATTCTTGCCTTCGAACTGCATAAGGACATCGCCTTTGAGGGCTATGCTGCCCTGGCGATTTTCCTTCGCGAGCTTATCGGCGAGCTCAAAATATTCCTTTGAACCGAATTCGATAGTTTTGTCAGGTTTGATGTCCTTATCCTTGTCAACTATCCTGCTGTCAATCCATCGGTTTGATTTGTTATAATATGCACGGTCATTAACTTGCTGAACATTCGTAATCCTCACCCTTTGCATATTCTCATCGAGGTATTCGTTCGAATATCCTCCGCCGTAACCGCCTGTGGCTGTTGAAGCTGATTTCATAGCTTCCATATTGAAGCTCTGATTGACAGCCCCCATGCCTGAACGTGCGCTGACCGCGCGGCTTTGCAGACGGTCACCAACCATTTCTCTAACCACAGTATGATCATGCAGTTCCGTTCCTTCCTGGGCCAAAAAGGCCGTATATTCAGTGAGGATTCCGAATTCTGTGGAAAGTTTTATAATCTCGTCAACGAGTTCTTTTATCTTCGGATTGCTTGTCGTAACACCAGGCTCGGCCCCCATCTGGCGGACGAGGTCGATAAGCTCGGCAATTTTTCTGCTTGCCCAAAGTCTCGAAACGAAGCCGTTTCTCACATCGGCTTTGTCAAACTCGAAAGTGAACTTAAAAGACCTTTCCTTACCTAAGTAATTACCGCTGATTGTAAATTGAATCGGCTCTTTACTGACGAACTGCCCAACGAGGACAAGCTGGTCGCCCTCGAATAAATCCGGCAGCTTCGAAGGCAGGATATCGCGGACCCTTCCGATGGCACGGTCGCCATCCTTATCGAGAACCTCCAGTTTTGTGTCTGCCAATATCGGTCCTGAAAGTCCTATGAAGACCTTTCCAATCTTGACCTCGACATCTTCTTTTGGAAGAACGAATTCTGATTTCGCACGGGATTCCTGAGCGATTTTTTCCAGCAGGGGGGCATTGACATCAAAACCGACTCCGAAGGTAAAAACTCTGCGGTTATAAGGATTCGATTTTACAACAAGCTCTCGGATTGCAACCTCTGAAGTATTTCCGACGGTCGGAAGACCATCCGTTAGAAAGAGAACTATTGGGAGCATCCCTTCAGTCGGCGGCTGTTTGAGTGCGGTCATAAGTGCATCATAAATATTTGTTCCGCCTGTTGCAGTAATTCCTTCGATATATTTTTTCGCGGCCTGCTCAGTTTCTTTTTTCTTTATGACAGGCTTTTCAGAAAAGAATTCGACGGTATTGCTGTAAATGATAATATTGAATGCCTCGCCTTCGTTTAATCCGGCGATGACCTGCAGCGCAGCCTCTTTTACCTGCTCGATTTTTTCACTCCGCATGCTGCCAGAGCGGTCAATGACAATTGTAACTTCTCTTTTAATTTTCCCTTCTTCTTTGGCCGCATCCGCAGGCAGGCCTGCAAGCAAAAGAAAATAACCGCCTCCAACCTTTTCTTCAGGACAGGCGAACAAAGAAGCTGTTACGCCGTTTTTCTCCAATAGGTACGAGAGTCTGAAAGGTCCAGGCTTCTTTTCAGCTTCGACATCGATTTTTACAGAGACTTCCTTATCGCTTTCCCTGTTTATATAGACTTTGTGGCTTGCAGAATAGACGGTTGATATCGGGCGTTTCGCTTTTATGTTTGCTGTGATTCTCCACGGTACGCTGTATTCGAGCGATTCTGTCCTCGGCAGGACATAATCAATCCTGTTGATATCTGATTCGAGCAGATGCTCATAGGTGAGGCGCACCTTTTGTTTTCCTCTCGGCTCGACAGGGAATATGCTGGACTGGATAAGATTGTATCCAATGAATTCGACGAGTGCTGGGTCGCGAATCTTTGAAACGAGCTGCTCATAAATTCTTTTGGCTTCATCTTTCGGAAGGACTTTGGCAGTGATTTCGCCATGCGGGCCGTCGTAGGAAAAGCCCCTTATGACAGCACTATCCGGGACGGGCAAAACAAGCTCGGCTTCCTGCCGGCGGCTTGATTTGTTTTCAACGCGGATTTCAATAGTTGTCGTTGCGGTCTGCTCGAGGATATCTATTTTTACCTCTACATCAGTTATCTCTATTGTGCGTTCATGCTGGGGCGGGACAAAGGCATACGGGCGGCTGTGGGGCATAATGATATTCGGGGGGACAGGGCTGACGTGCTCGATTTGTGCAAGAATAGGACAGACTAAAACTAAAGTTAGAAAAATTACAAGGCCAACAGTTCTTTTTGGAAAACCTCTCATTTTTTATCTCCTTAAATTATTTTAGCGATCGCTTATTCTTAATTTCAAAAGAGCATTCTTTTCTTTATATAGTATAACGCTCCAGACCCCTAAAAGTTTGTAAATAGTTTGTAAAAAAGCAAATCTTTTCAATATTGCAAAAACTATAAAACTTCAATATATTTAGACAATGATAAGTGAATTTAGTTTGTAAAAATTATGTAAATTTTTCAACTTCAAAATGAAGAATAGAACTATAATAGTATCTACAGGATTGTTCCTGTTTATTTTCTTATTTATTGTATATTTCAGGGGGCACATTTGGACAGTCTATTCGCATATAAAAGGAAGAAAGACCATCGAGCAAAGGCTGGAAGAGTTCGGTCCGGTTGTTCACCAGAGAATTATTTCACATTTTTATAATCAAAACATTTCGTATCCACCTGAAAAATTGGTACTCGTGGGATTGAAAAAGGAAAAAATATTAGAGTTGTGGGCATCTGGCACCAATGGCGATTTTCAATTAATTAACAAATACGGTATTTTGGCGGCAAGCGGCAAAGCTGGTCCGAAGCTTAGGCAAGGCGACAACCAGGTGCCGGAGGGTATTTATAAAATAAGTTCATTAAATCCGAACAGCAGGTTTCATCTGTCCCTTAAACTGAATTACCCTAATGAATTCGACCGCGAAAGGGCAGCCGATGAAAACCGTGACAACCTCGGAGGGGACATTATGATTCACGGAAGCAATGTCTCCATTGGATGTCTTGCAATAGGCAACCAGGCAATTGAAGATTTATTTGTTCTTGCCGCAGAAACTGGAATCGAAAATATAAAAGTCATCATCAGTCCGGTCGATTTTCGCAAAAGTGATATTCCGCAAATTGACGAACTTCCCGAGTGGACGGATTCGCTTTATGAAAAAATAAAGCAGGAATTAATGATGCTGCAGCATCCTGAATTTTGAATCGACTTGAATCAGCTCCGTGCTAAACAGACTCTGAAGATGGCGCCGGTTGGTTTTGCAGAGACAATTTCAGCAAAGCCGTTATGAGCCTCGGCGAATTTCTTTACAAGGGCAAGGCCCAAGCCTGTCCCCTGGGTCTCACGGGTAGCTTCAGAGCCAATGCGGTAAAATTCCTCGAAAATTTTTTTTCTCTGGCGGTGCGGCACGCCGGGGCCGTGGTCTTCGACCTCAATGATTGTAAATTGCGGGTCGCTTGCGGTTCGGATTGTAATTGTCCTGTCTTCACAGTCGCGTGCATATTTTACTGCATTATCGAGCAGATTAACAACTA
>Ga0105097_10000033_pt1 | contig 45226 bp, 45 predicted proteins | sample PPLLak12cMay2015_FD_87035 | JGI IMG/M metagenome (GOLD analysis project Ga0105097, IMG submission 87035) | Freshwater sediment microbial communities from Prairie Pothole Lake near Jamestown, North Dakota, USA - PPLs Lake P7 Core (1) Depth... | ecosystem: Environmental > Aquatic > Freshwater >...
CCACAATTACCGTGATAAATCCACGCAACGGGCGGCCCACGAATCGGGCGGCCCACGAATCGGGCGGCCCACGAACGGGCGGCTTTGAGGCCCGGGCTAGCCTGCAGGCACCGGGGTCATGGCAAAAGAGATCGGCGCCGGGCTGCGGTCGCCGAAAGTGACCATTTCCCAGGCGTCGGGTTGGGCGATCAGGGCCCGCAATACGGCATTGTTGAGCGCATGCCCCGACTTGTAGGCGCGAAACTCCCCCAGCAGGCTGTAGCCAAGCAGGTAAAGATCACCCACGGCATCCAGCACCTTGTGCCGGACGAACTCGTCCTCGAAGCGCAGGCCTTCCTGGTTGAGGATCCGATACTCGTCGACAACGATGGCGTTGTCGACACTGCCGCCCCGGGCCAGCCCCCTGGAACGCAGGTATTCTATCTCGTGAATGAAACCGAAGGTCCTGGCGCGGCTGTATTCCCGTACGAAGGCCGCGCTGGAAAAGTCGAACTCGGCATGGGCAACGCGATCGCGAAAGACAGGGTGGTCGAAATCGATGGTGAAGGATACCTTGAAACCGTCATAGGGCAGCAGGCTGGCTACCTTGTCCCCATCCTCCACGGTAACCTTGCGCTTGATACGCAGAAACTTCTTGGCCGCCGCCTGTTCGACGACCCCCGCAGACTGGATCAGGAACACGAAGGGCGCGGCGCTGCCGTCCATGATGGGCACTTCCGGCGCACTCAGGTCAATAAAGGCGTTATCTATACCGAGCCCTGCCAGCGCCGCCAGCAGATGCTCAACAGTCGACACCCGCTCCCCGCCCAGGACCAGGGTAGTGGAAAGCGTGGTGTCACCGACGTACTCGGCCCGGGCGGGCAACTCGAGCACAGGGTCGAGGTCGATTCTGCGGAACACGATGCCGGTGTCAACCGGCGCCGGGTTGAGCGTCAGGTAGACTTTTTCACCCGTATGCAGGCTGACGCCGGTCGCCTTGACCGGGTCTCGCAATGTGCGCTGTCGCATCCGAACCTCTCCCAAACCTTCTAATTATTATGGATCTGGCAGCGGTGGCAAGGCCGCTGCGGGTACTATTCGGGCGACAGCATACTACCTAATCGGCCTGTCGACGCAAAAAAGCGGGTATATCGAAATATTCCTCGCCACCTGCCTCAAGGGTCATGGTCTGACCTGCAACGGCAGCCCGGCGCGACTTGCGCATTGCCGTGGGTCGCTCAAACTGCGCGTAATCCGGTTCCAGGTCGATATCGGTTGAGGCAGCCCTGGACGGGGATTCAACCACCTGCAGGGGAACCTTGGCAACCTCAGCGCCCAGCCCGGTGGCAACCACGGTCACCCGCAACTCGTCGCCCATGGAGGCGTCGATCACGGTGCCGACCACTACCGTGGCGTCCTCTGAAGCAAACTCTTCAATCGTGTCGCCGACTTCCGAGAACTCACCGAGCGACAGGTCGAGACCTGCAGTGATATTCACCAGGATCCCGCGCGCACCTTCCAGGTTGATATCGTCCAGCAGCGGGCTGTTGATCGCTTTTTCGGCTGCCTCGCGTGCCCTATTTTCACCCCTGGCGCTGCCGGTCCCCATCATTGCCATGCCCATTTCAGACATCACGGTGCGCACATCGGCGAAGTCCACGTTGATCATCCCGGGACGTATAATCAGGTCCGCAATGCCCTGGACCGCGCCCAAAAGCACGTCGTTGGCTTCCTTGAAAGCATCCAGCAGGCTGGTATTTTTGCCCAATACCTCCAGCAATTTCTCGTTGGGAATGGTGATCAGCGAATCCACGTACTGCTGCAATTCAGCCAGACCCTCGGCGGCTACCTGCAGGCGTTTCTTGCCTTCGAAGGGAAACGGCCTGGTCACCACCGCCACTGTCAGGATACCCATCTCCCTGGCGATCTCGGCCACCACCGGCGCGCCGCCGGTGCCGGTGCCGCCACCCATACCCGCAGTGATAAAGACCATATCGGCGCCGCGCAGTGCATCGGCTATGCGATCCCGATCCTCCATCGCCGCGGCACGGCCAATCTGTGGGTTTGCGCCCGCCCCCAGGCCCTTGGTGATATCGCCACCGAGCTGCAACACGGTTTTGGACCGTATGTCAGACAGCGCCTGGGCATCGGTGTTGGCGCAGATGAAGTCCACGCCCTCGATGTTATTCGCGATCATATGCTTGACCGCGTTGCCGCCACCGCCGCCAACACCGATAACCTTGATGACAGCATTTGAAGGTACATTCTCTATCAGTTCAAACATGGCCTTGCTCCCCTTGGTATTAGTATGCCGCGCTCGCACACGGCGGTTTTGCTACACAAAAACAACAACTAGAAATTACTCTGCAACCAGGCTTTCGCCCGACTGAACAGCCCCTCGCCCGGAGTACTGGATTTGCCGGATACACCAGCCCCCGCCTCCTGGTAATGCTCCGCGCCGTAGAGCAACAGGCCCACGCTGGTGGCGTAGATCGGGTTGCGCACGATATCGTTAAGGCCTTTCACCGAATGCGGATAACCGACCCGCACCGGCATATGGAAAATCTCCTCCGCCAGCTCGACCACTCCTTCCATCTTGGAAGTACCGCCGCTGAGCACCACACCGGCGGGCACCTGATCTTCATATCCGCTGCGGCGCAATTCGGCCTGCACCAGGGTAAACAGTTCGTCGTAACGCGGTTCCACCACCTCCGCCAACGCCTGGCGAGACAGGTCCCGGGGCGCACGGTCGCCCACGCTGGGCACCTTGATGGTTTCGTCCGCTCCGGCGAGCTGGGTGAGCGCGCAGGCGTAGCGGATCTTGATTTCCTCGGCATGCTGGGTCGGCGTGCGCAGGGCCATGGCGATATCGTTCGTCACCTGGTCGCCGGCGATGGGGATCACACCTGTGTGGCGAATGGAACCATCAGTAAAGATGGCGATGTCAGTGGTGCCGCCGCCGATATCCACCAGGCATACACCCAGTTCGCGCTCGTCATCCGTCAGCACCGAGTAGCTGGAGGCGAGCTGTTCCAGAATGATCTCCTCGACCTCAAGACCGCAGCGCCGGATACACTTTTCGATATTCTGGGCCGCGTTCACCGCGCAGGTGACAAGGTGCACCTTGGCCTCCAGGCGCACGCCGGACATGCCCAGGGGTTCCTTGATGCCTTCCTGGTTATCGATGACATATTCCTGCGGCAGGATGTGCAGGATCTTCTGGTCGGCCGGAATTGCAACCGCCTGGGCCGCGTCGATCACCCGCTCCAGGTCATGGGCGTACACTTCCCGGTCCTTGATCGCGACGATGCCGTGGGAGTTGAGGCTGCGGATGTGGCTGCCGGCGATGCCAACGTAGACCGAGTGGATCTGGCAACCCGCCATCAGTTCGGCCTCCTCCACCGCCCGCTGGATCGACTGCACGGTGGACTCGATATTGACGACCACGCCTTTCTTCATCCCCTTGGAAGGATGGGAGCCGATACCGATGATCTCGATCTGCCCCTCCGGGCCAATTTCCCCGACAATCGCCACCACCTTGGATGTACCGATATCCAGGCCGACGATCATTTTCTTGTCCTGTACGCTGCCCATGGCAGTGTCTCTCCTGTGCCGCTTGTTGAGTGCTTATATTCCCGCTACCCGCGATGACTCGATAAAGGCCACCGCGACTCCCGTCTCGTAGCGCAAGTCCACCCGCTCGACCTCCGCTGCCCTTGCCGCCAACTCCATGCGATAGAGCTCTATAAAACGATTCATGCGTTCAAGATAATCCTCGCTCCCCAGCAGCAATCGCATACCGCCCGCCAGAACCACTTCCACCTGGCCGCGCTCATCCACCGTCAACTGCGCCACTGACAAGTTCAGCGGCGCCAGCAGGTCGACGAGGCGTTGGTAACCCGCCACCAGCGCCCTGGCGCTGTCTGCAGGACCATTCAGTCGCGGCAGCGCCTGCCATTCCTGGCTGGAATCGGACGGAAACACCTCGCCTTCATGGTTGAGGAATCCACTGTCGCCCCAACGCGCGATCGGCAGCTGCTCCACCACGTGGATTTCCAGGGCATTAGGCCAGCGGCGCTGCACCGTGGCCCGGTAAATCCAGGGCAGCGCTTCCAGTTCGGCGCGGATGCGCTGCAGATCCGCATGCAGGAACCCGCCAACAAGCGCCGGCTGGATCATGTCCTGGATCTGCCCGGTCTGGGTGTGCTCGAGTTCCCCGGTGACGGTCACGTGCTGCACAGGAATCGACTGCAAGGTGATGTACGCCTGCAGGGCCGCCGCCAGAACCACCCCCGCAGCCGTCAGGATGATGATCCGATTGAGCCACGCGGAAGGCTTGCGCGGCGTCTTCACCGCCGGCGCCGGAGCCGGCGCCTTGCGGGTAGCGCCCTGCGCCGGTTTTCGCCGGCGGGTCCACTGTGCCCGCTCCCGGCGAGCTGCAGGCGTCACCCTGTCCTGCCTGGTCGCGCGCATACTAGCGCCACCCCTCACGACTCAGCTCCAGGATACGACCCACCAGTGCCTGGATGTCCATGCCCGCGGCGCGAGCCGCCATAGGCACCAGGCTGTGGGAGGTCATGCCGGGAATGGTGTTGACTTCCAGCACGTAGAATCTGCCGCTCGTGTCCCGCATGACGTCCACGCGCCCCCAGACAGCACAGCCCAGGGAGCGAAACGCCCGCAGCGCCAGCGCGCCCATCTCGGCTTCCTCCGCCGCGGTCAGACCGCTGGGACAGTGATAGCGGGTATCGTTGGAAATGTACTTCGCTTCGTAATCGTAGAACTCGTTGTCAGTCTCGAGCCGGATGGATGGCAGCACTTCATCACCGAGTATGGCCACCGTGTATTCCGGGCCGTCGATAAAATGCTCGGCGATCACCCCGCCGCCGTACTCGCTCGCGGTGAAAAAAGCCCGCTCCAGGGTCGCGGCGCTGTCTGCCGGCGTCATGCCGATGCTGGAACCCTCACAGGTCGGCTTGACGAACACCTTGCCGAGGCGATCGATCACCTGCTGCCAGTCGGTAGCAGGGGTCAGTCGGATGAAGCTGCTGGTGGACAGGCCGATACCCTGCCACAACTGTTTGCTGCGCAATTTGTCCATGGCCAGGGCCGAGCCCAGCACCCGGGAACCGGTGTAGGGAATATTCAATGCCTGCAGGGCACCCTGCATGCTGCCATCCTCGCCCCCGGGGCCATGCAGGGCGATAAAGGCACAGGACACACCGTCCAGCTGCGCAATCCAGTCTGCCCCGGAGGGATCCACCGGTCGCACCTCGAAGCCCTGCGCCCGCAATGCATCGATCACGGTCTGCCCGCTGTGCAGTGACACTTCGCGCTCGGCGGAGCTGCCGCCCAACAGGACTGCTACCGGCGCTGTGCGCAATGCATCCAGGCTCATGACCGAGCCTCCTTGGAAAAATCCATGGTCGCCAGGTCCTGCGCCAGGCGAGCGATGTTGCCCGCTCCCTGGGTGATCACCACATCGTTCGCACCGACGATGCCGCAAAGCAGCTCCGGCACATCGTCGATGCTCTCGACAAAAATCGGCTCGAGCTGGCCGCGCTGGCGGATGCTGCGGGCGAGGCTGCGGCTGTCCGCCCCGGGTATCGGGTCCTCACCCGCGGGATAGACATCGAGCAACAGCAGTACGTCGCATCGCGACAGCACCGCGACGAAGTCCTCGTACAGGTCTCTGGTGCGGGTGTAGCGATGGGGCTGGTAAATCATCACCACCCGTCGCTCCGGCCAGACCTGGCGGGATGACTCGAGCGTAGCCCTGACCTCGGTGGGGTGGTGCCCGTAGTCATCGACCAACTGGGCGGTACCACCGGGCAGCACCAGCTCGCCCATGCGGGTGAAGCGGCGGCCGACCCCGGTGAAGCCCGTCAGCCCGCGCAGGATCGCGGCATCATCCAGGCCCTCATCGCAGGCCACTGCCACTGCCGCCGTGGCGTTCAGCACGTTATGGCTACCGGGCATATTCAGGCGCACCGCCAGGGGTGATCTGCCACCCGGGCGATGCACGACGAAGCGGGTGGCGTGTCCCTCCCGCTCCAGGCCGTCGATGCGGTAGTCGGCATCCGCGGCTACGCCGTAGGTGAGAATCTGGCGGGTGACTTCGCCCAACAGGTCGCGGATTACCGGGTCGTCCGCGCACAGCACTGCTATGCCGTAGAAAGGCAGGTTGTGGAGGAATTCCAGATAGGTGCGCCGCAGCAGCGTAAAATCGCCGCCATAGGTATCCATATGGTCCGCTTCGATGTTGGTGACCACGGTCACCATGGGCTGCAGGTGAAGGAAGGAGGCGTCGCTTTCATCCGCCTCGGCAATCAGGAACCTGCCGGCGCCCAGTTGGGCATTGCTGCCCACACTGTTGACCAGCCCGCCGATGACGAAGGTGGGGTCCAGACCCGCCTCGGCGAATATATTGGCTATCAGGCTGGTGGTCGTGGTCTTGCCATGGGTACCCGCCACCGCAATGCCGTGGCGATAGCGCATCAGCTCCGCCAGCATCTCCGCCCGGGGCACCACCGGAATGCGCGCCGCGCGGGCGGCCACGACCTCGGCATTGGCCTCGTTCACGGCGCTGGAGACCACGACCACGTCGGCACTGCCGATGTTGGCTGCGGCATGACCGATATACACACGGATACCGCGGGACTCAAGCCGACGGGTGACCGCGCCGGGCCTCAGATCGGAACCCGATACTTCATAGCCCAGGTTTGCCAGCACCTCGGCAATGCCGCTCATACCCGCCCCGCCGATACCAATCATGTGGATGCGACGGATGCGGCGCATTTCCGGCACGGCGTAAATATTGCGCTCAGCGGCCATGAATGAGCTCCTCGCAACAGTCGCTCACCCGGGCGGCCGCGTCCGGCGTCCCCACGGCGGCAGCGGATGCGGCCATCTGCGCCAGCAACCGGGGCTGGGCCATATAGCCGCGCAGGGAGGCCGCCAGCGACTCGACACTCATGTCAGCCTGGGGCAAAAACAGGGCTGCCCCGGAGTCGCTGAGCGAGCGCGCGTTGGCGCTCTGGTGATCATCGATCGCGTAGGGCAGCGGCACCAGGATGGAGGGACAGCCCATGATGGCCAGCTCGGAGACCGTCAGCGCGCCGGCCCGGCACAGCACCAGGTCAGCCCAGCCGTAAGCGGCCGCCATATCCTCGATAAAGGCCACTACCCGCAGGGATTCCCCGAGCAGTTCGCCGTAGCTCGCCCGCACGGCGGCGACGTGGGCTTCGCCGGTCTGGTGCCACACCTCCAGCTGGTCGCCGCCGGCGCGAATCGCCCGCAGCGTACCCGGCAGGACCTCGTTGATCGGCCGGGCGCCCAGGCTGCCACCCAGCACCAGCAGGCGCAGGGGCCGCTGGCCCGCATAATCGTAGTGCCGGGATGCGCCCGCCTCGACCAGCGCGCGGCGCACGGGATTGCCCAGCACCCTGTGTGCGACCTGCTCCGGGAACGCGCCGGGGAAGGCGGCAAGTACCCGGGTCGCCAGTGGCGCCAGCATCCGGTTGGTGGTGCCCGCAACCGCATTCTGTTCGTGGATCAGCAGGGGCTTGCGCAGCAGCCATGCCGCCACACCGGCAGGGCCGGCAACATAGCCGCCCATGCCCACCACGCAACCCGGCGCCAGCCGGTACAGCAGCCACAGGGCCTGCACCGAGGACAGCAGCAGCAGCCATAAACCCAGTGCCTTGTGCACAATTGATTTGCCGCGCACCCCTCGCACCGGCAGGCAGTGCAGGGTTATACCCGCTGCAGGTACCACCCGGTGCTCCAGCCCCCTTTCGGTGCCTACCCACTCAACGCGCAGGCCGCGCGCCACCAGCTCGACGGCCACTGCGAGGGCCGGGTAGACGTGGCCACCCGTGCCGCCGGCAGTCATCAATACCAGGGGTTGCAGGGCAGCCGTCACTTCGACCTCGCCTGGGCGCGGGTGTCGCGCTCTATGCGCAGCACCAGGGCGAGCATGCTGCAGCAAACGATGAGGCTGGTGCCGCCGTAACTGACAAAAGGCAGAGTCAAGCCCTTGGTCGGCAACAGACCGCTGCTGACGCCCATATTCACGAAGGCCTGGCCGGTAAACACCAGAGCAACGCCATAACATACATAGGCGCCAAAGGGATTCGCCGCGGCCAGGGCATTGCGTCCAACCCAGAAGATGCGACCTATCAATGCGGCGAACAGGACAATCACCGCCAGCGCCCCGACGAAGCCGGTCTCTTCAGCCCAGATAGAGAATACGAAGTCGGTATGGGCCTCCGGCAGGTAAAACAATTTCTGTACGCTGTTGCCCAGGCCGACACCGAACCACTCCCCGCGACCGAAGGCGATCAGCGACTGGGTCAGCTGGAAGCCGGTGTCATAGGGATCCGCCCAGGGGTCGGTATAGGCGGTCAGTCGCTTGAGCCGATAGGGCGCACTCGCGATCAACACCAGGCCCGCCGCCAGTGCGCCACCGGACACCAGCAGGAAATGCCCCAGCTTGACCCCGGCCAGGAACAGCATCCCGAAGGCGCTCCCGGCGACGATCACCGTGGCACCAAAGTCTGGCTCCAACATCAGCAACAGGGTGGCGGCAAAGAGTACGGCCATAGGCTTGAGGAAGCCCTGCCACTGGTTGCGGACCTCATGCTCGCGGCGCACCATGTAGCCCGCCAGGTAAATCACCATCGCCATCTTGGTGAACTCGGATGGCTGCAGGGTAAGTGGCCCCAGCGGTAACCAGCGCTGGCTGCCGTTGACCTCGCGCCCGACACCCGGGATCAATACCAGGATCAGCAGGCCGAGGGCAACGAAGAGCCACACCCACCCGGTGCGGAGCCAAAACGCCGGGGCAACCCGGTACACCAGGGCGCCTGCCCCAATGGCCAGCAAGAGATAGACCAGGTGGCGCACGGTGTGGAACCAGGGGTTCTGGAAGTGCCAGTCCGCATATTCGATCGAGGCTGAACTGATTGCCACCAGGCCGACCAGCAGCAGGGCCAGGCCGATCAGCGCCAGGGGCAGGTCCGGCGCGGTGGCGACTACAGTTGGCGCCGGGCGATAAGCGCTCATGCACGCGCCTCCTGCAACTGTGCCACTGCCCGGCTGAACACATCTCCCCGGTTGGCGTAGCCACTGAACATATCGAAGCTCGCACAGGCCGGCGACAACAGCACAACATCGCCCGCCACTGCGCGCACCGCGGCGCTGGTCACCGCCTCCTCCATGGAGGCGACCCTGGTCACCGGCGCCTGGCCCTCCAGGGCTGCCTGCAACGCCGGCGCATCCTCACCCAACAGCAGCACCAGCTTGCAATGGCGGGCAACGGCAGGCTGCAGCAGGGTAAAATCGGCACCCTTGCCCTGGCCGCCGGCGATCAACAGGATATTGCGCCCCTCGCCCAGGCCTTCCAGGGCGGCTATGGTCGCGCCGATATTGGTGCCCTTGGAGTCGTTGACATAAGTTACACCCGCAAGCTCCGCGACTTGCTGGCAGCGGTGTGGCAGGCCCCGGAACTGGCGCAGGGTCGCCAGCATTGACGCCAGCGGCAGGCCGGCGGCATAACCCAGGGCGAGTGCAGCCAGCGCGTTGGCGACGTTGTGGCGGCCCACCAGGCCCAGCTCGCGACTGGGCAGCAGCGGTGCAGGGCCGTGGCAGAGCATCTCCTCACCCGCCGTCGCGACCACCCCGAAACCCTGTCCCTGCGGCCGGCCCAGGCGCCAGCTGATGATTTCCACGCCTGGCCCCACCAGGGGAATGGTCAGGGGATCGTCGCCGTTGACCACAGCCTTGCGGCAACCGCGGAAGATCCGGTGTTTCGCCTGGTGATAGAGCGGCATGGAGCCATGCCGATCCAGATGGTCAGGGCTGATGTTCAGGACGGTGGCGACCTCCAGCCCGAGTTCACCCGCGCGCTCCAACTGGAAACTGGATAATTCAAGCACATAGAGCTCGCGCCCGGGCTTGAGCAGGTCCAGGGCCGGTGTGCCAAGATTGCCGCCCACGCCGACGTCGAGGCCGGCGTCGCGCGCCATCTGGCCCACCAGTTCCGTCACCGTGGACTTGGCATTGGAGCCGGTGATACCCACTACCGGCGCCGCGGCCTCGCGCATGAACAGGTCGATATCGCCGACGACGCTGACACCCGCCTCCCGGGCCTGTACCACGACCGGGGCATCCATGGCGACACCCGGGCTGACCACCAGTTCGGCAGCGGCTGCCACCAGTGCCAGCGGATACTCCCCGGCGTACACGGGAACCTCCGGCATCTCCCGCCTGAAATCCTCCAGGCCCGGGGCGTCGGCGCGGGTATCCACCACGCTGAACGGCAACCCGCGGCGGTGCAAGTAACGGGCGCAGGACAAACCGGTGACGCCGAGGCCAACCACCACCCGGTTCACGCTGTCTGCAATCACACCCTGTGCCACGTTCGCCACCACCTGCGCTAGCGCAACTTCAACGTCGCCAGCCCGAACAGGACCAGCATTACAGTGATAATCCAGAACCGCACGATGACCCTTGGCTCGGGCCATCCTTTCAACTCGAAGTGGTGATGGATGGGCGCCATGCGAAATATCCGCCGACCTGTCAGCTTGAACGACGCCACCTGCAGGATGACCGACACGGTCTCCAGCACGAAAATGCCGCCCATGATGAAAAACACGATTTCATGCCGGGTGATCACGGCCACGGTACCCAGGGCGGCGCCCAGCGCGAGCGCACCGACGTCACCCATGAACACCTGGGCGGGATAGGTGTTGAACCACAGGAAGCCCAGGCCCGCGCCTGCAATCGCGCCGCAGAACACGGCCAGCTCGCCACTGCCTGCCACATAGGGAATGTGCAGATAGTTGGAAAAATCCGCGTGGCCCGTAAGGTAGGCGATGATCCCGAGGGCCGTGCCCACCATTACCGTCGGCAGGATAGCGAGGCCGTCCAGACCATCGGTCAGGTTGACCGCGTTACTGGCGCCCACGATGACAAAATAGGCGAGCAGGACAAACAGCGGCCCCATGCTCCAGGCGAAGTCCTTGAAGAAAGGTATATAAAGTTCGGTGGTGACCGGGGTGTCGAAAGCCAGGTAGAGGTAGAGTGCGGCGCCCAGTCCGGCCACCGACTGCCAGAAGTATTTCCAGCGTGCAGGCAGGCCGCGGGAATCCTTTTCCACTACCTTGCGATAATCGTCCACCCAGCCCACGGCGCCGAATACCGCCGTGACCAGGATGGCGACCCACAGGTAAGCATTGCGCAGGTCACCCCACAGCAGGCTGGCGATGGCAATGGCCACCAGGATCAATGCACCACCCATGGTAGGCGTGCCGGATTTGCTCAGGTGGCTGCGGGGGCCGTCATCGCGCACTGCCTGGCCGACCTGGTAGTAGTTCAGGCGCCGGATCATGAGCGGCCCTACCAGCAGGGAAATCGCCAGGGCCGTGCCGGCGGCCAGGATGCCGCGCAGGGTCAGGTACTGGAATACCAGGAACGCCTTCTGGTACTGGCCAAGGTACTCCGCCAGGATCAGCAACATGCTTTGTCTTCCCCCGCCGGCGCAGCGGCCAGCAATGCCTGCAGCACCCGCTCCATGCGGGTACTGCGAGAACCTTTGACCAACACCGTGTCGCCGGGCCCGTACTCGTTCTCCAGGGCGCAAATTGCGGTTTCGCAATCGGCGAACCAGCGCCCGCCGCCGCCGAACTCGCCCACCGCGCCCTGCAACTCGGGCCCGACACCCCAGAAGCGGTCGATCCTGGCGGCGCGGGCGTAACCGCCGATGGCCTGGTGCAGCGCATCGCTCGCGGGGCCCAACTCCCGCATCGCCCCCAGCACCAGGGTGCGCCGCCCTTCGCAGCCCGCCAGCATGTCGATCGCGGCCCGCACTGAACCCGGGTTGGCGTTGTAACAGTCGTCTATCACCGTAGCGCCCGTGGGCGCCACCGCTGCGGCCAGGCGACCGGCTGTCGGGCGCACTGTCTCCAGGCCCGCCCCGATCTGTTCCAGGCGCAGGCCGCAGGCCAGGCCCACGGCGATGGCGGCCAGCGCGTTCGCCACATTGTGCGCACCCGGCAGGTGCAGCTTGATCTGCTGCTCGCCGCGCGGTGTGATCGCCGTGAATCGGGTGCCCCTGACGCCGTCGGCCTGCACCGAGGTGGCAGTGATGGAGGCGGGCCCGGACAGGCTGAAATCCAACACGGTCGCCTCACCAGCCCTGGCGCGCCAGGCCTGCGCCCAGGGCTGGTCGGCATTGATCACCGCACAGTCACTCCGGCCCAGGCCATCGAATATCTCGCCCTTGGCGGTGGCGACATCGTCCACACTGCCAAAGCCCTGCAAATGCGCGGGCATGGCATTGAGCAGCAGTGCCACCGTGGGGTGGCCCAGCTCGCACAGCCAGGCGATATCGCCCGCTTTACCGGCGCCCATTTCGACCACCGCAAATTCCACGCCCGGCTCCAGTGCGAGCAGCGTCAACGGCACGCCGATCTCGTTGTTGAGGTTGCCCTCGGTGGCGAGTGTGCGGCCTGCCTGCGCCAGCACCGCGCGCACCATGTTCTTGGCCGAGGTCTTGCCGCTACTACCGGTGATGGCCACCAGCGGACCCTGGTACAGGGCGCGGTTGTATGCGCCGAGCAGTCCCAACCCGCGCTGCGTGTCGGCAACCCGCAGCTGGGGCAGCGCCAGCTCGGCCACGTCGTTGACCAGGTCGGCGGCCGCACCGGCAGCGGCAACCTGGTCGAGAAAGTCGTGGCCGTCAAAGTTCTCGCCCCGCAGCGCCACGAACAGCTCACCGGGTCGAACCTTGCGGCTGTCGGTGGACACACCGTGAAACTCCCGGTCAGGCCCGATCAGTTGCGCTTGCAGCGGCCCGACCAGCTCGGCGAGTGTCAGCGCGCGCATCATGAGGCAGCCCTCCGCGCCAGGGCGCTGCGCGCCTGCTCTGCGTCGCTGAAGTAGCGGCGCTCATCGCCGATCAGCTGGTAGTCCTCATGACCCTTGCCGGCAATGACCACGCAGTCGCCCGGTCGCGCCTCCCCGATGGCCCTGGCAATCGCCTGGGCTCGGTCGGGCAGCAGGATGTAGGCTCCGCTGCAACCTGTGGCTATGTCGGCAAGGATTGCGTCGGGATCTTCGCTGCGCGGGTTGTCGCTGGTCAGGATGACCCGGTCGGAGAAACGGCTGGCCACTCGGCCCATCACCTGACGCTTGCTCCTGTCGCGGTCGCCGCCGCAGCCGAACACGGTTACCAGGTCGCCGCTGATATGCGCTTTTAGTGCAGCGAGGACCTGCTCCAGGGCGTCGGGGGTGTGGGCGTAATCAACGATGACCTGCACGCCCAGCCCGTTCGGAATGACCTGCATCCTGCCCGGCACAGGCCGCAGCCCGGCGATCGCCTCCAACACTGCCGCCAAATCCTCGCCGGCCAACACCACGGCGGTCACCGCCGCCGCCAGGTCGGCCAGGTTGAATTCACCAGGCAATGGGCTGGAAAACCGGCCGCTGCCCCAGGGGGTGTGCAATTGCGCATCCACGCCCTGCCCAGTGAAGCAGGGATCGCTGACCCGCACATCCGCCGCGGCCCCGCTGCCCGAATAGGTCAGCACCTGGACACCCGCAGCGGTCGCAGCGATCACCTCGGAGCAGAATTCATCGTCGAGGTTGACAACTGCATGGCGCAAGCCGGCACTGGCGAACAAGCCGAGCTTGGCCCGCCCGTAGGCATCCATGCTGCCGTGGTAATCAAGGTGATCGTGGGAGAGATTGGTGAACACAGCCGTTGCGAATTCCACGCCGTTCACCCGCCCCTGGACCAGGGCGTGGGAGGAGACCTCCATGCCCACGGCGTGCACCCCCTGGTCGCGCCATTGCGCCAGTTGCTGCTGCAGGGACACCGGGTCAGGGGTGGTATTGGCCGCGGCGGACACAGAGTCGTCAAGGGTTGCGCCCAGGGTACCGATAACGCCGTAGGAATGGCCCAGGAGGCGACCCAACTGCGCCACCAGGCGGCTGGTCGTGGTTTTGCCGTTGGTACCGGTCACGCCAATCATGTGCAGATCGCGGCTGGGATGGCGATAGAACCGCGCCGCCAGCGGACCCACCTCGAGGTGCAGTTCCGGCAGCTCCAGCAGCGGCACCGGGAGCGCATCCACGAAGCCGGCCACCGGCGCCTCCGCCAGCACCGCCGCCGCACCGTTGGCGACCGCCTGCTCGATAAACTGGCGGCCGTCATGCACATCCCCGGGCACGGCCAGGAACAGGTCGCCCCGGCGCACCTTGCGGCTGTCCAGCTGCAGGCCACTGATGGGGATATCGCCGCCAGCGCAGCCCGGCCAAGCCAGCAACTGCGACAGGGGCATCGCCGGTGCCGCGACCGCGCTGGGCGCCGCCATCATACCGGCCCCCCCGCATTTGCGGCCGCTGCAACAGCCTCAGCCATGGCTGCGGCGTCAGTGGGCGGCATATTGAGCAGGCGCAGGGCGCCCTGGGTGACCGTGGAAAACAGAGGGGCGGCCACGGCGCCACCGCCATAGGCGGCGCCCTGGGGACCATTGATCACGACTACCGTAACGATGCGCGGATTATCGACCGGGGCGATGCCGGCAAACCAGGCGACGTACTCGTCGGGCAGATAGCCGCCAGGGCCGATCTTGCGGACGGTTCCGGTTTTACCGCCCACAGGATAGCCGGGAACACGCGCCTTGCGCGCCGTGCCCTCATCGCCGGTGACGCCGTGCAGCACGCCAAGTACCTCCCGGGCGATCTGGGGTGAGACGATACGCTCACCGGCGGGCGCTTCGCCGTTCAAGGCCAGCAGTGACAGCGGCGCCTGGACGCCACCGTTGGCGAACACGCTGTAGGCACGTGCAAGTTGCAGGGGTGTCGCGCTGATGCCATAACCAAACGCCAGCGAGACTTTCTCGGTGGCGTACCAGCGCGCGCGGTCCGGCAGTGAGCCGGGGCTCTCACCGGGAAAGCCGGTGCCCGGCAGGTGTCCGATACCAAAGCGGTTGAACACTTCACGGATCGGCTCGTGGCCGAGGTCGAGGGCGATCTTGGTCGTTCCCACCTGGCTGGATTTCTCAATCACCCGCGACACGCTGATCAGGCCATAATTGCGCGGATCGGGGTACACCTTGGGGCCCACCCGGATGCGTCCCGGGCTGGTATCGATCATGGTCTGCGTAGTGAAACGACCGCTCTCCAGTGCCGCCACCAGTGTCAGGGTCTTCATGGTCGAGCCGGGCTCGTAGACGTCGGTGACCGCCCGATTGCGCATGGTAGCGGGGTCGGCTCCCTTGCTGCTGTTGGGGTTGTAAGTGGGGTAGTTCACCAGGGCGAGGATTTCGCCGGTGTGGGCGTCCAGGGTCACGATGGAACCGGATTCCGCACCGAGGGCCGTCACCGCCTTGCGCAGCTCGCGGTGCTCCAGGTATTGCAGGCGCAGGTCGATACTCAGGCGCAGGTCTTTTCCAGGCTGCGCCGGCGTCATTACGCCGATGTCCCGCACCACCTCGCCATGCAGGTCCTTGATGTACTTTTTCTTGCCCGGCTGCCCCTTGAGCCAGTCCTCGTAGGCGAGCTCCAGGCCGGCAATGCCCTGGTCGTCCACATTGGTGAAACCCACCAGCTGTCCGACCACCTCGCCCGCCGGGTAGAAGCGGCGGTACTCGCGCTCGCCACTGACACCCATGATCTTCAGAGCCAGTATTTTCCGCGCATCCTCCGGCACCATGTGGCGCTGCAGGTACATGAACTGCTTGCCCTTGTAGCGGGCCAGCCGTTCCTGCAGCGTCGCCAGTTCCAGCCCAAGCGCGGCGGCGAGTTCCGGCAATCGAGGGGAATCGGCCAGTACAGAAGGGTTGACCCAGATCGAGATAACCGGTGTGCTGACGGCCAGCGGCTCGCCGCGACGATCGGTTATCACCCCGCGGTAGGCGGGAATCTCCGCGGTGCGGACAGCGCGCATCTCGCCCTGGCTCTGCAGGAACTCATAGCCGTGTTCGGTATCAAGTATCTGCAGTGACAGCACCCGCCCGACCAGCGCAACCAACATCCCGATGAGCACCATCATCACCAGGTAGAAGCGGACCAGGGATTCTGGTTTTTTCTGTGCCGCACGCTTCAACGCGATATCATCCGCAGCTGCGCCAATCCGGGCGCCTGCATGCCGAGTTCCTCTTCGGCCACTTTCTCCACGCGGTGGTGGGACGCCCAGGTACTGTGTTCAAGCATCAGGCGCCCATAGTCCTCCTGCAGGTACCACTGGACAGACTCCACCTCCTGCAGCCGGGCATACAGGGCGCGACAGGCGTGGGTGGTGTGAATCACGGCGAAAGTGGATGCGAGGATCAGCAGCACAAGGCCGGTATTGAGCCAGACCAGCTGACGACTGGTCCCGGCTCTATCGGCTGTTCGCACTGGCTCTGCTACGCTCACTGATCCACCCCTGGACGACCCTGCATTCAGCTTATTTTTTCCGCAACGCGCATGATCGCGCTGCGGGCGCGGACGTTTGCGGCAACTTCGTCAGCACTCGCCCTGACCGCCTTGCCCACCAGCCGCATGCGACGGTTGTGGGCGCTGTCGAGTACCGGGACGCCCGGCGGGAACTGCTCACCCCTGGCCATATCGCGCATATAGCGCTTGACCAGGCGATCCTCCAGCGAATGGAAACTGATGACAACCAGGCGCCCGCCCACCCTTAACATGTCCAGCGCCGCCAGCAGCAACTCCTGCAGGTCAACCAGTTCGCGGTTGACCTTGATGCGAATGGCCTGGAAAGCGCGGGTAGCCGGGTGCTTGTGCTTTTCCCACTTCGGATTGGCCTCGCTGACCACCCGCGCCAGGCGGCCGGTAGAGGTGATAGCCTGCTCGTCCCTGGCGGCGACGATGGCGGCGGCGATGCGACGGGAGAAACGCTCCTCCCCGTATTCCTTGAGCACCTCGGCGATCTCGTCGACCCCGGCCCGGGACAGCCACTGGGCAGCGGTCTCGCCCCGGGTGGTGTCCATGCGCATATCCAGCGGACCGTCCTGGAGGAAGCTGAACCCGCGCTCAGCGTCGTCGAGCTGCGGACTTGACACCCCGAGGTCGAGCAGAATGCCATCGACAGCGTCGATTCCCATCCGGCGCAATTCCCCGGGCAAATCAGCAAAGGAACCGTGGAAAAAACTAAACCTGGACTCCAGCCGGGCCAGCTGTTCGGCCTCCGCCCGGGCCGCGGGGTCCTTGTCTACCCCGAGCACACTGCCCTCGGCATCCAGCCGCTCCAACAGGTAACGGCTGTGGCCGCCGCGGCCGAAAGTGCCGTCGACATAAAATCCGCCGGGCCGCGTCACCAGAGCATCCACTGCTTCTCGCAACAGAACTGTCTGATGCATTGCTCTCACCTACAGGGTCAGCGACATGAGTTCTTCAGGCAATTCTGCCTCGGCACCGGAGTCCAGAAGGGCCTGCTCACGTTCGGCTACCCACAGGGGTTCGGACCACAGCTCCAGCTTGTTGCCCTGGCCCACCAGCACCAGTTTCTTATCCAGCCTCGCATATTCCCGCAGGGGCGGCGGCAGCAGCATGCGCCCGCTGCCGTCCAGCTCGAGGTCGGTGGCATAGCCAAGCATCAGGCGCTGGAAGCGCTTCACCGCCGGCTTGAGGGCGGGCAGGTTCTGGATGTCCCGCTCGATCCGCTCCCACTCGTGCAGGGGGTAGATCGCCAGGCAGGTGGACTGGGTGTCGATGGTTACCACCACCTTGCCCCCGCACTCACTCAACAACGGCTCGCGCTGCCGGGCCGGCATCGCCAGCCGGCCCTTCGCGTCCATGTTGAGATGTTGTACGCCGCGAAACATGCTCGAATCCCCAGATATCTGACTTTAAAAACCACTTAAAGCCAAAAATTCCCACTTATTTCCACTTTTCGCCACTATAGGTCTGGCAGCGAGAAAGTGTCAAGCGACGCGGGGGCAGAAAACGTTTTAGTTTCAGTCAATTAGCGCGGATCTGGAGGGGAAAGTCCCGGTCGGCGGAATGAGAGCCAGGAGGAAATAATGGATTAAAACATGCGAGTAACTGCGATTAGTGAGGATTTACATTAACTTACCGTCTGACTTCATACTTAGAAATTTAATTTATAGTAGAAAAAAGTATAAAAATCCCGATTGCGCACGCTTCGGGGGACAGTAGAGGGCGAGAACGGCCGGGATAGATTGGAAAGCGGTGCCTGGGATGCCTGGGCGTTCTGCCTGGCGGCACCCCGCCAGGGGCGCAGTAGTCAAAAAAAGCGAGTCGGTCGGTAAGCCGGGTTCTGTCGTGGACGATCATTCATCTGCGACAGGTGTCACCACCTGCCTGTAGCGACCTACCCGAATCCGCTGCGGGCCACAGCTGATGGATTCCTATTTGGTCTTGCTCCGAGTGGGGTTTACCATCGCCGCGCCTGTTGCCAGCCGCGCGGTGCGCTCTTACCGCACCATTTCACCCTTACCCAGCCACGAGTGGCACTCAAACGGATAAAAAAGGAGTCAGACTCCATCTTCATGCCATTTTTGGGCGGTATGCTCTCTGTTGCACTTTCCGTAGGCTCGCGCCTCCCAGGCGTTACCTGGCACTCTGCCCTGCGGAGCCCGGACTTTCCTCCCCCACACCACCCGAAAGCGGCCCGGGAGCGATCGCCTGACCGACTCGGCGCGAAGACTACGCCCCCGGCGCCCGCAGGACAAGCTCTTTGTGGAGGCGCCCGGAGGGCACCGCTTATTTCTCTTTCGCGGCCAACAGATAGTCGTAAAGCCGCTTCTTGCGCAGGCCGGTGTGGTCCGCCACCACTGCCGCCGCGGTCTTCGCCGGCAACTCCAGCGCCAGGCGCTGCAACAGGGCAGCGACCTCCGGGGAGATGTCCTCGGGTGCGGGCCCGGCGCCGGCCACCAGCAACACGATTTCGCCCTTTTGCTGGTTGCCGTCGCCGGCGACAAAGTCTGCCAGTTCGGCGAGACTGCTGCGCCTGATGGTTTCGAAGGTCTTGGTGAGCTCACGCGCCAGCACGGCCTCGCGCCGCAGGCCGAAAGCGACAACCATTGCCTGCAGGCACTCCAGCACCCGGTGCGGTGCCTCGTAGAAGACGAGAGTGGACGTCTCCCTCGCCAGGCTGGCGAGGCGCTTGTCCCGGGCGCCAGAGCGCGCCGGCAAAAAGCCCTCGAACAGGAACCGGTCCGTGGCGAGGCCGGACGCGCTGAGAGCGGCGACCGCCGCGCAGGCCCCGGGAATCGGGTACACGCCAAATCCGGCATCCTGCACAGCGCGCACCAGCCGGTAACCGGGGTCTGATATCAATGGAGTCCCGGCGTCCGACACCAGCGCTACGCGGCCGCCGCCTTTGATACAGGCAAGGATTTTTTTGGCCGCCCGCTCATCGCTGTGGTCGTGGTATGCCATAACAGGCGTGGCTATAGCATAATGCTGCAACAATCGCTGGCTGTGCCGGGTATCCTCGGCCGCGATGATATCGACATCCCGCAGTATCTCCACCGCTCGCGAAGACATGTCACCGAGGTTGCCGACAGGTGTTGCCACAACATACAGACCAGGAGCCACTGTTTCCCCTTATAATGTGTTCCCGTCGGCCACGGCTAAACGCCCCGGCGGCGGGCCGAGAGCCACAAGCAGTCATTCCAGCAATCAACCGGTGAAGCATAGCATGAGAGACACCTGCACCAGACATTTGCCCCGCGCCGCGCGCCTGTGCCTGACCCTGGTGGTGCTGGGGCTGGCGGCCTGCGCCAGCGAACCGCAAAAAGAACCCGAGCCTGAAGCTGCGCCCGTCGCGGTAGCGCCAACCCCTATGCCGGTGGTGCCGGAACAAGTAGAAAAGGCCAGCCAGACGCTGCCGCCCAGCACCTACAGTGCGCAGTTTCTGCAGGCTGACCAGCTGCTGTCGCAGAACCAGTGGATGGCCGCCAGCGAAGTCATCGACACCATACCTGCGGCCGGGTTGAACGCTTCTGACCAGGTCTACCTCACCTACCTGCGGGCGCGCATTGACTACATCCGCGGCCGGCACAAGGAAGCGCTGGGGCTGCTCGACACCCTGGACTCCCAGGGAATGAACCCCACCCAGCGCTATCGCATCCTGAACCTGCGCCGCCATATCCTGGAAATGTCAGGGAGTTACCTCGAAAGCGCCCGGCTGGGGGACGAGATTCTGCGCCTGGCGCCGGCCACAGATGCCGCCGCGCTGCAACGCGCGATATGGCGCGATCTGCAACGCGTCAGTACCGCCCAGCTGGAGCAGGCGCTACCCACCGCCGCTGATCCCCAGTGGCAGAAGTGGCTCGAACTCGCGCTGTTAACCCGGGCGCCGCTGCCGGCCCAGTTGCAGAGTCTCCCGGCTTGGGCCCAGAGCAACCCCCAACACCCCGCGGCAAATCCGCTGCCCGGCGGACTGGGGTACTTACTGACCTCCCAGGCTCCGCAAAAGGTAGCGCTGATCCTGCCCCTGAGTGACCGGCTCGCGCCCGCCGGCAGGGCGGTGCGGGACGGTTACCTGGCCAGCTATTACGAGTACCGGCAGCAGGGGGGTGCCGATCTGGATATCCTGATACTGGACCAGGGCAGCTATAGCTCTGCCAGCGACGCCTACGGCGCGGCTGTGGCACAGGGTGCGACACTGGTGGTTGGCCCCCTCAGCAAGGAGGCCGTCGCCAATTTGGCGGCGCGGGCAGACCGGCCGGTTCCGGTGCTCGCGCTGAACCGCCTGGATGGCGCTGAAGCCCTGGCTGGGGGAAGCAGTGCCCTGGTCCAGTTTGCCCTGGCGCCCGACGATGAGGCCCGCGAAGTCGCCGAGCTCGCCTTCGGCAAGGGTGCTCGCAATGCCCTCATCATGCGCCCCCAGGGCGAATGGGGCGGCAAAGTGGAGCAGGCGCTCACCGAGCGCTGGCGGCAACTGGGCGGCACTATCATCAACAGCGTTACCTACGCCGGCAGGGAGGACTATTCCTCCAGCGTAAAAGCCGCGCTGGACTTACCTGCCAGCGAGCAACGGGCGCAGGCGGTGAAGGAAATCTTCGGTGGCGATCTCGAATTCAACGCCCGCCGCCGCCAGGACGTCGACGTGGTCTTCCTGCTCAGCGGCAATGCTGTCGAGGCGCGCTCACTCAAGCCGCTGCTGGCCTTTCACTATGCCGGGACGGTGCCTGTTTATGCGACCTCCAGCATCTACAGCGGCACAGCCGATCCCAGAGACCGCGACCTCGATGGCATCAATTTCGTGGAAATCCCCTGGCTGCTGGGCGCCAACGCACAGCTGAAGAACACGATCGCAGCGGGTAAAGCAGGACCTGAAAGCTATACCCGCCTGCATGCCCTGGGCGCAGATGCGTTCCTGCTGCAGTTACAGTTCCGCCAGCTGCAGGGCGGCGCCGACGCGCTCTTGCGCGGCAATACCGGCCTGTTGAGCATGGACCCGCAACTACAAATCCACCGCGAGCTGGTATTGGCCACATTTGATGACGGCGCTGCCAAGCCCCAGTAGCTACACTGCGGTGACCAGTTTCAGCCGCATGGAGCAAGCGCATGAGATCACCGGGGGAGGACTACGAAACCCTGGCAGCGCGCTGGCTGGCGGCACGGGGCATGCAGTTACTGGCGCGCAATTTCAGCTGCAAGACGGGGGAGATCGATATCATAGCCCGGGACCGTGAACACCTGGTGTTCCTCGAAGTCAGGGCCCGCAGCAACCGCGCGTTCAGCAGCGCGGCGGCGTCGGTCGACCGGCGCAAGCAACAACGCATCCTGCGCACCGCCCAGTTATACCTGCTGCGCCATCCCGAACTGGCATGCCTGCCCTGCCGGTTTGACGTGATCGCCTTCGAGCCGCGACAATCCGGCACCCGTCTCAGCATCCGCTGGATTCCCGGGGCTTTTACCGCCTGAATGAGCCAATGAATGGACTACTACCAGATCATCTCCAGCAACTTCCAGGCCACCATCGAATCGATCGCGCAATCTGTGGACACCCTGGCCGAACCCATCGGGCGCGCCAGCGAACTGATGGTCAGCGCCCTGCTGGAGGACCACAAGATTATCGCCTGCGGCAACGGGGTGGATGCCGCCCTGGCCCAGTTGTTCGCCTGCTACCTCACCAGCCGGTTCGAGCATGAAAGGCCCGCGCTGCCTGCCCTGGCACTTACCAGCGATGGCGCGGGCATCACCGCCATAGCCCACACCGGCGGCCTCAACGACATCTACGCCAGGCAGCTGCGCGCACTGGGTCAGCCCGGGGATGTACTGTTGTGCATCAGCAGCGCGGGGGAGGCCAACAACCTGCTGCGCGCGGCGCAAGCTGCACATGAGCGCGATATGGCGATTGTCGTTTTGTCGAATGCCTCGGATGGCGAGTTGGGCACCCTGTTGCAAGCTGACGATGTCGAGATACGCATCGACAGTCTGCGGCGCCCGAGGGTAGTGGAGTTACATACGATGACGGTTCACTGCCTGTGCGAACTGATCGAGCAAAGCCTTTTCGGCAGTTACCCGCCGGGCTGACCCTGCCCTACTTGACGATCTTGAGGGAGGGACGCGCTTCCGGTTTGATCGGGTCGGGCGGCGGCTCGTCCGGCGGCCCTGTGGATTCTTCGGGTTCGAACACCATGCCCTGGCCGTTCTCCCTGGCATAAATGCCCACGACCGCCGCAATCGGCACATAGATATCGGTCGCGACCCCACCGAAGCGCCCGTTAAAGGCCATGGCGTCATTGCCGATATTCAGTTCTATCACCGCGCCGGGGGAAATGTTCAGCACGATCTGCCCGTCCTTCACATACTGCTGGGGGACCATCACATCGGCGACAGTGGCGTCGACCAGCACATAAGGGGTGCAGTTGTTGTCCACGATCCACTCGTACAATGCCCGCATGATGTAGGGACGACTGGGCGTCATGGCTTTACCCCTGGCGACCCGCAGCGCCCCTAGAGGCGCATTTCCCGTTCCTGCTCGGTGAGGCTTTCCTGGAAAGAATCCCGATTGAACAGTGAATCCATATAGGCCAGCAGGGGCTTGGACTGTTTGCTGGCGCGTATGTCGATCCCCAGTGCCGGCAGGCGCCAGAGGATGGGCGCCAGGCAGCAGTCCACGAGGGTGAATTCATCGCTCATGAAAAATGGCTTCTCGGCGAAAATCGGCGCTATGCCAGTGATGCTCTCACGCAGTTCCTTGGCAGCCTTCTTGACCACGTTTTCGCTACGGGAGTGCAGGATGGAGTCCACCAGGCTACACCAGTCCTTCTCGATGCGGTGGATATACAGGCGGCTTTCAGCCCTCGCCACAGGGTACACCGGCAGCAGCGGGGGATGGGGGAAACGCTCGTCCAGGTACTCCATCATTACCTTGGACTCATACAGCACCAGTTCCCTATCCACCAGGGTCGGCAGGCTGTTGTAAGGGTTGATATCTGCGAGCTCCGCCGGCGGATGGGCCGCGTCCGCCTCGATCAGGTCAACCGTGACACCCTTTTCCGCTAGCACAATGCGCACACGGTGGCTGTACTGGCTGGTATTATCCGAGAAAAAGGTCATCGAAGACCGCTTTGCCACAACTCCCATCGGGGGATTCCTCAGTAATTTCATAGGTATAACACCAGGGTGCGGCTTACTGCCGCGCAGCTGCAATTGATCGGAAGGCTCAGTGTACGTCTTTCCAGTATTCGCGATTCAGCAACCAGGCGAACACGAAGAAAAGGGCTATGAACAGCAGTGTGAAGATGCCGATACGGTGGCGCTCAACCAGCACGGGGTCGGCCATGTAGGCAAGGAAATTCACCAGGTCGTACATCGCCCCGTCGAACTCTTCCGGGGTCATGGCACCGGCCTCGGTGATCTTGAAGCGTCCACAGGGATCTTCCAGGATATCCTCACCGGTGAGCGGGTCACGCTTGACGCCCCCGTTTGCCGCGGTCACCGGGCCCATGGCGCACTCCTGCATGCCCTGCAGTTCGAGCAGCACATGGGGCATGCCCACATCCTTGAACACTTTGTTGTTCACCCCATAGGGGCGGCTTGGGTCCTTGTAGAAAGTCCGCAGGTAGGTATAGAGCCACTCGGGCTGGCGGGCGCGGGACACCAGGGTCAGGTCGGGCGGCGCCGCCCCGAACCAGGCCTTGGCATTGCGATCCTCCATGGACTTTTCGATCAGGTCCGCAAAACGGGTGGTGGGGTTGAAGACCAGGTTTTCCATGAACAGGTCTTCCGGAATACCCAGGTCGTCGGCCACCCGGTTGTAACGGGCGTATTTCAGCGAGTGGCAGCCTAAACAATAGTTGATGTACAGCTTTGCCCCACTCTGCAGGGAGGCCTTGTCGCGCGGATTCACCTGTATTTCATCACAGGGAATGCTGCCGCACTGAAATTCGGTCTCCGCGCCCACCGCTCTGAGGGGCAGGATGGTCAATGCTAGGATCAGTCCCAGGGCCGCGAGGCTGCCCCATGGGCCGATACCGCCATCCATGGTGACCCGCTTGGGCACCGGCTTGGTCTTGTCCAGCGAGCTCCAGATCGGCATCAAAAGGAAGAAGGCAAAGTAAATAACCGAGCAGATCTGTGCCAGAGTGGTTCGCGCCGGGGTCGGCGCCTTGACACCCAACACGCCCAGGATCAGGAATGAAGCGACAAACAACACCAGCATTACCTTGGTGATATTGCCGCGGTAGCGCCAGGAGTTGACCGGGCTGCGATCCAGCCAGGGCAACATGAAGGGTATGGCCACAGAGGCGGCGAAAGCGATGAAGCCCCAGAATTTATCCGGCACTGCCCGCAGTACCGAGTAGAACGGGGTGAAATACCACACCGGGGCGATATGGGCCGGCGTCTTGAGGGGGTTGGCTTCCTCGAAGTTGGCGAACTCAAGAAAATACCCGCCCATCTCCGGCAGGAAAAAAACAATCGCGCAGAAAATGAACAGGAATACAGCTACCGCCTGCAGGTCGTGCACGGTGTAGTAGGGATGGAAGGCAACCCCGTCCAGGGGAATGCCATCGGGACCCTTGGTTTTCTTGATGTCCACGCCATCCGGGTTGTTGGACCCGACCTCATGCAGGGCCAGCAGGTGCAACACCACCAGGGCCAGCAGCACGATGGGCAGGGCCACCACATGCAGGGCGAAGAAGCGGTTCAGGGTAATGCCGGAAATCAGGTAATCGCCCCGGATCCAGGTGACCAGATCCTCGCCCACCACGGGGATGGCGCCGAACAGGGAGATAATCACCTGCGCGCCCCAATAGGACATCTGGCCCCAGGGCAACACATAACCCACAAAGGCCTCCGCCATGAGGACGACGAAAATCAGCATGCCGAAAATCCAGATCAACTCCCGGGGCTTCTTGTAGGAGCCGTACAACAGGGCGCGGAACATGTGCAGGTACACCACGAGAAAGAATGCCGAGGCGCCGGTGGAGTGCATGTAGCGCAGCAACCAGCCGTAATCGACGTCGCGCATGATGTACTCGACCGAGGCGAACGCGCCCTCCTGGCTCGGGCTGTAACTCATGGTCAGCCAGATACCGGTCAGCAACTGGTTGACCAGCACCAGCAGGGACAGCACGCCGAAGAAATACCAGAAATTGAAGTTCTTGGGAGCGTAGTACTGGCCCATATGGGTGTTCCACGCGCGCACGATCGGCAGGCGCGCATCAACCCAATCGCGTAACCCAGTAAGCATATTGATCATCAGGCAGCCTCCCAATCCACGCCAATTACAAGGACCTTCTCGCCCTCGAAGGTATGCGGGGGTACCTCCAGGTTGGTAGATGCCGGGACGCCCGAGTAAACCCGCCCGGACAGGTCGAATTTGGACCCGTGGCAAGGACAAAAGAAGCCTCCCTCCCACTGTTGCCCGCTCGTCGACAGGTCGGCTGCCCCGACTTCGGGCCGGAACTTGGGCGCGCAGCCCAGGTGGGTGCACAGCCCCACAATCACCAGCAGGTTGGGCCTGATGGCCCGGTCGACGCCCTCAATATACGCTGGCTGTACTGAAGCCAGGGAATCCGGGTCCTTGAGCCGCTCGTTCATACTGGGCAGCACCTCCAGCTGGGCATCGGTCCGGTTGACCACGTATACCGGCTTGCCGCGCCACTCTACGACCACCATCTGGCCCGGCTCGATCTTGCTGATATCGGCTTTGACTGGTGCACCCGCCGCCTTGGCCTTGGCGGACGGGTTCCAGGAACCGACGAACGGAACTGCAATCCCAACCGCGCCAGCCACCCCGACCAGGCTGGTGGCGGCCGTCAGGAACTTCCTCCTGCCGGAGTTAACGCCATTGCTACCCATGCTTTTCTCTCCTGATTGCCCGTCCCAGTACAGCCACTTCCAGGCCGCCGGTTCCGCTCATCCCAAAGGGGCCAAATGGTAATGATTTTGCACGTTTCTTACAAGGAGAACCCTTTGACTTCAAAGGGTTTCTTTGCGAGATGCGGCACTTCCCGTCCCGCTGCCTGGGGCAGTGCCTGCCCCTGTCGATGGGCATAAAAAAACGCCCGGACTGTAACCACAGCCGGGCGCTTGTCGTTCTCCCGAGATTCCCGCGCCACGCGGGACCCTCCGCTGCTGGCTGCTTATCGCTTGGAGTACTGGGGACGCTTGCGCGCCTTGCGCAGGCCAACCTTCTTGCGCTCGACCTCACGCGCATCCCGGGTCACGTAGCCGGCGCTGCGCAACGGCGTGCGCAGGGTCTCGTCGTATTCCATCAGGGCGCGGGTAATACCGTGCCTGATGGCGCCGGCCTGGCCGAAGCTACCGCCGCCGTGAACTGTGACGTTTATGTCAAATTTGTCTTTCAGATCAACAAGTTCCAGAGGCTGCCGCACTATCATGCGGGCCACTTCACGACCGAAGTACACATCCAGCGGACGATGGTTAACGGTAATATTACCGGCGCCATTCTTGATATAGACACGAGCCGTGGAGGTCTTGCGGCGGCCGGTTCCGTAATATTGGGTTGCTGACATAAATGATTTCCGTTAGACGTTCAGTACTTGTGGCTGCTGCGCCGCGTGCGGGTGCTCGGTGCCTGCGTACACTTTCAGTTTCTTGAACATGGCCCTACCCAGCGGATTGCGCGGCAGCATACCTTTCACGGCGCCCTGGATGACCCGCTCAGGAGCCTTGTCGATGAGTTTTTCAAAGGAAATTGCCTTGATGCCGCCGGGATAGCCGGTGTGGTGATGATAAAGCTTGTCCTTCGCCTTGGCACCAGTGACGCGAATTTTCTCCGCATTGATCACCACGATGTAATCGCCCGTATCGACGTGCGGGGTATATTCGGGCTTGTGCTTGCCACGCAGGTGGTGGGCAATCTGGCTGGCCAGGCGGCCCAGAGTCTTGTCGGCGGCGTCCACCACGAACCAGTCGTGGTTGACCTCACCCGCTTTGGCACTGAAAGTTTTCATGAATAACAGCCTCTTGGAGGGCTCCAATTTCGAGAGCGCGAATACTAATCAATGGGACACCCCACTGCAAGCAAAAAAAACCGGGGGATTTCCCTCCCCTGCGCCCGACTCACCCGGAGGTGTTGCGGCGGGGGCTCTAGGGCTTATGGCCCCTCGCAAGGTACTCGTAAGACTGCATCTCCTGCAAGCGGGAAATCGTCCGCTGAAACTCAAAAGCCAGGCGCCCGCCCCCGTAAAGGGTGGGCAGCGGCCCCACCGCGGTCAGTACCAGCTTGACATTGCGGTCGTAGAACTCGTCCACCAGATTGATGAAGCGCCGGGCCTGGTCGTCGGTGTCTGGGCCGAAAACCGGCACGCCCGATACCAGTACCGCGTGGAACAACCTGGACAATTCGATGTAGTCATTCTGCGAGCGGGGACCGTCGCACAGTTCGGCAAAGTCGAACCAGCCGACATCGTCCGCCCGCCGGCGACAGGTGATGTAACGGCCATTGAGCTCCATGCGCTCCCAGTGGATGCCAGGGTGCGGGGCCAATTTGTCAAAGCTGTCGCGCAGGCTGGCATCGGCCGCCGCATCCAGGGGGTAGTGGTACAGTTCGGCCTGCTGCAGGGTGCGCAGGCGATAATCGACCCCGCCATCCACGTTGATTACCCGGGTGTATTTCTCCACCAGGGCAATGGCGGGCAGGAAGCGCTGTCGCTGCAAGCCATTCTCGTACAACCGCGACGGTTCTATGTTGGAGGTCGCCACCAGGCACACACCGCGCGCGAACAGCGCCTCCATCAGGCCACCCAGAATCATGGCATCCGCGATGTCGCTCACGTAAAACTCGTCGAAACAGAGCACCGTGGCCTCCCCGGCCAGCTTGTCCGCCACCTTCTCGAGCGGGTTCTTCTGCCCCTCGAGGGCCTTCAGGTCCTCGTGCACACGGCGCATAAAGCGGTGAAAATGGACCCGCATTTTCTGCTGAAACGGTAAACAGTCGTAGAAGGTGTCGACCAGGTAGGTCTTGCCGCGACCCACCCCGCCCCAGAGGTAGAGGCCGGTTACCGGTTCCAGCTGCTGGCCCCGCAACCGCTGCAGCCTTCCCAACAAACCCCCGTGGCGTTCGCGCCGGCGGGCCAGCAGACGCTCGTACAGGTCCTGCAACTGCAGTACGGCATGCTCCTGGGCAGGATCACGGGAGAAATCCTCACGCTGCAGGTCCGCCTGATAGCGCTGCCAGGGTGTCGTCATTCTCTCTGGTGCATGGAAGCGTGCCGCCGGGTCGGGTTCTCTTGCAAGCGCCACACTCTAACGAGCGCCCGTAGACTTGGCAACGCCTCGCTGAAGGCTGCGCTGACAGTTGCGCTGTCAACGCAGAGCGGCGGCGCCGGTCCATTGTAGTTACAGCCCCACGTGCTTGCGGTTATACTGGCGCGGCTCCGAATTGCCTGTCTCAAGAGGACCCAAGCGTGGAACCAGACCAGTACAGCATCACCATCGTGATCCTCACCGGAGTGGTACTTCTCGTCGTCGGCGCGGTGCTGGGACTGGTGCTGGGGCGCCGCACCTCGGCGGCGGCGCAGGAGCTGCGTGAAGCACAGCTCAAACTGGACCAGGTGCTGCAGGACAAGCGCGCCTACGAGGACGAAGTCGTGGGGCATTTCACCGAAACTGCCACCCTCCTCAACCGGCTGACCGAGCAATACCGGGAGGTGCACAACCACCTTGCACAGGGCGCTGAAACCCTGTGCCAGGGCCGGGGGCCGGTGTCGCTGGGGCAACTCGGTCACAGCCGCGACGAGTCCGAGATTCCTGCCTACCTGGCGGATGTCCGCCCGCCCCTGGATTACGCTCCAAAGGCCTCACCCGAGGAGAAGGGTATGCTCAACGAGGAGTTCGGAATCGACCGCAGAACCGCCGGGGCGAGGGCGGAAACGCCCGGCGCCAGGGCGGCGGCTGACATCGACCAGGTCTGAACAGCGCCAATCGCCATGGATGAGCTGCCCTGGGCAAACCCATGCAGAGCCTGAAATTCCTCGCCTGGCCTGCCATCGCCGGCCTGCTCGCGGCGCTGTTGATACTGGACCGCTGGGTCCTGCCCGCCACGGGCCGTCTCGGCTCCTCTGGTTATGAAGTGGTCAGCTACGCCAATGCGGTGCGCAGCGCGGCGCCCGCGGTTGTCAATATCTATACCGCAAAACTGGTTGGCTCCGAGCGCAACCGACGGTCCCGCAGTGCCATCATCCGGCCCTCCACCCAGCCGGGGCTGCCACAGCAACGCCAGCGCATCGAGCGCTCCCTGGGTTCCGGCGTAATTGTCACCGAGGCCGGTCATATCCTTACCAACAACCACGTCATCGCCGGCGCCGACGCCATCCAGGTGATGCTGCAGGACGGGCGCTCTGCCGGCGCCGTGGTCATCGGCACGGATGCGGCCACCGACCTGGCCGTATTGAAAATTGAGCTGCCCGGCCTGCAGCCTGTCACGCTGGGCGACTCCAATGCCCTCAGGGTGGGCGATGTGGTACTGGCCATCGGCAATCCGCTGGGCTTCGGCCACTCGGTAACCCAGGGCATCGTATCCGCACTGGGTCGCTACGGGCTGCAGCCCAACGCCTATGAGGACTACATCCAGACCGACGCCAGTATCCACCTCGGCAATTCGGGCGGCGCATTGATCGATACCCGCGGCCGCTTATTGGGCATCAACACCCTGATCTATACGGGCAATGGCGAGGGGCAGAACAACACCACCGGCATAGGTATAAGCCTTGCCACTCCGGTGAATCTCGCTGTGTTCGTCATGCAGGATCTCATCGACTACGGGGAAGTCATCCGCGGCTGGCTGGGTGTCAGCGTGGAGCCCGTCGGCATCAAGCTGGACAATGGCAACATCGCGCAGGCGCTGGCGGTACTCGAGGTAGCGGCGAACGGTCCGGCGCGCAAGGCCGGCGTCATGCCGGGGGATCTCATCACGCATATCAACGACGAGCCGGTAAAGGACGGTCGACTGATCATGCACCGCATCGCCCTGCTGCGACCGGGCGATTCGGTCGATATTTCCCTGCTGCGCGGCCGCGAGAAAATGGAATTGCGCGCGGTAGTCAGCGCTCTCAGCCAGGCAGGCGCTTAGCCGGTCGCTGCGCCCATCGCCCAGCCGGCTAATCCCGTTTCAGCCGCATCTCGGCACTGCGCGCATGGGCGGTCAGATCCTCAGCTCGCGCCAGTGTCGAGGCCATCCTTCCCAGTTCCTGCACCCCGCGTTCGCTGCACATGATCAGCGAACTGCGCTTCTGGAAGTCATACACGCCAAGTGGCGAGGAAAATCGCGCCGAGCGGGAGGTGGGCAGCACATGATTGGGCCCGGCACAGTAATCCCCCAGAGCCTCCGACGTGTAGGCACCCATGAAGATCGCTCCGGCATGGCGCACCATGGGCAGCAGCACCTCTGGTTCACGCACCGATAATTCGAGGTGCTCTGGCGCCAGGGTGTTGCTTATGGCGACCGCCTCAGCCAGGTCGCGGGTCAGGATCAGCGCACCGCGGCCGGTGAGAGAGGCGCGAATGATATTCGCGCGCTCCATCCCCGGCAGGAGCCGATCGATGCTCGAGCTTACGCGGTCCAGGTAGGCAGCATCAGGGCAAAGCAGCAGCGACTGGGCGTTTTCATCGTGTTCTGCCTGGGAAAACAGGTCCATCGCCACCCAGTCGGGGTCGGTGGTGCCGTCGCAGATCACCAGGATTTCCGAGGGCCCGGCCACCATATCGATCCCCACCCGGCCGAACACCTGACGCTTGGCGGCGGCCACGTACATATTCCCTGGGCCGACAATCTTGTCCACCTTCGGCACTGTCTGCGTGCCATAGGCCAGCGCGGCAACCGCCTGGGCACCGCCGATGGTGAACACCCGGTCCACGCCCGCGATTCCGGCCGCCGCCAGCACCAGATCGTTGAGCTCCCCCGCGGGGGCGGGAACCACCATGATAATTTCGTCTACCCCGGCCACCTTTGCCGGCAGCGCATTCATCAACACCGAGGAGGGATAACTGGCCTTGCCGCCAGGAACATAGATTCCCGCCCGCTCCAGGGGCGTGATCTGCTGGCCGAGCAGGTTGCCCAACTCGTCCCGGTACTGCCAGCTCTGCTGAAACTGCTGCTGGTGATAGCGGCGAATCCGCTCGGCCGCGTACTCCAGCGCGTCCCGCTGCGCCGTCCCGGTCGCCTCCAGCGCCGCTGCCAGGCGCCGCGGGGGAATTTCCAGCTCCGCCACCGACCCGGCCGCTAGAGCATCGAAGCGCAGCGTGTATTCCAGCACGGCTTGATCGCCACGCCGGGCAACATCCTCGATGATGGCAGCTACAGTGCGGCTGACCTCCCGGTCCAGGCCTTCCGGCAAGGCCGTCAGGCGCTCGAGACACTGGTCGAAATCCGCCTGGCGAGTATCCAGTCGCAGCATGCCGGCTCAGCCCTGCACGACCGCTGCAGCCAGATCGTCGATAACCCGCTGGATGATCGCGCAGCGCGAGCGCATGGCCGCCTTGTTGACCACGAGGCGGGAGCTTATGGCTGCAATCTCCTCCAGCGGCTCCATCCCGTTCGCCCGCAGCGTGTTGCCGGTATCGACGATGTCCACGATCAGGTCAGCAAGGTTCATGAGCGGGGCCAGTTCCATCGCGCCATACAGCTTGATCACATCGGCATGGACGCCCTGCCGGGCAAAGTGGCGGCGGGTAATGTTGACGAACTTGGTGGCCACGCGGATGCGCTCGCCCGTATTGCGCCAGCCAACCGGGCCCGCAGTCATCAGGCGACAGCGGGCTATGCCCAGGTCAAGGGGCTCATACAGCCCCTCGGCACCGTGCTCCAGCAGGATATCCTTGCCGACCACGCCCATATCGGCGGCGCCGTGACGGACGTAGGTGGGCACGTCCGAGCCGCGGATAACCACCAGGCGCACACCCGCCCGGCTGGTTGCGAACACCAGCTTGCGACTGGTCGCCAGATCATCCAGTGGCTCTATGCCCGCGCGGGCCAGCAGCGGCAGGGTCTCCCGAAGGATCCGCCCCTTGGTCAGGGCAATCGTCAGCTGCTCTTTCATAATCCCTTGCAGCGCCGGGCTCAGGCCCGGGACAGCGCCTGCCACTCGGCGGGGGTGTAGGTGCGGATATTGACGGCATGGACACTGCCATCGGCGATGCAGTCGCTCAGGGCCCCGTACACCAGCTGTTGCTTTCGCACCGGGCGCAGGCCTTCGAACACATCACCTATAGCGGTGATATCGAAATGGTTGCCTTCACCGCGAACGTGAATCTCGCACTCTTCCAGGTGGTCCTGCAACAGTTGCCTGAGGGTGGCCGCATCCATAATGTCTCTCCCGAATCAGCCGAACGCCCGGGAGCCAACAGACCCGGTTCGACAGCGCCAAAAGTCGGCCATTCTAGGAGAAACCCCGGCTGTTGGCGACCGATAACTCCCGCCCGGGACGACTCAGGTGGTCTTGACCTCAACCGCTGTCCAATTGTCGATAACAGCGTTCAGGTCACCGTTGTGCTTGCGCGCGCTGGCCTCAAACTGACTGCGATAGATTTCGCCCAGGTTGACTCCCTCGATAACGATATTGCGCAGCTGCCAATCCCCGGAGCTGGCCTTGCCCATCTGGTAGATGAGTACGTAGGGCTCGGGCTGCCCGCTGTAGACCAGCTGCTTGACCGAGGCCTTGCTCGCGGCCGCATCCTGGTCAGCTACAGCCATGACCTCTATGCGGGAATCCCCGTAGGCAAGCAGGCCCTTGCTGTAAGTCCGCACCAGGCCCAGCCGCATCACCTCGGTAAACCGGTCGAGCTGCTCGCGCAGGAGCTCCTGGCCGGCCGCGTCCAGCGACCGGTAGCGCTCGCTGCTCGCATAGGGCCCCATCACGCTGCGGGCAAAGCCGCGAAAGTCGATAACGGGATCGAGAATCGCCTGTACCTGCTGGTAGTAGCGCTCGGGGTCCTTGTCGACATAGGACCCTGCTTCCGCCACTGCGGCCATCACATCCTGGGTGGTTTCGTTGACCACTTCGTGGGCGGCCTGGTTCCCGCCCTGCGCCACCACACCCACGGCCAGCAGACACAGGCCCGCAAGCCACGCCAATTGCACCCTCGCCACAATCACTCTCCTTAAACTCCTCAACATCTACCCTTCAGGACCCTAGTGGACCTGCCCAAACTCGCGCAAACCCTTCCACCGCTGGCGTGGCACTATGACACCGGCCTGTCGCGGGCGGTTCCCAAAAACAGCGCGGCGCGTATTCTAACAGGAAAAACCGCTCATGCTGATAGCCTGGGCAACCCTGATTACCGGCTACGCCAGCCCGGGCCAGCAGGGGTGTTGTTAGCCATAATCCACGCGCTGTACCATTGGCTGCTTTACCTCGCCACCTGAACAGGGAATTTCACATGTCGCAGACCAGTTTCGCCCACTCCGCGCGACGCACGATCAGGATGGAATCAGAGGCGGTGGCAGCGCTCGAGGCGCGTATCGGCGCCGACTTCGAACGCGCCTGTGAGCTGCTGCTGCAGACCCGCGGCAGGGTCATCGTCACCGGCATGGGCAAGTCGGGACACATCGCCCGCAAGATCGCCGCGACCCTGGCCAGCACCGGCACGCCCGCGTTTTTCGTTCATCCCGGGGAGGCGAGCCACGGCGACATGGGCATGATTACCCCCCAGGACTCCGTGATAGCCCTGTCCAACAGTGGCGCGGTCGCGGAAATCGTTACCCTGCTGCCCCTGCTCAAACGCATGGGTACCACCCTGGTCAGCATGACCGGCAAGCCTGACTCGGTACTGGCCAGGGCATCCGATGCACACCTTGATACCGGGGTCGCAACCGAGGCCTGCCCCCTGGACCTCGCCCCCACCTCCAGCACTACCACTGCACTGGTCATGGGAGATGCCCTGGCGATAGCCCTGCTGGAGGCGAGGGGGTTTACCGCGGACGACTTCGCTTTTTCGCACCCGGGAGGCACCCTGGGCAGGAAACTGCTGCTCAAGGTAGCTGACATCATGCGTTCCGGACCCGCGATCCCCCGGGTCGAACGCACCACTACCGTAGCCGAAGCGCTGCTGGAGATCAGCGACAAGGGGTTGGGCATGACCACGGTTGTCGACACCCGGGGGCAACTGGTGGGGATTTTCACGGACGGCGACCTGAGGCGGACGCTGAAGGCCCGGATCGATATCAACCGGACTCCCATGGGCGAGTTGATGAGCAGTGGCGCCAAAACCGTCACCCCCGACATGCTGGCCGCGGAGGCCATGCGGATTATGGAAGCCAACGAAATCAGCTCACTGGTGGTCATGGACAACAAGCGCAGCATCGCCGGGGTCATTCACCTGAAGGACCTGTTACATGCAGGCCTTGCCTGAACCTGCACCTTCAGTTTCACCTGCAAAAAATAAAATTGCCTCTGCCGGCGAACCGGTTACCATCGGCACGGGTCAGAACAATGCGGCGGCACCGTCGTACGATGTTTCCCCGAAATGGAGAACCACCATGTCCAACTACAGCCCCGCAGGCGGGGGCCGGCGCTTGTCAGGCTGGAGGGCGCCCTTTGCCGTTGCCACCCTGCTGGCCTGCCTGCTGCCTGCCAGCGCCAGCCTCGCCCTTCCGGAAGACCGCGACCAGCCCATCCAGATAACGGCGGATACTGCCATCCGTGATGAGAAGCAGGGCTTTACCGTTTACACCGGCAATGTACATATGATCCAGGGCAGCCTTGATATCGTCGCCGACACCATCACCATCTTTCATGAAACTGCCCAGGCGGACAAAATCGTGGCCGAGGGCAAACCAGCCAGGATGCAACAACAGCCGGCAATAGATGAACCCCTGGTCAAGGCCAATGCCGAGATCATCGAATACTATAAAATTGAGGACCGGGTGCACCTGAAGGTCAACGCCCAATTCACCCAGGACGGCGCCTCCGTCACCGGCGATACCATTGACTACTACATCACCGAGCAGCTGGTGAAAGCGGATTCGGCGCAATCACCCGACAGTAAACGGGTAAGGGTTGTGATACCGCCCACGCTTCTGCGCGAGGAAAAACCCGGCGATGGCCAAGCTCAAAGCAACTAATCTCGCCAAGAGCTTCCGCGGCAGGGAAGTCGTTCGGGATGTGTCACTCGAAATCGAGAGCGGCCAGGTGGTCGGGCTGCTGGGTCCGAACGGCGCCGGCAAGACAACCTGCTTCTACATGATCATCGGTATCATTCGCGCAGACCGCGGCTCCATCAGCATCAACGGCGAGGAGCTCACCGCCCTGACCATGCACCAGCGGGCCCGGCGCGGCATCGGCTACCTGCCCCAGGAAGCATCGATATTCAGGAAGCTGAGCGTTGGCGACAATATCATGGCCATCCTGCAAACCCGGTCCGACCTGAACAAGGCGCAGCGGCTGGCCAGGCAGGACGAACTGTTGGCGGAATTCCATGTCGACCACCTGCGCGACAACCTGGGGCAGTCGCTGTCAGGCGGCGAGCGCCGCCGGGTGGAAATCGCCCGCGCCCTGGCAACCGAGCCGGCTTTTATTCTGCTCGACGAACCGTTCGCCGGTGTCGATCCGATCTCTGTGAGCGACATCAAGCAGATCATCAACCAACTGCGCGACCGGGGCATAGGCGTACTCATCACCGATCACAATGTCCGCGATACGCTCGACATCTGTGAAAAGGCCTATATTGTCGGCGAGGGCCACATTATCGCCGCCGGCTCCGCCCAGGAGATACTGGCCGACAAGAAAGTGCGGCAGGTCTACCTGGGAGACCATTTCCGGATGTAGCTCCCCCGCCTTTGTGCCAGTGCGGCGGGATTCCCCGGAACCCGTTCACACTTTCTACACGCCGCTCGCAAACCCCCGATAAAATACAAGCAAATTCCGCGCCAAGCGGTTGCCTACCCCCGCGGGCGGGGGCTAAACTGAACCTGCGTTCTGTCCCATTTTCCCTGCGCCGGGGGCAACGGCCCTCCAGGAATCCTGCCAACTCCATGAAACAGTCGCTGCAACTTAAACTGGGCCAACAGCTGACGATGACACCGCAGCTGCAACAGGCTATTCGGTTGCTGCAGCTGTCGACCATGGATCTCCAGCAGGAAATCCAGCTGGCCCTGGACAGCAACCCCATGCTGGAGATGGCGGACGAGAACAACGATCCCGCGGAGCAGTTCAGCCCGCGCGAAGACCGCGCCGAGGGCGAGCAGGGTGGCGCGGACGCCCCGCTGGAAACCGTCGAGTACGGTACCGCAGAATTGCCCGACAATGACGCCGACTGGGCCGCGGGACTTGCCGAGGACCTGCCGGTTGACACCCAGTGGGATGACTTGCTGCCTGGGGCTTCGGCCTCGTCTTACTCCGGCGATGACCTGGCGGACACCGGGTTTGAAAACAGCAACCCCGCCAGTGATTCCCTGCGCGAGCAGCTGCTGTGGCAGCTCAACCTGACCCGACTGTCAGATGTCGATCGCCTGATCGCCTTGGCTATCATCGATGCCACTGATGACAACGGCCGGGTGACGCAGGCGCTGGAGGACATCAGCCAGGCCCTGTCACAGGAAATGGACCTCGAAATCGAGCTCGACGAGGTGGTCGCGGTATTGCACCGGCTGCAGCAGTTTGAACCCGCCGGCGTATGCACTCGCGACCTGCAGGAGTGCCTGCTGGTGCAGCTGCAGCAACTACCCCCCTCAACTCCGTGGCTGGAGCAGGCCCGAATGATCCTGACCCGCCATATCAACCAGCTCGGCAATGGCGACTACGCCCAGATACTGCGGCGTACCCGGCTCAAGGAGTCCGAACTGCGCCAGGTTCTGACCCTGATCCAGTCCCTCGACCCCAATCCGGGCCAGTCGGTGGGCCGGGACCAGACGGAGTATGTCGTGCCCGATGTATTCGTCAGCAAGAAAGACGGCCGCTGGGTGGTTGAACTCAACCCGGACATAGCGCCGAAGCTGCGCATCAACAGCAATTATGCAAGCCTGATCAAGCGAGCCGACAGCAGCGCCGACAACACCTACCTGCGGGACAACCTGCAGGAAGCGCGCTGGTTCCTGAAAAGCCTGCATAGTCGCAATGAGACCCTGATGAAGGTGGCGACACGGATTGTCGAACACCAGCGCAACTTCCTCGAATACGGCGCCGAGGCCATGAAGCCCCTGGTGCTGCACGAAATTGCCACGCTGGTGGAAATGCACGAATCCACCATCTCCCGTGTTACCACGCAGAAGTACATGCATACACCGCGCGGCGTGTTCGAACTCAAGTACTTTTTTTCCAGCCATGTGGCAACCTCTTCCGGCGGCGAATGCTCAAGCACCGCGATCCGGGCACTCATTCGCAAACTGGTCGCCGCGGAGAACCCCCGCAAGCCGCTCAGCGACAACAAGATCGCCGATCTGCTGCAGGAGCAGGGCGTGCAGGTGGCCCGGCGGACCATCGCCAAATACCGCGAGTCGCTGCTGATAGCGCCCTCCAATGAACGCAAGCGGCTGGTATAGCCATGGGGATAACCACGGTGGTGAAAAATCTCGTTTCCGGTCCAACAGTGGACTAGAATTCTGCCTGATACAAAGCAAATCCGGCGCTTGCCGGTGCCGGGCTAGCCGGCCTAAACCAGAGAAGGAGCTGTGTATGCAAATAAACGTCAGTGGTCACCACGTGGAGGTCACAGAACCGCTAAGAGGCTATGTCGAGAGCAAATTCCAACGCCTGCAGCGGCATTTCGACCAGATTACCAACACCCAGGTCACACTGATCGTAGAAAAAATGGTGCAGAAAGCCGAAGCCACCATCCACATATCCGGGGCCGACATTTTCGCAGCCTCCGAGTCCGAGGACATGTACGCGGCAATCGATGCCTTGGCTGACAAGCTCGACCGTCAACTTATCAAGCACAAGGAGAAGTCCAGAGGCCGTTAATGTCCTTCCCGGACAGGACGCCATCTCCTGCTGCCATGAATTTCCTGAACGAGATACTGAGCCCCGGGCGCACTGTGTGCCATGCCCCGGGCGCCAGCAAGAAAAGACTTTTTGAAACCATCGCACACGTGATCAGCGACGACCAACCCTCCCTGGTATACGAGGAGGTCCTGTCGCTGCTGAACGCCAGGGAGAGGCTGGGCAGTACCGGCCTCGGCCAGGGTATCGCCATTCCCCACTGCCGGGTCGATGCCTGCCCGCGGCCACTTGGCAGCCTGATCACCCTGGAGCAGGCGATCGATTTTGACGCACCTGACGAACTGCCGGTCGATTTGCTGTTCGTGCTGCTGGTGCCTGGGGAGGCGCACCAGCAACACCTGGACATCCTCGCCAATGTCGCGCGCCTGTTCAGCCAGGCCGAGTTCTGCCGGCAGCTGCGCGCCGCACAGAGCAGCCAGGCGCTGTTCGAGCTGGCCATCGGGCAGGACCTGTGAGCTGAATGCAACTGGTCATCATCAGCGGGCGTTCGGGTTCCGGCAAGAGTACGGCGCTGCACCAGTTGGAGGATGAGGGTTACTACTGCATCGACAACCTGCCGGTCTCGCTGCTCCCGGCCCTGGTGCAGGAAACCAGCCGGCCTGAGTTCAGCCATTTTCGCGGCACGGCAGTCTGCATAGACGCCCGTAATGCCTGGAAAGACCTGGCAGATTTCGGGGATATCGTCGACGCCCTGCCGACTGCTGTGCAGCGCGAAATCCTCTTTCTCGATGCGGAGGATTCCGCGCTGATCAAGCGTTTCAGTGAAACCAGGCGCCGGCACCCGCTCAGCAGCGAAACCACACCGCTGGCGGAGGCCATCGTGCGCGAGCGACAGCTGCTGGAGCCCATCTCAAGTGAGGCGTCGCTGGTGCTGGATACCACCCGGATGACCATTTACGAACTGCGCGACGCGATCAAACAGCGTCTTTTGAAGAACCTCACCGGCACCATGTCCGTGTTGTTCCAGTCTTTCGGGTTCAAACGCGGGTTGCCAGCCGACGCGGACCTGGTATTCGATGTGCGCATGCTGCCCAATCCCCACTGGGTAAAGGAACTGCGGCTCAGGAACGGCCTCGACCCGGAGGTACGGGACTTCCTCGAGTCACAGCCGCTGGCCGATGAGCTGTACCGTGATATCTGCGCCTACCTCGATACCTGGTTGCCGCGCTACAAGGACAGTAACCGCAGCTACATGACCGTCGCCATCGGTTGTACCGGCGGCCAGCATCGGTCAGTATACCTGGCTGATCGTCTGTTCCATCGATACCGGGAGCAATACCCGGACATCCATATAAGACACAGGGAACTGCAATAAAGCCGTGATCCAGACCCAGGTAACCATCATCAACAAACTCGGCCTGCACGCTCGCGCCGCGGCGAAGTTTGTCAGCTGCTCCGCCGCGTTTGCCAGCACCATCCGCACCGGCAGGGACGGCAAGCTGGTGGACGGAAAGAGCATAATGTCGGTGATGATGCTGGCGGCGGGCAAAGGCACGGTACTCGATTTACAGATAGAAGGCCGGGATGAGGAAGACGCACTCAAAGCCCTGAAAACCCTTATCGAAAATCGCTTCGACGAACCTGAGTAGCCAGTGAGTCTGTAACTAATCACGTTGTTGTAGTTCCTGCTTTCCCTGATAATTGCCTCCCGACAGCGGCGCTCCTGGCGGGGGAATTTGGCGGGGAAATGCGGTGAGTCAGGTAGAAGCGACATCCCAGAACACCCTGGACAAGCTGAGCCACGCCCTGGACAGCGGCGCTTTTGTGGACGTCCGCCGCATGCTCAATGGCCTGCCACCGGCCGATACCGCTCACCTGTTGGAATCCTCACCACCTAAATTCCGCGATATCCTCTGGACGATGGTAGAGCTTGAGAACCAGGGTGAGGTTCTCAACGAGCTGGGGGACGAGCTTCGATTCCAACTTCTCAGCGATATGGAAGCCGGCAAGGTCGCATCCCTGGTGGAGGGTCTGGAGGATGATGATGTCGCGGATATCCTTCAGCAATTGCCGGATCGGGTTACCCGGGAGGTCCTGACCTCCATGGACCAGCAGGACCGGGCGCGCCTCGAGCGGGTTATGCTCTACCCCGAGGACACTGCCGGTGGCCTCATGAATACCGACACCATCACAGTCCGAGCGCCACTCACCCTCGACGTGGTGTTGCGCTACCTGCGGCGCCACGAAGAAATTCCGGAAATGACCGACAACCTGATCGTGGTCAACCGCTCGGACCGATTCATCGGCCTGCTGTCCCTTCGCACCCTGCTGGTTTCCGACCCCTCAGCCACCGTGCGGGAAAAGATGGATACCGATGTCGTGCCCATCCCGGTGGACATGCCTGATTCCGAGGTGGCACGGCTGTTCGAGCGCAACGACTGGGTATCGGCACCGGTGGTCGACCGCGAGGGCCGCCTGCTGGGGCGTATCACCATCGACGACGTGGTCGATGTCATCCGCGAGGATGCAGACCACTCCCTCATGTCCATGGCGGGACTCGACGAGGATGAGGATACCTTTGCACCCATCATGCGCTCAGCCCCCAGGCGCGCTGTCTGGCTGGGAATCAACCTGGTAACCGCCTTCATTGCGTCCGGCGTGATCAACCTGTTCCAGGGCACCATCGAGAAGGTTGTCGCCCTTGCCGTGCTCATGCCCATCGTCGCGTCCATGGGGGGTATCGCCGGCACCCAGACCCTCACCGTGCTGGTGCGCGGCATAGCCCTGGGCCAGGTGGGACGCAACAACCAGATGTGGCTGATCAACCGGGAAGTGATGATCGGCCTCCTCAATGGCGCCCTGTGGGCCGCGGTGGTCGCAGTCGCTGCCTCGCTCTGGTTCGACGACTGGAACATCGGCATGATCATCGCCGCGGCCATGGTGATCAACCTCATCACGGCAGGCTTTATCGGCGCTGTCCTGCCCCTGCTCATGGTCCGTCTCAATATCGACCCGGCCCTGGCCGGCAGCGTGGTACTCACGACTGTGACCGACGTGGTTGGTTTCGTATCCTTCCTGGGCCTGGCGACGCTGTTCTATGGCTGATATCGACCCCGATCTCGCCCCGGAGCAATGGGAGGGCCCCAGCAAGAGCGCCCTGAAGCGGCGCATGCTCGCCCTGCAGGAACTGGGGGAAACCCTGGTGGGACTGAGCGAAAAGCAGCTCGGCAAAGTCCCCATCGCCGACGAACGCCTGCTGGAGGTCATTCGCGAGGCGCGCGCCATGCGCAGCCATGGCGCGCGACGCCGGCACCTGCAGCTGATCGGCAAGCTGATGCGGGACATAGACGCAGCGCCCATCGAGAGCGCCCTGCAGGACATGGACCGCCAGCGGCAGGGCGAGGCCGATGCCTTTCACCGCCTGGAGCAGCTGCGGGATGAGGTGCTGGCGGCGGGTGTTGCCGGCACCGAGCTGGTAGCCGGACGCTGGCCCCAGGCGGATCGCCAGCAACTGCGCCAGCTGATCCTGCAACACCAGCGCGACGCCGCGCGCGGCGCGGCGCCGACCGCCAGCCGTAAACTATTTCGCTACCTGAGGGAGCTACAGGAAAACTACGGCGATCCCGATTGAGCCGGCGCCACTGGCGAGGCCGCAGCCGGCGCGCCTGCGCCGTCCTCGGGTGAGGGTGTGTCATCGAACACCCGGTCGAACTTGACCAGCGGGTCGTCCCAGCTGCCGCCGACAGCGTAGACCAGGCTGGTCAGGCGGTTGACCTGGCTCTCAAACACCTTGCTCAGCAGGAATACGCCCGCCGCCACCGGCAGGCCGGCAGTGAGTGCCGCCACCCAGGGCAGGTTGTTCGCCACCGGCAGGGTCACGACAAGCTCCCCCTCCACCGCCCGTGACGCCACCTGGGAAACGCCGCTGAACTGGAAAGCGCTGGCGCCGCCCTGCACCTCCATACTGGCCACCGCTATGCTGCCATCCGCGAGGGAAGCCTCGCCATCCACCTTATCGAATGCAATCCCCGACTCGAACATCTGGGACAGGCTAAGCCGGCGCACGATCTCCGCCAGATTGAGAATACTGATCACCCGCAGGGCGCCCGCCGCCCCCACGGGCACGTCGGGAAAATGCCCCTCCTCAATGTCAACCGCGAGTGAGCCCTGCCCGCTCGCCAGGGAAAAATCCTGCGGCCCGCCGGGCCACTCCAGCGCCAGGTCGAACGAACCCTCCCGGGTAAATATCGCCTTCTCGTAACCGAGCGCCTCCAGGGTTTCACCCAGGTCCTGGAAAAACAGCCTGGTGTTGAGGACGCTGCGGCTGTCCGCGCCCTGGTGCCAGACCAGTTCACCGGGATCCTCCGCGCGCAGCTGCAGCGCGAGGAAGTCTCCACTGATATTGCGCGCACTCAGGTCGGCGCCGTCACTTTGCAGGTCGAATGCCAGTTTCCCCAGCACGCTCTCCCCCCGGCGCAGCTCGCCGATGGTAACGGCCAGGTCAGGCACTTCAATGATCCGGGGCTCAGCGACCGGGGCCTCGTCAGGGCTATCCAGGCCGGCCAGGTCCAGGTGGGATATATCGAGCCGTGAACGGGTGCCGGGGCTGTACAGCAACTCCCCGCGCAGCCAGTCGGTACTGGCCGTGATACGCCACCGCTGGCCATCGCCTTCCGCCCCCAGCAGCACGCCCGCGAACTCCCGCCCGCCAAAAACAAGCCTGTCTACCTGCAAACCCTCAACCGAAAACGCCAGCTGTGGACCCTGTTCGCCCTGCTGCGCCGGCGCCGGTGCCGGGGCAAGCGCAACATGGGCTTCGAGGAAATCCTGCCACTGACGCGTATCCAGCAGGGCAGTGCGCCCACTGACACGTACCTGTCCGGGCTGCAGCCCGAGGGGCTGACTCCCCAGCGCGACGCTGCCGGCGCGCAGCTGGCCCTCGACCAGTTCCAGCTCCGCCGCCAGGGTATCGGCAACGGCAATATCCAGCAGCATGCTATCCCGGCCCAGCGCCAACTCGAGGTGCAGCGGCCGCTGGGTGTCCGCCGCTTTGTCCCAGGGCGCGGGCAGGTCGAGGCTGACGCCGGCCAGGGTACTATCGATGCTCAACATCGGTGCCGCCCCCGCCGCCGCCCGCAGTTCCAGGTTTACGGCGGTCTGCCCCTCAGCGAAGCCCGCCTGCTCTACACCCAGCCACTGCCCGAGGTCGGCCATGGCAACCGTTGTCTGCATTGCCACAGACACTGCGGGGCCCTCACCCGCTGCACCGGCTCCTGCCGCCGCTCCCGCCGGCGCCGGGGTCGCCGCCTCGGCTTGCCCGACCGACACCTGCAGCGCCTGCCCCCACAACTGCCCCGCCAGGTCGCGCGAACTGAAACCGGTACGGGTGTCGTAGTCGAGTACACCGCTGATCGCACGCACTGCCAGGCCCCCGGGACGTATGTCCAGGTCGACATCGCGCAAGCGCGTGGATACGCGAACCTCGGGCGGTGCCGCGCCCTCCCCGAGATCCAGTCGCAGGGCGATATCAGTGGCCAGGTCGCCGCCCAGTTGCCAGTGGGCGAACACATCCCCCGCCAGGTCGGCCAGCGGTGACTCATTCACCACGGCCAGGCCATCCGCAGCGGGCCCCACCACACTGCCATCGACTGCCAGCCACAGTTCACTCGCCGCGTCCGACCACACTTCAACCGACAGGTCGCTCACCCGGGAGTCCAACAACTGCGCTGTATCAGCCCAGACGCTGACATTGCTGTCATCGATCAGCACAATGCCGTCAATCCCCGCCAGCGCCGGCCAGTCGGGGTGAAAGCTCAGGGCCGTATCGCGCACATTGAAGAACAGCTGCACCGTATGCAGCGCCGTGGACTGCGCAGTCAGGCTGCCGCGCCAGATGAAACCGCCCTGCTCGATCATGCCGTCGCCAATGCTGGCCGCCAGCCAGGGCCTCAGCTCCTGGCTGAGGATGTAGGGTATGTACTTGCCGCGGTGGACGGCCCGGGTATTTTCCAGGCCTACCAGCAAATCCATTTCCAGCCCGACCTCGCTTGCCAGCAGCGGAATCGAGAGGCCGAACAGCACCCGGACCGGTCCTTCCTCCCCGCGTGCCTGCAACAAACCACTGGAGAGCGCCACCGACTCCGCATCCCAGTCGATATTGATAGTGCCGTGGAAATCGTCGTACTCCAGGGCCCGTTCGTAGACCGTCGGAAAGAACATGCTGAACTGACTGCTGTCCAGCACCACCGCACCGGATCCGGGTGCGAGCCGAACGAAGCCGCGGGCGCCGCTGATGCCGGGCGCCCCGTGCCAGGGCTCGACCGCCAGCTCGTCAAATGCGGCCAGCAACTGCCACCGGGCCAGGGGATCACTGATCGAGGCCACCTCCAGTTGCAGGGCGGACACCAGGCCCCTGGGCTGCAGCACCCCGACCAGGTCGGTCAGCGCCGCAGACAACACGTCGCTGCCTGCCAGGAGCCCCCCCAGGGGCGCCAGCGGCAGGTCCAGGGCGCGCAGGCCCATGGTCTCGCCGCGCAGGTCCAGCTGCAGGCGCGGCAGCTTGAACAACACCTCGCCCCGGGCCGCCTCCAGTGCGGCGACTGAAAGCGACCAGCCATCCGCATGGCTGTCAACGCTGGCATCAAAACCCATCGAGTCGAGCGCCAGCTGCCAGGACCTGTCACGCGCCTGCAGCAACAGATCATCAACGGCGACCCGAAGCGCCGTTACCGGCTCGCCCTTGTGCCAGCTGGTCCACAGCTCGAGGTCCAGTCTGCCGCCCACCTGCAGCTCGCTCAGCGCACCAGCCCTGAACTCTGCCAGTGCTGCCACATCAGCCGCGGCGACATTCAGGTACAGCTGGCCGTTGAATGAGGCCGGCTCGAAGGGGTTGCCGACGCCCTCCGCCA
>Ga0105097_10000036_pt1 | contig 44319 bp, 38 predicted proteins | sample PPLLak12cMay2015_FD_87035 | JGI IMG/M metagenome (GOLD analysis project Ga0105097, IMG submission 87035) | Freshwater sediment microbial communities from Prairie Pothole Lake near Jamestown, North Dakota, USA - PPLs Lake P7 Core (1) Depth... | ecosystem: Environmental > Aquatic > Freshwater >...
GTTTCGCGGCGCGGCTATCATATTCGTCGGGGCCTACTGTCTGGAAAAGTCACGCTGTGCGGACCTCGTGCGGCCGCTGATCCGGTTCCAGGCGATGTTGCCGATGGCGGTCCCCGGCATGGTGCTCGGCATCGGCTACATCCTTTTCTTCAACCTGCCGACGAACCCGCTCAACTTCCTCTACGGGACGATGGCGATCCTCGTGCTCTCGACGATCGTGCATTTCTATTCGTCGAGCCACCTGACGGCCGTGACGGCGCTCAAGCAGATCGACAGCGAGTTCGAGTCGGTCTCGGCGTCGCTGAAGGTTCCGTTTTACAAGACCTTCTGGCGCGTGACCGTGCCGGTGTGCTTGCCGTCGATTCTCGATATCGGCCGTTACTATTTCGTCAATGCGATGACGACCATCTCGGCCGTCGTGTTCCTGTATTCGCCCAAGACAACGCTTGCATCGATCTCGATCCTGCAACTGGACGAGGCCGGGGCGATCGGCTCCGCCGCCGCCATGGCGACCCTGATCGTCGCGACCTCGGCGGTCGTCACGGCGATCCTGTTTGCGCTCGAATGGTGGCTGATCCGGCGCACACAGGCGTGGCGCAACACCGCCAAGAACTGAAGGAGACAATGATGATCGTTGGCAACGACCCGATCCTGCTCACTCCGGGGCCGCTTACGACCTCGCTCGCCACCAAGCAGGCAATGCTGCGCGACTGGGGCTCCTGGGATGCCGCGTTCAATACGATCACGGCCAGCCTGCGGCGCGACCTGGTCGATATCGTTGGCGGCGGCGAGGAGTACACCTGCGTGCCGTTGCAGGGCAGCGGCACGTTCTCGGTCGAAGCGGCGATTGGAACCCTGGTGCCGCGCAACGGCAAGGTGCTGGTGCCCAACAATGGCGCCTACTGCGCGCGCATCCTCAGGATCTGCAAGTACCTGGGCCGCGACGCGGTCGAGCTGCCCGTGCCCGAGGACCAGCCGACGACCGGGGCCATGGTCGACGCGGCGCTGGCGTCCGATCCTTCGATCACGCATGTCGCGCAGGTCCATTGCGAAACCGGCGCCGGCGTGCTGAACGACCTTGAAGGCATCGCGCAGGTGTGCGCCCGGCGCGGCAAGGGCTTGATCGTCGACGCGATGAGCTCGTTTGCGGCGCTACCGATTGACGCGGGCCGGGTGCCTTTTGACGCCCTGATTGCCGCCAGTGGCAAGTGCTTGGAAGGCGTGCCGGGCATGGGGTTTGTCATTGTCCGCCGCAAAGTGCTGGAGGCCAGCGCCGGCAACGCGCACTCGCTGGCCATGGACCTGCACGACCAGTACGTCTACATGGAGAAGACGACGCAGTGGCGCTACACGCCGCCGACGCATGTCGTGGCGGCGCTCCGGGCTGCCGTGGACCAGTTCAAGGCAGAAGGCGGCCAGGCGGCACGCCTTGCGCGTTATGCAGGCAACTGTCGCACGCTGATCGACGGCATGGCCGCGCTCGGATTTCGTCCCTTCCTGAAGCCGGAGGTGCAGGCGCCGATCATCGTGACCTTCCACGCGCCCGCCGATCCCGCGTACAACTTCAAGTTGTTTTACGCCAGGACGCGCGACCGCGGCTACATCCTGTATCCCGGCAAGCTCACGCAGGTCGAGACCTTCCGGGTCGGCTGCATCGGTGCGATCGACGCCAACGAGATGCGCAATGTGGTTACGGCGGTAGCGCAGACGCTCAAGGAGATGGGAATCAAGACCGTTACTGAAGCGACCCCACGCAAAGCCGCATGACGAGTTGACTAACGTCCGCCAGACGTCGACGACTCAAGGGTGTCGTAGGCTTTCTTAGCCCGTCCGCGCGAAGTGCAATCACTTCTTCGGCGCCGCCAGACGCTGCTTTGCGTCGTCGGCATATCGGGCCGGCAGTCCGATCGCGAGCGCCTTTTGGAGGGACTCCGTCGCCTTGGCCGCAACGCCTCGTTCGCTTTGGACAATTCCAAGCCGATAGTGAAGGACTGCAGATTTAGGCGCGAGGGCAAGCGCCTGATTGAGAGCAGCTTCGGCTTTTGGCAAATCCCCTCGCGCTCGTTCCACCCAGGCGAGCGTGTCGAAGTATCCGGCCTCTTTGGGCTGCAATTCAGTGGCGCGTCTGGCCCATCCAAGGGCCTTCGCGAGGTCGCCCTTGGCCTCCACTTCCAGCCATGCGGCATTGTTCAGGATCTGCGCATCTGTTTGTGAGAGCTCAAGGGATCGCGCATAGGCTTGGCGTGCACCCGGATTGTCGCCGGTCGCGACGAGCAAATTGCCCAGTCGCCCGTGAGCGCCAGCATCGCGTGGGTTCGCTTTCACGACCGCTAGCGCCGCAGTGATAGCTCCCTTTGAATCACCGCTGGCCAGAAGCAGGCTCGCGCGGTCCATCTGCAGCGCAGTCGACTTCGGCGCAATCTTGATGGCACGGTCCAACGCCGCGAGAGCTTCGGGGAAGCGCTTGCGCTCTGCTTCGACACGCGACAGCATCCGTAACGGCTCGGGGTCCTTGGGTGCGAGTCGGGCGGACTTCTCAAAGGCTGCAGCAGCCTCATCGGCCCGCTTGTCACCGGCCAAGGCGACTCCAAGACCAAACTGAGCCGCGGGGTCGTTGGGGCGGACTTTTAAAACCCTTTCATACTCCAGGACAGCGCGCGACGGGTCTCCCATGCGGAGGTAGACATCGGCGAGTTCCATCTGCGCCGGCGTCGATGCCGGTGAAAGTCGCTTGGCGGCTTCGAACTCGGCCTTGGCACGGTTCAGGTCGCCCTGGTTCCGGTAAAAGCGTCCGAGAGCGACGTGCACCGCCACGTTGTTCGGCGCGAGCTGCAGCGCCTGCTGCAGCATCGATTCGGCCGCGGCCGGATTGCCCTTCCGTACCTCAATGTCCGCCAGTGCGACTAGTGGCTCGGGAGACTTCGGTGCCAGTTGATTCGCTTTGCGAAACGAACTTTCGGCGCCCTTGATGTCCCCATTGACCAACTTCTGAATCCCGGCGCGGAACTCGGCTGCTGCAGGGGACTCCTCTTTCATTGTGAGATCGACCGACGGGGCCGATTCGCTGACGGCCGAGTGCGCCATTTGGCCGGTCGTGAGGAACATAACCATGGACGCGGTGACGATGAAGGGTGCTTGCTTCATAAGCGAGCCGTGGAAGATGGAGAATCGAGTTTAGCCTTGGTTGGAAGGCAGCACTGTGATACTTCGAAAGTCCTGTGAGCAAAAAAAACGGCGCCACTGGCGCCGTTTTTCAAGTTCAAAGAATCGTTGACTATTTTTGGCGACGGCGACGCATAGCCGCCAGTCCAGCAAGTCCCAATCCTGCCAGCGCCAGCGTTGTCGGCTCAGGCACCTCGGTCGGATCCTCGATTTCGAACGTCGACGTGATGAACAGGCCGAACACGTTGTCATCGTTGCTGGGGTTGCGCGTCAACAGTCGAAGGAACGTATCCCCCGCAGCAATGAAGGGCGATGCATTCGCCGAGTTGCCGAATGCGAGGTTGTACAACTCATCGTCCTGGTTGGCGACAGTGCAGTTCGGATCCGGGTTGTTCGGATTGTCACCCACGCCCCCGGCCGTGATCAGCCGGCCATTGTCCGAAACGAACGGGGGAACCGCATCATCATTTCCGCCGGCGCAACTTGTCAGTCGACGAGAGGCGGGGTTGCTGCTCGTCTGGACGTCAACGGTTGTGACCTGTCCTGTCGCGGGGGGGCCGTTGTAACTGAAGCTGGAAGCCAGCGACATGATGAAATCACCGGCTGTGTACGCAGACGCGAAATTCAACGTCACGGTGTCACCCCCCGTCGCCAGCTCGCCATCCAGGATGATCGCGGAGCCACCGACCGTCGATGCGTTGCTGTACACGACAACCAGTACCGAGCCGTCGTTATCTCCGCTTTCCGACAGTCTGAAGTCGTATATTCCACCCGGGCCGCCGTCGATCGTAGGTTTCACGAGAGCGGTGACGTCGTACCGGATCGTATTGGCCGGGTTGGCGTTCGGCGTCAGCAAAGTACCCATCGCCGGATTCAGCAGCGTGCCATTGAAAGTGACCGGGGCCACTCCGCCGCCCCAGACGTCCGCCGTGTACAGGTAAGCCCTCAGTACGGTCGACCCGGCTGCAGCCTCTGCCTGAAGCAGGCCCGATCCTGCACCATCAACGCCGAGAGCGTCGACGCTCAAATTGGCGTCGGCAAAGAATTCGTGCACGGCAAGCGTCGCCGATGCCGTCGATGTCGCTGCGGTGAGCGCCACTGCCAGTGCAAGCGTTCTCAAACTCGGTTTCTTCATTTTTCCCCCTAGGGTGCTAAGTTACAGACCGACATCCGATCGGTAGCCATGAAGTAAGCATCAGACGTGCCAGATTTGCAAATTCATTTAATTTCATCAACTTAGGAGATTGTTGCGACGAAGCACTTTCTGCGGCTGCAAACAATTCCGACGCTTCCGCCAGCGACTCGCGGCAGGAGAGGTTGCCAGCGGCCGCGCTGCGGGAACTGACCAAAAGACAGTAAGCCGGAAGATGGGCGGGGGACGCTAAGCCAGTTTGAGTGCGAAGACCCCTGCGACGACCGCGCCGATCCCGGCCCAACGTCGCGGTGTCAGGTGCTCCTTGAGTAGCCGCGCGCCGATAAGCGTCGCAAACAGCACCGACGTTTCGCGCAATGAGGCCACCAGGGCGACCGGGGCCTTCGTCATTGCCCACACCGAGATCGCATAGGCCGCTGCCGACAAGCCTCCGCCGATCAGGCCTCGCGTGCGGCGCTGCACCAAGACTTCGACGAAGGAAGAACCACGCGTCACCAGCATGTAGGCCGTGAATGGCAAGGCGTCGAGCACGAAGAGCCACACGATGTACGACCACGTGTTGCCAGCGATCCGGGCGCCACTACCATCGATGATGGTGTAAAGCGCGATGACACCTGCATTGGCAAGCGCAAACCCGACCGCCCGACCGTGACCTTGCAACGCGGCTCCGAGCCGTGTCGGCCGCAGTGCCAGCGCGACCACGCCGATCGAAATCATCGCCATCCCGAGCCAGCCGACCGGCCCGGGCCGCTCGCCCAACCAGAAGATTGCGATCACCCCGGTCAGTAGCGGCGCCACGCCGCGCATCAGCGGATACACCAGCGATAGCTCACCGGCGCGGTATGCGTTGATCATCAGGTAGTAGTAGGCGACGTGCGTCGCCACCGAAGCGAGGATGTACGGCCAGCTCGCCGGCGCGGGCAACGGCACGAGGAACACGAACGGCAGCGCCACGAGTCCCGCGCCGGCGACGATCGCTGCAGTGTCGAGGAGCACGTCGCTGCCGCCCTTGATCATCGCGTTCCAGCTGGCGTGCAGCAATGCGGCCAGCAGAACTGCAAAAGAAACCTCAAGACTCACGGCGTGTTCTGCATTGCAGGCCCAGGCGGAACCATCCCTTACCGGTTGCGCCGAGACGACCCGAAACGCCGGAATACTGCGGCGGCGCGAGGCAATCCCGTTCGGCGCGAGCGCCCAAGCACGATCAAGCGATCACGGCATCGACCGCCGTGTAGCCGAGACCCAGGGCCTTCGCGACTGCCTTATAGGTGACCTTGCCCGCGGCAATGTTGAGGCCCGCCTTCAGGTGCGGGTCGTCGTGCAGCGCCTTGCGCCAGCCTTTGTCGGCCAGCGCCAGCGCGAAGGGGAGCGTCGCGTTGTTCAGGGCATAGGTCGAAGTGCGAGGCACCGCGCCCGGCATGTTGGCCACCATGTAGTGCACGACGCCATCGACAACATACGTGGGCTCCGCATGCGTCGTCGGGCGGCTGGTCTCGACGCTGCCGCCCTGGTCGATCGCGACATCGACGATGACGGAGCCGGGCTTCATTTTCGGCAGCATCGCCTTCGTGATCAGCTTGGGTGCCTCGGCGCCGGGAATCAGCACGCCCGATATCACGAGATCCGCCCGCTGCACCTCGCGCTCGACGTTGTCCTGGTTCGAGAAGACGGTGACGACGCGGCCGTTGAACATGGCATCGATCCGTCGCAGCGCCTCGGTCGACTTGTCGATGACGACCACCTGAGCGCCGGTACCGACGGCCATCTGCGCGGAGTTGGTCCCGACCACGCCCGCGCCGAGGATGACGATGCGCCCCGGCGCCACGCCCGGCACGCCGCCGAGCAGCATGCCCATGCCTCCGGCGGACTTTTCGAGGCAGCGCGCACCGGCCTGCACCGCCAGCCGGCCGGCCACTTCGCTCATCGGTGCCAGCAGCGGCAGGCCGCCGGTCGGCGACGTGACCGTCTCGTAAGCGATGCAGATCGCCCCGCTGGCCACGAGATCCTTTGCCTGCTCGGGATCGGGCGCGAGGTGCAGGTAGGTGAACAGCACCTGGCCGGCGCGCAGCTGCCTGCGTTCGACCGCCTGCGGCTCCTTGACCTTGACGACCATCTCGGCGCGCTTGTAGACCTCGGCCGCAGTGCCGACGACGTTCGCGCCGGCCCTGCGGTAGTCGTCGTCTGTGGCGCCGATGCCGGCGCCGGCCATCGTCTCGACGATCACCTGGTGTCCATGCGCGACGGCTTCGCGCACTGACGATGGCGTCATGCCGACGCGGTATTCGTGGACCTTGATCTCTTTGGGTACGCCGATCAGCATCGTTGTCATCCCGGGATTGTTGTTCTGGTGCGGAATTGTGCCCGCACCTGACCGCCGCGGCGACTGGCGCTCAGCGCGGTTGCAGCTTGCGCCGGACGATCTGCCAGGCGATGAGTCCGATGCACATCAGGCAGAACGACGCGACGGCGAGCCCAAGCGTCGAATGCATCACCGCGGGTGCCAGGGCACCCGCCACCAGTGCATTGGCCACGCTGCCGACTACCGCCTGCAGCGACGAGGCCATTCCCCGTCTTTCCGGCACGAGATCGAGCACGAGGATCGTGACGACCGGCACCATCAGGGACCAGCCGAAGGAGAACAGCCCGATCAGCGGCAGGGCCCACCACGCCTGCGCCGTAAACAGCGCATTGGCCAGCACGTTGACGATCGACACGACGACCATGACCGTGAAGCCGTAGCGGATCTGCCGGCGCGGCTTGATGCGCCCCGCGAGGCGTCCGGACAGCCATGCGCCGCCCATGATGCCGCTGATCGTCATGCAAAAGAACCAGAAGAACTGCGTGGGTGCCAGGCCCAGCAACTCGCCGAGAAAGGCCGGCGCCGACAGCACGTACAGGAACATGCCGTTGAACGGGATGCCGCTGGCCAGCGCCAGCAGCATGAAGTTGCGGTGCCCGAGCAGCTTGGCATAGCCGCTGAAGAGGTTGCGCACGTTGAACGGCTGAACATCCTTCTTGTGCAGCGTCTCGGGCAGCACGCGCCAGTTCGCGAGCCACAGTACGAGTCCCACGGCCGCCAGCAGCCAGAAGATCGAGCGCCAGCCGATGTGGACGTAGAGCAGCCCGCCGATCATCGGTGCCACGGCCGGCGCGATGCCGAAGAAGATCGTCACCTGCGACATGACCCGCTGCGCCTGGGCCGGCGGAAACATGTCGCGGATGATCGCGCGCGACACGACGATGCCGGCGCCCGTCGCAAGCCCCTGCACCGCGCGGAAGAAGATCAGCTGGCCGATGGTGTGCGAAAGCGCGCAGCCGATCGAGGCGATCGTGAACGCGGCCACGCCCCACAGCACGACCGGTCGTCGGCCATAGGCGTCGGCCAGCGCGCCGTGGAAGAGGTTCATCGCCGCGAAGCCGAACAGGTAGGCCGACAGCGTCTGCTGCATCTGCAGCGGCGTGGCGTCCAGCGAGCCGCGGATCGTCGCGAATGCCGGCAGGTAGGTGTCGATCGCGAACGGCCCGAGCATGCCGAGGCACGCGAGCAGCAGCGAAAGCGCCCAGGCCGGCGCCTTCCACAGGTGGGCCGATTCAGGCTTCAATGGCAGGCGCCGGGCACCGCGCGCCGGCGGGGCAGGCCAGGCCTCATTGCATGAAGTCCAACGACGGGCAGGACCAGGTCACGCGCGCGCCGCCGCAGAGTCGAGCGGCGCCGTCAGCGAGACCTTTGCCGCGTAGCGCTCTCCGGCCAGATCGACCTGGTAGGTGCCTGCCTCGATCCAGGCCTTGTCGGCGGCGCCGTGTGCATGGGAGAGGATCCCGAGGGCGACCGGCGTGCCGAGCGTGTGACCGAAGGCCGCGGAGGTGACGAAGCCGGCCGGCGTGTTGTTGCGCAGGATGAGTTCGCCGCCCCACAGGTTCGTGTGCGGCGCATCGACCACCAGCGAGACGATGCGACGCGCCACGGCACTGGCCCCGCCGGCATCTTTCAGCGCCTGCAGGGCGGCGCGTCCCCGGAATTCCGTCACCTTGTCGAGCCGGACGGCGAAGCCGAGCCCGGCCTCGTACGGGTTGATGTCGGGCGTCAGTTCGCGGCCCCACGCGCGATAGCCCTTTTCCAGCCGCAGCGAGTCGATCGCGTAATAGCCGGCGTTGACCAGCCCCAGATCGCGTCCCGCCTGCATCAGCTGCTCGTATACACCGACGGCAAATTCCACCGGCGTGTACAGCTCCCATCCCAGTTCGCCCACATAAGTGAGGCGCGTGGCGCGCACCGTCGCGTAGCCGACATCGATCTCCTGCGACGTGCCAAACGGGAACGCTGCGCTGTCAAAGCGGGCGGTGGACACACGGCGCAGCAGTTCGCGCGAGCGCGGACCCATGACGGCCAGCATGGCCATCATCGGTGTCACGTCGGTCACCGATGCGCGCCAGCCATGCTGGCGCAGCGCACGCTCGATGACATCCCGATCGCGCACGGCCGAGCCGGAGCTGGTGACGACCATGAACTCGTCGTCTTCGAGGCAGGTGATCGTGAAATCGCTTTCATAGCCGCCGCGCTCGTTGAGCATGCCGGTGTACACGGTGTTGCCGGGCGTCCTTGGTACGTCGTTGGCCACCAGCCACTGCAGTGCGTTCCAGGCCTCTGGCCCCCGCACGAGCAGCTTGGCGAAGGAGCTCATGTCGAACACCGCCACGGCCTCGCGACAGGCGCGGTGTTCGGCGGCGACCCACGGGTGCCAGTTCTGGTGGCCCCAGCCGTACTCGATCCGCGCCTGCGCCGGCGTCGGCGCGAAGAAGTTGGCGCGCTCCCAGCCCATCTTCGAACCGAAGCACGCACCGGTGTCGCGCAGCTGCGCGTACAGCGGCGAACGACGGAACGGCCGCGCAGACTCCAGCTCGCGATTCGGCCACGGCATCTTGTAATGCATGCCGAGCACCTCGGCGATGCGGTCCGGCAGCCAGGTCTCGTTTGCGTTGAAGCGCGCGAATCGGCGGATGTCGACCGGCCACAGGTCGAGCGTCGGCTCGCCGCCAATGATCCACTCTGCGAGTGCCTTCCCGGCGCCGCCGCCCGAGGCGATGCCCATCGAATTAAAGCCGCAGCCGACGTAGAGGTTGTCGATGCCCGGCGCGGGTCCGAGGATGAAGTTGTTGTCCGCGGTGAACGACTCGGGGCCGTTGTAGAACTGCTTGACCTGCGCCTGCTGCAGCGCCGGGACGCGGATCATCGCGTTGTCGAGCAGGATCTGGAAAGCGTCCCAGTTGTCCGGCAGCAGCTGGAACTCAAAGTTCTCGGGGATCCCACCGCGGTGCTGCGCGCTCTGCAGCCATGGCGTGGCGTGCGGCTCGAAACCGCCCATCAGCAGTCCGCCCACTTCCTCCTTGAAGTAGATGTAGCCGTCCGGGTCGCGCATCACCGGCAGGTCGCGATGCACGCCGGGCACCGTGTCGGTGACGATGTAATAGTGTTCGCACGAAAAGAGCGGCACGGCGACGCCGAGCCTGCACCCGAGTGCGCGCGACCACTGGCCCCCGCACAGCACGACGATGTCGGCGGCGATGCGCCCGGACTCCCCCGCCTTGTTGCTCCACTCGACGTGCGAGAGTCGCTTGCCGGTGCTGGTCTGCGTGACAGCCCCGGTGACCCGCGTGCCCTCGCAGATCTTCACGCCGCGGTTGCGCGCACCCTTGGCAAGGGCGAGCGTCAGGTCCGCAGGATTGGCCTTGCCGTCGCCGGGCAGCCAGACGGCGCCCTGCAGGTCCGAGGTTTCCATGATCGGATAGCGCTCGCCTGCCTCGCTCGGCGATATCACATCGCACGTCACGCCGTAGGCCTGCGCCACGGCCGCGGTGCGCTTCAGTTGCACCATGCGGTCGGCCGTGCGCGCCACCGCCAGCGACCCGCACTGCTTCCAGCCGGTGGAAAGCCCCGTTTCCGTCTCGAGGCGTGAATACAGGTCGGTCGAGTAGCGGATCAACCGCGTCATGCTCTCGTGATTGCGCAACTGGCCGACGAGTCCCGCCGCGTGCCAGGTCGTGCCCGACGTCAGCCGCCCCTGCTCGAGCAGCACGACGTCGGTCTCGCCGAACGAACTCAGGTGGTAGGCGACCGAGCACCCCATGATCCCGCCCCCGATCACCACGATCCGCGCCGCCTGCGGCGGCCGGTCCTGCCTCGTCAGTGCCTCGTCCACCACTGCCTCCCCGTTGTTCTTGTCCTTGTTCGGCGGGCGGAGCGCCCGGCCGCTCCGAAGCGAGCCCGCCTGATCAGTGTTGAGCGGCCGCTATGCGGCCGTAACCGTGAACGATGTACGTGCGACCCGAAGGGTCGCGTACATCGTTCACGCACTACGCATGTGCCACGCCTTCGGCCGCGTGAAGGTCTCGATGCCGTACGTCGACAGGGTGAGGCCGACCCCCGAGTGACCGACGCCGCTCCACGGCAGCCGCGGGCTCACGCGGTCGCAGCAGTTCCAGTAGACCGAACCTGCATGCACCTGCGCGAGGATGCGGCGCGCGCGCGCTTCCTCCTGCGTGTAGACGCCTGCCGTCAGGCCGTACTCGGTGTGGTTCATCAGTCGCACCGCCTCTTCGTCGCTCGCCACCTTCTGGATGCCGATGATCGGGCCGAAGCTTTCCTCGCGCATCAGGTCCATCGAGTGATCGACCTCGCTGAACACGGTCGGCTCGAACCAGTTCCCGGGTCCCGGCAGGCGGTGCCCGCCGGCCAGTAGTTTCGCGCCCTTGGCGAATGCATCGGCGACCTGACGGTCCAGCACGTCGAGCTGGGGCGCGCGCGTCAGCGGGCCGATGTAGGCTGCCTCGTCGGTGGGCTCGCTGATCGTGAAGGCGCGCACTTCCTTGACAAAGGCCTCGACGAAGGCGTCGTGGATCTTCGCGTGCACGTAGATGCGCTCAACCGAGCAGCAGCTCTGGCCGGTGTTGTACATCGCGCCATCGGCGAGCGAGGCAGCGGCCGCCGCGATGTCGACGTCTTCGCAGACATAGGTCGGGTCCTTGCCGCCGAGCTCCAGCTGCAGCTTGATCATGCGCGGTCCGATGGTCTGCGCGATCTTCGCGCCGGTCGCATGCGAGCCCGTGAAAAACACGCCGTCGACCGGCTGCACCAGTAGCGCGGAACCGACCGTTCCGCTGCCGACCAGCACCTTGAATGCGTCCTGCGGTACGCCGGAGATGTGCAGCAGCTGACCGATCTCGAGTCCCGTCAGCGTGGCGTACTCCGAAGGCTTGTACAGCACTGCATTGCCGGTGATCAGCGCGGGCACGAACACGTTGGCGCCGACGAAGTACGGGTAGTTCCACGCTGAAATGTTGGCGATGACGCCGAGCGGCTCGTGCGTGATCAGTTCGCGCATCCCGCCTTCGGCGAAGACCTGGCGCGGCGCGAGCGTGCGCTCCGATTCCGCCAGGAAGAAGTCGATGCGCCCCAGCAAGCCGTTCAGCTCGTTGCGCGACTGCCGGATCGGCTTGCCGACTTCCGAAGTAAGTATCGCAGCCAGTCGCTCGTGTTCCCGGACCAGTTCGGCCCGGAAGCGGCGTATCGCCTCCAGCCGCACCGCAAGCGGCTGCGCCGCCCATTCGGGCTGGGCGGCTCGCGCAGCGAGGTACGCGGAGGCGACGGCGTCAGGGGTGTGCTCGGCCAGTTCGGCGATGACGCGGCCGTTCGCGGGGTTGGTGACGGTCAGCATGGAAGCCCGGTTGCGTTTGTAGCGGCGCGCGCCGCCGCCAGGAAGTCGGACAGCAGAGGTTCGCCGGCCAGGATCGCGGCGTTCGTCCAGTCGTGAAACTCGGGGTGCCACTGGACGGCGGCGACATATGACTTCACCGGGCCGCGGGCGCTGTCGTAACGGATCGCCTCGATCACGCCGTCGTTGGGGCAGCGCGCCTCGATCTCGAAGTACGGCGCGAGGTCCTTGATGCCCTGATGGTGCACGCTGTTGACCACGTAGTGGGGTGAGGGGCGGTCCGGTGCCTTGAATCCCGGATGCGGATACAGCTCGGCGAGCCGGGTTCCGGGCACGACTTCGATCGTGTGGAAATTCTGGTCATACAGCCCGGCATTGCGATGCTCGAGCGCGCCGGGCAGTTGCGTGGCAATGTCCTGGTACAGCGTGCCGCCGAACGCGACATTGATCACCTGCAGGCCGCGACAGATACCGAGCACCGGCTTGCCCGCGTTGACGAAGGCGCGCAGAAGGGCGATTTCGTACTGGTCGCGGATGCGATCGCCGGTCCACTCCGGCCGCAGCGGTTCCTCGCCGTAGCTGCCGGGCCACATGTCCGAGCCTCCCTCCAGCACGAGCCCGTCCAGCAGTTCCGCATAATCGGCGAGCGTGACATCGCCGCGCTGCGTCGGTCCCTCCGGCGAGGGAATCACCACGGCCAGCGCGCCCGACGACTGCACCCAGTGCACGATCGACTGTTCCACATACTGCAGCGTCTTGCCGGTGAAAATCGGGCGCGCCGGATCGGCATGGAAGAAGCATGCCGAGATTCCGATCTTCGGGCGCGAACTCACGGTGCATCCTTGCTGCGGCATGCCTTCTCGTCGAGCTGGCGCGAGCCCTTCTGCAGGGGGCCGGGCCGACGGCTCATCCGTACGCCTCCTCGTAGAAGCGCTGGAAGTCCGCGGCAGTGCACGTGCGCGGGTTGGTCTGGTGGCAGGTGTCGCGGACAGCGAGTTCGACCAACCGCGGAAACTGCTCGCGCTTCACTCCCGCGGCGGCGAGCGAGGGCGTAATGCCGATCTCGCGCTTCAGCCGCATCAGCCACGGGACAAAGTCCGCGGCGCCGGCGAGGCCTGCGACGTGTGCAAGCTCGGCGAACTTTGCCGGGACGGACTCCGCATTGAAGCGCATGACCGGCTCGAGCATCAGCGCGTTGGCGAGCCCGTGGTGCAGGTCGCACACCGCACCGAGCGCATGCGCGCACGAGTGCACCGCGCCCAGGTCCTTCTGGAAGGCGATCGCACCCATCATCGACGCCATCATCATGTCGGCGCGGGCTTGCAGGTTGCGGCCGTCGCGCACCGCCACCGGCAGCGCGCGCGCGGCGATGCGCACGCCTTCGAGCGCGATGCCATCGCACAGCGGGTGGTAGGCGGGCGAGAGATAGCTTTCGATGTTGTGCGTCAGTGCGTCCATGCCGGTGGCGGCCGTCACCGCCGGCGGCAGCCCGAGCGTCAGCTCGGGATCGGCGAAGACCTCGCGCGCCAGCAGCTTGGGCGAGAACACGACGCGCTTCACGTGTGTTTCGTCTTCGCTGACGACGCTCGAGCGGCCCACCTCGGAGCCGGTGCCGCTGGTTGTCGGCAGCGCGAAGAAGGGCGGCAAGGGGTTCACGAGCGGTCGCACCTGCGGATGGTCCCACGCGTATTCGATGACGTCGCCGTCATGCACCGCCATCGCGGCCACGACCTTCGCAACATCGAGCGCCGCGCCGCCGCCGAAGCCGATGACGCAGTCTGCGCGGTGGGCCTTGAACGCCGCCACGCCCAGCGAAACCTGCGATGCGACCGGGTTGCCGTGCACGCCCGAGTAGACGCCGGCATCGAGCCCGGTATGCAGGTGGTGCAGGAATTCGGTGAGCACCGGCAGTGTGGCCAGACCACGGTCGGTCACGACCAGCGGACGCCGCAGGCCTAGTTCGCGCAGGTGCACGCCGACCAGCTTGCGTGCGCCGGGGCCGAAGTGAATCGTCGTCGGGAAGGAGAAGCGGGAAATCGACATGGTGTCAGGGCGCCTTTGAAGATCCGTCGATGCGCACCCAGCGCAGTTCGAGCACGTCGCTGGGCCACATTGCAACCTCGATGCTTGGCCGCATCACCCACGCGAGTGTGCGGCGGTACAGCGGAATCAGCGGCAGGTCATCGTGCATCAGGCGCAGCGCGTCGCCGACCATGCGGCGCCGGGTGGCGAGATCGGGTTCCACGCGGATGCCGTCGATCACGGCGTCCAGCTTCGGGTTCGAGTAGCGGCCGCCATTGAACTGGCCGCTGCCGGCGCCGTCGTGTGTCCGCACGATCGAGTTCAACGTGGCCCAGGGATCCGCGCCGGGCGTCCAGCCGAACTCGAAGAAACTGGTGTTGGCCTGGGTCAGCTTCGGAAAGAAGGTCGCGCTGGGCGACGGCTGGAACGTGACGCGGATATTGACCTGCGCCAGCATGGCGGCGATCGCCTGGCACACGGCAGCGCGGAACGTCACGTTGACGCAATCGAGCGTCACAGCAAAGCCGTCTTCATAGCCGGCCTGCTTCAGCAGCGCGCGCGCGGCCGCCGGATCGTACGGAAGGCGTTTTTCGAGTTCCGGCACGTGGCCGTCGACCAGTTTCGATATGTGCGAACCGGCCGGCACCGCCTGCCCGCGCAGCACCTTGCCGATGATCAGGTTGATGTCGATCGCCTGCGCCACCGCGCGGCGCACGCGTGCATCCTTGAACGGATTGCCGCGCGCCGTGCCGTACTGCAGTTCGCTGCGGCTCTGGTCGAAGCCGAGATACTGGGTGCCGATGTCGGTCGTTTCCGCGAGCTTCAGGGACTTGTCCTGCCGGAGCCGAGCGATATCCTGGAACGGGGGATCGATGACGAAGTCGACCTGGCCCGACGCCAGCGCCGCCAGCCGCGTGGCGTCGGACTGGATGACGATGTAAATGGCCTCCTGCACGTTGCCGATGCCCTTGGCCGACCAGCCCCACCAGTCGGGGTTGCGGACCAGCACGGTGCGCTGGTCCGGGTCGTAGCTCTTCAGCCGGTACGGCCCGGTGCCGTTGGCATTGCGCACCGCGAAGGTTTCCTGCTTGGCGTTGTAGTCCTGCGGCAACTGGACCCCGTGCTTTTCAGCCCAGGCCCTGCTCATGATCGCAATCAGCCACATCTTTTGCGGCAGCACTGCGTCGGGCGCCGCGGTCAGGATGTCGACCGTCAGCGGATCGACCTTGCGCGCGCCGGTCACGCCGCGCAACTGAAACGTGCGCTGGGAGGTCTTCGCGAGCGCACGCTCGATCGAGAACACGACATCATCGGCCGTCAGCGGGGTGCCGTCATGGAAACGGACGCCAGGGCGCAGCTGGAAGCGCCAGGTCCTGGCGTCGATCGCCTTCCACGACGTGGCCAGCGAAGGCTCGAGGCCGAAGTCGCGGTCGCGATTGACCAGGCCTTCGTAGATCTGCGTCACGATCCGGGTCTGGTAGACCAGCGCCAGCGCGTGCGGATCGAGCGAGTTGGGATCGAACGCGCTCGCGTAGCGCAGGCTCTGCGCTGCCGTCGTCGATGGCGCTCCGGCCACTGCAAGCGCAAGCAGGACTGCCACGCCTGCACCGCGGACCGCAGTCCGGTAGCCCTTGGTGAAATTCATCGCCTGCCGCAATGAAGACTGTGCCGGGAACAGTGCCGACTATAGGGCATGTGTGCCATCTCATGGTCGCTGGCGTTACGATGCGGCGCAGGCGCTCGACCTGGCGCCTGCGCGCTCGTGGAATGCCCCAGCCTTTCTCGTGAGGTGGATGGCGCCAGGGTCGAAAGTGACGAAGCCTACTAATCTTTGTTGATCCGGGCTGAATGCGCCGCGCGTGACTTGTTGCAGCCTGCACACTGGACTCTAGGAGAGACACGATGTATCGCCACCTTCTTGTCCCGATCGACGACTCCCTGCTGTCGACGGATATCGTGCGTCAGGCCGTCCTGTTCGCGAAAGCACTGGGTGCCAAGGCCACGTTCTTCCATGCCAGGGAGGACTACGGTGCCAGCAGTGTGGCGGCGCTCGAACGGGTCGTCTGGCCCGAGGCCTACAACGAGCAGATGGCCGGCGAGGCGGCCGCAATCCTGGCCAAGGCGACGGCCGCCGCGCGTGAGGGCGGTATCGAGCACGACGCCATGGAAGTGACGGCCGATCGTCCTTACGAGGCGATCCTGCGGGCGGCTGAGTCGCGTGGCTGCGACCTCATCTTCATCGGCTCCCACGGTCGACGCGGCATCAAGGGCCTGCTGCTCGGCTCGCAGACGCACAAGCTGCTGCAGCACACGGCGATTCCGGTTCTGGTGGCTGCCGTCGAGAGCAATTCCCCGGAGAGCGAGCTGATTCCCGCCATCGCGGTGATCCGCGATGAGCATCGCTCCATCGCGGCGGTGGTGCACGGAATCGAACTGCTTGCGCACGAAGTCCACTCAGTAGGCGAAGTACCGCGATTCGCGCTGCTGAGGGCGATGCTTTATTACATTCGCGAGTTCCCCGAGAAACTGCATCATCCAAAAGAGGACGACTTCCTGTTCAGGAAGCTCCGTGAGCGCACGTCGGAGTTCAACGAGGTGCTCGACGAGTTGCAGCGGCAGCATCATGAGGGCGCCCGCTATGTGGACGAACTGGAGAAGAGCCTTGCCCTGTACGAAGCGGATCCGGCGGGAGGGGCCGAACAGTTTGCCGAGGCTGCGCGGCGCTTCGCCACCGGACAGGAGCAGCACATGCGTCTCGAGACCCGGGTGATCATTCCGGCGGCGCGCAATTACCTGACGGCTGAAGACTGGGCCGAAGTCAACCGTGCGTTTGCCGAAAACGGCGATCCGCGCTTCCACGCGGACACGGAAGAGGAGTTTCGACAACTGTTTGCGCGGATCCAGAATCTCGTACCGCCGGCGTCGCTGCCAGGGGCAGCATCGGCCCAACGCTGACCCGCGTCAGCGCACTGTCCCCGCAGGGCGGCTGCCAGAACGCGAGTTCACTCGCGCGCTGTCGCCCTGCAGCAGCACCCGGGCGGCTTGTGGTGGCGGCTGGGGCCACCCTGCGGCGCCCGTTTCTCGTGTCACCTTGAAACGTTCTTCCCGAATCGCGGTCAGACAGCTTCCATGCGCCGGCCCGCTGCGTTCAGGCCGCGCACGATGTTGGAACTCCGCAGGCTCTTCACGCGGCATGGATCGAGCCGAATTGGCTGCGTCGTAAGAATTGCGGGCCTCGGGCGACTGATGGAGCACCGTTGTGGCTCCCAGTCACGCGAAGGTGCATTCAAGGAGATTGCCGTGATGTCTCGACGAACCTTGCTTTCATTGCTGGCACTTGGCGGACTCGGCGCCGGCAAGGCCGCCACCTCGGGCGCGGCGCCCGCCCCACCCGCGCGCGCAGACGCGCTCGACCTTCCGGACGCTGAATGGCGCAGGCGACTCACGGCCGAGCAGTACCGCGTGCTGCGCCGGGAGGGAACAGAAGCGCCGTTTTCGAGCAAGCTCAATGGCGAGAAGCGGCGCGGCACCTACAAGTGCGTCGCCTGCGACCTGCCATTGTTCGCCAGCAGCATGAAATTCGACAGCGGAACCGGCTGGCCCAGTTTCTTCGAAGCGCTGCCCGGCGCGTTTGGCTTCCGCACGGACTACAAGCTGATCCTGCCGCGGACCGAGTACCACTGCGCGCGCTGCGGCGGGCACCATGGTCACGTCTTCGACGATGGGCCGAGGCCGACCGGCAAGCGCTATTGCAACAATGGCGTCTGCCTGAATTTCGAGCCGGAGGTCGCGTGATCCGTCGCTGGGCCTGGCTGCTGATTGCGGCGCTGTCTGCCACGTCGGTGTCGGCGCAGACCAAGCCGGCCACCGCGCGGACCGAGACCGCCATCTTCGCCGGCGGCTGTTTCTGGTGTGTCGAGTCGGACTTCGACAAGATCGAAGGAGTGGTCGCGACGACCTCCGGCTACATCGGAGGCAACAAGCCGAACCCGACGTACTCGGAAGTCTCGGCCGGATGGACCGGCCACACCGAGGCGGTAAAGGTGGAGTTCGATCCGGCGCGCATCAGCTACGCGCAGCTGCTCGAGAAATTCTGGCCCACGATCGACCCGACGGTGAAGGACCAGCAGTTCTGCGACGTCGGCTCACAGTACCGCACCGGCATCTTCGCGCTCGACGCGCGGCAACTGAAGGAGGCCGAGGCGTCGAAGGCGGCGCTGCAAAAGTCGAAACCGTTCAGCGCGCCGGTCGTCACCGAGATCGTGCTCGCAGGAACGTTCTACCCGGCCGAGGAGTACCACCAGGACTACTACCTGAAGAACCCGATCCGCTACGGTTTCTACCGGAAGAACTGCGGTCGCGACGCGCGACTGAAGCAGCTGTGGGGTGAGAAGGCTACGCGCTGAGGCGCATCGTGGGCAGTGGCCGAAACTGCCAAGGGCGCGGCGGGCTGCAGGCGCTAGAGTGACCGGCTCGTGAGCCATCGGGGGAAGTCGATGAAGAAGTTGTTGCGGCTCGTTGCCGCGGTAGGGCTGGTGGTTTCGGTCGCCGCCTGCGCGCCCGACGCGTGGCGCAATGTCAAGGCGACCGGCTTCAACGAGTATCTCGACACCGTGCAGCGGCAGTGCCAGCCGCTCTGGTTCGGCTCGATGAACCTGCCGACCTTCGACGTTTCGTCGGCCGGGCCGTACGAATCGCAGTTCACTTCGCTGCTCGATTCCGCATCGAGGCTGTACTACAACCGCATTACTCCTGCCGACTTTCGCACCGCCGTGCAGGGGCAGTTCCTGTCGTCGGACGCAAGGACCAACCGGTCGATCGACTGCATGATCGCGCAGCTGCCCCCGGACCGGCCGCGCTCCCCGCCGGGTGGCTTGCTGCAGTAGGTTCTGATCGTGCGGTGCTGCCGGGACTAGCGGTTCATCAGCGTTAGTGCGTGCCGCATTGGTACGCTCGAGACCTTGACGATGCCCTCGAACGGCGACCCCAGTTCGAGCACGAGCGCCGTCATCGGCTCGGCCAGGCCGATCAACGCGGTGATCGTCGACTTCGACCACTCCTCGAGATGCTTGTCGGGCAGCGTCGAGCGCAGGCGCATGCCGGCCATCGCGCCGCCAAAGGTCCAGAAGAGAGCAATCAGGCCGATGCGAATGGGAGACCTGGTGCGCCTGCGTGGTGACCCTGAAGGCGCCGCATGTCAGCCGCTAGTGCGCTTGACCGGGACGGTCGCTGTGGTCGCGGTGACCAGACGAAAGCCTAGGCGGACTGCCGCCAGGCACTTGGCGGCACGCCGGTCCAGCCGCGGAAGGCGCGCGAAAACGCCGTCATGTCGCCGTAGTGAAGCGCAGCCGCGATCTCGCCCACCGATAAGCGGGTCGACTCCAGCAACTGCCGGGCGACGACGAGCCGGGATTCGGCGACCAATGCGTGGAAGGTCGCGCCTTCATCGGCGAGCCGCCGCCGAAACGTGCGCTCGCTCATCGAAAACAGATCCGCCACGCTGGCGGCGTCGTCGCGGCCGCACAGTACTCCACCGCGCAGCACGCGCCTCACCTGATCGCTGAGAAGCGCTGGCAACCCGGGTGCCGCGGCTGCCATAGCGTCCAGGACCGCAAGCAGCATCGGGTCCGCGCCGACAACCGGCGCATCCAGCCAGCGCCGCTCGAACACCAGCATCGTCAGTGGCGCGTCGAAGCGGACCGGAGCGCCGAACAGGTCGCGGTACGTCCCCAGGTCCGTCGGCCGGGAGTGTGCGAGACGCACCTCGACAGGACGCCAGTTGTCCCCGCACAACGACTTCATCACGCGCAAGCCGACCATCATGGACGTTTCGTTGGCCAGCCAGACAGAAGGAACGTCCGGCGTGCAGACCGCGTACGACAGGCCGACGAGCCGTTCGCCGAGGTTCTCCAGCGCGGCAACGGCCGACCGATCGTGCAGGCGCAGATTGAAGGTGAGCCTTCGCAGCGCGGCGCGCACCGAGGCCTCGTTCTTCATCATGTAACCGAGCACGCCGAACATCGGCATCTCGAACTGCTGGCCGATCAGCAGTCCGAAGTGGGGCTTTCCGGTGGCCTCGACGCAGGCTGCAAGAAGTCGCGTGATCCTGTCGAGCGAAACGCGATGCGCGGGGTTCTCGAACGCCTGCAGGTCGAGTCCGACCTGCTGCAGCAGCGGCGCCGGATCGATGCCGAACCGGCGCAACGTCGCGGGAATCGGCAGCACCGGTCCGAGCCCGAGGTCGCCGAAGGACTCGACCGGTGCGTTGGACTTTCGCTGCGAAAGGCGGATCCGCTTTCCGGGATTGGAGTCGCGCGGTGACATGAAGACCAGTCGGAGGACGAGAGCCGCACGATCATTGCAGCTTGGCCGGAATTGTCAATCGCATTCCATCCTTCCGGCGATACAGTCCGCGACGAGCAAGGCCGCCCTGCTTCAGCTCGCCATCGGCAGCGGCGCGCACCCCGTTGGGGCGCCAAGACCCCTTTCTGTGCAGGCATATCTGCCGCTACCTGAGGGCAGGGAGGATGTATGACGCGAACTCGAGCCGCGCTTTCGGCGCTGGCGGTGGCATCTTTGTCTCTTCCCCTCGTGAACGCGGGTGCGCAGCAAGTCGCGGGCACCCTGGGGTCGCCCTCGGCGACAACGACGATCAGCAACCGGCAATTGCCGCCCCCCGATCCGAAGTTCGGCGGGGTAATCAAGGATGGCGCGCTGCAGTCCAAGCCGTGGTGGGCGCCGCGCGTCGTGCCGCCGAAAGGCGCACCCAATGTGCTGCTGATCATCACCGACGACGCCGGCTTCGGTGTGCCGAGCACCTTCGGTGGCGTCATTCCGACGCCGACGATGGACCGCCTGGCCAAGGAAGGCCTGCGCTACAACCGCGTCTTTTCGACCGCGTTGTGCTCGCCGACGCGCGCCGCGCTGATCACCGGGCGCAACCACCACTCGGTGGGCTTCGGCGTGATCTCCGAGCAGTCGACCGGCTTCCCCGGCTACAACAGCATCATCGACCGTGACAAGGCAACCGTCGGCCGCATTCTGCTCGACAACGGTTACGCCACCTCGTGGTTCGGCAAGAACCACAACACGCCGGCCTTTGCCGCCAGCCAGGTGGGCCCCTTTGACCAGTGGCCGATCGGGATGGGCTTCGAGTACTTCTATGGCTTCGTCGGCGGCGATGCCAACCAGTGGCAGCCCAATCTCTTCCGCAACACCACGCAGATCTTTCCGTTCCAGGGCAAGCCGGGCTGGAACCTGATCACCGGCATGGCCGATGACGCGATCGACTACATGACGCGCATTCACCAGACCGACCCGTCCAAGCCCATTTTCATCAAGTACGCGCCGGGAGCCACGCACGCACCGCATCACCCGACCAAGGAGTGGGTCGAGAAGATCCGTGCAATGAAGCTGTTCGACGGTGGTTACGAGAAGCTGCGGGAGCAGATCTTTGAGAACCAGAAGCGGCTCGGCGCAATTCCGAAGGACACCAGGCTCGGGCCCTGGCCGAGCCAGATGCTCAAGCCTTGGGACCAGCTGACGGCCGACGAGAAGAAGCTCTTCATCCGGCAGGTGGAGGTCTTCGCTGCCTACGCCGCCTACAGCGACCACGAGATCGGCCGCGTGATCCAGCACTTCCAGGACCTCGGCAAACTCGACAACACGCTGATCATCTATATCAACGGCGACAACGGCACCAGCGCCGAAGGCGGTCCCAACGGCACGCCGAACGAAGTCGCTTTCTTCAACGGCGTGCAGGTGCCCCCGGAAGTGCAGATGAAGTTCTACGACGTGTGGGGCACGGAGATGACCTACAACCACATGTCGGCCGGCTGGTCGTGGGCCTTCGACACGCCGTTTTCATGGTTCAAGCAGAACGCCTCGGCGCTCGGCGGCATCAACCAGAACATGGTGGTGTCGTGGCCGGCCCGCATCAAGGACAAGGGTGCGTTGCGCGAGCAGTTCGTGCACGTGATCGACGTCGTGCCGACCATTCTGGAAGCGGCCGGCATCAAGGCGCCGCTTGCGGTCGATGGCATCAAGCAGGCGCCGATCGAAGGCACGAGCTTCGCCTACACGTTTGACGCCGCCAATGCCAAGGCGCCTCAGCGGCACAAGACCCAATACTTCGAGATGATGGGCCAGTGGGCGCTGTATGACGACGGCTGGTTCCTCAGCACCAAGGTCAACCGTGCGCCGTGGGATGCGTTCGGCCCGGCCAATCCCGACCCGCTGAACAACCAGACGCTCGAGCTTTACAACCTGAACACCGACTTCAGCCAGACCACTGACCTCGCGGCCAAGTACCCGCAGAAGGTCACGGAGATGAAGGCGAAGTTCATCGCCGAGGCGCGGAAGTACCAGGTGTTCCCGCTGGACGCATCGGTGGCGGCGCGCATCGTGGCGCCCCGGCCGAACATCACGGCCGGCCGCACCGAATTCGTCTACACGCGGCCAATGGTCGGCCTGCCGCAAGGCGACTCCCCTTTCATTCTGAATTCGTCCTACACCATCACTGCTGAGGTCGAGGTGCCGGCCGGGGGCGCCGAAGGCATGATGGTGACCTCGGGCGGCCGCTTCGCCGGCTACGGGTTCTACCTGCTCAAGGGCAAGCCGGTCTTCCTCTGGAACCTGGTCGACCTGGAACGCGTGAGGTGGGAGTCGCCGGATGCGCTGCCGCCTGGGCGCCACACTCTCGAGTTCGACTTCAAGTACGACGGACTGGGTGCCGGCACGCTGGCGTTCAACAACTTCAGCGGCATCGGTCGTCCTGGCGTCGGCACCCTGAAGATCAACGGCAAGGTGGTCGACACCAAGAAAATGGAGCGCACGCTGCCGATGATCCTGCAGTGGGACGAGAGCTTCGACGTCGGCTCCGACACGCTGACGGGCGTCAACGACGCCGACTACAAGCCACCGTTCCCGCTGACCGCCAAGCTCAACAAGCTGACGATCAAGATCGACCGCCCGCAGCTATCACCGGCAGACGTCAAGAAGCTTGAGGCGGCGATGACGGAAAAGGCAAAGCGCGACTGACGCGCCGCAAGCCATTCGGATCAACCGGCCTATTGAAACAAGGAGCTCACAATGCCAGCCCATCGTCTTGCCCGTTCGATTGGTGTCCTTGCCCTGGTTGTCGTTGCCGGCTGCACTTCCACCGCCCAGTACATGCAGCAGATCGAGCCGGAGGCGGTCCAGACCGCCGTCAACCGTGGCAAGTTCGAAATGAACTGTCCCGCAGCCACCGGTTCGGTGATCTCGAAGGAGATGATGCAGCCGGCGGTCCAGGGAGTCCGATTCCACGGTCCCGAGCGGGCCGAGTACACGATCGGCGTCGCCGGCTGCGATCAGCGTGCGACCTACATCGTCATCTGCCCGCTGGATGGCAGCGGCTGCTTTTCGGTCGGCGCTCGCAATGTGATCCGCTGATGCTGCGCCGCTAAGCATCGCTTGACGGGGCTGCCCGCGATCCGCGGCAGCCCTGACGCCCCTCCCTCGAAGCCACCCAGTGAAAGGACTCTCAATGAGCAATCGCCATGCGTCGCTTCTAGTTCTGACCGTCGCGTTGGCGGCTCTGCTCGTCGCTTGCGGCAAGAAGGATGACGCCATCACGCAGGCGGCAAAGAAGGACGTGGCGGCCGGTGCGGCGGCGGCCTCCGGCGTGCCGGCGCCCGGCATCGCGGAGGTCAAGGCCATCGCCGAGGATGGGTTCATCTACGGCCTGCCGATCGTGATGAACTATGCCGTCATGTATGAATACGCGGTGGACAAGAACTCGGGCCAGTTCAAGGCACCCTTCAACCGGATCCACAACGAGGCCCGCGTCTTCACCTACGAGGACACGGCGATCGTCACGCCCAACAGCGACACGCCCTATTCCCTCTTGTGGATGGACCTGCGCGCTGAACCCATCGTGCTCTCGGTGCCGGCGGTGGGCAAGAAGCGCTACTACTCGGTGATGCTCAACGACGGCAACACCTTCAACTACGGCTATATCGGCAGCCGCGCCACCGGCAATGACGCCGGCGACTACCTGGTCGTCGGCCCGAACTGGAAGGGCGAAACGCCGGCGGGCATCAAGAAAGTGTTCCGCTCGACCACCGACTTCTCGCTCGCCGCCTATCGCACGCAGCTCATCGACGCCAAGGACATGCCCAACGTCGTGAAGGTGCAGGCGGGCTACAAGGCGCAGCCGCTGTCCGCGTACCTCAAGCAACCGGCCCCGCCGGCGCCGCCGGCCATCGACTTCCCGAAGATCGACAAGGAACTGGTGAAGACCAATTTCTTCGAGTACTTGGACTTCGCGCTGCAGTTTGCGCCGGCCGGCCCCGAGGAAGAAGCGATCCGCGCCAAGCTCGCGAGCATCGGTATCGGCCCGGGCAAGAAGTTCAACTTCAAGGATCTGTCGGTCGAGCACAAGGCCGCCATCCTGCTGGCGATGAAGGAAGGCGACAGCAAGGTCGAGAAGTACCTGGAAGCCGGGCAGAAGGACATCAACGGCTGGAAGGTCGGCTCGCTGTTCGGCGACCGCGCGTTCTACAACGGCGACTGGCTGAAGCGCGCTGCCGCCGCCAAGGGCGGAATCTACGGCAACGACGCCGTCGAGGCCATGTATCCGCTCACCAAGACGCTGGCCAATGGCGACGTGCTCGACGGAGCCAAGCACAAGTACACGCTGACGTTTGCCAAGGACCAGTTCCCGCCGGTCAACGCCTTCTGGTCGGTGACCATGTACGACGGCAAGACCCAGTTCCTGATCAAGAACCCGATCAACCGCTACCTGATCAACTCGCCGATGCTGCCGTCGATGAAGAAGGACAAGGACGGCTCGCTGACGCTCTACATCCAGAAGGACTCGCCGGGCAAGGACAAGGAGTCGAACTGGCTGCCCGCCCCGGACGGCCCCATCTACCTGGTGATGCGCCTGTACTGGCCGAAGGCCGAGCCGCCGTCGATCCTGCCGCCCGGTGAAGGCACGTGGCAGCCTCCCGGTCTGAAGCTGGCGAATTGATCCGGTTCGGCACCACTCTCGGACGGCAGGAGCCGCTCATATGAGTTCGTTAATCCAGCCCCTCGTGCGGGCTGTGGGCACGTGCGCAGCGCTGACGCTGCTGTGCCTGCCCGCACGGGCGGAGTTGTCGGCCGAGGAACTCGCCAAGCTGGCGCAGAACCCGGTGGGCAACCTGGTCAGCGTGCCCTTCCAGAACAACACCAACTTCAACACCGGGCCGTTGTCGGGCACGCAGAACATTCTGAACATCCAGCCGGTTTATCCGATCGAGGTCAGCAAGGACTGGAACATCATCACCCGCACCATCCTGCCGCTGATCTGGCAGCCGGAGTTCGTGCCTGGCCAGGGCGACACGTTCGGTCTCGGCGACATCCAGCTGTCGGCTTTCCTGTCGCCGTCGAGCCCAGGGGCCGGGGGGCTGATCTGGGGTGTCGGCACGATCGTGCAGATGCCGACCAATACCGATGATGTGCTCGGCAACAAGAACTGGGGCCTGGGACCGACAGCGGTGTTGCTGAAGCTCGAGAAGGGCAACCCATGGGTCTACGGTGTGCTGGTCAACAACATCTGGTCACTTAGCAGCAACAAGCAGGGCGGGCGCTACAACAACCTCCTGGTTCAGCCTTTCCTGAACTACAACTTCTCTGGGGGGGCTCTATCTGGCCTCATCGCCGATCATCACCGCAAGCTGGGAAGCCGACAGCGATCAGCGCTGGACCGTGCCGCTGGGCGGCGGCATCGGCAAGATCTTCCATATCGGCAAGCTGCCGGTGAACACGCAGATTGGCGCCTACTACAACATCGTCCATCCGGACAACGGTGCGAACTGGCAACTGCGCGCTCAGGTGCAGTTCATGTTTCCGAAGTGACCTTCCTCAACCCCTGGCCTGAGCGCATGGTTGCGCAGACGGCCTCCACCAGGAGCAACGCATGAATCCGCAACTCGTTTCCAGGCTCGCAAAGTTCGTTGTGCCGGGGCTGCTGTTTGCCTCCGGTTTTGCGCTGGCCCAGCAGTATCCGCTGATCGACATGCTCGCCGGCAAGGTCGTCGACAAGGTGCAGGGCTCGTCCTGCGAACAGTTGTGGGAAGGGCGCGGCAAGCCGAAAGGCCCGCGCGAGCAGGAGCTGATCCAGCTGTTGCGCAACGATCCCAGTGCGCGCAAGGAATTCATCAACCGCATCGCCGCGCCGGTCGCGAACAAGATGTTCGAGTGCGGGATGATCCCGTAACCGTGGCGCCCAGGATCAACCGGAGAACACAATGAAACGAGCGCTTGCGTGGGCCGGGCTGCTGGCGGCGATGATCGCCGGGCTGTCGGCGCCGGTGGCGGCACAGACCAACCCCGCCGTGAAACCCGCCGCGACGACCAAGGCGAAAAAGCCCGCGCCGAAGGTCGAGGCTCCGCAGTTCAAGATGGTGCTTGAGCCGCGCGCGATGGAACTGCTGAAGGCGATGAGCGAGCGGCTGGCCTCAGCGAAGACGCTGTCGTTCACGGCGGCCGCCGGCTTCGAGTTCCCGAGCAAGCTGGGTCCGCCGCTCGTCTATACAACCCGCTACGACGTGGCGCTGCAGCGGCCGGACAAGTTCCGGGTGCTGATGCCGGGCGATGGCCCGGCCTCCGAGTTCTACTACGACGGCAAGTCAATGATCGCGTACGCACCGGTGGAAAACCTGGCCGCTGTTGCCGATGCTCCGCCGACGATCGACGCGATGCTCAAGCGCGCCTACGACACGGCCTCGATCTTTTTCCCGTTCACCGACCTCGTGCTCGCCGATCCGTACTCGGCGTTGGCGGAGGGCAAGCTTGCCTTTTACATCGGACCGTCCGGCGTAGTCGGGGGCGTCAAGACCGAGATGGTTGCGTGGGCCAACGACGACGTCTTCCTGCAGATCTGGATCGGTGTTGACGACAAGCTGCCGCGCCGCGTGCGGGCGGTGTTCAGTGCCGACCCGCTGATGCTGCGACACGACCTCGAACTTTCCAACTGGCAGCTCAATGGTCCGATCGCCGCGGACGCGTTTGCGTCGGCCAAGGTCGCAACGGCTGGCCGCATGCCATTTGCCACGCCGACGGTGAAGCTGCCTCCGGGCATGAAGCCGCTGACGATGAAACAGCCTGCGCCGGCCAAGCCGGCCGCGAAGTCGAAGTGAGGTCTGGAGGACACATGGAACGCATTCAACTTGTCGCACTGTTGGTCGCAATCGGAGCCGCCTGGAGCACGGAAGCCGGAGCCTGGGCGAGCGCCAACCGTTACGGCGGCAGCACGTCGCATAGCGCCGGCGCCACTTCGCACGAGAACCGCTGGGGCGGTTCCTCGTCGCATGTCGCCGGCGAAGGCACCGAACACACCAATGCCTACGGCGGCAACACCGCGCATTCGGCCTACGGTGGCACCGAGCACACCAACATGTACGGCGGCGAAACCTACGGCAAGGCGGGCGAAGGCGCCTATCACACCTATCCCGGCGGTGCGACCTACTACCACCCGCCGGGTGCGTATCCCACCTATCCGGCCTATCACCCGCCGGTCGCGGTGCCGTACTACTCAAGCGGCTGCTACGGCTGCGCCGCCGCCGCGGGGGCGGTGGTCGGGGTGGCGGCTGGTGCGGCGATCGCGTCGTCAAGCGCGGCGGCTTCGTCCAATGCGTACGCTGCCGGAGTCGCCGCGGGCAGTGCGAACACCGCGGCGGCGACCAGCAGCGCCTACAGCGCCGGTGTGGCGGCCGGGGCGTCCACGACGACGAACGCATACAACGCCGGTGTCGCAGCGGGCACGGCTGGCGCTGCGGGTGCTCCGCCGATGGCCGCACCCGGCAACTACGTGATGGGCTTGAACTACGCGGCGCTGCCGGCCGGTTCGTTCCCCGTCAACAAGAACGGCATCACCTACTATCTGAACGGCAACATCTGGTTCAAGCCGTCGTACGGCGCCAATGGCGTGTACTACACGGTCGTGCCGACGCCTTAATCTCGAACAACACCGGAGGACCGCATGAATCACAAGCAATCCATCGAGCGCGCCGCTCCGGCGTTGCTGGTTGCGTTAGGCATCGTTACGGCGCTGCCGGCCGCCGCCCAGTCGGCACCGCCGCGGCATGACGAGTGGGCCTTCCGCGCGACGGTGTATGGCTGGTTTCCGGGCCTCAGCGGCACGACCGAGTTTCCCAGCGGGGCGGGCGGCCCTTCGATCGAAGTCAACGCCGATACGCTCATCGAAAGCCTCAAGATGGCCTTCATGGGGACGTTCGAGGCCCAGTATGGCCGCTGGGGCGGGCTCATCGACTGGTTCTATTCCGACGTCGGTGGTGACAAGGCTGGAACGAGGGACTTCGTGATCCGCGGTCAGCCGCTGGCTGCCGGCGTGAACGCCAATCTCAGCCTCGACGTTAAGAGCAACATCGTGACGCTGGCGGGCACCTACGCGCTGATCGAGAAGCCCGAGTACAGCATGGGTTCTGTGGTCGGTGCGCGCATGCTCAGCATGGACCAGACGCTGAACTGGGCGTTCAACGGCACTGGCCCGGTCGGCATCGCGCGTTCAGGGACCACCGAGGTGAGCGCGACAAATTGGGATGCGATCATCGGCGTTCGCGGCCGCGCGCGCTTCGGCGGCGACCTGCGCTGGTTCGTGCCGTACTACGCCGACATCGGCACCGGTAATTCGAAGCTCACCTGGCAGGCTCTCGCTGGACTGGGCTACTCATTCGGCTGGGGTGAAGTCATGGCCGCGTGGCGCTACCTCGACTATGAATTCAAGTCCGGCGAACCGCTGCAGTCACTGACGTTCAACGGAGTGGCGGTAGGGGTGTCGTTCCGGTTCTGAGCGCGGGAGCTAGCGTAATCCTTGGTCCGTAACCTATCCGGAAGAATCCTTGGTTTCGACGATTACACGTTTCGGATTCACCCTCGTGACCGGCGCCACTGTCGCCGCCCGAGCGAACCGTTCCGGCGACCTGGCCGTGATGTCGCCGTCGGACGACTCGTCAAGCCCGGCGCCGATGCGCTGACCTTCCAGCCGCAGGTCGCCGCGTGGACCGTCCAGCGCGGCTATGGCCCCAACGTTCAGGCGACGGGCGCGCAATAGCGCCTCGAACTCCGACTGGGCAAGCCGCGAGCAGCAGGCGCGTAGCAGCGCGATGGACCGCGCCAGCCACTGAGGCAGTCGCTTCAGCGGCGGCAGTTACGGCGATCGATTTGGCGGCGGAGGCTTCCGACGCCAGGGCTGCCCGGCTGGTTTGATCTCGGGCGGAGTTCCGGTCGTGCGCACGGCGCGACTGGAACGGCTTGCTGCCTGGCAAGCGAGGTTCCTGGACAGGGCTGGCAAGTGATACCGCACGTTGGCGTGGGCCCGGTCCGACCGGCGTGCCTGCGCTCGCCCAGTGGAGGGCTCTGCCGCGCGTCAGTCCGTTGATTGCGCTTTGCTGCTAAAAAGGGGGCCACCGATGCCCCTCAGCGTGTTGCGGATGGAGGGCACGGCCGATCGCCGATGGAGCCAGCCCGCATGTCCCAACGCAGAATTCCCCAGAGCGTCTTCACTGGAGTCGTGTTCGCTGCCCTGGCGCACTCGATGCCGTCGGCGGCGCAGGCGCCGGCGGCAGCACCACCACCCGCGAAGCTTGCCACTGAAGCCGTCGCGGCGACCGCGACACCGGGCGTGCCTCGCATCGGGCTCGCTCTCTCCGGTGGAGGCGCGCGTGGGCTGGCGCATGTCGGCGTGTTGAAGGTGCTCGAAGAGATGCGCATTCCGATCAGCTGCATCACCGGCACCAGCATGGGCGCAATCGTCGGCGGTACGTACGCCTCCGGTCGATCGGCCGATGAAATGGCGAAGATCGTCGTCTCGGCCCGTTGGGACGAACTCTTCCGTGACGCGCCGCCGCGCAAGGAAATCGCGGTGCGCCGCAAGTTCGACGACTACAAGACGCTGTTCAAGCCGGAGTTCGGCGTCAAGGACGGCGGCCTGTCGTTGCCGAAGGGCGTAATTGCCGGTGTCTCGATCGAGGCCTTCTTCCGGGAACTTGCAACGCCCGCGTTCGGCGTCGGCGATTTCAATAAGCTGCCGATTCCGTTCCGGGCGATGGCGACCGACATCGAGACCGGACAGTCCATCGTGCTCGACCGCGGCAGCCTGGCGCAGGCGATGCGGGCCAGCATGTCGGTGCCGGGAGCGATCGCGCCGGTCGAGATCGATGGCCGCTTGCTGGTCGATGGCGGCATCGCCAACAATCTCCCGATCGACGAGGCGCGCAGGCTGTGCGGCGATGTGATCATCGCGGTCAACATCTCGACGCCGCCACTGAAGCGCGAGGAGCTGACCTCGGCGCTCAGCGTGACGGCGCAGCTGATCAACTTTCTCGGCAAGCAGACCGTCGACGAGCAGATCAGGAGCCTGGGCGCGAAGGACGTGCTGATCTCGCCCGAACTTGGCGACATCTCCGCGGGCTCGTTCAAGCGTGCCCAGGACGCCATCACGATCGGCGAGAAGGCCACGCGCGCGATGGCCGACAAGCTCGCGCGCTATAGCGTGCCGCCGGAGCAGTACGCGGCGCTGCGCATGCGGCAGGTGGCCGAGGCGAGGGCGCTGGGCACCGTCGACGAGATACGCGTCGAGGGCCTGAAGCGCACGAACCCTGCGGTGGCGATGTCGCTGGTGGAAAGCAAGCCGGGAGAACCGCTGACCGAAGAGAAGCTCGGCGCCGACCTGCGCCGCATTTACGGCACCGGCGACTTCGAGAGTATCAGCTACCGGATCATCGGCGGCGAGACCGGCCCGCGCGCCATGCTGATCGAGCCGGTCGAGAAATCGTGGGGTCCGAACTACCTGCGCTTCGGACTGGGCCTGGCCAGCGACTTCTCGGGCGACAGCCAGTTCAATGCGCTGGTCCAGTACCGCCGAAGCTGGTTGAATCGTCTCGGCGCCGAGTGGGTCACGGAGGTTCAGGTCGGGCAGGACACGCATTTCGGGACGGAGTTCTACCAGCCGCTGAACGAAGCCGGAAAGTGGTTCGTCGCGCCGAGCGTCTTCGTGGGCCAGCAGACCCGCGGCCTGTTCATCGGCGAAGAAAAGGTGGCCGACTATCTCACCAGCGTCACGCAGGGCGCGCTCGATGCCGGCGCCGTACTGGGAACCTGGGGCCAGTTGCGCGCGGGTGCCAGCATGTCCCGCGTCTATGCCCGCGTCGAGACCGGATCGCCGCTTCTGCCGTCGGTGCGGGACACGACGGCCGGGCTGCGCGCGGCGATCTTCATCGACCAGACGGACAACGCATGGTTCGCCCGTGCGGGCTACGCACTGGTCGGGACGGCTTACTCGGCCATGGAATCGCTGGGCTCCGACGCGAGCTACAACCGGCTGGAAGCGAGTGGCCGTGTCGTCCAGAGCTGGGGGCCGCACACGTTCAATCTGGCGGCCAAGGGGGGCTCGTCGCTCAACTCCGACATGCCGGCCTACGAGTCGTTCTCGCTCGGTGGTCCGCTGAACCTGTCGGCGTATCGCATCAATGAGTTCGCCGGGCGCCGCTACGCGTTCGGCCGACTGATGTACTACAACCGGACGCTGCCGTTGCCGGACCTGCTGGGCTCGGGTATCTATGTCGGCGGCTCGGCCGAGGTCGGTCGCATGAGCGATCGCAGTGACGGATTGCCCTCGCCGGGCACCGTGTGGTCCGGCTCCGCGTTCCTCGGCGCCGACACGTTCCTGGGGCCCGCGTACTTCGGCGTCGGGGTTGGCGCCGGTCGCTGGAGCTTGTACCTGCTGCTCGGGGCGCCGTAGCGAACGTCGCGCCGGCCGCATCGCTGCCGGCGCAACAGGCGCAGACAGGCGCCGGCGCAATGGCGAAGGACGGCCAGACGTCCAGGTCGCCAACACTGTTGATCACCGCACGCCGGGCACAGAAATACGAAAGCCCGGCCGAAGCCGGGCTTTCGTGGTTCCTGCGCGGGGTATGCGCTGCGCGTGGCGGGACCGGTCGCCGCGCGCCTCAGCGCGCCGCGCTCAGCGGGTCGCCGTCGGGCTCGACGCGGCCGTGATGACCACACGCTCCAGCGCCACCAGCTGGCCGTTGAACTCGTCGGTCGGCTGCATGCCGGCCACGGTGCTGCCCAGGATGACGACGCTGGCAATCAGGGCGCCGACGAAGGCGCTGAGCTTGACGCGGGCGGGGGTGGAGTAATTGGCGTTCATCGTTCGGTCCTTTCGTGTGGAGCAGTGTTCGGTGTCGATGAACGCACTGTAGGCAGCGCGCGGCGCGGTTGCGAGCGGCTTGCGACGGGGTGCAGGAATCGTGGCGCGAACTGCAGGGCCGGTTTCATCGCGCCCAGGCGTCGTTTCGCACTTCATCCGCCGTACGCGCAGTTCGTCGCGCCGGGCGGCGATTCACTCCGGATCGGAGGGTTCGCCGGTCAGGAATGCAGAAAATCGATGCGCGGACGAACGACGAACTGGCCTGCCACCTCTGAAGTGCCTGCTGCCACTGGAAGAGCACAGCGCCTTCGGCCGCCGTCAGGCGCGGGGCACCGGACGGCCCGAGGAAGCTCCGCTAGATGCGCCCTTCCTCGACGGCGTGGCATGCCACCTCGGTGGAACCCTCGGCGTGGTGCACCACGCGCAAGGCAGGGACTTCACTCCGGCAGCGCGCATTGGCGTGCGGACAGCGCGGATGAAACGTGCATCCGGGCGGAGGGTTGAGCGGGTTGGGAACTTCGCCCGCCACCGGAGTCCGCGCCCGACCCGTCATCTCGAGGTCTGGGATCGCATCGAGCAGCATGCGGGTGTACGGATGGCGCGGCGCGCGGAAGATCTGCTGGCGCGACGCCAGTTCGACGATCTTGCCGAGGTACATCACACCGACACGGTCGGAGATGTGGTGAACAACGGCCAGGTTGTGAGAAATGAAAAGGTAGGTGAGACCCAGCTCGCGCTGCAGATCCTTCATCAGGTTCAGCACCTGCGCCTGTACCGAAACATCCAGCGCCGACGTCGGTTCGTCACAGACCAGGAACTCCGGCTTGGTGGCCAGGGCGCGTGCGATCGACAGGCGCTGTCGCTGCCCGCCGGAAAACTGGTGCGGGTACTTCACCTTGTCCGCCGGGCCCAGCTTGACCTGATGCAGCACTTCGTCCACCCGCGCCGTAATCTGCGCTTTGTCTCGCACCAGTCCGTGTGCAATCAACGGCTCGGCGATGATGTCTTCCACACGCCAGCGCGGGTTGAGACTCGCGTACGGGTCCTGGAAGATCATCTGCAATTTCTGGCGCAACGGGCGGCCGGCGGCCGTATTCATCTCCGCCAGGTCGCGGCCAAAAAACTCGACGCGGCCGCGGGTCGGTGTGTACAGGCCGACCAGCAATCGCGCGACGGTGGACTTTCCACAGCCCGATTCGCCGACCAGCGAGAGCGTCTCACCGCGACGGATCGTGAAGCCGACCCCATCGACGGCATGCAGGACCTGCCGTCCGCTGCGCTCCAGCACACGGTTCAGCCAGGGCGCGGAGACGTCGAAATACTTGGCCAGGCCCTCGGCGTTGACGATGGTCTCGCTGCCGGCGGCAACGTCGCCCTTGGATTTTTCCTCGCGCAGTATGGCGGCCATAAGCGTCAGGCAGCCCGCACCAGGTGGCTCGCCTCGTGCAGCCAGCACGCCGCACGCGACGTGCCGGCCGGCATCAGGTCGGGCCGCTCGCGCGTGCAGCGCTCGAACACGCGTGTGCAACGGGGGTGAAACGCGCAACCGGACGGGATAGCCGTCAGGCGCGGCATCGCCCCGTCGATCTGCGTCAGGCGCTCGACGTCGGTCGCCATGCTCGGGATGGATCCCATGAGGCCAACCGTGTAGGGATGCTGGGGACGATGGATCACGTCGGCGACGGGTCCGATCTCGACTATGCGACCGGCGTACATGACGGCGACCCGATCCGCCGTCTCCGCGATGACGCCCATGTCGTGCGTTACCAGCATGACCGCCGTGCCGTGGTCGCGGCAGAGCTTCTTGAGCAGCGAGATGATCTGCGCCTGGATCGAGACGTCGAGCGCCGTCGTCGGCTCATCGGCAATCACGAGCTTCGGCTGCGCCGCCAGTGCCAGTGCAATGACCACCCTTTGTCGCATGCCGCCGGAAAACTGATGCGGATAGTGGTCGATGCGTCGCTCGGCGGCCGGAATGCCGGTCGCCTCGAGCAGCTCGACGGCGCGCTGGCGTGCAGCGCTGGCCGACATGTTCAGATGCGTCGTGACCGTCTCGACCAGCTGCTGCCCGACGGTGTACAGGGGATTGAGCGACGTCAGCGGGTCCTGGAAGATCGCACCGATCTCGCGGCCTCGGATCTTGCGCATGTCGTCGTACGGCAGGTTGTCGATGCGCAGTCCGGCGAGCTTGATCTCGCCGGCGGCAATCCGGCCGGGCGGTTCAAGCAGGCCGATGATTGCGGCACCCGTCAACGACTTGCCGGCCCCCGATTCGCCGACCACCCCCAGCACTTCGCCGGGTGCGATGGTCAAGGAGACGTCGTCGACCGCGACGAGCGTGCCCCGCCGCGTCGGAAACTCGATGCGGAGGTTGCGGACTTCGAGCAGCGGATCGGTCATGCGTCTTACTTCTTCTCGGGCGGCGGGGTGCAGCCGCCCAGGGGTTCGGCGTAATCGACCCGTGTCGTGAACGCAGCTTCAATCGGATTCTGTCGTACCGCGACGATGTAGTACGTGAAGCAGGGCTTCACGTCGAGCTTGAGCGAACCGGTTTCCTGCGGAGCGCCCGGCACCGGCATCGCCTGGACCCGGATCTCACGCATGCCCGGTTCGACCAGCACGCGGCGCTCCGTCGTATCCCAGTTGTCGACGCCCAGAATGATCACCGGCTGGGTATCGATGTTGGTCTTGAAATAGCGCTGACCAACCAGGTACGACCCATGAAATGAACTCGCGCAGCCGGACAGCAGGATCGCCGCGGCAGTGAGTGATGCAAGAGCTGCTCTTTGCTTCGTCATCGTGCTTCTCCTCAGGCGAACGTCGAACACCGGCCAGGGGCCGGCTCAACGCAACTTCGGATTCAAGGCATCGCGCAGCCAGTCGCCCATGAGATTGACCGAGAGGACGAGCAGGATCAGCGCCAGGCCGGGGAAGATGGTGATCCACCACTCGCCGGAAAACAGGAACTCGTTGCCGATGCGGATCAGGGTTCCGAGCGACGGCGTGGTCGGCGGCACGCCGACCCCCAGAAAGGACAGCGTCGCCTCGGTGATGATCGCAGTCGCGATATGCACGGTGGCGAGTACCAGCACGGGGCCGAGCACGTTCGGCAGCACGTGCTTCAGCATGATCTTGAAGGGTGAAACGCCGATCACCCGCGCGGCCTGGATGTACTCCTTGTTCTTCTCCACGAGCGTGGACCCTCGCACCGTTCGCGCGTACTGCACCCAGCCCGACAGCGCGATCGCGAGGATCAGCACGCCGAAGGCCAGCTCGCTGTGCGAGTCGCGCGGCAGGATCGCCCGCGCCACGCCGTCGATCAGCAACGCCACAAGGATTGCGGGGAACGACAGCATCACGTCGCACACACGCATGATGAAGGCGTCGAGCCGCCCTCCCACGTAACCGGAGAGCAGGCCGAGCCCGACGCCCATGACGACCGACAGCGCCACCGACGCCAGCCCGATCAGCAGCGAGATCTGCATGCCGTAGATGACGGCCGAGAAGATGTCGCGGCCCTGATCATCGGTACCGAGCCAGAAGTTCGGGTTGCCACCCTCCTCCCAGGATGGCGGCAGCGATGCGTCCATCAGGTTGATCGTCGCCAGGTCGAACGGGTTATACGGCGCGACCCAGCGCGCAAAGATGGCCGCAAAGATCAGCGTGAACGCGACCAGCGTGGCCCCGATGGCGACCGGCGACTGCCGGAAGCTGTAGGCGACGTCGCTGTCCCAGAGCCGCGCGAATGCGTTCATCCCGTCGCCTCAGCAGCGCACTACTGCGCCGCACCCTTGATCGTGACCCACTTCAGCGGCATGTAGTTGTCCGCCAACTGAACGAGTTCGACGTTCTTCTTCATCGCCCAGGCGAGCGCCTGCTGGTGCAGCGGGATGTGGCCGATGTCGTCCTGGTGGATCTTCATCGCCTCGGCGATCATCGCGTTGCGCTTCTTGATGTCCGTCTCGGTCGCGATCGCCTTGGTCAGTTCATCCACCCGGGCATTGCTGTAGGTGCCTAGGTTGAACTGGCCCTGGCCGCCCGTGCCCGGCGTGGCCAGCAGCGCGAAAAGCGGGTTGTGCGAGTCATAGCTGCCCGGCGTCCAGCCCAGCATGTAAAAGCTGGTGTTGCGCGAGAGGATCTTCGGGAAGTAGGAGCCCTTGGTCTCCGCCACCAGGTTCACCTTCACGCCGATGCGCGCCAGCATCGCGGAGACCGCCTTGCAGATCTCCTCGTCGTTGACGTAGCGGTCGTTCGGGCAGTTCATGCCGACCTCGAAACCGTTCGGATAGCCGGCCTCGGCCAGCAGCTTCTTCGCGGCCTCCGGGTCGTAGGGCAGGCGCTTGTTCAGATCCGCCGGGAACCCGGTGATGCCGGGCGCGATCATCAGGCCGGTCGGCGCCGACGCACCCCGCATGACCGCCTTCTGGATCGCACTGATGTCGATCGCCTGATAGAACGCCTGGCGCACGCGCTTGTCCTTGAACGGATTCTTGCCCTTGACACTCGAGGACAGCAGTTCGTTGCGCGACTGGTCCATGCCGAGGAAGATCGTGCGCAGCTCCGGGCCCTGCATGACCTTGAAGTTCGGGTTGGCCTGTATGCGCGCGATGTCCTGCACCGGCACCGGCTCCATCATGTCGATCTCGCCCGAAAGCAGCGCCGCCACGCGCGTCGAGGCATTGCCGATCGGCGTGAACACGACCTCCTGCACGTTGCCCTCGATCCTGTCCCAGTAGCCCGGATTGCGCTGCAGCGTCGTGCGCACGTTCGGATCGCGCGCGCGCAGCCGGTACGGGCCAGTACCGTTGGCCTTGAACGACGCCGTGTTTTCGGTGCCCTTGCGCTTGTCGACCGGCTCCACCGCGCGGTTTTCCTCGCACCACTTCTTGGACATGATGTACCAGTTGGTCACCACGTCCGGCAGGATCGGAAACGGCTCGTTGGTCACGATGTCGATCGTGAGGTCGTCGACCTTGCGGATCTCCTTGATCGAACCGACATAGGTCTTGACGTCAGAGCCGCCGCTCTTGGCGCGGTTGTACGAAAAGATGACGTCGTCGGCCGTGAACGGTGTGCCGTCATGGAACTTCACGTTCTTGCGCAGATTGAACCGCCAGACCGTCGGTGCGGTCTGCTTCCAGTCCGTCGCGAGTGCGGGCACAAGCTCGAGCTTCTTGCCGCGGCCGATCAGCGGCTCATACAGGTTGCCCGTGAACGAGAGCTGAAGCGACTCGTTGAGCGAGTGCGGATCCATCGACAGCGCATCGCCCTGGTTGGCGAACTTGAAGGTCTGCGCCTGAACCGGAGCCATCATGCCGATCGCGAGGATGCCGGCGGCCGCCCACGCCACGCTGCGGGACAAGACTCGAGTGAACCCCTTCATCTGGTGCCTCCTACGACGGTGAATGAGCCGCGAGCGACAGGCTGCGCTCGGCCAGTGCAGAAAAGTACGCCGCCCCCAGCGGGATCACGGCATCGTTGAAATCATATCGGGTGTTGTGCAGGAAGCAGCCGCCGACTCCACCGCCCTGGCCCAGGCGCACATAGCAGCCAGGCTTGACGCGCAGCATGAAGGCGAAGTCCTCGGCCCCCATCGACGGCTCCAGGTCACGCACGACGTTGTCCTCACCGACCAGTTCGGCCGCGACATCACCGGCAAATCTCGCCTGCGCCGCATGGTTGATCGTCGCGGGATAGATGCGCTCGTAGACGAGCTTCGCCTCGGCTCCGAAGGCACGCGCCGTGGACTCCACCAGTTCGGTGAGGCGCTGTTCGATCAGGTCCTGGGCGTCGGCGCTGAACGTGCGCACCGTGCCGACGAGCTTCGCTTCGCGCGGCACGACCGAGTAGGCGGCGGGGTTGCCTGCCTGGATCGAGCACAGGCTCAGCACCGCGGCATCGAGCGGTCCAACATTGCGGGACACGATCGTCTGCGCCGCTGTCACGATATGCGCCGCGACCACGACCGGATCGATCGTGCGGTGCGGGTGTGCGCCGTGTCCACCCTTGCCGCTGACATCGATCTCGATTCGATCGGCGGCCGCCATCATCGGCCCGATATTCAGGCCAAAGCGGCCCGGCTCGAGTGCGGGCCAGTTGTGCAGTGCGTAGACCTCGTCGGTCGGAAAGCGCTCGAAAAGCCCGTCGTCGATCATCGCCTTGGCGCCGGCGAAGCCTTCCTCCCCCGGCTGGAAGATCAGGTTGACGATGCCGTCGAAGCGACGGCTTCGCGCGAGGTACTGCGCCGCCCCGAGCAGGATCGTCGTGTGGCCATCGTGGCCGCAGCCGTGCATCAGCCCTGGGCGCGTGGAACGATGCGCGAACTCGTTCTCCTCGTTCATCGGCAACGCGTCCATGTCGGCCCGCAGGCCGATCGAACGTCGGGAGTGCCCGCGGCCGTGGATCACCGCGACCACGCCGGTACGGCCGATACCGGTGTGCACCTCATCGACGCCGAAACTGCGCAGGCGCTCGGCGACCAGGGCCGACGTGCGGTGTTCCTCGAAGCCGAGTTCCGGGTGGGAATGCAGGTCGCGGCGGAATTCGGCGAGCCCCTCGTGGTGCGGCAGGATCGCTGCCAGCGGTCCCCTCAGCGCCGCGCCCAGATAGCTGCCCATCCGCGCCCGCGCCCTAGTGCGCCGCCGCCGCGCGATCGATGCGCAGGCGCGGGTCGACCGCGAAGTACAGAAGGTCGACCACGAGGTTGATCAGGACGAACACCAGCGCGATCAGGCACAGGTAGGCCGCCATGACCGGAATGTCCGCGAACTGCACGGACTGGATGAAGAGCAGGCCCATGCCCGGCCACTGGAAGACCGTCTCCGTGACGATGGCGAAGGCGATGATGCCGCCGAGCTGCAATCCGGTGATCGTGATGACCGGCACGAGCGTGTTCTTGAGTGCATGGCCGAAGTTCACGGCGCGGTCCGTGAGACCGCGCGCGCGCGCGAACTTGATGTAGTCGGTGCGCAGCACCTCCATCATTTCCGAGCGCACCAGCCGCATGATCAGCGTCAGCTGGAACAGCGACAGCGTGATGGCGGGCAGGATCAGATGCTTCCATCCAGCAGGTGTCAGGAAGCCCGTCGACCACCAGCCGAGTTTGACGACCTCGCCGCGGCCGTAGGAAGGCAACCACCCCAACTGCACCGCGAAGACCAGGATCAGCAGGATGCCGATGAGAAAGGTCGGCAGCGAGATCCCGACCAGTGAGGCGGCAAGCAGCGCCTGCGACAGCCATGAATCTCGTCGCAGCGCCGTGTACACACCGGCCGGTATGCCAATCACGATCGCCAGGATTGCCGCCGTGAACGCGAGCTCGAGGGTGGCCGGCAGCCGCTCCTTGATCAGGGTCGACACGGCGCGTCCCTGGCGCAGGCTGATTCCGAAGTCGCCCTGCACTGCATTGCCCACGAACGTCGCAAACTGGATGTAGAAGGGCTGGTCCAGCCCCAGGTCGGTGCGCAGGCGAGCGCGGTCTTCAGGCGTCGCATCCTGACCAAGCATCTGCGACACCGGGTCACCGACATACTGGAAAAGCAGGAACGCCACGAGCGCCACCGCCAGCATGACAAGGACAGCCTGCAACAAGCGGCGAATGATGAACGCGAGCATCCCGGGACAACAAAATGCCCGGCACGGACGACCGGGCTGTCAACTCGATGAAATATAGCGCGGAACCCCGGCTAAGCGACCGTGCGTCCGTCGCAAAGGCGCGGCATGAAAGAAAAAGGGGCCGGCAAAGCCGACCCCCGGGCACGCGGCGCCAGTACGGCGCGGCGGCGTTGGTCTAGTCGATCTTCACCCATTCGGCCTGCAGGCGATTGTCGGCGCGGTGCACGACGTTCACGTTCTTGCGCATCGCCCAAGGTATCACCTGGTTGTGCAGCGGAACGTGCATTACCTGCTGGTTGTGCAGCATCAGCGCCTTGGCGATCATCTCGTCGCGCTTTTTCTGGTCGACTTCGCTCTTGATACCGTCAACCAGCTTGTCGAACTCGGCATTGCTGATCCGACCGAGGTTGAAATTGCCGTCACCGCCCGCGCCCACCGTGCGGGCCAGCGACTGCAGCGAATACAGCGCGTCGAAGGTCGGCACGCCCCAGCCGAGCAGGTAGGCCGAGGTGTCGAACTTCTGGATCTTCGGGAAGTAGGTGGCGCGCGGCATCGCGTTGACGTTCACCTTCAGGCCAATCCGCGCCCACATCGACGCCAGCGCCTTGCAGATTTCCTCGTCGTTGATGTAGCGGTTGTTCGGGCAATCGAGCGTGAACTCGAATCCGTTCGGATAGCCGGCGTCGGCCAGCAGCTTCTTGGCCGCATCGACGTTGTAGGGCAGCCGCTGATTCGCTTCCTTGGTCCAGCCGTGCACCTGCGGCGCAATGATGGCACCGGTGGGATCCGACGCACCGCGCATGACGGCGCGCTTGATCGCCTCGATGTCGATCGACTGATACAGCGCCTGCCGCACGCGCAGGTCCTTGAACGGGTTCTTGCCCTTGACACTGGCGAACTGCAGCTCGTCGCGGTACTGGTCGAGACCGATGAAGATCGTGCGGTTTTCGGCACCCTCGACCACCTTGATCGCCGGGTTCTGCTTCATGCGGGCGATGTCCTGCGGCGCCGGGTCGAGCACCAGCTCGAGCTCACCCGACAGCAGCGCCGCGGTGCGGGTCGACTCCGACTTGATCGGCGAGTAAACGACCTCGGTGACATTGCCCTTCTTGCCCGCCTTGTTCCACCAGTTCGGGTTCTCGACGAACACGGTCTTGATGTCCACTTCGCGCGACTTGAGCATGTAGGGGCCGGTGCCGTTGGCATTGCGCGCGGCGTAGGTCTCCTCCTTCTGCACGAAGTTCTGCGGCTGCACGACCTTGTTCTTCTCGGCCCAAGCCTTGCTCATGATCCGCACTTCGGTCAGCTGTCGCAGCAGAACCGGGTTCGGTACCGTCGTGTACACGAGCACCGTGTGGTCGTCGATCTTGCGGGCGCCCTGCACTCCCGTCGTGAACTGGCGGAAGTTCGAGGTCGGCGCCATCGCACGCTCGATGGAGAAAACGACATCGTCGGCCGTGAATGGCGTGCCGTCATGGAACTTGACGCCCTTGCGCAGATTGAACCGCCAGAGCAGGTTTCCGTCGCGGTTCCATGAGGTCGCGAGCGCCGGCACGAGTTCAAACTTTTCGTTGTAGGTGAGCAGCGACTCGTAGATGTAGGACGCCGCGGTGTTGTTCAGGCTCTCGTTCTGGGCATGCGGGTCCATCGTCAGGAAGTCCCCCTGACTGGCCCAGCGCAGGGTCTTGGCCTCGGCCACCGGGACGGCGGCGAACGCGAGGATGGAAAGTGCGGCAATGGCAAGGCGGCGCATCGTGTTCTCCTTGTATACAACCGGCGGATCATCACAAAAAGAAGGCGCCAGCGTCAAACCCGACCCGGGCCGGGCAAACCCTCAGCGGGCGCGCTTCAGCTCGATGTCGCCATAAAACGCCTCGATCCGTTCACCGGTGTTGTCGGTGTCGGTCATGATGCCGACGCCGATCAGCCGGCCGGGCGCGGCCCCGAAGGCGCGCCGGTAGTCCTCGACATAGTTACGCTCGAAGTCCTTCCATTGGCCAAGCCGGACATCGGGGCCGCTGCCGGCCACGAACAGCTTCACCTGCGACGTGAAGCTGTTCGGCAGCACGGTGCCCACCGGGAACCGGTTCTCCCAGATGTACATCAGCGTCGAGTAGGGCAGCTCCTGTCCGGTCAGCAGCCTGGCGGTCTCCATCATCATCTGCTCCTTGATGGGCAGCGCGCTCCGGTCACCGTCGAAGAAGAGCATCAAGCGAACGGGCGAGTCCTCGGAGTAGCGATCCTGGTTGTCGGCACCGACAATCAGGTCGACCACGCGCCAGCGCCAGCGCACCACGGGCCAGGCACCGGGGTCGACGTCGAGCTGCTGCCGCAGGCCGCTCGCCGCGGCATCCGCCTTGGCGTGCAGCACGATCTCCCGAGTGCCGGGGTCGCGCGCCAGCCGGTATTCCGTCGGCGTCTTGGTCCGGTTGATGATCAGCGGCTGCCAGCTCTTGGGGAGCGTGGCTCCACCGGCAGAAAATGGGGCGATGGCTGTTGCGGGTGCGTCCACCACGGGCGCCGCCGCACAGCCCGTCAGCAGGACCACGATCGGAATCGCAACAGCGCGCATCAGCGTTCGATCGTAGGAGGATCGCCGCGTCCGTGCAAGGCGCGGCACTCGGCTGCGGCCGGCCGGGGAGGCGCGTTGGTCCGCAATTCGCCTGATCGGCGGCGCGGCCGGGGCCGTAGCATCGGATCCTGGCAGCCTGAAACATGCGTTCCGAGCTCCCGTGTCCACGACCCAGCCCTGCTTACGCCCCGCCTGAATGCCCGTATGAAGGGAATACTCGCGCTCACCCTGATCGCCGCCATCGCAGGGCTGATCTTCTGGCTTGCCCGCATGGCCCGTCAACTCGAGCGCCAGCGGCACTTCGAGCGGCGGGTGCAGGCACGCAAGCTCGGCTGGACCTACGACGACCAGCGCGCCGGACGCATCGACTACCGGTTTGCCGGTTCGGCCGCCGGCATCGAGTGGGATATGTGGTACGACAGCGACCGCGGCGACAAGTCGCCGACCCCACGCGCCACCTGGCGCAGCAACAACCTGCGCACGCCGTCCCTTTCCCTCGTGATCATCGGCCGCAAGCGCTTCGGGCTTGAAAGCGGCGTGGTCGGCCGGGTTCTCATGGGCGTGGTGGGCGGCATTGCAAAGGCCATGGCCGGCCACGAAGCGGGCTCCGACAAGACCGATTTCTACGACAGCGCAATCGACCTGCCGGAGGGACGGCCGCTGTTCCGTGAACGATTCGCGGTTGCCATCGCTCCCGACATGCCGCGAGGCTGGATCGACGAGACGTTGCAGGGCCTGCTGATGAACTGGGCACCGCCCCATGCCAAGGACTTCCGCACCGACGACAGCGTCGAGGTCAATCTCCGTGCCGAAGGACTGCAGATCGTCGTGCAGCGCATGCCGGAGGACTTCGCAAGCTGGCAACATCTGGCGCGGCTCGGAGAACACATCGCGCAACAGCTCGTCCAGGCCGGCACACGTCCATAGGCAGCAGACGGGCGGTTTCTGTCTGCAGATTCGTCTGCCGACGTCCGGCCACCTGATAATGACCTTGATGACCTTGCGCGCGTTTCCTCGCGGCGGGACGGCGGAACACCAGTGGCCGGAAGACAGAACAGGACAACCGAACGCACGGCAGTCGTCGCCGGCGCCTCCGGCCTCGTCGGGCGCGAACTGATCGTCCGCCTCGGACGCGCGCCGGCCTATGGTCGGGTTATCGCACTGACGCGGCGCGCACTGGGGCTGCAGGTACCCAAGCTCATCGAGGCTCCCGCCCGCTTCGATGCACTCGACGACATTCTGGCGCCGCTGCTGCGCCCTTCGACCGTCGACGCCTATTGCTGCCTTGGCGCGACGATCCGCGCCGCCGGCTCGCAGCAGGCATTCCGCCGCGTCGACCAAGATCTCGTGCTCGCGTTCGCCCGCTGGGCGGCGGGGGTACCGGTCTCTCGCCTGGTCGTCGTCAGTGCGCTCGGAGCCGACGCGAATAGCCGGGTCTTCTACAACCGTGTCAAGGGTGAAACGGAGGACGATCTGCGCGCGGTTGCAGGTTCATCGCTGGTGCTTCTGCGTCCCAGCCTGCTGGATGGCCCGCGCACTGAACGGCGGGGGGGCGAAGCGCTGGCACTGACGATGACGCGGCCGCTGCGAACCTGGTTGCCGGCATCGCTGCGGCCCGTCGCTGTCGAGGACGTCGCGCAGTCGATGATCGACGCAGCCCTCGCGGAATCCGGGCCCGCCGTGCTGGAGTCCGCCGCCTTGCAAGGCGCGGCACGGCGCGCCGAACAGAGTGCCGGTTCCTGAACGGGCATCGATCGGGCGCTCGATGCATGACCGCCGGAGCCTTTTCCGGCGGGCTGGAGCCGTTAACGCCGGAATCACGTCCGCGGACGATCGGGCGCCACGTCTAACGCCGCGGCGTCAGTTCGAGCTCGCGCGCGCCCTTCGA
>Ga0105097_10000039_pt1 | contig 42787 bp, 38 predicted proteins | sample PPLLak12cMay2015_FD_87035 | JGI IMG/M metagenome (GOLD analysis project Ga0105097, IMG submission 87035) | Freshwater sediment microbial communities from Prairie Pothole Lake near Jamestown, North Dakota, USA - PPLs Lake P7 Core (1) Depth... | ecosystem: Environmental > Aquatic > Freshwater >...
CGGAAAAAGCTGTCGAGCCGCCGGGTCCCAGCAGCGGCAGTTGGCAGTCAGCCCATGAATGCAGACCACCAGGGGCCCCTGCCCCTCCCAGAGGGCCAGGTGGAGATCGATCCCATCTCCGCGCGCGGTTTCAAATCGGGGCCTCAGCTGCATGTGATCCGCCCCCCAAAGGCGAGGAAAAAACGCCGCCAGGCAGCCTACCCCTCTTGCGGCGACTCCCGGTCCAGCCCGAAAGCGTTATGCAGCACCCGGACGGCCAGCTCTGCGTATTTTTCGTCGATCACGCACGAAATCCGGATTTCCGAGGTACTGATCAGCCGGATGTTGATGTTTTCGCTGGCCAGGGCCGCAAACATTTTGGTGGCGACACCGGAATGGCTTTTCATCCCCAGCCCGGTCACCGACACCTTGGCGGTGTCGTCCCGGCCCTGGACGGCTTTGGCCCCGATCTCGGCGGCCACCTGCTCTTCGATCTCCATGGCCTGGCGGTAATCGGTTCTTGGAACGGTAAAGGTGATGTCATTGCGTCCGCCCGAGGGGGAAGTCTGAATGATCATGTCCACCAGGATGCCGGCTTCGGCGATCGGCGCAAACACCTTGTGGGCGATGCCGGGCCGATCGGGTACCTGCACCAGGGTGATGCGGGCTTGATTTTTGTCACAGGTCACGCCGGATACGACAACTCGTTCCATGTAGGAATCCTCCTCCACCACCATGGTGCCCTCCTCATCCACAAAAGATGATCGCACGTGAATCGGCACATTGTATTTTTTGGCAAACTCCACCGACCGGATCTGGAGCACCTTGGCCCCGAGGCTGGCCATCTCCAACATCTCGTCGAAAGAGATGGTGTGGAGCTTGCGCGCCTTATGGCAGATGTTGGGGTCCGCGGTATAAATTCCGTCCACATCGGTGTATATTTCGCACATATCGGCCTTGAGGGCCGCGGCGATGGCGACGGCCGAGGTGTCCGAGCCGCCGCGGCCCAGGGTGGTGATGTTGCCGTTGAAGTCACTGCCCTGGAAGCCCGCCACCACCACGATATTGCGATGTTTCAAGAGCTCGGGAATCGGCCCGCCGCCGATATCGCGGATCCGGGCGTTGCCGAACTTATCGTCGGTGAGCACCTTGACCTGGAAGCCCAACAAGGACTGGGCAGGGTACTTCATGTCCTTGAGCATCATGGCCAGCAGCGCCGCCGTGGTCTGTTCGCCGGTGGCCAGGAGGACATCGAGTTCCCGCTTGTCGGGAACCGGGGTCACCTTGTGGGCCATCTCGATGATACCGTCGGTCACCCCGGCCATGGCCGAAAGAATGACCACCACGTCGTTGCCCTGGTTGTAGGTTTTGGTGACCCGGTTGGCCACATTGCGAATACGGTCGAGATTGGCGACCGAGGTGCCGCCGAACTTTTGAACGATGAGGGCCATGGGAGTTTATGCCTCAGTTTCAGGTTATGGAATCGATGGCTGCGAAAAAAATCCCACCGCCGCGGTTCGCCCTGGTCGCTCCGGGCGCCAGGCGAAACCGCCGCTGACCGGCAGTTCGAATTTATTCCCGCAACCGGATGTCTGACGTTTCCTGCTGGGACAACTGCGATTCGGCGAGGGTTTCTATCAGATTGCGGCTTTCACGTCCAGTGGCAGCAAGGGTGATCCGACGGGCATCCTCATTTTGGAATTCAAGCTGAACCGCCATGTAATCGGTCAGAAACCCCTCCGGCAGCCGTTCGGACCACTCGATCGCCAGCACTCCGTCGCCGCCGACCATTTCATCCAATCCGAGCGCCGTCAGATCGCCGACCGCCCCCGAAAGGCGGTAGAGATCGGCGTGGTAGAGCGGCACCCGACCGGGGTAGACGTTCACCAGGGTAAAAGTCGGGCTGGTGATGTAATAGTCCGCCGGGACCTCCAGGCCCCCGGCCAAGCCCTGAACAAAGGCTGTTTTACCGCTGCCAAGCCCCCCCGTCAAGGCCACCACCATACCGGCCGCCATCCGGGCGCCAAGCGCCCGGGCCAGGGCCTGGGTTTCGCCGACCGAGTGCGTGATGATCTGGATTCGGTCTGTCATGAGGCTTCCCACTAGCGGTCGCCCGTCAGAAAGGCCGACCGTCTTGGCATCGGGGATGACGTCAGGGCCGCCACCGGAACGGCTCAGAAACCGGCGGCAGAGGGCATCGTCGGATCCGTCCCCCCGGCCAGCTCCCGGAACTGGCGGGGAATCGCGGCCATCACCTCCGAGGCCAGATACCCGCACGGCGCCACCTGGCGGGCCACGCCATCCGCGGCCCGCCCGTGCACATAGACCCCGGCGCGGGCGGCTTCAGCCGGCGGCACCCCCCGGGCCACCAGGCCTGCAATGACGCCGGTGAGAACGTCGCCCATACCGCCGGCGGCCATTCCGGGGTTGCCGGTGGGGTTCACATAAACCGCACCGTCGGGGTGGGCCACAACGGTCCCGGCGCCCTTGAGCACCAGGTGGACATTGAACTGGCGGGCGAAATCGCGGGCGCAGGCGATGCGGTCGGTCTGCACCGCCTGTACCGTGCCACCGGTCAGACGGGCCATTTCCCCGGGATGGGGGGTCAGAATGACCGGACCCTCGAGGCTCTTTAAAAGACCGGGCTCCCCCGCCAGACAGTTCAGGCCGTCGGCGTCGATCACGAGGGGCAGGCGGCAGGCCGACAAAACCTGCCGCACCAGGGCGCGGGTTTCCGCCCCGGTGCCCAGCCCCGGCCCGAGGGCCAGACATTTTTTTCCGGCAAGCAGCCCGAGGATCTCCTCGCCGGCCGCGGATCCCAGGCCGCCATCGGCCGCCGCGGGCAGCGGGACGGTCATGGCCTCGAGCACCAGGGTTTCCAGCACCGCATTCAAGCCGGCCGGCACGCCGAGGCTCACCAGCCCGGCGCCGCTGCGCAGGGCCGAAAGCGCCGTCATGGCGGCGGCGCCGGTTTTGCCGGGAGTGCCGGCCAGCACCAACAGGTGGCCGCTGGTGCCCTTGTGGGCGTCGGCCGGCCGCGCCGCCAGCGCGCTGGCAAAGGCCTGGGGGGTCAGCAGGTAGTGACGGGGATGGGCCTTTGCGACGATGTGCGGCGGGATCCCGATATCGATCACCCGCAGGGCGCCGCTGAAGGCCGCCCCGGGCTGCAGAAAGTGCCCGGTCTTGGCCAGACCGAAGGTGGCCGTCGCCTGCGCCCGGATGCAGGCGCCGCAGGGCTGGCCGGTGTCAGCGTTGATGCCGGAGGGAATATCGACGGCAAACACCGGGCGCTCGCAGTGGTTGATAAACTGGATCACGCTGCGATAAAACCCTCTGACCTCGGAGGTCAGCCCGGTGCCCAAGATGGCGTCGATCCATAGATCAACGGCGGCCATCTCCCCCCGGCGGGCGGCCAAGGCGGCCTCGTCCGGCACGGCCACCACCGGCACCGACAAGGACGCCAGCAGACCGAGGTTGGCGGCGGCATCCCCCTGGACACGCTCCGGCGTGCAGAGCAGATAAACGGTCACCGCAAATCCCCGCTGGGCCAGGCAGCGGGCCATGACGAAGCCATCGCCGCCGTTGTTGCCGGGCCCGGCGGCGACCGCCAGCCTGCGGCCCGTCAGGTCGGGAAAGCGCTCCAGCAGAAAGCCGGTCGCGCCGCGGCCGGCGATTTCCATCAGCACCCGCCCCGGGATCCCGAAACCCTCGATGGTTTCCCGGTCCATCGCCTGCATCTGCGAAGCCGTGACAAGGTTCATGGCGGCGATCTTCTCCTGCGGTTTTTGGTTCAGCGCGCAGCCCGCAACGCGCGGCTTTCCAGCAGCGCCAGCAGCTCCCGGCTCTTGGCATCCATCTCACGGGCACCGGCTTGATCGGCTTCATGGTCATAGCCGAGCAGGTGCAGAATCCCGTGAACCAGGAGCGCGATGAAGTGCTCCACCATCGGGATGCCGGCCTCACGGCCCTCGGCCGCGGCGGTATCCGCCGAGATCACCACGTCCCCTAAAAGGTGGGGCGAAATTTCGACAAACTCGCCTTCCTGCATGGGAAAGGCCAACACGTTGGTGGGGCCGCTGCGCTGCAGATAGTGCTGGTTTAGCTCGGCAATTTCGGCGTCGTCGACAATCACGATGGACAGCTCGGCCTCAGGACAGTCCAAGGCGCTTAAGACGACCTGTGCCACCTGCTTTATTTTCTTTAGGGGGATCGGCTGACGGTTTTGCCGGTTGTCGATCAGAACTTCCATTTTTGCTTTTCCCGCTGACGGCGGCCAGATTTTCACTGTATTCGATCCGGTGGTGGTGAATGCCGTTGAGAATCATGTTGAAACTCTTGGCAATCTGGTGCAGGTCCTTGAGGGTCAGCTCGCACTCGTCCAGCTGGCCGTCTGAAAACACCTTGTTGATCAGGTTCTGAACATGCCCCTGAATGCGCGAAGGGGTGGGGTTTTCCAGGGTGCGCGAGGCCGCTTCGACGACATCGGCCAGCATCACCAGCCCGGCTTCGCGGGTCTGGGGGCGGGGGCCGGGATAGCGAAAGTCGTCGATATTGACGTTTTCCTCGCCTCTGCGCTGTTTGGCCTTTTCCAGAAAATAACTGATCAGGCTGGTGCCGTGGTGCTGCCGGATGGTATCCGTGATCGCTTGGCCGAGCTTGTTTTCCCGGGCGATTTCGACCCCCTCCTTGACGTGCGAAATCAGGATCAGGGCGGACATCGACGGCGCCAGCTTGTCATGCTTGTTTTTGCCTTGGATCTGGTTTTCAACGAAATAGAGCGGCTTACGGATCTTGCCGATATCGTGGTAATAGCCGCAAACCTTGGCCAGCAGAGAGTTGGCGCCGATGGCCGTGGCGGCGGCCTCCACCATCGAGCCCACAATCACGGAGTGGTGGTAGGTGCCGGGGGCCTCGATCATCAGGCGCCGCAAAATCGGGCGGTCCAGGTTGGCCAGTTCCAGCAGTTTAATGTCGGTGGTGTAATCGAAGGCGACCTCCAGCAGGGGGGCGATCCCGGCCGCGACGAGCCCCGCGCCGAAACCACCCAGAAAGGCAAACGCCCAGTCCCACAGCAGCCGGATGCCGGTGAGATCGCCGTTAAAGAAATTCAAGGCCGTTACCAGAACGATGTTGAGCAGGCCGATACGGGTGCCGGCCCGGATAAAGGCCTTGCGCTCACGACAGTTCTGAAGCCAGTAAGCCGCCATGGAGCTGCTGATCAGGAAGTAGACGAAGATCTCCAGGCGGTTGTTGAAAAGAACGGCCACCGAAAAGGCGGTAACGACCGAGAAGGCGATGGCCCAGTCCAAACACAGAAAAAGGCAAACGCTCATGGCGCCTGCCGCCAGCGGGATGCCGTAGGAGATTGCGCCGGGGGTGATGCCGAAAGGCTCGTTGACCGCAATCGAGCGCGCCAAAAGAAACGAGATCTTCGCCAAAAAAAGAAAGATCAGAAAAACCGTCGCCAGAAAAAGAAGGGTTTTGTTGTGACCCTGCCCGCCCGGGATCTGCAGCCGCGCGTGCAGGGTGCAGGTGGTCAGCAGCAGGCAGAGGATCAGCAGCCCGGTGCCGGCGCTGCGGACCCACAGCTGGGTGCTGCGGGTCTGGTCCTGGAGGGTTTGCAGTTTGAGAAGCTGCACCGGGGTGACCCGTTCGCCCTCCCGCAGCAGCATTTCGCCGGCCTTGATCTGGTAGAGGACCGGCTTGATCTCCGCCGCGGCGGCATCCTTGCGGGCTTCGGTCTCATTGCGGTTCAGGGTGATGTTGGGCTGGATCAACTGCTGGATGAAATCCACCACGAGATTGCGCAGGGTGTAATCCAGGTCCTTGAGGTATGGCTGCCCGATGATCCGTACCATGGACTTGGCCTGGTCCAGGCCGTAGAAGGGTTCGAAATTGAAGACCGGTTTTTGGCTCTGGGAGCCCACGACCCGCAGCATGATGCCCTTGTCGGCCACCCGCAGCAGGATTTCCTTGTTGGAGATCACGCCGGTTTCTAAGATCTTGGCCAGAATGTCGTTGATCAAACCGCTGACGGCCTCGCCAAAGGCATGTTTTTCGAGGATGGCGTAGGCACCGTCATTGACCACGATCCCCAATTCGGACTGAAAATCGTCCTTCAGCTGCAAGACCCGTTCGTGGCGATCGGCGGCGATCTCATCCTGGCTGGGTGCGCCCGGTTTCAGCTGGGTGGGGTTGTCGGTAACGGCCGGCACCGTGGAATCGCCGGCCAACTGCGGCTCGGGCGGCGCAGCCGCCGCCGGGGGGCGGTAAACGGCCTGCACAAGGCTGAAAGCCCGATCCACCCGACGCTTCAGCCGGCCGGCCAGCCCCGTGTCAAAATCGTATACCGTGAGAATGCTGTCGGCCGCCTGGCGCCGCTTGGCCTCGGTGGCGATCCTGTCCTCGATGAAGAAATCCTTGGGCGCCTTGACGTCCCCTTGGGCCACGTCCCCGACGGCGTAGCTTCGCCGGGTGACCACCAGGTTCGGGTAGAGCATCAGGGTGAAGAGGACCGTCACGACCACCAGTATCCCCCACCGGACCGCCGTGTTGGATCCAAAAAAGGAAATGACGGCTTCTTTTCTTTTACTGTATTTCATAGGGGGAACTTACGCTTCAGGCCGGGCATTGCCAAGCTCTTCGTAGGCCCGGATGATATCCTGCACCAGCCGGTGGCGGACCACATCTTCCTTGGAAAAGAAGGCGAAAGCGATGCCGGCGATTTCCCGGAGAATTTTTTTGGCCTCCACCAGGCCGGAGGCCCGGTTGGCCGGCAAATCGATCTGGGTGATATCGCCGGTGATCACCGCCTTGGAGTTGAAGCCGATGCGGGTCAGGAACATTTTCATCTGCTCCGAGGTCGTGTTCTGGGCCTCGTCCAGAATGATGAAGGAATCGTTCAGTGTCCGACCGCGCATGAACGCCAGGGGGGCCACTTCGATCACCCCTTGCTGCATGAGCGCCCCGACCTTTTCAAACCGCATCATATCGTGCAGCGCGTCGTACAAGGGCCGCAGATAGGGGTCGACCTTGTCGGCCAGATCCCCGGGCAGAAACCCGAGGGCCTCCCCGGCCTCCACGGCCGGACGGGTCAGAATGATGCGGCTGACCTGGCTCTTGGTCAGCGCCGCGACCGCCATGGCCATGGCCAGGTAGGTTTTTCCGGTCCCGGCGGGTCCGATCCCGAAAACGATATCGTAGCTGCGAATGGCGTCGATGTATTTTTTCTGGGACAGGCTTTTGGGCGTGATGGCTCTTTTTTTGGCGGTGATGTAGACCGTGTCGAGAAAGATATCCTTGAGCCGGGCGCGATCGTTGCCGCTGAGGGCCCGCACAGCGTAGCCGACGTCGTTGGGGTAGACCGGGTAGCCCTCCTCCAGCAGACCGTAGAGCTGGCTGAGGATGTTGTGGGCGAGGTCCGTCTCGATGGGGTCGCCCTCGATCAGCACCTCACTTCCGCGGGCGGAAATCCGGACCCCCACGGCGTCGGCAATCTGCAGCAGGTTGTGGTTGTGCTCACCAAAAAGCCGCCGGGCCAGTTCATTGTCGTCCAACGTCAGTTTGGCCTGTTTGGGCTGCACATCTTTTTGCATAGGTGCCTTGGTTCTCCCGGCCGCGGGTCTGGCGATGCTTGCCCTGCGGAGTTGCAATTTATACCACAGCTTTTTTGGCGATTGCAAACGGCAAATCACCTTGGCAGCAGTCTGGAGGAAAAATGGCTTGACGGGATTTTTTCGAATTTGATAGTCTTATAATTTAGTTTCAACAGGTCCCGCCCTCTTGCAGGCAACACCTGCCGCCTTACCTTGGGAAGCTGCCCAACCTGATGAAGCCCACAGCGCCTCGGTTTCCGACGGCCAACCGAAAAATTCGCGCCGCGCAGCGCCTGAAACTGCTTGCAGCGCCGTCAGCCCTGAGCCAACAGGGGGGAATATGAACCCGTTTGATGCGGTCGTTATCGTTATCCTGGTGTTCTGCCTGATCCGAGGCCTGTTTCGGGGGCTGATCAAGGAAGTGGCGTCCATTGTCGGGGTTTTGGCGGGCTTTTACGCCGCCTATACCTATTACGCCACTCTGGCGGACTTCCTGACCGACTGGCTCGCCCACCGCGACTATACCAACCTCCTGAGCTTCCTGCTGATTTTCTGCGGTGTCTTTTTCATCATCAGCCTGCTGGGCGTGGTGGTCAAATACCTCCTCAACATTGCCTACCTGGGGTGGTTTGACCGAATGTGCGGCGCCGGTTTCGGCTTCAGCAAGGGGATCCTGATCACCGCCGTGCTGCTGATCGTGCTGACCGCGTTTCTGCCCAAAGGCGCCCCGCTGATCAAAAATTCGCGGCTGTCGCCCTATGTCGCCAGCATTGCCGAAAACATGGCCCGGGTGGTTTCGCCACAAATGAAAAAGCAGTTTCAAACCAAACTTGAGGAGTTGAAGAAAGCATGGCGCCACCCCATTTAGACCCCTCGTCAGCGGCACCCGCTGCGGACAGCCTGGCGGCCATGGTTCGGCTGGTAGACACCCTTCGCGGTGAAAACGGCTGTCCGTGGGACCGCAAGCAGACCACCCAAACCCTCAGCGTCTACCTGATCGAAGAGGTTTTCGAGCTGGTGGAAGCGATCACATCGGGCAGCCGCGAAGCGATCTGCGAGGAACTCGGCGACGTTTTTTTTCAGATCGTTTTCATGGCCCGCCTGCTGCAGGAAGAGGGCAAGTTCGATCTCGGCGAAGTCATCGCCGTCAACACCGAAAAGATGATCCGCCGCCACCCGCATGTCTTCGGCAACACCAGCGTCGCCGACAGCGCCGAGGTCCAAAAACAGTGGCGCCGGATCAAGCAAAAGGAAACCCCCCATACCCATCGGATGTCCATTCTGGACGCGGTGCCCACTGGCCTGCCGGCACTGATGCGGGCCTACCGGGTTTCGGAGCGCGCAGCCGGAAGCGGGTTTGACTGGGAGGATCTTGCCGGGGTGATGGACAAAGTCGAGGAGGAGTGGGCGGAGTTCAAGACGGCCGTGGGCGAGGCGCACGCTGCACCGGAAACCCGTGAGGCGGTTGCGATGGAGTTTGGCGATCTGCTCTTTACGCTTGCCAACGTGGCCCGTTTTGCCAAGATCCACCCGGAAACCGCGCTATCGAGCGCCACCGAAAAGTTCAGCCGCCGTTTTCGCCAGATGGAAGCCCAGATCACCGCGACCCGCCGCAGCCTGGATGCGGTCGGCCGCGCCGAACTGGACCGCTTGTGGCAGCAGGCAAAGGCGGCAACCGCCGGCCCTGAGACTCTGCCGCCGGCCGCGGACAGCGGGGAAGCGCCTGCACCCCCTTAACCCCTTTGCTTCAGGCCCTATTCTCATGATTGCGATTATCGATTACGATGCCGGCAACCTGGCCAGCGTCAAACGCGCGGTGGCGCACATCGGATTTGACTGCCGGGTCACCAATGACCTCGGCCGGATCGCGGCGGCCGACCGGATTATTTTTCCGGGTGTCGGCGCTGCTGGAACGGCCATGCAAAGCCTGCGCAAATTGGGGCTCGAAAGGGCCCTGAAGGCGGCCTACCAGGCCGGCAAACCGATTCTCGGGATCTGTCTCGGCACTCAAATCGTTCTTTCCCACAGCCGGGAAAACGATACCGCCTGTCTGGGTCTGCTCAAGGGTGAGGTAGACGCCTTCGACCGCCACGCGCTGCTTCCCGACGGCGGTCAACTCAAAATCCCCCACATGGGCTGGAACCACATCCAACGCCTGAAGCCGCATCCCCTTCTGGCGGATATCGGCCCGGAAGACGAATTTTACTTCGTCCACAGCTTTTACCCCAGCCCTGAAGATCCCGACCACCTTCTGGCGACGACCACCTACGGGGTCACTTTTGCCTCCGTCATCGGATGCCGCAACCTGGTCGCCACCCAGTTCCATCTCGAAAAAAGCGGCCGGCCGGGGTTGACCATGCTGAAAAACTTCTGCACCTGGTCGCCATCCTGAAAAAGCCAATGGTGGCGGCCGCGCCGACAAGAGGTTTCAGTTTTTTTCTGCGGCGCACCCCGCCCGCCTCGGCTAGGCCGGAGGAGGCATCATCGACCGGGGCCCTTGCCCCTTCGCCGCTGGCAGCCCCCCCAAAAAAAGGGGTAAGTTAAAAACCAGACGGTTTCGCAAAAAGTTCAAGTTACGGCGCGCAAATCTCGAGGAGTGAGGCGTACTACTGTACGCCGCAGCGACTTCGAGATGCAGCGCAACGCAGAAATTGGACTTTTTGCGGAACCGTCAAACAAACGAGTCGAAGCATGCTGAGCAAACGCATCATTCCCTGTCTGGATGTCCGCGAGGGGCGCACGACCAAGGGCATCAAATTCAAAAACAATATCGACATCGGCGACCCGGTGGCGATGGCGCGGCACTACTATGAGGCCGGCGCGGACGAAATCGTCTTCTACGACATCACCGCTTCCTACGAGAAGCGGGACATCATGATCGACGTGGTCCGGCGGGTGGCGGAAACCATCTTTATTCCTTTCTCGGTGGGTGGCGGCATTCGGACCGTTGAGGACATGCGCGCGGTCCTGCTGGCGGGCGCGGAGAAGGTCAGCGTCAACTCGGCGGCCGTCAGGAACCCGGAAATCATCGCTCAGGGGGCGAAGGCCTTCGGCAGCCAGTGTGTGGTGCTGGGGATGGACGTCAAATACGTTGGAACGAAGGATGGCATTCCTTCAGGCTACGAAATCGTCATCAACGGCGGCCGCACCTATATGGGAATCGACGCCCTGGCCTGGGCTCTGCAAGCCCAGGCGCTGGGTGCCGGAGAGATCTGCCTGAACTCCATCGACGCCGACGGCACCCGGGAAGGCTATGAATTGAATCTGACGCGGCTGATTTCCGAAAATGTGACCGTTCCGGTGATCGCCTCCGGAGGTGCCGGGACACCGGCCCATATCGCGGAGGTCCTGACCCGCGGCAGGGCCGACGCCGCCCTGATCGCCTCCATGGTCCACTACGGCACCTATACCATTGCAGGCATCAAGTCATACCTGAATGCGCGCGGAATCAGCGTTCGCAGCAGCTGGTAAGGGCTTGCTGCAGGACCGCAGCCAGGCGCAGCGTGACCCGGCCGCCCGCAAGCGGGCCCCGGCGCCGACCAGCCTTTACCTGGAGAGCCTGCGCCGCGCGCCTTTCCCGGCTCAGACATAATCGCCGCGCCGGAAGCGAATCACCTCCACGTTGGCGGCGACCGCCGAACGGGTCGCAAGCGTCTGCAGGTCCGCGTCGTGTTGCAGTCCTGCATCGGCCGCGGCCATCAACCGATCGGCCTGGGCTTGGATTTCAGCCACCAACGGCGCGATCTCCCTCAGGCTTTTGGCAGGGTCCGCAAGTTGATGGGCATAGACGTCCATCAGGTCGATCAGCCGACCGGTGCGGTCGACGAGCGCGCTACTATCGTTTTCGACGGACGGCATCACCGCTGACTGGATCTCTCCCAAAGCGCCTGCCCCAGGGGCTGCCGGGGGGCATGTCGGGCCGGCTTCCAGGCTTTTTTGGAGGGTTTCCTGAAAACCGGTGCATCCTGTCTTTTGAATATCACGGAGTTGGGGCGGCTGCAGGCTGGCCTGAACAGGGGAAATTTGAGTCATGGATGAACCTCCTGAAAAATTTTTCATGAGAATAAGCAAAAAAAAGGCCGGTTTTTCAAAACCGGCCTTTTTTTATTATTAACGCTGTATTTTTAGAGTGTTATAGAAGAAACAATCCAGATCATGCTCCTGGGAAATCTTTCAAGGGGAAAAATTTGCCTACCTCCGGCAACTATCACCAGCCGCACCCGCCCGCCACGCGACCGACCATCTTTTCGGCGACCCGCAGCGGGCTTAAATCGTAGCGCCCCGCATTGAGGGCGTTGCGCAGCGGCTCGACCGCCTCGGCCCGGATTTCCGGGGCCAAGCGCACCGCCGAGTGCGCCACCTGGGCCATACGACTGGCTGACGATATCTGCACCACCGGGGTCTCCTGACCAATGATCTCACCGCCACGGGACGACGGGCTGTTGATTTTCGGCGGTCCCGCCGGGTTTCGGGAGAAGGCCGTCATCTGCAGCACCTCGCCACCGCCTGCCGAACTGGATACTGCTTTCATTACAGACCTCCAGAGCTTGGCGTCATTTCCTTGCCAACCGCTTCCCGCACCAGCTCTTCCAGACGCTGGCTGAGGAACCGGGAGTCCTCGACGGGCAAATTAAGGGCCATTTTCTCGTTGCTGGCATCGATCACATTGAAGGCGAAATGGGCCGTTTCTTTCCGTGACGGCGGTCGTTCCAGATTGCCGGCGAGCGACGGACCCCCTTCCCCCGGGAGGGCGTCGGCCTCCATTGAACCAAAGCGCGAAATCCTTTCGAGGATATCCGCAGCCACCTTATCGATGACGGCCTGCCGCTTGCCCTCGTCCGAGATATTGATCTTTCCGATAAGCGGCTTTTCACCGCCCGCACTGGCCCCCAACCCATCGCTGGGCTGGCTCAATTGACGGGTGTAGACCTTCAGCACATTATGAATTTGATAAGAGGGAACGTACATCGGTCTTCATCCTCGATGGCTTCGCCGTGCGACCCGCAACGTGGTCTTTATACCCTCACTCTCCAGGAGGGTGACGGTCAGCAGGCGGTCATCTTTAAAGGCTACTATCGGTAGCACGACGGCCGGGCTTAACCTTCAACCTTCTGCAAGTATTTAAATTATATATAATTTAACCATAAGCCGGCACTTTTTTTGTGGTGACCGACCACGGGGCGGCGCCCCCCCAAAACCACCGGAAGCGCGTCAGTCGTCAAACTCGCCGGTAGCGCCCTTGTCGGTTTCCAGGGTTGCCGCACGTGCCACAATCTTTTCGGGGGTCCAGTCGGCGGGGTTTTCGATCTGCTGCGCCTTGGGGCCGGGGTCATGGGAACCGGCCGCCAGAATGGCGTCGATGACCATCGGGGCGGTGTCAGCCGCATTCAGCACAGTGACCAGCATGTTGTACACGAACGCTTCGACCCGTCGGGCCATGCGTTCCCGGACCACTTTGGGCTGCCCAAGCAACTTATTTTCAAATGGGAGGTTCAGTTTTTTGTAGTTGCCCCCCTTGATCCCGGCGGCATCCGCATAGGCCACCATTTCGGCCCACATGGCCTCGGAAACGCCCTCACCGGCGACCTTGACGAACATGCCGCTGTCGTCCTGGCGGGCGTTGCCATAGTCGTTGACTTCCAAACCCCAGGAGACCATCTGCAGCGCGGTTGCCACATTGGCCTTGGTGGTGCGCGTGCGGGTTGCGATTTCGCGCAAACGATCGGAACTGTTGCCGGAGGTGCCGTGCTGGGCGCCGCTGACCCCGTAAGGCGTCAAGGCCTCGTGAATCCGGGCGGTAAGATCCACCTGAATCCCCTGGCCGGTGGCTTCCAGTCCGTGGGTGGTGCCGTTGTTGAGTGCGATCCAGTCGGGAAAAATCTTGTGGGCATTGAGCCCCCGGATCAGAAAAAGGGCCTCGGCCACGGTCGAAAGCCCGCTTTTGCCCTTGATCTCACCCACTTCGGTTTCCAGACCGGCCCACGTGGGAACCATCGGAATCAGGGCCAGGCTTGCCAGCAGGTTCTGATCGTCCGGCAGGTGTGATGCGTCGATCGCAATGGAGGTGATGCCGGCATCGAAAATCGATGGGATCTCGATTTTGGCAACGTCGATGTCCGCATTCTTTTTAATGCCGTAATGGTCCGCGTGAATCGCCACCGGCACCGTGATCCCCAATTGGTTGCAGAGGGCGTCCACCTGGCGTGCGATGTTCCAGTAATTGACCGCACAGTAGGCAGTCGCACCGCCTTCGGAGCGCGCGATTTCAATGATGATGGCGGCATTGGCCCGCTGGGCGGCCTGCAGGGCCCCCTGGATCACGAACTGGCTGCGCCCGTTGGCAGCTATGGCGATCGCCTTGCCCTTGGCGAGCATGGTGCGGTCGATGAATTTCCCGCTGACAAGCAACGCTCTGGAATTGGGAAAAAGCTGTCGGATGTTGGGCGGCCGACCGATTTTCAAGGCATTGTCGAAATCTGACATAAACGCGTCCTCCGTGTCTTATGGAATTGGTTGCGATGTTCAAGCCCGAAGCCCTAAACCGGGGGCACGAACCTGGCGTTCGTTGGAGTGGCCTGGGCGCGCGGAATTTAAGTGCCGCCATCGCGATGGGGGCAAGAGTGCGCCTCGACCCTGAATCGATGTCGGCGCACGGGATCCTGCAGACGCTTGCCCGCATCGCGGGGACAGACCGGCGGTCAGGACGCGGACCTGTCTTCCGGACTCCCGCCGTCCAACCGGCAGCCCGCCTTCTCAGGCATAAACGTCGATCAAGCCACCGCTGCAGGCGTTTGCCACCCTGACCGCCTCACGGCGAACCGTGTAGACCTCGGCAGGACCCGAGGCGCCGCCCGCAACCGGCCGAAGACGGATCACGGAGGGACGCAGGGCCCCCTGGCGCCCCGCGCGGACAAGCGACCCGGCGTCGCGGCCGACGGGCAGGTTTTCAGGCGGCACGTACACCACCGGGGCAAATTGGGTTTTTTGAAAGGAGACTGTCATCGGCTAACCGTTAAAGGGTGACATCGGCCGGCATGCGGCTGCCGCCCGGCTCAGGCGTAGTCATAAACCTGGTATTCACCCGGTTTTCCCATCAGCGCGTCCATCTGTTTTTGGACAGCGATGCGCTCGGGGTTGCCGAACCAGTTCTGCCAGTCCTGAAGGGAAAGCCAGGTACTGATGACCAGATATTCCCGCGGGTTTTCAATACTCCGCAGGGTTTCACCGGAAATATAACCGGCCTGGTTGGTTGCCAGGGTTCGCATCTTTTTGATAAGCGGCAACAGCTCCCGAATTTTATCCGCCGGCAAGTGTCGTTTGATCAGAATCTTGATCGCCATCGGACCCCCTTTCGTGTGCACTGGTCTGGGCCTTCACCGCCGCCCCCGGAAAACGTCCGAGCGTGGTATCCGGCGAAAGCCTCGCAGCCGCCGGCTTGCGCCGGAAACGGAATAACTCAAGGGCAAGAAACACGGCTGATCCCAATTATCTAATTTTAACTATAAGAAAGAGGCGACCCAGGTGTCAAGGGAAAAGCCGGGGCCGCAGACTTCGGCCAAGGGGTGAGGGCCACCGGTGCGCCAGATTTGTTTTGTCAAAATCGCTGCATTTAATGTATAAGACGGCCATTCGGGGCGGGCCTGCGCCCTTGCGGGATAATGGACAACGCTTCACGGCTGGAAGGTGACACCCCATGACACGATTACGGCTTCTGGCCCTCCTGAGCGTCCTGTTGCTGCTGGCCGCCTGTGGGCCCAAGCAGATTCTAACCCCCGGAACGTTGGCGAAAGCTCCCGACCAGTCACTCCTGGAAGCGGCCCGCCGCAGCCAGGCCGCCGGAGAGGACCCGCAGGCGCTGGCCGCTTTTGATGCGCTGGTCGCCCGGTACCCTGACAGCCGGCTGGTTCCCGAGGCGCTGCTGCAGGCCGGGGCCATCCGTTCGCGGCTGGGGGACACCCGCCGCGCCCGGGAGAACTTCAACCGGCTGATGACCGACTATCCCGCAAGCCCCCCGGCGGAGGTGGCGTCTGTGGCTTTCCTGGAAACCTTTTACAGGGACGGCCAATACGAACGGGTGATCCAGGGAGCGCCCGAACTCTTCAAACACCTCGCGTCTTCCGAAAGCCTTTTCAATGCCTACCTGCTGACCGGGGATGCCTTGCGCGCCATCGGCGCCCCCGCCGAGGCGCTGCGCTACTACGGCCAGGCCCTGGACCTGGCGCCGGACCGGGTGGCGCCGGTTGCCGAACGGTTAAAGGAGGTCGTGCCAAAACTCGATCCGCAGGTGGTCGACGAACAGCTGGCGAAGGCCACCAACCCAATCATGGCCGGTTTCCTGCTATACCAGCAGGGGCTCCACCAGGTGGATGCCGGACAATACGAAGCGGCCGAAAAAACCTTTGCCGATTTTGAGGCCCGCTTTCCGGATCATGCGTCCGCCCCCCAGGTGGCGGAACTCCGGCAGGCGCTGCAGCAGCGCATCCCGCTTGAGGTGACCGTAGGCTGCCTGCTGCCGATGAGCGGCGGTTACCACGACTACGGGGCCCGGGCCCTGAGAGGCGCCCAGCTGGCCCTGAGCCGCTATTCGGCGCTGAATCCCGAGGCACAGGTGCGCCTGATCGTCAAGGATACGGCCTCGGACCCCCAGACGGCAATTCGCGGGGTCCAGGAGCTGGCCCAGGAAAAGGCCACCGCCATCGTCGGGCCGCTCATCACGGCCACAGAGGCTGCCAAAGAGGCCCAGCAGCTGGGCATTCCGATCATTACCCTGACTCAGAAACAGAATATCGTGGAAATCGGGGACTATGTTTTCCGAAATTTCCTCACCCCCCGGTTGCAAGCCCGGACCCTGGCGTCCTACGCCACCCAGGAGCTGGGGGCCAGGCGGTTTGCGATTCTCTACCCGGATGAGACCTACGGCAAAACTTTTATGGCCATCTTCTGGGATGAAGTCCTGGCCCACGGCGGGGAGGTCACCGGACTGGAAGCCTACCCGCCGGATATGACCGATTTTGCCGAGCCCATAAAGAAGCTGACCGGCCGCTTCTACAATTCCGCTTCCGGCCTGCGCACCCAATCGCCGCAAATGGAAGCCCCGGATGGCAGCGGCGGCGAGACGCCGCAGGCCGTCGTCGATTTCGATGCCATCTTCATTCCCGACAGTGCCGCCACGGCCGGTCTGATCGTCCCCCAACTGGCCTATCACGACATCCAGAATGTCCACCTGCTGGGTACCAACCTGTGGCACTCCCCACACCTGATCGAAATTGCCGCGCGCTACGTGCAGGGCGCTTTCCTGACCGACGGCTTTTTCGCGGAGAGTTCGGCCCCGGAAGTCTCCGAATTCGTGGCCGACTTCCAGGCGACCTTCGGGAGTCTGCCGGGCTTCATCGAGGCCATCGCCTATGATTCGGCCATGCTGATCTTCCAGACTGCCGGCGCTCCCGGCATCCGGTTACACAGCAGCCTGAAAGAGCAGCTGCTGGCCCTGGAGGGCTTTCAGGGCGTGACCGGCCTGACGGCCTTTGAGGCCAACGGCGAGGCGCACAAAGGGGCCTACCTGCTCACCATCCGCGGGAACCGTTTTGAGGAGATAAGTCGTCCCTGAATACGGCAGCGAATCGTCGGTTGTTTTGCAAGGACGTAAGCGTTCGGCGACAGCCGCGTGGGCCCAGCGGTAAGCCCCGCACACCCTGAAGCGACGGGGAAAAAACCCAGTCCGGGGTGGGTTTGCTCTCAGAGAAGGTCGTAGGCGCTAAAAAACGCCTTCAAATCCGCTTCCCACCCAGGAGCGTGCGGAAGCGCTGGGGTAACGACGGCATCGCTGGCGATGATCCCCACCCGCTGAAGGATGGTTTTGATCTGAACCGCAGGCGCGCTGCGGCACAATTCCCCGAGGGTTCGCAGCATGATGCCGGATTCGAGCAGGGTCGCGGGGTGGGGGAGAAAGCGCTGCCCTTCCTCCAGCCAGTTGAGAGAGGAGCGCGTGACGGCCTTCCAGATGCTCGGCAGCAGGTTGCTGCCGCCGGCCACGACCCCGCCGGAGGCCGGACTTTTCAGAAAGCCCCACTCATCGCCGTCGTAGAACGTAAACATGTCGCGGCCCCGCACCGCCAGGTGATAATTGAGGGCCCGGCTGAGGTCCCCCACAAAGATCAGGCCCATCAGGGCCGGATTGGCGGAGATTTTCTTGAGCACGCTGGTTCGAATGTTTGTGAGGCGCCCCGGCCCCTTCAGGCCCTGGACCAGTGACGGATGATTGGCGATAATGAAGGGAAAGCGGGTTTCAGAGGCCAGTGCGCGGTAGAACTGCGGCAACCCCCGGTTGCTGTGGTAGACCAGCGGGTAGTCCACCCAGCAGACGCCGCTCGGATCGCCGCTGCGGGCCACCAGCGCCTCGGCAGCCCGGATAAACCCCAGGGTATCGGCCGGGTGCCGGCCGGTCACCGTCACCAGCAGCGGCTTGTGGTCCCGATTGGCGTCGAGCACCGCAGCCAGCAGCGCCAGGCGGACCGTCCCGGACAGCGCCATGCCCTCCCCCCAGATCAGGTCCCCGACGAGCAGCGCGTCCGCAAAGCGGCGCACATGGCCGAGCAACCGTTCGAGCGACGGCAGATCCAAATCGCCGCCTGCCGTCAGCGGGGTGATCAGCGGACAAATCAGCCCTCGGGGGGCCTGGGGATTTTCAGCGACCATTGAATTTAAACTCACCTTTTCCCAAAATATCGTGCAGATGCAGCACGCCCCTGACTTTGCCGATGGGGTTGGTGATCGGCAGCACCGTGATCTGAAAATGCTCCATGAGGTTGAGCGCGTCGAAGGCCGGCGTCTCGGGGCTGACGGAGCGCGGATGGGGGGTCATGACGGCCTCGGCCGTCTCCCGGGAAATATCCGTGTTGCGCGAAAGCCAGCGCCGGATGTCGCCGTCGGTGATGATCCCGGCAAGAAAATCATCCGGCTGCACCACCAGGGTGGCCCCCAGACCGCAGCGGTCAATTTCCTTGATGGCCGCCGTCATGGGAGTCCCCGGGGCCACCTGCGGGACGACCCCGCCGGTCAACATAAAGTCCGCAACGCAGCGGGAAAGCCGTTGCCCCAGGGACCCGCCGGGGTGGAATCTCCTGAAATCCGAGGTCTTGAAGTTTTTGCGGCTGATGAGCACCACCGCCAGCGCGTCCCCCATCGCCAGCAGCGCGGTGGTGCTGGCGGTGGGGGCCAACCCCAAAGGACAGGCCTCCCGCGCCACCCCGACGTCGATCACAATATCGCTGGACCTGGCCAGGGTGGAGCCGGTCTTGCCCGTCAGGGCGATGACGGTGCATCCGATTTCGCGGATGATCGGCACCAGCATGTTGAGCTCTTCGGTCTCGCCGCTGTTGGACAGCGCCAGGAACACATCGTCGCGGCAGACGATTCCGAGATCGCCGTGCATGGCCTCCACCGGATGCAGGAACAAAGCGCGCGTGCCTGTGCTGTTGAGCGTCGCCACGATCTTGCGCCCCACCAGTCCGGATTTGCCAATCCCGGCGATGACAACCCGGCCGCTGGAAGCGCAAATGGCCGCCACCATCCGGGCGAAACTCTCGTCGATCCTTTCGGCCAGCCGGAGTAGCCCTTCGGCCTCGATTCTGATGACATCAGCCGCTTGTTGGGTAACCATGAATGAAAATTCCTCGCCGCAAGAATTGATGGACCGGCAAAAAGCGGTCAGTTGCCGAAAGGCAGGCCCTTCAGGATCCCCTTGGCTTTCTTTTCCAAAGATTTCAGATCGTCTTTTTTAAGTTCGCCCTTTTCCAGCTTTTGCTGGATATCTTTGAGGTCCTCACCGAAGTGCTGCTGCACCAGGCCTTTGAGGTCCGGCTGGAAGGACGGCTTGGCAAAAGTGCCCGACACCAGCACTGGCACCGTGACCTCCGTTCGGTCGGTCGCGTCACCCTGCCCCTTGAGGGTCGCCGCAAATTTGGGCTCGATCCGGAAGTCGAGGGTTTCACGCACCAGGTCCGCCTGGCCGGCCGCCAGCACCCGCAACGCCGGTGACTGGAGGGTTGTTTCGGAGGTCTTGAAAACCCCGTTGTCCAGCGTGAAGGGCACCTTCAGCTCGCTAAAATCGGTCTGCGGACGGGTTGTCGCGGCCGCTGCCAGGCCGAAGGCGGCCTTGGCGTTGTGCACCATGCCGGCCAGATCGAGCCCCTTGACGGCCCCATCGCTGAAAACCAGGCTGCCCTTACCGTTGAGGGTCGGCTTGATGGCCGCGGCATCCATGCCGGCCATCCGCAGCTCCATCTCCGCCCGGGTGGTGCCTGTGAGAACCTCCGTGCCTTTCAGGTCCTTGAGCAGCGGGCCGACCTGGACATCCTTCATCCGCAGCGCGAGATCGGTGCGCGGCGTGTCGGGCTGGAGGCTCAGCGTGCCATTGACGGCCAGGTCTCCCTGGTAGAGCGTGAGGGTCAGGGGGTTCAGCCGGAAAACACCGTTGCGGCCGGTGACCTGAAGGCTCAGATCCTGGACCCGGGCCTTGGCGGCCTTGAGTTCCCCGATTTTGGCGCTTGCGTCGAGCACCAGGCGCCGCAGGGGGGTGAAGTCGGGCGCGGGCTTGACCGCCCCCTTTTCACCGCCGGGCGCCCCGGCGGCCGCTTGCTTTTTGTCTTCAGCCGGCGGCAGGTAGCGGTCCAGGTCGATTTGGTCGATTTCCAGGTTGAAGCCTACCTTCGGCTTGTCGAATTCGGCTGCGTCAAAATCGAAAAGCAGCAAGGCGTCATCGAGCTCCAGCCGCCCGTTGCGGCCGCTCACAGCCCGGGTGTCACCCTGCAGTTCGACCTTCAGGCCCACTTTCTGGAGCGCGCTGGGATCCGCCGTTCGAACCGCAAAGGGCTGCGCCAAGGCCTCGAACAATTTGCGCGGGCTGAAGGAGGCCAAGGCCACGGCCAGATCGAAGCGCAGGGCGTCGACAGGGTCCACCAGATGTCCCTTGACCGTCAGGTCGAGCGTTTTCAGGGCCGTCACGGCCAGGTCGATCGGGACCGTCCCCTTGCCGGGCATCGGCCCCACCGGACCCACCCGCCCTTCCAGGGAGACGGGTTTGGCATCCAGCAGGGCGGAAAGGACCACCCCGATGGGTTTATCCAGCGAAACATCCGAGAGCCTGAGGTTAAAATCCGTGATTTCAAGGCGTTCGGGCTTGGTGCGGTCGATCCACAGAACGCTGCCGCCTGAAACGGCAAACTCCCCCACCATCAGGGACTTGATCGGCAGCGGGCCTCCCGCGGACGCGGCGGCTTGGGTTTCCTTGGGCGTTGCGGGCGTGGCGCTCTTGTTCGCCGCCCCGATGCCCTCCCAGTTGCCCCTACCGTTTTTCAGGCGCTCCAGAACCAGCCGGGGCCCCTTGAGAACAAAGCGCTCGACCTGAACGTCCCTGAAGAGCAGGGGCAGGAGTTTGACCCGCACGTCAAAGCCCTCCACCACCAGCAGGTCCTTTTCCGCAAACCCCGGCGGATTGCCCAGGCGCAGATCGGATAATGAAAGACCGGCCCACGGGAAAAGCGACAGTTTGAGATCCCCGCCAAGGGCGAAGGGCCGACCCGTAGCGGCGGCCACGCGCTCCTCGATCACGGGTTTGTATTTCTGGACATCCACGAACCTGGGAATCACCACAAGGGCCACGATCAGCGCTGCAATCACGCCGCCGCCGACAATCAGCCCCCATTTCAAAATGCTTCGCATGACCCGTCTCCGTTCACTCCGTCTTCGGGTTGCCCCGGCCGATAGCACACTCCATCCACGCAAACGACAAAGACACGCGAACAGCCCTCAGGGGCGCCCGCATGCCTTCGTCGACTGCGCCGCAGACGCCGGTGACCGGCAACCGCCAGGGGGAGCTTACTTGATTTGATGGGCGTCAGCCCAGCCCGCCGATTTTTCTCGCTCCCCTCCGGGGTCTCGTTGTCAGCAATTGGGCAGTTCACCCGTGGCCGACCGCTTTCAACCGGTCCAGAACGCCAAGACAGCTTTTTTTCTCATGGTTTCCTCGCCCTTTGCTTGTTGCGTATTTTTCGCGAACGCTCTTGCAATCGCGGATTTCGCCGGGAAAAGCCTGCCCCCCCTTTAGAAGCCAGGCAGCTATTTAAATCCCGGCGGCCGGACGCACCGGGCTGCGGGAATCCCAGGTGGATTGGGATGAAAGACCTCGGCTCCTGGAAAAGCCCACGGGCGGCGGGTATCCCGACAGATAAGTGTACAGCGAGTATACCAGCCGGCAGGCCAAAATCAACCCCCGCCGAAAAAAAGCAAGCAGTTCAAGGAGCCCGGCCTGAGCGGGGCAAGCGGCCGCCGCCCGCCTGCGGCCGATTCCCCGTCACACCTCTTTCGGTCGGGTTGCGGCCGGCCGCCGGACCCCCTTTTCTTTTTTTTTGTTGACAAAACACCCGCTAAACTTTAAAGGTATTTCGTTTTTTAACGCCGAATTCAAACAAGAATGGGGCCGGAAACGCCAGTTTCCAGGCCCTTTCTATGTTCGGTATATCCCAAGGAGGTGGTTCCAAATGATTTGTATTACCATTCGCAAAGGGCAGGACTGTGCATTCATGACAGCAAAGGGGTGCTCCTACAACGGCGGCAACTGCTACCCGATTGTCGAACAGTGCGACGGCTGCAGCCGACCCCAGCAGTTTGAAACCGGCTGGTACTGCGTGGCATGCCCCGAGCCCTCGAAAAAGTGGAAAAACGGAAACTGCAATCTGGCAACCCACTTGGTCAAAGAGGCCAAGGTCAGCAGCCAGAAAATCAACCCGTTGAAAGCGTCAAAGCGCGGCGGCAAATAACCTTGTTTTTCTGCACGCAGCCACCCCCGCTTTTTTCGAAAAGCGGGGGGTTTTCCGGATAGGCTTCCCCGCCCACAGCCCCAACAACCGAGGACCCAACCCAAAATGCATCCTCTGGCAACCGAACTCAATCACATCATCCGCAGCGGCAACCCCCATATTCTGGAAATGCTCTCCGATCTGGGCCGCAATCTTTTCTTCCCCAAAGGGATTCTCAGCCAGAGCGCGGAGGCCAAACAGAAGGCCAAGCACATCAACGCCACCATCGGGATTGCCCTCGAGAACGGCCGGACCATGCAGCTCGACTCGGTGATGAAACTGCTCGGGGACATCTCCGCCGCCGATGCCCTGACCTACGCCCCTTCTTTCGGGCTGTTGGCCCTGCGGGAAGTCTGGCAGGCGGGTCTTTTTGAAAAAAACCGCTCGCTTGCCGGCAAATCCATCAGCCTGCCGGTGGTCACCAGCGGCATCACCCATGCGGTCAGCACGTTTGCCGAACTGTGGCTCGACCCCGGAGACACCGTGGTGCTGCCGGACCTCTTCTGGGGCAACTACAACCTGATCCTGGCCCTGCGCCGGGGCGCCCGGCTGGTCCACTTCCCGTTTTTCACCCCGGAGGGTGGCTTCAACCACACGGCCTTTGAAGACAGCGTAGCACGCACAGCGGCTGAAAACGGCAAGGTCAGCGTCGTTCTGAATTTCCCCAACAACCCCACCGGCTACACCATCACTGCCCGGGAAGCCGAGCGGATCGCCGCCTTCCTGAGCGCCACGGCCGAAAAGGGCGCCAACGTGGTGGCCGCCTTTGACGACGCCTATTTCGGGCTGTTTTACGGGGATGAACCCATCCGGGAGTCTCTCTTTGCCCGTTTGTGCAGCGCCCACCCTCGGCTGATGGCCGTCAAGCTGGACGGCGCCACCAAGGAAAACTTCGCCTGGGGCCTGCGGGTCGGGTTCATCACCTACGGCACCTGTATCAGCGGCGACAGCCGGCCGGTCTTCGAAGCCCTCGAGAAAAAGACCGCCGGCGCCATCCGCGGCTGCATTTCAAACGCCTCGCACCTCAGCCAGACCATCCTCCTGCGATCGCTGCAGGCCCCCGAATACCCGTCCGAAAAGCAGGCCAAAACCCGCATTCTGCAGCAACGCGCGCAGCGGGTCAAAGCGGTCCTCGAAGACCCCAAGTACCAGGCGGCCTGGACCCCCTACCCGTTCAACTCGGGTTATTTCATGTGCCTGCGCCTCAAAACGGTGGACGCCGAGACCCTGCGCTGCCATCTGCTGGATCGCTACGGCGTCGGTTTGATTGCCGTCGATGCCCACAACCTGCGGGTGGCCTTCTCCTGCCTGGAGGAAAGGGACGTGGCGGAACTATTTGACACGGTTCTGAAGGCCGTGAAAGACTTGGAGCGCCCAGCCGGATAGCCTTCAGCTGCTGACGGGCTTTTTTCCGAAACCGTCCGGGCGATCGCTGGCTGGCCGATGCCAAGGCGTTCCACGGCATCCCCGACGCACTTCAGCAAATCACCATCCCTACGCCCATCAAGCCGGCCATCGGCAGTTGGTGACCGGCATCTTCTTTATTTTCTGCCTGCGTGGACATTATTTTTTTTGCGGGGCCCCTCAGTAGTGAACCGCCACCAGAAACAGCCCGCAGGCCGGCGCAGTAGCTGCCGCCTGGGCCCGATCGCGGGAGCGCAGGATGGCTTGCACGGCCTCCGGTGGCCGTTTGCCCAGGCCGACCGCCACCAGGGTGCCGGTGATGTTGCGGACCATGAAACGCAGGAAACCGTCGGCCTCGAAGGTGATGTCAATACGACCGTCGGCCCCGGGGAGCACCGCGACCCGCCGCAGGTCGCGGATCGTGTGGGTTCTCGGGCTGCCGGCCCCCTCGAAGGCCTTGAAATCGTGGCGACCGACAAAAAACCGGGCCGCCTGTTGCAGCGCCGTCAAGTCCAGCATCGAACGGATGTGCCAGGCGTATTGGCGGCCGATGGCCGCCGGCAGCGGGCGATTCAAAATCCGGTAACAATAGGTCTTGCCCTTGGCGTCGTATCGGGCATGGAAATCGGTGGCCGCTGATTCGCAGCCGCGGATGACGACATCGGCGGACAGCAGGCGATTTAACCCTTTCAGAAAATCCGAGGCCGTCAAGCGGGTGTCGCAGCAAAAATTGGCCACCTGCCCCAGGGCGTGCACACCGGCATCGGTGCGGCCGGAACCGTTGAGGGTGATCGCCTGTCGGGTCATGACCGCCAGGGCAGCCTCGATCTCTGCCTGAACGGTGCGATCTTGCTTCTGCCGCTGCCAGCCGTGAAAACGGGTGCCGTCGTACTCGATCAGCAGTTTAAAATTTTTGGCCATCAGCCCTGCGCTCCGCTGCACCCGGTCTGGTTCACCCCTGAAGTCACCGCGCCGAAGGGGGGTATACACCAGATCGCCTCCACCTCCAAGCCCTCCGCGCCATCACAGCCGACGGGGAGGGCGCTGCGCGGAGACTCTATCGCCACTGCGGGCAGTCAAGTTCCAGGGGGATGACGAGGGTTTCTGAAGAATTTGGGCGGCGGGATCACATGGCGACCGGGCGCCGGGTCGCGGACAGACTTCGGCCGGCCCGCCAGCGGTATGGCGGGCGTCGGGTCAGGCGCCGCCCCCCGGGTCGATTTCGTTGAGCCGGGACCTGAGCAGATACCAGTTGCCCTCGGGGTCGGTCAGCGTCAGGAGACGGCGACCTTCGCCCCCGCGCGCGCCGAAATCCAGGATCAGCACCACGCCCATGGGCGTGTGAAAAGTCATTTCGCGGCACTCGCCCAACCCCTCCTGGGGGGTGGTTTCCCCCGCCAGGTTGAAGACATCGTTGAAGGCGGCGGCCAGGCGTTCCAGATCAACGCCCTGATCGGCAACCTCAGCGAGCAGAATTGAACCGGCGGCGTTGAGCACCGCAAGGGCCCGGAAGCCTTTGATGCTGCGGATTGCGGGCAGATGCGGTTTCACCCCTGCCGCCAGGTTCCCGGCCGTGGACGCCGCAGACGATGACTGGGCTTGCGCTTCAGCCGGGCCGCAGTCGTCCATCAGGTTGGAAACCTCGTCAAAAATGCCCTGGTCCTCCGCCGCCGTTGCGGCTGCCGACGGGGTGGACGTCTGGCGCGACCAGGTCGCCCCGGCCATGTCCATCAGGTCGGTTTTGACGCGCCGCGCCGTGCTGCGGCGCTTGGGCAGATCGGCGAACCGGATTTCGATGCGGTCCCAGCCGGCCATCTCCAGGGCCGCATCCTCGCCGCTGAGCTCCGCGAAGTGGGCATCAATCAGGACCCCCTCGTTGAAGTAGAGAAACCCCTTGCCCTTGCCGGCGGATTTGACTTCCATGCGGCAGGTTTTCTTTTCAACCTCCACCAGCGGCAAGAAGGAACTCATCGCCATGCCCTTCTTGAGGGCAATTCCTTCGTCCTTGATACTCAAGCCGATGAAGATGGCGGTTGCAAGGGCGCCCAGTTCGAAGGGCTTTTCGATGTGGTACAGAAAGCTCTGCTGGTCCATTTTTTTCTTGAACCACGGTTTGCCGTGCTCGGACATGACGATGCAGGGTGTGCCGGGATGATGCTGCGTCATCAGGGCCAGCAGCTCCAAGCCGTTGATCGACGGGGTATGCAGATCGACCACCAGCACGGCGAAGTTACCGCGATTGAGGGCCGCCAGCGCCTCGCGCCCGTCAGCAATCGTGCGCACCTTGAACTGGTGCAGTTTGCTGAAGCCTTCCTCGAGAAACTTCAAATTCTCGCGATCACCATCGACGATCAGGACCTGATCCATCATCACCTGCCTTGGCATCAACCCGCGCGCAGCTCCGGCGCCGGGCGAAATCAGCAGCAGAACGCCATTCGCGTCCGGAGGCCATTTAGAAAAACCCCTGAATCCAGGCCCGCCGCGCGTCCACCCGATTATTCGATTTACCGATAGCCCGTTATCATTTCGGACGTTTTAAGCAATCCATAAAGAAAAAAGTCCATCAGGGCAAGCCCTTTCCGGTCGAAATAGCTCCTTCGGCGAAACGCAACCGGTGAATACCATCCGCCACTCTTGATTTCAAATTCCGACCGGTGTATTTAGTCACACTGAAATCACATACTTTAAGTAAAAGAGGAATGTTATCTTTTTGGATCTTTCAAATTCAAAATCTTTTGGGGTCCCCGACCTTGACGGATCTGCGGCCTCAATTCCCGCCCCGCAACCCTGAACCTCCCTGCCGCAACGGTAACCGCAGCCTATGAACATCCGATTTCTGATTCGAAGCGCCGCCCGCCATGATCTGGAAAGTCTGATGAGGCTGGCGCCCCAGGCTTCGCTGGTGAACCTGCCCCCGGATGAAGACGTCCTGACCCTAAAGATCGCCCGCAGCCTAAAGGCCTTTTCCGCCGCCCCGCCGGCCGACCCGGAATATCTCTTTGTTTTAGAGGATGTTGCCAGCGGAGAGGTGGTGGGCACCTCGCTGATCATCGCCCGCTATGCAACCCCCCGAACGCCGCACTATTTTTTCGAGGTGCGCGACACCCCCGGCGGCCAGGAGCTGGTGTTGGGGGGCCGCACGGGCGGCCTCAGCGCCATCGGTGGTCTGGTGCTCGACCAGCGCTACCGCGGCATGCCGGAAAAACGCGGCAAGCAGATCAGCCTGATCCGCTTTGTGTTTATGGGCATGCAGCCCTATCGCTTTGAACCGAGGGTGCTCTCGGAGCTGATGACGCCCGTTGCCCCGGACGGTTCGAACCGCTTCTGGGATGCGCTGGGCGGGCGTTTCACCGGGATGAGCTATGCCAAGGCCTTTGAGCTGACCCGCCAGAAAAGCCGCGATTTCATCCCCCGCCATTTCCCCGCCACCCCGATCAGTCTGCCCCGGGAGGAGTGCGGTCTGCAACGCAACCGGGGCCAGGTGCTCGACTCCGGCAAACCAGAGCAGCGGATCCTGGAAAAGGTCGGCTTCACCTTCAGCCGACGGGTCGATCCGATGGACGGCGCGCTGCACTACGAAGCGCGCCTGGCGGACATCAGCATCGTCAAAACCGGCCGCTACTGCCGGGTATCGGAGACGACCCGCGAGAGCTGCGGGCAGTCGGCGCTGCTGGGGTTCATGCACGGCGACCGTTTTTGCGGCGGGCAGTACCCGGTTCAGGTCAACGCTGACAACGCGGCGCTGCCCGGGGAGGTGATGGCCCTGTTGGGATTGAAAAGCGGCCAACAGGTTTATTTGAGCCTGCTGGACTGAAGCCGCAAACGCCAGGGCCCGCGAATAACGCCGAGGTAGGCCAGGCTGGTGGCCAGTGAAAAGCCCGCCAGGGCCACAATTGCGCTTTCATACCCGAACCGGCTGATCAACCCGCCGACCACCAGGGGCCCGGCCACGTTGCCGACCCGTTCCCAGAAGCGAAAAAGCCCCATCCCGGCCCCCTCCCCCATGGCTTTGGCCACTGGGGTTTCCGTGATGAAGGCGGCCTGCGAGGATACCGAAAAGGTATGCGCCACGCCCAGCATCGCGGCCAGAAAGAGCGCCGCAGGGACGCCGGAAAAAAACAGAAAAACAGACAACGCCAGGGCGGTCAGGATGCCGCCGGTAAAGATGTAGTATTGGCGGTAGGCCGGGCGATCGCAGCACCGGTAGAAGAGGGGCCCCAGAAAAACCATGGCCAGACCGTAGCAGATGATCACCCGGCCGATGTCCCCCTGGGCGGCGGCGCCTTGCCGCAGGTAAAGGGGCACAAAATAGAAAAGCACCCCGATCAGGATGATCTTGGCGGGAATCGCCTGCAGCCAGACCACCGCACAAAACTCGCGGTCCTGCAGCACCTTCAGGGCACCGCGCAGGGGCCAGGCGCGTCGGGCGGCCGGATTGGCCGGGACGGACCACTCGCGCCGAAAAAGCAGCGCCCCGAGCGCCAGGGCCGACAGCGACACTGCGCCGCTGAGCAGAAAGATGCTGCGGTAGCCGATGCGATCGGCCAGTACGCCGCCCATCACCGTCCCGCAGATGTCCCCGCCGAAAAAGGCCGCCAGAAAAGCCGCCATTCCCACCGCGCGTTCACGCACGGAGGTGTTGTCGATCACGAAACGCTGGCAGGCCATAAACACCATCCCGAAGCCGAGCGCCGTAATCGCCCGAAAAACCACGAGCTGCACTATGCTGCCCGCAGCGGCGGTCAACAGAAGACCGGCGGCGTTCAAAACGATGCCCGTCAGCAGCGGCCGGCACCAGCCGGAGCGCTCAGACCAGGTGCCGGTCAGCGGCATGCTGACGGCGAAGACCGCCATGAAAACCGAAATGGGGAGCCCGATCGCCACTTCCCGGGACACCCCCCGGATCGGGGTGTAGAGGGTTTCAACGTAAAGGGGAAAAAACGAAATACAGAAGGCATCGGCGACAACAAAAAGGAAGATCAGCGGCCGAATCCACCCGCAGGGAATCTGCTTTTGCGCCACGCCGCGGGACTGCTGGCGCCGGTCCAAGGGAAGCGCCTGAAGGACGGAAGGCGCCAGGCGGCCGGCGAGATCGACCGCCTGGCGCTGCAGAGCCGCGGCCGTCGCTTGCAGGTCGGCTGCGCTCGGCGGCAGGCTGCGCTCGGTTGCCGGCGCGGGCTGCGCCAGTCGGGCAGCCAGCCCGTCAAGCCGCCGGCCTGCGCTTGCGGCCCGCCGTCGCAGGTCTTCCAGCGGTGCAAGCGCCTCCAGGTAACGCTGCATGCAGCCGTTGAAGGCCGAAGACAGCCGGCCGAGGGCGGGCGTCAAGGCCACGGCGTTGTCGGTGACCGGGGTCTGACGGTAAATCGAGCGGTTGACCGCCGCAAGGGCCCGGTCGAGAGGGCGCCCGACCCGGTCGGCCACAAAAAAGGTCAGGGCCTCGAAGGTCACCAGCAGGGAAACCAGCATGATGGTCAGCATGTCCAGCCAAATCGCGCGGGAGCGCTCGAGCAGCAACTCCGGCGACAGGCGAAGATGCACGTGGCCGGCGACTCGCACCTGTCCGGGAACTCGCAGCGCCACGCGGGTTTCCAGTGCGCCCGGTTGAAATCCATGCCGCCGGAGCTGAACCACCGTGGCCGCGGCGATCGGAGAAACCTCAGGCCGTCCCTGGCGAGGCCGCCCGGCGCCTGCCGGCTCAACGGCGTAGAGGAGGTTGCCGGCCGTGTCGGTAACCGCGATCAGCGCCAGTTCGGGCGCCGCCGCCAGCATCGCGCCCAGTGTCTGCTCCAGCCGCGTCAGGCGGGCCAGCGGCACCCCCAGCCGCAGAACGTGCTCGAGATCCCGCTCGAGAAAGGCCCCCAGCCGCTGGCACTGTTCTTCCAGGGCCTTGAGGTAGCCGGCCTGGAAGCGGGCCACGCTGCGCTGCGCGCTAAACACCTGGGCGGCGGCAATCACCAGCACCACCACCAGGAAGATCCGGGTCCGCAGACTGATGTCGAAGCGGCTCATCGCGGCTTGTCTTTTGCCGCAAAAAAAGAGGCCCCGCGCCCGCCCTTCGCCCTCCCGGCGGCAGCCCCGCCACCGGGCATCAGGCGGACCTGACGGTCAAGGGTCGCCACCCGCTCTTCCAGCACACCGATTTCAGCCTGCAAAGCAGCCACCGTTTCCAGGGTCCGGCCGGCATGCCGCGCGAAGCGTGTCAGAGACAGGGCCAGATGGTCGGGTTCATAGCGCCGCTCGCGGCCACCCGCCTCGTATCCGGCCGCCCGTACGGCAGGGTGTCCGGGGGGGGCGCCCCATCCCTCCCGCCCCAGCGTCTCGAGCCATCCGGAAAGCCCCGTCAAACGGCGATTCAAGGGCCTCGTCAGGCCAAACAGGAGCAACGCGGCGAGCAGCAGCGCGGCCGAGAGCAGCAACGGCACGAGATCCCGCAGGCTCTGGACCGCCATGGTTTTGAGCCGTTCGTGGACGGGGCCACTGGAGAAGGTGATCTGGAGGATGCCGACCGGGTCGGCCGCCTGCCGGCAGAGGAGCAGCGCGGTGATGTATGTCTCGCCGCTGCGGCGGGTGACGCCCGCAGTAAAGGGCGCTTGCGCACCGGCCGTGGGCAGGAAGCGCTGACCCACCCGACCCGGGTCGGTGTGATACAGAATCCAGCCATCACGGTCCGCGACGCCGGCACCCGTGATTTTGGGGGACATTTCCAGCCCTTCGGCCAGAAGACGGTCCATCCCGCTGAATTTTCCCAGGGGCTTGCCGAATTTCAAACCGGTTTCGATTTTTTGCTGCAGGGTCTTGGCGGCAATTTCATAGGTTGAAATCAGCGCGGACGCATATAGCTTTTCAAAAGCGGTGCAACTGAGAAAACTGCTGAGCAGCAGGGTCGCACAGAGAATGGCAAGCGCCACCAGAGTGGTTTGGGTATGAAATTTCATTTGCGGGGCCAGAGGGGCTGGGCGCTTTCCTTCATTGCGCGCGGCGCTGGCCGTGCGCTACTTTAGCAGGCGGTCCGCAGGCAGGCTGATGGCGTCAAAAACTTCGTCGCAGGACCGCAGGAAATCAAAGGAGGGATCGAAGCCGATTTGCTTTGCCACCGCCAGGTTCAGCGAAATCTTGGGAATCGTATGGTCCACCATGGGAAGCGCCCGCGGCATGGCGCCTTCCAGAATGCGAATGACGCGCTCGGCCAGAAACCGGCCCCGATTGCTGAAATCATAGGTGGCAAATCCCATCAGGGCGCCGGCCTGCACCAGACGCTGACCCTCACGCGCGAAGGTCGGAATGCGGTGTTCGATCAGCACGTTCAGCAGACTGGCGACGTCGCACTGGCTCCAGTCGAAGCACACCAGGGAGGGAATGAAAAAGGCATCCATGCCCTGGGCGATCAGGGTCTGAATGCCGGCCAAACACTCCGCAGTGGTTTCCGCCCGGCTGACCCCGGGGTAGGCCAGAATCGCGAACCCCCTCGCGCGTGCGACTTCGTAGGCATCCGCGACACTGGCGTACTGGCGCTCATTTTCCGAGTCGTGATACATCAGGCCGAGCTTCGAAAAGCCCACCTCGGCGTGAAAGATCTCGAACATCCGCCGGTAGCGTCCGGGCACGATGCGCACGGTGAAGTTGTCGATTCCGGAATCGCTTTCACTGACCACAAAACCGGACCTGACGGGATCCGCCACGGCCATGGCCACAATCGGGGTGCGGCGGTTGTTGCAGTCCAGCAAGGCCGCCGTGGCTTCGCTGCCGGCTGCAAGGATCAGGTCCAGGTCGCTGCGGGCCATCAAGCGCCGGGCGCAGCCGGCCAACTCGGCCTTCTTTTCGGCTTCCCAGCCGGGGCTGAAGTGAGCGTCGGCAGGGTACTGGATCCGCGGTCCCCAGCCCTGTCGGTCGAGTTCCAGGCGCAGGGCCGCCAGCGTCCGGCTGTAAGTCCAGTAACCGCCGCCTTCGAGGTAGCCCACCCGAAAAGTCGGCGCCGCCGGCGCCGCCGCCAGCACTAAAACCCCGGCCAGCAGCACCATCCCCAAAGTCCATAACCCCCTGGGCACCACCGTCAGCCCTCCAGGGCCGCTTTGACCGCCAGCCCGATCTTCTCCAGGGTGTAAGGTTTCCGGATGTAGCGGGTCACCCCGAGCGCCATGGCCTTTTTGACCCGCTGATCTTCGGCAAACCCGCTGGCGATGACCGCCCGCTGGGACGGGTGCAGCTTGATGACCCGCTGATAGGTTTCCAGTCCGTCGATGCCGGGATCCATGATCATGTCGAGCACCAGCAGGTCGACCGGGCGCTGCCGCATCTGGACGAGCGCGTCCTCGCCACTGCTGGCGGTGGCCACCGAATAGCCCAGTTTTCTTAAGATCGAGGAGGCGATTTCGCGCTGCTCGGGAATATCGTCCACCACCAAGATGGATTCGTTGCTCCCCAGGTAGGCCTGCAAGGGAAGCTCACCGGGCTTGTCGAGCTTTTGTTTTTGGGTAACCGGCAAGTAGAGTTCAAAGGTCGTTCCACGGCCCTTGGCGCTGCGCAGGTTGATGTGACCATGGTGGTCCTGAACCGTACCCCACACCACCGCCATCCCCAATCCGGTGCCGCTGCGGCCCATGACCTTTTTGGTGTAGAAGGGCTCGAAAATCCGGTTCATGTCCTCCGGGGCAATCCCGATGCCCTCGTCTTCCACCCGCAAAACGACGTATTCGCCCGGCCGGATGGTGTCATAGCCCCGAATGCTGTCTTCCACCAGCCGGTTTTGCGTTGAAATCCGGATGTGTCCCCCGTCCGGCTGGGCCTCGGCCGCGTTGGAAACCAGGTTCATGATGGTCTTTTTAAGGTGAACCGACGACCCGTCGATGTTTTTCAGCCCCGGCTGCAGATCCGCTGTCACCTCCACGTCCAGGTGATACATCTTGAGCTTCTGGTATTCGGGCGAGCCGAGGTACTCTTGGACAATGGGGTTGAGGTTGACCACCTCGTTTTTGTTGACGCCGCGACGGGCAAGGGCCAGGAGATCCTCAACGATCGCGGCCGCTTTTTGGCCCGACTCCTGAATGGTGAGGATGGGTTTGCGGAACGGGCTTTCGCGGGGCAGATCCAGCAGAATCAGCTCAGGGTAGCTGACAATCCCGGAGAGCACGTTGTTGAGATCGTGGGCCACGCCGCCGGCCAGGAGCCCGAGGGCCTCCATCTTGCGCGAACGTGAAAGCTGCTCCTTGAGCTTTTCCTTCTCTTTCTCGGCCATCCAGCGTTCGGTGTAATCGTGGGCGAAGTAGACGATCCGGGCCGCCCGGCCTGCGGTGTCGAAAACCGGAAAAATCCGGTTTTCGAGCTTGTGCCCGCCGTTCTCGTCAGTGAACTGCCGCGGCATGCCGCTTTCGACAACCTGCTGGATCATGGTGCGGCGAGCGGCGGCGAGGTGGTGGGGGACGAACGAAAAAAGGTCGTGGCCGATAACCTCCTGCCGGGGCTTTCCCAGGTCCCGCAGCAGCACCTGATTGCAGGCCACAATGGTGCCGTCGGTCTCCAGCAGCATGGCCTGGTCGGCGGTGGCGTTCAGCATCGCCCGCGCCGCCTCATTGCTGCGGCTGAGTTCCATCTGGCTTTTTTTCAGGCGCTGCAGAAAAACGCCCGCCATCACCCCACCCAGGAGAGCGGCCGCCATGAAGGAAACCCGGGTGAAAAGGTCCCGGTAGGGGACCTTGAACACAATGTTATCCAGAAGGGTCTCGGGCCCCTCCAGAATCAGGAAGCGCAAATCGCGATGGAAGTAATAGTAAGAAAATGCGCCGTCAAAAACCCAGAAGAGACCCCCGAAGAGGAAGGCAATGGCGATGACACGAAAAAAAAGTGACCTGTGCGCGTGCACCATGACGCAACCTTCGTTTTTAGTGGGACATGGGGCCGGATTCGATCTCGCGGAAGATTTCATCGGCCACGGCAAGAATCGCCCGGGGTGGGGTATAGCCGATCCGTGCGGCCGTTTCCAGATTGATGGCGATTTTGAGGGGCTCTTTGTAGACCTGATCCAGGTCGCCGGGTCGGGCGCCGTTGAAGACCTTGGCGATCGCTTGGGCGTAGAAATCCCCCAGCCCCCTGAGATCCCTGCGCGAAATGCTCATCAGGACACCGCGCCGCACCTGATCGCTGCCCCGTCGGGTCCAGGTGGCGACCCGGTGTTTAAACAGCGGCGCCAGCAACTCGGGCATAAACCGGGGATTTTCGCCGCGGTGCACGGTGATCCAGAGGGCGTCGATGCGCGGCGCGAGCTGCTGCCAGCAGGCAGAAAGCGCCTCGGCGGCCTCGGCCTCATCGTTGCCCTGGTCCCGGGCCTGGCACTCCACGATCGTGAACCCCCGCTCGCGGGCCACCTGCTCAACATCCAGGAGGTTGGCGTAAACCCGCCCCGAAGCGGACCCATCGTAGACCACCCCCAGGCGTTTGAAGCCGATGATGTCGTGAAACAGCCGCAGCTGCCGAAGATAGCGCGCGGGGTCAACGCTGGCCAGCACATGCGCGTGGCCGGAATCCTCGACGCTTTTGATGATCCCGGCCTCAATCGGGTTGGCCGCCGCCGCCACCACTACCGCAACCTGGTGGTAACTGTTGGCCAGATCCTGCCCGGCCCAGGTTCCCATGGCAATCATGAGGTCCAGATCGTTTCCGGTCTTGAGGCGTTTGAGCATCTCGGACTTGTTGCGGACACGCAACACCGCCTCGTCCCAGTCGGATGACCAGTAGGCGTCTTGCACGAAGCGCAGAAATCGGCTGCGGTCGTTGCTCGCCAACCAGGCCCACAGCCGGCGGGTGTCCGAATCGTCATCGGAACTCGGGATATCCCCCTTTTCGATCCATCCGTGCGCCATCAGGGCCCGGACGGTCTCCACCAGGTTTTTGCGGTAGTCCAGGTAGGGTCCGCCCTCGCAGTAGCCGATGCGCCATTTTTGACCGTCGTTGAGCCGGGGGGTTATCGGGTAGAATCCCCGGTCATCGGTGAAGCCAGAAAGGGGCGCCAGCAATGATACCAAAAGCAGGCAGATCGCCGCCTGAGTTGCCTTGCGCATTTTCACCCTGAGCTCCTTCCTTTTCCGTCAACCCCAGGTCTCTGCGACGTTGCGACAACAGTTTACCCGCTCCCCCTGTAGGCGGGGTGAAAATGTGAACATCGCGGCGACTAAAAGCATGCGGAAATAGACGGGAGATATCCCGGAATCGGCGAGAAATCCGGCGCCTCGAAGCGCCCCGAAACCGAGTTACAGATCCTGATCGGATCGGATTACCAAATTCTGTATAACACGATGACAGAAATTGTCAATAATACCGGGCTTTCGAAAACCCCGGGGCGCGGATCGGGACCCAACCGCAACCCGAAACCCGTCACATACGGTGGTTTCACTCCACGGTTTGGCCTGGGGCGCCGGCTTGGCGCTCGGCCGGCACCCGGTTGGCCGGGCAGTCGACATAAATACAGCGGCCGCATTCAGTGCGCCGCAGCGTCAGCCCCACGACGGTCACCGCGATGACGTAAACCATGAGCTGTCCCGGGTGATCCAGCAGCCAGTAAAGCGGAAAAAGGATCAGGACCAGGCCGGCCAGCAGCGACAGCCCCTTTTCGTGCCATTTCAGAGGCCCCTTGCGGGGTTCGAAAAACTTGGGCACGCCCCACATGAACAGGCATTTGACGGTCTTTTCGCCCCGGGCATAGTGCGGGCAGTGGCTGCAGAAAAAACGATAGAGCGCCAGAATGCAGGCCAGAACCACCAGCAGGTAGGCGCCAAGCCAGAATGTCGAAGCCGCGGCGATGGCCGCGCCCGCGGTCAGCAGCGGGACGGCCGCCATCAGGTTCCAGTAGAGAAAATCTCCAAAAGTGTAGCGATGCTTGAGATCATGGCAGTTTCCGGTCATCGGTCACCTCCCGGTATCAGTAGAAAAAACGGTAGGCCAACAGCCCGAGATATTCGTGCAGGGCCTCGGAAAAAGGGTCGTAGCTTTGGGGCAGAAAAGCCGACCAGCCGTATGTTTTATTCTCCCAGGTGCGGAAACCTGCCGGGTAAAACAGCGCCGCGAGCCCGGCCTTTTCAAAGCTCAGCTGCGTGCGCCGGATGTGCAGCGCCGAGGTCACCACGATCGGTCGCCGAAACCCTTGCGCCTGGCAGAGCGCCTTTGAAAATTGGGCGTTTTCAAGGGTGTCCCGGCTTCGATCCTCCAGCAGGATCAGGTCCTGGGGCACCCCCAGGTCCGTCAGCAAACGGCGGTAGATGGGCCCCATGGGCGCCCGCTCGGGGTGAACCTGGCCGCCGCTCAGGATCACCGGCACTCCCAGCCGCCGTTGCAACCTGACCACCGTGACGATCCGATCCCAGGTTCCCTCGGAAGGGATGCCGATCCCGCTCAGATCCGGTGACCCATCATAGACCGCGCCCCCCATCATGATGATGACATCGCCCTTGGGGTCCGCGGGGATGGTCAGACCGGACTCCAGCGTCCGCAGCAGTTTGCCGGCCACCGGCGGGGTTGCCGGTATCCAGAGCGCGGCGGCAATCAGGAGCTGCACCAGTGCGCGCCCCGGACGGCCGCGCAGAAGGCTGCGCATGCCGCCCGCGATAAAAAAGAGAACAAACAGACCCGGCAGCAGAAGAAACGGCGTGACGATTTTTTTGACGAGATAGAGGTCCATCTCAGCCTAAAATAAACGGTGCTGCGCGCGGCCGGGCGCCGGGTGTGCAGCGCGCGCGTGAGCTCGTGCGGTTCAGAGCAGGTGCTGCTGAAAGGTTGCCAGCGCATCCGGCAATTTGCGGCGCACGAAGGTTTCCTTTTCGCGCTGGTGCAGGCGCTGATAGTGTTCGTACTGCGGGTGGCCGGCGGCCAGTTGGGGCGCCTGCCCGGCGACGGCCATTTTGACCCGGTCGAGCTCCCGGACCATCTGGATCAGGCCGAAGGTTTGGGTGGCAAACCCGCTGAGCCATCCCAGGCGCCGCATCATTTCAAAGCGCACCTGATCCGCCAGGAAGAGATGGATATCCACCACCTGCATCTTATCACCGCTGTCCAGGTAGGGGAACAGACTGGCCGCCCCGAGTTCCAGCACCCCCATGATCAGCTCGTAGTAAGCCGCATTGCCCTGTTCTCCGGGAAGCGCCAGGGCATAGAGACATTTGTCCGAAAGATCCTCCAGCCGGGTGGTTTCGCCATAGGCCTCGCCGAAGCGCCTGGACCAGGCCCCAAAGGCCTTCTGTGCCAGCAATCGCGAGCGGTAGCCCGCGAGATCGACAATCTCCGCCATCACGGCCCCCTCCCCCAAAGACCCGCCTGGCCGACGCTTTTGGGTCGCCGGCGAAAAACAGGCCTGGCCTCGATTTAAATTTCCGTTTCATTCTACCCACAAGTATACTAAATTCCGCTGGCAATGGAAACGGGTGGCCTCCGAAAAAATGCGCGTCTGCAGGTGCACGCATCAAGGGGAACAAAGCGGGCTGAAAGCGCGTCCCGGGGCGGCGGATTTATGAGCGCGGCGTTTTGGTCCGGCGTTTTTATCAGAAACGGTTTCCCCGCCCCCAGCGCGGGTTGCCTCGCAGCCGGGCAGTGAATAATATCTGCGCTGTATGCATCTGACGGCGGTGTTGCCCAGCGACCGTCGCACCGCTTACAAAAAACCCGATCCGAACGACCTCTCTTGAAAGGAGACGGGCATGCAAAACCTCACCGCCACCCCCCTCAGCTGGATCCAGGATGCCTTTCCCTATGGGCTGGACGCCGCCCAGCGCACGATTCTTTTCTGGGATGTGATGCGCAAACGCGGCAATACCTACCTGGCGCATCTGCGCCGGGGCCAGCCGCCGGTGCTGGTTTTCTGCTATGAAGAGATCCTTTCCGGGGCGGCGCTGGAGCGGCCGGTGAACTACGACCTGGTCCGCATTCTGGACCGGCGCAGCCCGCAGCAGCCCGACCGCCGCAGCCAGAAAGCGGCGCCGGCGGCTGCCGCAGGCGACCGTCGGGTCCATGCCCACGGTCGGCGGCACAAGCCCCTGGTCGCCGAAAAAGCCCCACGGGCGACCAGTCGGCCGATCGTGATCATCGACCCCAGGGCCGGCCACGGTCCCGGCATCGGCGGTTCCAAGCAGGATTCCCAGATCGGCAAGGCGCTGGACGCGGGGCATCCAGTGTATTTCCTGATTTTCAAAACGCGGCCCGTGCCGGGACAGACCCTCGAAGACGTCCGCAATGCGCAGATCCGCTTTGTTGAAGAAGTTCGCCGCCGCCATCCCGACGCCCCCAAGCCGGCGGTGGTCGGCAACTGCCAGGGGGGCTGGGCGGCCGCCCTGGTGGGCGCGGAAAGACCCGACCTGATCGGCCCGATGGTCTTCAACGGCTCCCCGCTGTCCTACTGGGGCGGGGTCGAAGGCGTCAACCCGATGCGCTACCTCGGGGGTCTGCTGGGTGGGGTCTGGCTCAACTCCCTCCTCAGCGATCTGGGCAATGACACCTTCGACGGCGCCAACCTGGTGGCCAATTTCGAGAACCTCAACCCGGCCAACACCCTCTGGTCCAAGCCCTACACACTTTACGCCAAGATCGACACGGAAGCCCAACGCTACCTGACCTTCGAAAAATGGTGGGGCGGCTTCTTTCTGATGACCGGCCAAGAGATTCACACCATCGTGGACGGCCTTTTTGTGGGCAACAAACTGGAGCGCGGCGAATTCGAACTGGCCCCCGGCAAGCGCATCGACCTCAAGGCCAACAACAACCCGGTGGTGGTCTTCGCCTCTTTCGGCGACAACATCACCCCGCCGCAGCAGGCTTTCAACTGGATCGTCAAAGCCTACGGCAGCGCTGACGAAATCCGGCGCCGGAGACAGGTCATCGTGGTGCATACCCACAAAGAAATCGGCCACCTGGGGATTTTCGTTTCCGCCAAGATCGCACGCAAGGACCACAAGGAAATTATCGCGAGCTTCACCATGCTCGACTACCTGCCGCCGGGGCTCTATGAAATGATCATCGAGGACGACCCTGAAAGCGCCGACGAATACCAGGTGCGCTTCGTGGAAAAAACCACCCAGGACCTCCTGGCGATCGACGACCGCCCCGAGGAGGAGCTGGCCTTCTACGGGGTCAAGCAGGTTTCGGAATTAAACGATGCCTTCTACCGGTTTTTTCTGGCCCCCTGGGTGCGTGCGGCCACCACCGAATCCTCGGCCGAAATACTGCGACAGTCGAACCCGCTGCGCATCCAGCGCTGGCTTTTTTCCGATATCAACCCCTGGCTGATCCCGGTCAACATGTGGGCGTCGATCATCCGCAAGGGCAACCGCCAACCGCCGGCGGCGGACAACGTATTCGGCCAGATTGAAAAGAACGTCTCGCAGAGTATCGTCAGCGGCCTCAATTTCTACCGGGATATGCGGGACAACCTGTTGGAGCAGCTTTTTCGAACCATCTACGAAAACCCGTGGGTAAAGACCCTGTATCCGGCCCCGGCCCCAGATTCCGGCGACGGCGCCCGGCAAGTCGAGGCGCTGCGGCGCCAGGATGCCGAAAGTCTGAGGCAGGCCATGGGCAAGGGGGGATTCCGGGAGGCGGCGGTCCGCATCATTCTGACCCTGATGCGGGCGAATTTCGAACTTCAGCGCAAGGGCTACGCCATGGCGGGCCGGTTGACCCAAAAAAACCGGCGCACCCGGGACATCAGCCCAGACGAGTTGCAGGACCTGGTCCGGACCCAGGCGCGCATCCTGCAAACCGACACCGACCAGGCCATCGCCGCCCTGCCCCGGCTGCTGCCGACCCGCAAAGACCGTCGCGAGGCCCTGGAACTGCTGCGCGCAGGGGTCAAGATGCTCGGCCGCGAGCCCAATGCCCAGGAGCAGGTTGCAGTCGCCCGGATGACGGCCGTGCTCTCCGCTTGATCCGCGCCAGTTGACGGCGGCGGCGGCAGTCAGGAGAGCAGACTACGGATAAACCCTTCCACCGCCCCGACCCCGTGTTGGTCCACCAGACGGATGGTCTCGGTACCGATCACGGCGATATCCACCTTGCCCCTGAGAAAATCGATGTCGGCCCGGTCCTTGACCCCGAAGCCCAGGGCCAGCGGCAGATCCGTTGCCTGGCGGCAGCGCGCCAGGTAGCCCTCCAGCTCTTGGGAAAACGCCGTCTGCTGACCGGTCACTCCCTTGCGGGCGACGCAGTAGATAAAGCCGCGGCCATGCCCGGCCAGCATCCGCATGCGCTCCTGACCGGTGGTGGGTGAAAAGATGAAGATCGGCGCCAGTTGGTGCGCCTGCATGGCCGTCAGATAGGCCTGCCCCTCTTCGGGCGGCAGGTCGGCGACGATCGCCCCCGCCATGCCGATGCGCGCCATCTCGGCGGCGAAGTCCGCGACCCCGTATTTGAAGACGATGTTGCAATAGGTCATGAACAGGAACGGGATGTCGAAGGCCGCGGTCACCCGTTCGGCAAACGCCAGCGACTGCCGCACCCGGGCGCCGCGGCCGAGGACCTCCTGGTTGGCCCGCAGGATGACCGGCCCGTCGGCAATCGGCTCGGAAAACGGGATCTGGAGCTCCATCAGGTCGACCCCGGCCGCCACCATGGCCTTTACGATCTCAAAAGACGCTTCAAATGACGGGTAGCCGACGACGATGTGGGTCATCAGCAGGATGTCCTTTTTCTCGCGCTGGCGCCGCAGGTAGGTTTCAAGCATCGTATTGCTCCGCCTTGTGTTTGATGAAATCCCGCCAGGCCGGGTCTTGAAGCGCCTCGGCGATGGTGAAGATGTCCTTGTCGCCGCGGCCGGACTGGTTGATGATGACGATGTCATCGGCGGCCATCTCCGGCACTTCCTTGAAGGCCCGGGCAAACGCGTGGGCCGACTCCAGGGCCGGGATCAGGCCTTCCTTGCGCATGGTGAGGGTCAAGGCGTCCAGGACCTCGGCATCGGTGGCGGCCTCGAAGCGCGCCCGGCCGGATTGTTTGAACTGCGCCAGGATCGGGGAGACCCCCACGTAGTCCAGTCCCGCCGATATGCTGTGGGTCTCCCGCATCTGGCCGTCGCTGTCCTGCAGAAAAAAGGTCCGGTAGCCCTGGGCGACCCCCACGCTGGCATCCGCCGAACACAAACGTGAGGCATGCCGACCCGAATCGAGCCCCTTGCCGCCGGCCTCCACGCCCACCAGTTCCACCGGATCGTCCAGAAACCCCGAAAAAAGTCCCATCGCATTGGAGCCGCCGCCCACGCAGGCGTAAACCCGCTTTGGCAGCCGCCCTTCCCTTTCGAGTATCTGGCGGCGGGCCTCGCGGCCGATGATCGACTGAAAATAGGTCACCATCTCCGGGAAGGGGTGCGGTCCGCAGGCCGTCCCGAGCACGTAGTGGGTGGTGTCCATGTTGCCGACCCAGTCGCGGAAGGCCTCGTTGATGGCATCCTTCAAGATGCGGGTGCCGTTGCAGACCGGCACCACCGTCGCGCCCAGGCGCTCCATCCAGAAGACGTTGGGGCGCTGGCGCTCCACGTCGACCTCGCCCATGTAGATGGTGCAGTCAAAGCCGAAGCGCGCCGCCATGGTGGCGGTCGCCACCCCGTGCTGACCGGCGCCGGTTTCGGCGATCACCCGCGTTTTGCGCATGCGCTGAACCAGCAGCCCCTGGCCCATGACGTTGTTGGCCTTGTGGGCGCCGGTGTGGTTGAGGTCCTCGCGCTTGACGTAGATGCGCGCCCCGCCGAAATGGCGGGTGAGGTTCGCCGCAAAGGTGAGCGGCGTGGCGCGGCACGAGTAGGTGGCCATGACGTCCTGGTAGGCCGGCCAGAAGTCGGGATCGGCCTTGGCGGCCTCGAAGACCGCCTCCAGTTGGTCAAAGGTCGCGTTCAAGATCTCCGGCAGAAAGGCGCCGCCGAAGTCGGCATAGTAGCCCCGTTTAAGCATCGCCAGGTCCTCCGATATTTTGCGAAAAGACAAATTGATCCGTGCGGCAGTAAAGTTCTGAAAAAACGCCGTTTTGCGCCTGGGGAAAGTGCAGGCAGCGCCTGACGGCCAGCACGGGGGTTTCCGGGGTCACCAGGAGGTGGCGCGCCCGGTCGGCGTCGAGATAGGCAATTTGAAAGTTTTGACGGCCGCCGTTGGGGCGCAGGAAATAGCGTTCTTCGGCGATCGCCGAGAGCGAACGGCCCTCCAGATCCAGGGCCGCGAGGCCGGCAAAAAGCCCCGGGTGCAGAAAGAGGGTTTCAATCAGCACCGGGACGGCCCCCACGCGGGTAAGACGCTCCAAAAAATAGGCCTCACGGCCGGCGAACGGATTGTCGCCGTCGTCGCCGACGGTTTTGAGCACGACCGGGGCGATGATCCGGCTTTCGACCGCCAGCCCCTTGCGGGTGAACGAGGCGCTGGTGCCGTCGAGCGAAAAGAGCTCCACCTCCTGGCGCGGCTCCCGCACGTAGGTGCCCGATCCCCGCCGGCGGGCCACCAGTCCCTTGCGCACCAGGACGTCGATGGCCTGCCGGGCGGTGGGCCGCCCGATGGCGAAAACCGCCGCCAGCTTGTGTTCGGAGGGGATCCGGGTGCCCGGCGGGTAGTCCCCGCCGCGGATTCTAGCGGCCAGCAGCTCGGCCAACTGGTGGTAGAGCGGCAGCGGCGATTGGGGGTTCAGGATTTCGTTCGGGGTCTCAGGCATGACACGGGGCGCTAAAAAAACATAACATTAAAGAAAACCCGTTTCCGTTCACGGGGGCCGTTGCGGCGGCCAAGTGGAAGGAGCATCGGGGATATTGGTTAAGTTGTCAAGACAAATTTTAACCGGCACCGGTCAAACTGCCTTGAAGGCGAACCCCAAACCGATGCAATCTGCGGGGACATTTTATGCCGCGCCCCTGGCGCTCTAGTGACCTTCAGGCCGAGGGGGTCGCCGGTCCGGCTCGGGCTTCCTGAAAAGGTGCAATTTGCCCAGGATGTACCGGTGTTCGCCGAACACGTA
>Ga0105097_10000040_pt1 | contig 42713 bp, 32 predicted proteins | sample PPLLak12cMay2015_FD_87035 | JGI IMG/M metagenome (GOLD analysis project Ga0105097, IMG submission 87035) | Freshwater sediment microbial communities from Prairie Pothole Lake near Jamestown, North Dakota, USA - PPLs Lake P7 Core (1) Depth... | ecosystem: Environmental > Aquatic > Freshwater >...
CACCCCGACAAAAAAAGCTTTTCACATTAGTGAAAGGCTTTTTTGAATTAAAAGACCAGCCGATATATTGAATAACCTGATATTAAATCAACCCTTTAACTTTTGGTATTCCAGGGATAAAATCCTTCAGGTAAAAAGGTTCGAAATAGGCCACGTCCTCAAAATTTCTTTTCTGAAATGCTTTAAATACTAAAGCTCCCATGTGGGCTGCTGAGGGATACAGATGGTCTGAATAAACTGCATTTGAATGATCGATCAAACCTTTGCATTTCAAAGAGCCGTCACCTAAAAAAACAACAGGGCCGTTATCAAGATATTCTGTAAATGAACCCTTTTCAATAATCTCAGCTTTAATTTCCCTGACCTGTTCAAGATTGGAATTAAACAAAGCTGAATAAACCTCCATCCTTCTGGCATCAATCATTGGACAGAATAATAAAGGCTTATTATTAGCTGTCTCGTAATTTTTCAATACCCCGGAAGTAAGTGTTTGAAGTGTATGGATCGCAATCAGGGGTATATCGAGTGCATAGCACAAACCTTTTGCAGTTGAAACTCCAATTCTCAGACCGGTATAGGAACCCGGGCCTTTGCTTACTGCAACTGCGTCAAGATCTGCATAACCAATATCATATTTCTTCAGAAGATCATCAATAAACACAGTCACAACCTCTGCATGGGAATTTTTTATCTGTGTTTCTTTAAAGCCAATAACAGCTTCATCTTTTGTTAAGGCTACAGAGCAAACAGGCGTAGCTGTTTCGATGCAAAGGATCAGGGACATGAAGATTTTTACAAAATTTAAATATTGTTGGTGAATGTGCAGCTTGAAGAAATAGTATTGAAACAATAGGGAAATATATTGCCTGGCTTAATTTTTAAAATCTCGATTTCAATTTATTTCCGCCCTTTAGAAAATTATTTCGTTTCGAACAAATCTTTCTTATCCACCTTTTTTACTTTATCACCATCTTTAAGTTTTTTGGAAACCGCGCGGTAAGGCCCGGAAATAACTTCCTGATCTTTGGTTAATCCTTCCGTTATCTGGATGTACATATTATCCTGGATTCCGGTTTTAACCTCAACCATTCTGGCTATTCCATTATCATATAAGAAAACATATTCCTTCTGGTCGTTATCTTTTTTACTTTTTACCACAACGGTTTCATCTTCCTCTCCTTCAGGTTCATTTTCTTCAGGCTTCTCAGCATTCATAGCTTTTTCAGTCGTATCTGCACGAGTAGTAACAGATTGTATGGGAATTGTAAGGATATTGGGGGCAGTTTCTGTTTGAATATCAACGGTGGCTGACATACCAGGACGAAAAGGTGATTTTATAATATCTTTTTCTCCAACCAGGCTTTTATAAGAATCTTCAAGGATGAGAATTTTTACTTCAAAGTTTGTAACCTGATCAGCGCTAATACCGGTTACATTTGCAGATGTTGCAATTTCTGTTACAATACCCTTAAATTTGGTATTCAGATAAGCATCAACTTCAATCTGACAAGTATCATATATTGAAACCCTTACAATGTCATTTTCATTCACCTCCACAATTACGATCATTCTTTCCAGGTTAGCAATTCGCATGATTTCGGTACCCGAGGAAAACTGAGATGCACCCGTTACACGTTCACCTTTTTCTATACCCAGTCGTGAAACCGTCCCATCATTCGGTGAATAAATTGAAGTTCTTGTGAGGTTTTCTTTTGCCTCACGAAGTGAAGCTTCAGCACTGTTTACTGAAAACTCAGCTGCATTTACATTTTCCTTTGCAGCTGTTACTTCTTCTTTAGCTACGGTAAAGGCAGAGGAGGCTCCATCAAAATCCGATTGTGAAATAACATTCTGATCAAATAGCTTTTTGTTACGCTTATAATCTTCCTCTGATTTGATAAATTGAGCCTGCGATTGTGCCAGTCTTGCTTTGGCATTTGCCAGATTGGCTTTCTGCATTTGCAAGGAAGCTTCTATCCGCTCATAATTGGAAATGTAAATCTCAGGGTCGATCTTGGCAAGCAAATCCCCTTTTTTCACTTTGACTCCTTCAATAACATTAAGTTCAACCACTTCACCTGAAATGTATGGACTAATCTTTACATCAACCTCAGGTTGGATTTTACCATTGGCCGAAACTGATTCGATGATGGTACGGCTGGTAACGAGTTCTGTTGCGACGTTGGTTTCGCTCGTTCCTTTCTTTTTTGTCACTGCAAGGATAATTAGAATTGCCAAAAAAACGAGACCACCAATTATGAAAATTTTTTTCTTTCCTGTTCTGGAAACCATGTTATAAAAGTTTAATGTGCTATTTGAATAATTGTGCTAAATTAACGAAATATAAACCATGAATGATTGCTAAAAAAAATTTAATCCGCAAATTGTAAAACTTGCAGTGGCTTTTATGCTAACACTATTTATATAAAGATTAAAATACTTACCGCTTTAAGGTTAAAGGTTTGCCAAGATAAAAATCGATTACTGTGGCCCTGAAAACGAAATCATATTTGGCCTGTATCAGCTCCGAAAGAGCATTATTATATTCTTTTTTCGCATTGTTATATTCTACAGAGTTGATCAGCCCAACATTGAATTTTTGTTCTGCATAATTAAAGGATTCTTTAGTAGCATTTACCTTTTTATTTGCCGCTTTATACTTATTTGATGCTGCTAAAGCATCATTGTAAGTCTGCTGAGCAATTTTATAAAGGTTATTTTTCTGCAATTGTAAGTCGAGACTGGAATTTTCAATGCCAATTTTTGCCTGTGCAACATTCGACCGGCTTGTCCAACCGTTAAAAATGGGAATGCGTAGGTTAAGGCTTGCTGATTTGTTCAGGTTGTCCTGTAATTGGTCGTCCCATGGTTTGGCTTCAGACGTTTCATATTTTAGATTTGGCACATAGACTTTTTCACCACTAGCAGTAAATCCAATTTCCTGGGGATCGCCATAATATGGATTGCTACCTATAACGTTAGCACCTGAATAACCTGAACCCAGAGAGCCATTCAATGACAAAGACGGATAATAACCACCTTTTGCGATACTTAAAGATTTCTCTGAACTTTCGAGTTTTACTTCGGCACTTTTAATTTCAGGGCGGGCTTGAACAGCAATTTCAAATATTTGTTCGGGAGTTAGGATTTCAGGTTGATAGATCAATCCAAGCTCCGGTCTTTCAATTTCAAATCCCTTTGGAGTAGGTAATTCAAGTAACTGCGTTAAATTAAGATATGAGAGCGACAGGTTATTTTCGGCTTCTACCACTGACAGCTCTTCTGAGGCCAGCTGTGCTTCGATTGTCAGCAGATCACCTTTAGCCAGAGTTCCTGCGTCTACAAGTTTTTTTGTTCTTTCGACCTGCTGACGTGTAATGTCGATTTGGTTGTTTGCCATTGCTACGAATTCAATATAAAAAAGAGTTTGTAAATATTGAGTAGCAACGTTTATAGCGATTTCATCCCTATAATAGTCGGCATCGTATTGTGCTGCTTTTAAATTCAACATGCTGCGCTTGATAAGATTCACTTGCTGAAGACCGCTAAAGAGGTTCAAATCTCCTTGTAAATAAAGGTTATTTGATCTTACTCTAGTGTCAGTGGCAAATTCATTTGTAAAGGGATCAATGCGTTGCCCCCAGTTATATCCATGCGAAGCATAACCATTTAAATTGGGTAAAATGCCAAGCTTGTTCTGAAGCAACAACTCCTCCTGGTTGTTAATCAAAAGATCCTGCTTTTTCACGCTGATGTTATTATCAAGGGCATAATTAATACAGTCCTCCAGTGTCCAGATTTTACTATCCTGGGCTCCTGAGGCTAACACTATAAAAAAGAACTGTAATAAAAGAATAACGCCCAAATAAAATTTTCTCCGTTGGATTAGGGAATATATTCCCAATTGTAAAACAGTAATCCCCTTTTCTGATGATGTCATATGATCTGGTGTTAAATTTAAAACTTCGATTGATCTAAAAATATGCCATGGTTCTAAATCACTGAAAACTAAAATCTCACAATAATATCACGCGTTCAGCATTATTAAAGTTGTCCAGAAAAATACAGCTGATGTTCGCATCTGAACAATAAAATAAAAACCCTGATTATTTATTTTCAAAAGTAACAGGATTTTAGATACAAATCTAATTAGACTATTTTTGTACTAATACAATTTGCAAATCTATGCAATCACCATTTAGCTTATCAGGAAATATTGTTGATGTTGTAAGTGAAAGAATTTTTAAAGGGTCCATTGAAATTGTAAACGGGCAGATCAATTCAATAAAAGAGGGTAAAGCCGATAATGATCAATACATTATCCCCGGGCTGATTGATGCTCATATTCACATTGAAAGTTCAATGCTTGTACCATCTGAATTTGCAAGGCTGGCTGTGGTCCATGGAACTGTAGCAACCATATCTGATCCACATGAAATAGCAAATGTTCTCGGAATAAAAGGAATAGATTTTATGATCGGGAATGGCAAAAAGGTTCCTTTTAAATTTTATTTCGGAGCCCCCTCTTGTGTACCGGCAACTCCATTCGAATCAGCCGGAGCTACTCTTGGAGTTGAAGATACTGACGAGTTACTGCAAAGAAATGAAATCAAGTATTTGTCGGAAATGATGAACTTTCCGGGTGTTCTTAATGAAAATAATGAAGTTGCTGCAAAACTGGCTGCTGCGCGTAAATATAATAAGCCCGTCGATGGGCATGCCCCCGGACTTACCAGCGAGGATTTAAAAAAATATATCCATGCAGGTATCGCTACCGATCATGAATGTTTTACCATCGAAGAAGCCCTTGAAAAAATTAAATATGGGATGAAAATACAGATTCGGGAAGGAAGTGCTGCCAAAAATTTTGATGCACTGATACCCTTGATTAAACTGCATCCCGATAAGATTATGCTTTGCTCCGATGACAAACACCCGGATGATTTGGTAGAAGGTCACATAAATTTGCTGGTTAAACGCGCCATTCATCTTGGATATGATCCGATTAAGGTTTTAAAAGCATGCACCTACAATCCTGTTAATCACTATAAATTAGAGGTTGGACTTCTACAGGTTGGAGACCCGGCAGATCTTTCAATAGTAGATAACCTCAATGATTTTTCCATCATGGCTACCTATATTAACGGAGAACTGGTTGCTCAAAAGGGAAAGAGTTTTTTAAAACCTGTGTTTATTACCACTCCAAATAAATTCTGCGCTGATTTGATTCAGGCAAAGGACCTGGAAGTAAAAGTGCGGGGAAACTTTATGAAAGTTATATGGGCTTTGGAGGGTCAACTTATTACTAAAAAAGTAATCGTTAAAGTCAATCCTGAAAATGGATTGATCCAAAATGATCCAGAAAATGATATCCTCAAAATTGTTGTTCTTAACAGATATACAAAATCACAACCTTCAGTTGGATTTATTACCGGGTTTGGTCTTAAAAAAGGCGCCATTGCATCAACGGTTGCCCATGACAGCCATAACATAATTTCTGTTGGCACAAATGACAAAGAAATTGTTCAGGCTATCAATTTGCTAATTGCATCTAAAGGTGGAATTTCATTGGTTAATGGAGATAAAATTCTGCACCTTCCGCTGCCAGTGGCAGGAATCATGTCAGATGAGAATGGTTATAAAGTAGCCGATAATTATAAATTGCTTAACTATGAAGTAAAAAACCTTGGTTCATTGCTCCAATCACCCTTCATGACACTATCTTTTATGGCTCTTTTGGTTATACCGGAATTAAAAATGAGTGATAAGGGATTATTCGATGGTAATAAATTTGAATTCACTTCTTTATTTGATGATTAAATTATTTTTAAATATCTACATATTTATTTGTACAAAATATTTTTTATATTTGCAAAAAAAATACAACTACGAATTATGGCAAAATTAGTTCTTGACGTCACTAAGCTTGAAATGGCTGCCAGCAAACTCAGGGCTATTGCGCATCCGATGCGCATTGCAGTTATTGATCTTTTGAATGATAAAGGTAAACTGAACGTAACGGAAATCTATACACACCTTGATATTGAACAGGCAGCAGCATCACATCACCTGAACATCCTTAAAAATAAAGGTGTTTTGACTTCGAAAAGACAAGGTAAAAAAATCTTTTACTCATTGAAGAGCGTTACACTCACTGAAATCATAGATTGCATTAATAAGTGCAACGAAGAAAAAAACTAAAATCTTTTTTCGGAGCTCGCATTAATTGTTTCAGGAAGTTTCTCCAGAAGTGATTTGGACTGTCGATTGCAAATTAAAGGGTAACGCTGTTAAGAATTATCAGGATTCACTTGATTTGTTGATTACATTTTGAGTAAGATATACAAAATCACTTACATCCAGTTGCTCTGCCCTTTTATTCAGCAAGTCAGTAATTTTTCCTGATTCAGGAAAGGAATATTTCCTAAGTGAATTTCTTAATGTCTTTCGTCGCTGATTGAATCCGGCTTTAACAATTTCGAAAAACAATTTCTCATTACAAACCAGGGCTTTAACCTGGTTCCGCTTTAACATGATAACAGCAGATTTAACCTTTGGTGGCGGGTAAAAGACATTTTCATTGACAGTAAATAAATAATCAATTTGAAAATAGGCCTGTACAAGAACACTTAGTATTCCATACTTTTTGCTGCCTGATGAAGAGCTTATCCTCTCGCCAACTTCCTTCTGGAACATGCCAATAACATCAGTTACTTTGTTTCGGTTTTCGAGAATTTTAAATAAAATCTGGCTTGAAATATTGAAAGGGAAATTTCCAATAATGGAAACCTTATCATGGATAAGTTCTTCCAAATCCACTTTAAGAAAGTCGGCTAAAACAAATTTTTCTGAATATTCAGGAAAATGGTTCTTTAAATATTCTATCGACTCCTTGTCAATTTCAATGGCCATGTAATAATAGGCCCCAGAATGAATGAGGTATTTTGTCAGGATGCCAGTACCAGGGCCAATTTCAAGAACATTTAAGGTTTCGGGTGGCAGGTATCCAACTATTTTACGGGCAATATTATCGTCCCGCAGAAAATGCTGTCCTAAATGTTTTTTAGGTCGAACCATTGGAAATTTCAGAAGCTGGTTTTATTCATTATTTATTCAATCGTGCAAATCACGATAAAGATTTATCGGTTTTGAAAATTTTAATTTCATATAAATCCTATGTCCCTTCATTAATAAAATCTCCACGCAGGGTTCTGAAACGTTTTCTTGCCTCAACAGTGAAAACACTTGCTGGATAATCTTCCAAAAGCCTTTCATACAATTGAAGTGCTTTTTCTTTATCATAAAATTGGTTTTCATTCAAATCGGCCAAAAGAAATAAGGCGTTATCTGCTGTTATATCAAAAGGGTAATCATCAATAATTTTCGTGAGGTATTCAGCAGCTTTTTCAAAATCTTTCTGTTTAATTTTTATTTCAGCTTTTTTATACCAAACCTCATCAAAAATCGGGTGCCAGTCAGCTAAATCAAAAATGGAATCCAGGACCAATAAAGCCTGTTCATCTTTATTACGGAATAACAGAAGATCGGCCTTGGAATACAAAGCAAGGGCAACGGTGGATGAATCCATATCAATGTTGTCGCTGATCAGAACGGAAAGTTGTAACGCATCATTTGCGATAAGCTTGGATGTGGCAGCTTTTAAAACATCCAGCTGGGCCTTGGCCCATTGAAATTCTCCTATGTAGAATGAGAGCTTGGCATTTTTAAATTTTGCCAAATGTCCGACAGGATCGTTTTTAAAAGCTTTTTCAACCTGGGCATATAAAAGTTTGGCCTCCCAAACTTCGTTGGTGAACAGCAGAATATCAGCAAGTTCAATTTTACATTCCGCAATGGCAGATGGATTGGCATTCGGAATAATGATTGTCTTATTTAACAATAAAATTGCATCTTCAGTTTTATCCAGGTAGAATGCCTGAAGATGAGCAAGGTATTTCATCACACCAATGGTTGATGCATTTTCACCATATTCTGAAAGTGTAGAAATATAATCATTTTCCAGGTCGACCAAATCAGTTTGGGTAAAGTTATACGAGTCGGTGATTTTAAGGTAACGGGCGGTCAACAAGCCGATTTTAGATTCAATGTATAAATGATTGTTTTTCCCTTTTTTTAAGATGTAGTTATATGCTTCAATGGCTACATCATAATTTTGATTTGAGAGGCTCAATCCAGCAAGTTCAAAAATCCGGTCGCCCTCCTCTCCCAAACGCCGATCAATTGATTTGGCCTGGATAAATGCAAGTTCAAAATCCTTTTGTTGTATCGAAAGCCATAACAGCATTTCGGAATAGAAAATTTTTTCAGGATATTTCTGAATGCGTTTCAATAACGATTTCCCTAGCATTTCGCTGATTTTATTTTCAGCATCATTGCTTAAGGCCGTTTGAAGTTTAGCCTGAATTAAGGAAGGATTCTGATAATTATAATCTAAATAATTGAGGTACTCATCAATCATCATCGAATAATTACCCGCCTGGTTATAAAGATCACCCAGTTCAAGGTAGAAAGGATAATCTCTGATAATCTCGCTTCCTCTCCGATATGAAGCCACTGCATAATCTAACTGCCCGCGAATCAGAAAGGAATTGGCGACTTCAGTCACCTGCAAACGGTCAGGTCTAATTTGTCTAATGGTTTCATCAAACTGTTTATTGGCCTTCCCTTGTTCTCCCTCTTCAGCATAAACATAACCAAGATCCACACTATATTTCAAAATATCCGGAAACTCCTTAATCTGGCTTTTGACAAGTTTTTCTGCACTTTTAAAATCCTTCAGCTCAATCAGGCAGTACAAATAATAGGTGTAATTGAGGTTGTTGTTGCTCTTCCTAAAAAGCTTTTCATACAATACAACTGCTTTTTCATATTCCTTTCTTTGAAAATACTGCGCCGCCAGTTGATCATCACTTTCCTGTTTAGGTTTTTGTTCAAAGCCGGGTTTAGGCGGATGAATTTCTACCGGCTGCAATATAACATCGTTCTGCGACAGAACAATTTTAGCTGCAATGAAAAAGAAAAAAATATGTATAAACCGATTTAACATTTAAGGATTTTCTTTTTAACGGTGAAATCATCAGGAAATTTTAACATTTAACATTATAAATAATCGATAGTGAGAAAGTTTAATTAAAAAATCAATTTTTAATTTGTTCTAATTGATCATTTCAAAACCGGTATACTTCACCAATGCCTCAGGAATCCTGATCCCTTCCTCTGTTTGGTTATTTTCGAGAAGTGCAGCAACAATCCTTGGTAAAGCAAGAGCACTTCCGTTCAGCGTATGTACCAGTTTTGTTTTCCCATCATTATCTTTGAACCTGAGTTTCATTCGGTTCGATTGAAAATTTTCAAAATTCGAAACTGAGCTGACCTCCAGCCACCGTTTTTGAGCAGCCGAATAAACTTCAAAATCATAGGTTAATGCCGAAGTAAAACTTAAATCTCCTCCACATAGTTTTAAAATCCTGAATGGCAATTCCAATGCCCTGATAAGTGAAGCAGCATGAGCTCTCATTTGTTCTAAGGATTCATAGGAATGCTCTGGATGCTGAAGCTGAACAATTTCAACCTTATCAAACTGATGTAGCCGGTTCAAACCTCTTACATCCTTTCCATATGACCCTGCCTCTCTTCTGAAACATTGAGAATACGCCACATTTCTAACCGGAAAATCGTCAGCTTTAAGTATCATGTCCCGATAAATGTTAGTTACAGGTACTTCCGCTGTAGGGATCAGATATAAATTATCAATTCCTACATGATACATCTGACCATCCTTATCAGGAAGCTGACCTGTTCCATAACCCGAATCTTCATTTACCATGAGGGGCGGCTGAATTTCAATGTATCCGGCGTCAAGTGCTTTGTCCAGGAAGAAATTGATCAAGGCTCTCTGAAGTTTAGCTCCTTTCCCTTTGTAAAAAGGGAAACCTGCGCCAGTAACTTTGCTTCCAAGTTCAAAATTGATGATATCGTATTTTACAGCCAGCTCCCAATGAGGTAAAGCATTAGGATAAAGAACTGGCATTTCGCCTTCAGTATGAACAATTTCATTTTCATCAGCTGATTTTCCTCTGGGAACCGAAGGATGCGGTAAATTTGGAACCTGAACCAACAAGGCATTCATTTCAGTCCCTTTAAGTTCAAGTTGCTCATTTAGTTCCTTTGACAGATTCCTCAACTCAGTGGATCGGGCTTTCATGGCTTCAGCATCAGCAGCTTTTCCTTGTTTATATAAGGCCCCAATTTCTTTTGCTGACTTATTGGACTCAGCCAGGATATCGTCTAATTGCTTCTGGATTTTTCTCCTGATTTCGTCAAGTTCAATTATTTTTTCGACTAAATCGACATTTTTATAATTCTTTATTGAAAGCCGATCAATAACTTCCTGTTTGTTCTCCCTAATAAAATTTATCTGTAGCATGTGAACTATTGAATTTGAAAGCAAAAGTATCCTTTTCGTGGCAATTAAAAAACAGCAGAGATTATCTTATTATAACAGCGATAGGTTAACAATTAGATAGGTGGGATATAGATTAATCAATTCAATCATAAAAAAAAGCGCCGGTCAAATTGCCGGCGCTTCTGTATTTCATATCTAAAAACTCTCCATCAAAATATAAAGAGTATGATTTATTTCCCAGAGATTCTTAATTGACAGCTTCTTTGGTATCCATTGGAATAATATTTACAAAGGATTTGTCATCCATTCTTTTCCTGAATTCAACCGTACCATCCACCAGTGCAAATAAAGTATGATCTTTACCAATACTTACGTTTGCACCCGGATAGTGTTTTGTTCCCCGTTGTCTGATGATGATATTGCCGGCTTTTGCAAATTGTCCACCATAAATCTTTACACCCAACCGCTTGCTATGCGATTCTCTTCCGTTTCTTGAGCTTCCTGCCCCTTTCTTGTGTGCCATGGTAAAATATTTTACTATTTAATAATTTACTAATTTAAATGTATTATTCTTCGCTTTTATCAACAGGTTTCACCTTTGATTTAACTTTCACATCTTTTAAAACTTGAGGTGAGGGCGCATCATGCACTTTAGCCTTTTTCTTAGGTTGTTCAACTGAAACATCTTCTGTTGAATGAAGTTCTTTCGCTACAGTCTTAACCTTTTTTACAGTTGTTTTTTCTCCTATAGGTTCTTTTTTAGCTTTTTCCTTTTTTGGAGTATCAGGTTGTTTTCCATCAATCAGAATATTCTCAATCAACACTTTACTCAAATATTGTCTGTGTCCGTTCTGTTTCTGGTATCCTTTTCTTCTCTTTTTATGAAAAACAATCACTTTATCACCTTTCAAGTGTTCAATAATCTTAGCCTGGATCATTGCACCATTTACAGTTGGGGTACCAACAGAAACATTGCCTTCCTGATCTAATAACAAAACATTGTCAAAATTCACTGATGAACCTTTATCTCCTTCAAGGCGATGAACAAAGATTTCTTGATTTTTCTCAACTTTATACTGCTGGCCTGTGATCTCTACTATTGCGTACATTTTAGCTTTATTTACTTATTGCAAAAAAAATGGAGTGCAAAATTAGAAAAAAAATCGATTCTGCAAATGTTTTTTTCATTTTATGATCAACAAGATACTTCTGCAATAATTTTAACAAGTAAAAAATTCTGAAATTTTATAACTTTCCTATAAAATTGATGTTTGCTAAAATATTCACTAAAATATTAATGTGGGCTTGATTACCATATTCTGCAAGCTTTTTCGAAATTTCGGCTTTTTTTAATTCCATAGTCAGCTCACCATTGATCAACAAGACCAGTTCTTTTAATTGTGATGTTTTCAATTCACTCTCTAAAGCTGAAAGAATTACTTGCTGAGATAAATTTATTTGGGTTGATGGATTTTTATCAGGGACGCTAAAGGAACTTAGTTCATCGATAGCTGCCTGTAAGATTTCCTTTCCAATTTTTTTAATGGTATCTGTCTGTGAAGACTTACCTGATGCATCACGCAACGACCAACTTGAATAATCTATTTCAAGCTTTGAAATTTGTTTTACTTTTTGATCCTCATCTCCAAATATCCTGGATAAAAGCATGATCGAATATTGCTTCCATGCTCTGAAATCAAATTCTTTGCTAGTCAGTTTAGCTATTTGCTCCTCCAATAAATTTATATCTTTCATGAAATTGCTTTTTTTCAAAATTAATAAAATCCAGCATGCCTCAGAGAAATTATTCAATGATAAAAAAAGCCGGGTGGTATCTTCCCGGCTCAAATGAACTACATTAATGAAAGGATGAGATTAAGGCTTCCCAAACCTCATTTGTAAAATTGTACTACTCTAAATTATTCCTTATTATCAATTCAATTAAAAGCATTAATTCTTAATTATTTTTTTGGTTGACAATTTATCCTGCATATGAAATAGTTGAACTATGTAAACTCCCGAATTCAAATCAGAAATATCAATATCAGCGATATTACTGCTAACATTTAAACTTAAAATTATCTCACCGGTAAGATTACAGACAGCAATACGATCAATTCCAGAAACGTTACTTATGGTAATAAAGTTTTGCGCCGGATTTGGATATATATTAACCTCGTTATAAGATTTTGTATCATTTACAGTTGTTAAAAATCCCTGGTCAAAATAAAAGGCACCCATATCCCTAAATGTTCCATCGGGGTCCTGACTTGAATCGGGATCACCAGCATCAATGCAAGGTGATTTGGAACCATTTCCTTCAGGGAAACTGTTCCATGAAAGATGAAAATTATTATTCGAAGGATCAATAAATAAAGGATCATCATCAATATTCTCAATTCCGGAATATCCTCCATTTACATCAGAAAAATTTATGATTGGCCCATTTCCAATTACGTCTATTTCGCCTGGATTATTGTTCCATACGATGGAATTGCGGATTGCACTTTGGGGAGCGTAATTACAATTAAAAACTAATCCCCCCCCTAAATCTCCTGATGAATTTTCAGACAAAGTACAATTGTAAAGATTCAATATCCCCTGATTGATATTGGCGCCCCCACCGGAATAATCAGCAAGGTTTTTTGCAATTAGGCAATAGCTCATTGTCAGATAAGAATAATTGCTTCCATATACTCCACCACCATTTTGGGCACTGTTACCAATAATCGTAACATTATTTAAATCACATTGGGCCATACCACAATAGATTCCACCGCCATTGAAAGCCACATTATCAATGATTTTAGTATCCTCAATATATACATAGGCATCAATATCTATTGCAATTCCTCCGCCATTGTAAAGTGATGTATTATTTTGGATCCTGCCATTTGAAAAGAAGGGGGATAGATTTCCTGAGCTGTTTCCCATTATTGAAATGCCAGTACCGGAGTTATTTTTAACAAGAAAATTTGTTACCTGAGGTGAGGAACTGAAAGAAATCAATCCTTCGCTCTTATTCTCTCTGATAATAATACTTTCAGCCATTATATCTGAAAAATCAAACAAAACCAAACCTGAAGAATAATTAAAACGAATTTCAGTGTTCCTGATAACCAGATAAGAATAGTTTATGCAAGTAATTCCGTTAAAACCACTATATTCAATATTGCAATAAGCCATTATTGAACTATCAGAAAAACCGTAGTTCATGCCTGTAAATAATAATCCATTCCAGCCAAAATAACTATCCTGGCTAAAACCTGTGGTGTCATTAATGGTAAAGGTTATACTATCTAAGGCAGTGCCTGTCGCATCCAATTTACCTTCCAACTCAAAACCATATTGTCCCTGAAAAATCACCTGAACTCCTGGCCAAATCCTAAGGCGTTGATCAGATGGAAGATGTATATCGCCTTCGATCAAATAGGGACTTCCGCTTAGGAACCAATCCCCATATACATCACCTGATTGAATGGTTGTTTGTGATTTGAGAATCAGAAAACTTAACAGAAAATAGAGTAAAAATGTAGTTCTTGCTTTCATTTATTCTTTTTTTGTTTAAGGAGGAATAAGATACCAATTTATTCCTCCGTTTTAATGTGATTACTTACCTTGATGGATTTGGAAGTGTCAAAAACTATGCAAGCCAATTGAAACACAAATCTATTCAAGACAAAAGTTAATTGAAAACAAAACACAAGTAGTTGTTTTGAAGAATTTTAGCAAATGATAACTATATGAATAAAATTTCTCAATTAAAAAGAATAATGAAAAATTCTATTTTTAAACTTGTTTCAATTTGGGAAAAATATAGGGTAGTATTTCCAAAATTCCAACTTTCCTTTCATGATTAACAAAAATCAAAATGATAATAAGAAGGTCAGGTATTCCTGGTCACTAAGTTGATGAAAGAATAAGGATTAAAATATGAAAAAACAATTTATTACCATCCTAATCGTCTAAGATCAAAGGTAAGAATGAAAAAAAGTTTAATCAAAAAAGTTAACTATTAAGAAATTCAGGTTCGGATTAGGGAAAATCTTTTTAAATTTTTGGAATTAGCGCTCAAAGGCCAATTCAGCAAAATTGGAATCATTTTCAATTACTTCTATTGCTTTTTGGAATCCTTCATCAATTTGAGTCATCACCTGAAAGTATGATTTGAATTCATAAAGGTTTCGGGCAATTAATGCTTTAATCTGATGCTTAATAATATCGCCCGAAAGAATCATATCTTCGGGTAATGCATCCAATCCATTGGTTTTTGCAAATTCGACGAATTGTGTGAGGAAGTCTGTATCAATTTGAAAAGATTTATCAAACAGGTCAAATACAGGATATTTCTTGTTAAGGCTTTTTCGCTCAACATCCAGATAATCCAATACAAAATCACTGAAAATGCCTTTGCTTAAAAGATCTACATAAAAATCGGTATATTTTGTCGAATCCCAAGGAACGAAAACATCAGGCATTATACCTCCACCGCCATAAACTGTGCGATTCTTTGGAGTATAAAATAACAAGGAATCCGGGAAATTAATTTTATTCTCATTTGTTAGCTCACCCTTTTCAAGTCGCTTGAGCAAGTCTTTATAGTATTGGTCATAACCCTCATTGTAAGGTTTTTGAATACACCTGCCCGTGGGTGTATAATATCGGGCAACTGTTAATCTGATCACTGAACTGTCAGGCAAATAATATGGTCTTTGTACAAGACCTTTTCCAAACGAACGCCTCCCGACAACAATTCCTCTATCCAGGTCCTGAATTGCTCCGGCAACAATTTCACTGGCCGAGGCCGACCCTTCATCCATTAATACAACTAATTTACCTTTTTCAAATTCACCCCTGAATGTCGATTTGTATTTTCTTTGAGGACTTGAGGTTCCCTGGGTATATAAAACAACATTTCCCTGCTCAATAAACTCATCTGTTAGATCGACAGCAACATCGAGATAGCCTCCGGAATTTCCCCTAAGGTCAAGGATCAGATCTTGCATTCCTTTATCTTTTAGTTCCCCTAAAGCCATTCTGAATTCATCCATCGAGGTGCGGGCAAAACGATTTAATTTAATATACCCTATTTGAGGGCTTGCCATGAATGCAGCATCAATGCTATTAATAGGAATTCTATCCCTAACAATGACATAATCGATTGGCTTGATCCTACCGGTCCTGAAGATTGTCAAAGCAACTTTAGTCCCGGTATCACCTCTAAGTTTCTTAAAAACATAATTATCATCAATTAGTTTTCCTGTTGAGTTTTCGCCGTTTATAGAAATTATTTTATCCCCCGCGAGTATTCCTAATTTTTCGGCTGGGCCACCGGGAACAGGAGCAATGACCAAAATCGTATCCTTATAAACCTGAAAGGATATTCCAATTCCTTCGAATTCTCCCTCCAATGGTTCATTTGCTCTCATTAGGTCTTTTTTGGAAATGTATTGAGAATGAGGATCAAGCTCTTTCAATGTTGCAATAATTGCCTTTTCAACCAAATCGGGTTCTGAAACAGAATCAACATAAGCAAAGTTTATTATTTGCAGCACAGAAGCGAATTTTTGTGTTGTCGCTTTGGGATCCTTTTGCTGAGAAAAGGAAGGGGAATAGCTGAACATATGAAACGCTAAAAAAACAAACAACCAATGCTTCAATTTTACCTTCATAAAATTCTTAATAATTCCTCCAAATTGCGAAATCATCCTTTATTCATTATTACTGCAAATTTATTATAAACTTCTTATAAATCTAAAAATGATAATGCTTTATTTATCATCCAATCTGCAAGATCCTTTAATTAATTAACACTTTTAATAATAGTACTCCTAAAATAAATTTCAATATTTCAGAAAATTATCAATTGCCCAATCCAGCTGATCAGCTAAAAATCTAAACCTTAAAATTGAACTGAACGGGTTAATTACAAATCTTTATACGTTATTTTCCATTTAAAGGATTGATTTTTTCAATTAATTTTTTAGCAATTTCATTAAAATTATAATATGGAAAAAACAATACACGATTCCTTAATAGAAATATTAGACGAAGACAGATTAAAAATCCTCAAAAATTCCTAGTCCGAATAGGGCAAAATCATATTTAACCGGATCATCCGAATCTAAGGTTCTTAGTCTAATGGTTAATTCTTCAACTGATTTCCAATCATTAGCCTTCCTGTTTAGCAAGCCTAGTTTTCGGCTAACATTACCGGTATGTAAATCTAGCGGACAAAAAAGCATTGAAGGTGGAATTGTCTTCCAGATGCCAAAATCCACACCTCTTTTATCATTTCGGACCATCCATCGAAGAAACATATTAATCCTTTTGGCAGAGGCATTTTTAGAAGGGTCGGCAATATGTTTCTCAGCATGCTTGAGATGGGGTAATTCAAAAAAGATTTTGCGAAAGTGCATGATACTTTCCTTTAAAGTAAAACCCTTAATTATCATTTCATTGAAAACACATTCCAGCCCGCCATGATGCATGTATATGCTCTTCAAAGCCGATATAAAATAGGTACAATCATTACCATTAAAAGTACGGTGAACAAATCGCTGAAATCTTTTCATATCCTCATCCCCGGATTCCATGGTAAAATGGTAAGGTGACTGTTCCATAAGTTGCATCAACAGGGAGGCACTTTGAATGATTGATTTCCTGTTTCCCCAGGAGAGGGTTGCTGTCAGAAAACCTGCAATTTCAATATCTTCCTTTAAAGTAAACTGATGAGGAATGGAAACAGGATCACCGCTAATGAATTCCGGACGATTGTACTGATCAACCTTTTTATCAAGAAAATCCTTTAACTCATCATTTGGTATCCTCATAATATTGTTTAAAGCTGGCTTCTGGCATAAGGGACAGCACGCTGGTCAGCAAAATCCTTTTTCAAATATTTATAATATCCGGCAATAGCAATCATCGCTGCATTGTCGGTTGTAAATTGAACTTCCGGAATAAATACTTTCCAATTCATAGCTTCACCGGTTTCCTTTAATCTGTTTCTCATCAATGAATTTGCTGAAACGCCTCCTGCTATGGCAATTTCTTTAATACCTGTCTTTCTAACAGCTTCTTCAATTTTATCCATCAATATGCCGACAATAACATGCTGAATTGATGCACAAAGATCATTAAGATTCTTTTGAATGAAATTTGAATCTTTTAATAATTCATCCCTGATAAAATATAAAAAAGATGTTTTCAAACCGCTGAAACTAAAATTGAGACCGGCAATTTTTGGTTTTGGAAAAGAAAATCTGTAAGGGTCACCATCCGCTGCAAGCCGATCGATAACCGGTCCACCAGGATAGGGAAGTCCGAGAATTTTTGCCGCTTTATCAAATGCTTCACCGGCTGCATCATCAATTGTTTTCCCAATTATTTCTGTTTGCAAGTAATCTTTTATCAATACAATTTGTGTATGTCCGCCTGAAATGGTCAGACATAAAAAGGGAAAGGAAGGAACCGGCCTGGAACCTTCATTGTTTTGAATAAAATGTGCCAAAATGTGGGCTTGCAAGTGGTCAACTTCAATTAATGGAATCCCCAGTCCCAGAGAAAATGATTTTGCAAAGGATGTTCCAACCAGTAAAGAGCCAAGCAAACCCGGACCTCTGGTAAAAGCAACAGCATTCAGTTGCTGTTTATTTATGCCAGCGTTTATTAAGGCTGTATTGACAACCGGGATAATATTCTGCTGGTGCGCCCTTGAAGCCAGCTCTGGAACTACACCGCCATATTTGCGATGCACTTCCTGGTTAGCAATGATGTTGGCAAGAATCTTGTTATTTGCGAGCACGGCCGCAGAAGTATCATCACAGGAAGATTCGATGCCGAGGATATAAGTTTTCATTGATTATATTCGTTGTTTAACAGGATTTTGCACAAGCCGTTGTTGGTAAAATATTATTAAATAATTTTGATGTTTGTTATTCTTACTGAATTTAGTAATCTGATAAAATCCAGTTTAATTTATTTAAAAACAAAATTATTAAAAATAGGGTTCTTAAAACTTCTGTTATTTTTCTAACCTCAGTAATCACTTTATTTTTTGTGGTTTTATTACTGATGAAGAATCCTTTTGTCCAAACAGTTCTTGCCCGTGCCGCTGTAAACTACCTTGAAACCAAATTGAACACTACATTAAAAATTGCCCGACTGGAGTTCAATCCTTTGAGGCGGATTTCGCTTAATAACGTGCTTATCCTGGACCAGCATCAGGATACTTTGCTATACTCAAAAGAACTTAAAGTTGGATGGAAAAAACTGAGTTTAAATAATCCCGGGTTTGAACTAAAATCCATCCTTATTAATAATGCTGATATTCGGCTGAAGAAATACAAAAATACAACCGACTTAAATTATTCATTTATTCTCGATTATTTTAGCAGCGGAAAAGAATTATCGACTGATTCAACAGAAAAAGAGCCATCATCGCTAAGTTTCTTCCTCGAAAAAATAAATATCTCTAATTGCAGGTTCATATTTGAAGATCAAAACGACACTACTACCACTGAAGCGATCAATTTTTCTGATATTGATCTTTTAATTCAAAACTTCGAAACGGGCGATGTATCGATTAATGGTGATTCAATAATGGCAGACATCCTGAAGTTATCGTTCAGGGAAAAAAGCGGGTTCAAAGTAGATAGCTTGTCCGGTAATATTATTTTTTGCCCGACGCTTTTACAAGCTGATAACCTGCTTGTCAGGACACAAAATAATAATTTAAACCTAGATGTAAAGTTTAGTTATGACTCCATGGCCAGTTTCAATGATTTTATTCACAGTGTAAACATACAGGCCAACATTAGACCAACGAAACTTAATTTATATGATGTCGGTTATTTTGCCCCGATTTTGTTTGAAATGGATAATAAAACAATTGTGGAAGGTAAGATTTCAGGGACAGTCGATAACTTCAAAACCCGGGACTTTAAATTTTCATTTGGCGATGAAACTCATTTTAACGGCAACATCCAAATGAATGGATTACCGGACTTTTTTGAAACATTTATTCATCTCTCCATCATCGACTTTAATACTTCTGCCAGCGATATTGTCATATTCAATCTACCCATTGAATCTAACCGTATTCAGCTTCCTGAATTTCTAAAAAAGCTGGGTGTTATCGATATCAAGGGAAAGTTTACCGGGTTCTATAATGATTTTGTTTCGTACGGAAAGTTCACATCTGATCTTGGTCAAATAACAACAGACCTTCTTCTTAAAGTAAAAGATAAAAAAAATATTGAATACAGGGGAAGCATCGCGACGCAGGATCTCGATGTCGGAACCATATTTGATATGGAAACCTACATCAATAACCTGACATTAAAAGCCGAAGTCAGAGGACATGGTTTTGACTTTAAAACAATGGACCTAACGGTTAATGGAATGATCAATTCTCTCGATTTTTATGGTAATACCTATAATGAGATTGATATTGCGGGAAGCCTGAGTGATAAAAAATTTAATGGAGTTGTTAACATAAATGATGAGCTTATAAAACTGGATTTTAATGGAATCATTGATTACAGCCACATGATACCGGCTTATAAATTTATTGCAGTAGTTGACAGCGCACAATTAAATAAAATGAACCTGATCAGTAAAGATTCTTCAATGTATTTATCTACTCAGTTGGACATTAATTTATCTGGCAACCAATTCGATAATCTTCAGGGTATTGTCAAACTCGATAGTACAAGGTATAGTGAAAATGGTAAATTATATACTATGAATGATTTTACCCTTAGTGTTACCCGCGATGGAACTGAATATGCGCTACTCAGGCTATTTTCAGATATTGCCGATGTTTCAGTAGAGGGAAAATTTTTAATCAGGGAAATGCCCAACCATTTTAATACATTCATGAACCAGTACCTTGATACCCTGTTTATCGATTTACCAGATCCATATAATTTAGCAAATGTCCAGGATTTTACATTTGATGTAGAATTCAAGAATGCAGCCCCTTTAACCGAATTATTTTTACCACAACTCCGGATTGCAAAAGGAACCAGAATAACCGGTGGATTTAATTCAAAAATTAACAATTTGTTCTTTGATGCTAGTTCAGATGAGATCAGCTATAGTGGTATTAGATTTACCAAAACCAAAGCAGAACTTATTGGACTGGATAATGACCTTTTATTGACCACCTTCACCGAACAGATTTTCATTACTGACTCTTTATCCATAGATAGTGTTCGCAGTTCTGTTAAGGCTGGGGGAGATTCTCTTTTGTATGCAATTAAGTGGAATAACCAAAATTGGGAAACATCAAACTATGGTGACCTGGAAGGACAGCTTGTCTTTTTTTCACCAAAAGATATGGAATTTCAGGTAAAACGCGGAGAAATTGTGATCAACGACACCATTTGGGAAATCAGTCCTTCCAATTCTTTGAGAATTGATTCTACAAGCTTGAGCTTTAGCAATGTCGGATTGACCAGTTTTAATCAGGGTTTGTTTTTAGACGGAAAAATTTCGTACCACCCCGAGGATACTTTAACCGCAAGGTTTGAGTATTTTAATCTATCCAATACTGACCAGTTTTTGAGCAAGTCGGGCATCGATCTCGACGGTATGATCAATGGTAATTTTAGAATTGTCGATTTTTATCAAACGCCCAATTATCTGGCTGATATATCCATTTCAGGCTTAGGTTTCAATAAGGAAATTCTGGGCGAAGGGATTCTAAAGAGCGACTGGGATCCCAAAAATAAAGTGTTTAATATTCTGGCTCAGATTATTTATGAGGGGAATATCGGAAAAAGTAAAACTCTTGAAGTTACCGGCAAATTTTATCCATATAAGGAAGACAATAATTATGATATTAGCATTGGCCTGACTAATTATAAGCTGAAAACCGTAGAACCTTTTATCAGGTCTTTCAGCTCAAAGATAGATGGGATGGCAACCGGAGAATTAAAGCTTACAGGATCGACCAATAAACCGGTATTGACCGGGAGTATAAATCTTATGAGAGCCCAATTAAAAATCGATTACCTGAATGTTACTTATTTTCTTGCCGATAAGATAAACTTCAAAGAAGACCTGATTTATTTTGACAATGTTATCGTTTATGATTCTTTAAGCAATCAGGCAACTGCAACCGGTAAAATCCATCATAATCACTTCAAAGATTTTAATTTTGATTTGAGTTTTAATGCCAATAAGCTAATCGGTTTAAATACAAATCGAAGCCAAAACAAAACCTTCTATGGATCGGCATTTGCCTCCGGAACTGTAAGAATTACCGGCCCGCCCGACAATATGAAAATGAATATCGATGTGAAATCAGAAAAGGGGACAAACATTAAAATTCCAGCCTCCTATGGAACTGCTATCGGTGAAAATGATTTTATTGTTTATACCAACCGGGATGAGGATACTATAACTTTTGACAAAGATTATAATGTAGATTTAAAGGGACTTGCTTTATACCTAGGATTGAATGTGACGCATGATGCCAATATTCAGCTTTTCCTGCCTTATCAAATGGGGAATATTCAGGCTACCGGAAAGGGCGACCTGATAATGAACATCAATCCTGCAGGCAATTTTACAATGGAAGGCCAATATATCATTGACAAAGGTTCTTTTTTTCTGACTCTCCAAAGTATCATTAACCGTGATTTTAGCATACGGCGGGGAAGTAGTATTGTTTGGACAGGAGATCCCTACAACGCTCAAATCGACCTGAAAGCCGTTTACAAAGTAAAGACGACTCTCGGGGAATATGCACCGGTTGAAGATTCAGCAACCAGAGTCCAGGTAGATTGTATTATCGCTCTTACCAAAAGTCTTTTCAATCCGGATATAAAGTTCTCAATAGAATTTCCTGACCTTAAGGAGGATTCAAAACAATTTGTTTATTCACAACTCGACACTACCGACCAGGCGCTGATGAGCCAGCAAATGATTTCACTCCTTCTGCTGAACAGTTTTTATTTTCCATCCGGCACTACTGGTTCAGTGGGATTTAATACCTTTTCGCTAGTAACCAACCAATTGAACAACTGGCTTTCGGGTTTCAGCAATAATGTCGATATCGGGGTCAATTACCGACCGGGGGGACAAGTCAGTTCTGATGAGGTTGAGCTTGCTTTATCTACACGACTTTTTGACGACCGGGTTACAATCGATGGAAATGTAGGTTATGGTGGAAAACAGACGACCAGTAACCTTATAGGTGAAGTGACTGTGGAAGTCAAAATTACGGATGATGGAAGGTTCAGGGCAAAAGTGTTCAATAAATCGAACAACGATGACTTGTATAAAAGCTATGCCCCCTATACCCAGGGAGTAGGTGTTTTCTATACCCAGGATTTCCACCGGTTTGGCGATTTATTTAAACGGAAAAATAAAAAGGAAAAAAATTGAAGAAAGAGCAGGCAACAGAGCAAACTATTCTTAACAAATGAAAGCAGAGCTAAAATGATTATTATCTTTGCAGGAATTTAATTTCAGAATATTTATGATTCAGCGCATTCAAACCCTTTTTCTCGCATTGGCAGCAATCGCTTTGATTGCCATGGCTTTTTACCCGGTCATCAATATTACCGAATTTACAACCGTCCAGTCAGATAGTCTCGAAACAGACTATTACAGCCTTACGGTAACCGGATTTGCCGATCCTTCTAATGATAGCGCGCCCCAAATGAACTCATTAACATTCGTTCCAATGGCTATTTTGGCGCTGATGATGCTGGTGTTCATTGTTTATGCAATCTCCCGGTATAAACAGAGACTCCACCAATTGAAGCTGGTTAAAATCTGCATTTTTCTGAATATCATTCTTGTCGCCGGGATATTCCTGAATTACCCAAAACTCTTTACCGATTCACAAATCAGGATGGAAATCGGTTCCGGGGCTTACTTCACGCTCATTTCCCTTGTGTTGCTGGTAGTCGCCAACAGGTATATTCTGAAAGATGAAAAACTGGTTCGTTCAGCAGACAGGCTAAGATAGTTCAAGGTTCAAAGTTCAAGGTTCAAAGTTTCAGGTTTCATTCCCCCTTTGAAGAGCTTGTCCAGCTATGGCGGGAGGACAGGGGAATGATTTCTGACTCAAATTTCAGATTTCAGGTTCAATTCCCCCTTTGAAGGGGGTTAGGGGGATGTCTTCAGGCTAAAGTTTCAAATTTCCAATTTCAAAATCCTCTTTCTATCTCAATTACCTCAAGGTCTTTAATATCTTTCCCATCAATAATAAATCTTACCATGGTAATCACTTTGTGCAAACCTGATTTACCGGCGGCGCCGGGATTGATGTGAAGCAAATTATTTTTCTTATCAAATATCACTTTCAGGATGTGCGAATGCCCGGAAATAAAAAGGTTGGGCTTCTCACCGGCAATGAGCTGACGAACCGTTTTTTCATACCGTCCCGGGTAGCCCCCGATGTGTGTCATTAAAACTTTTACCTCCTCGCAAAAGAATAGTTCTATCTCCGGAACCATTGATCTCAAAGGATAACCATCTATATTTCCAAACACAGCCCTTACCGGCTTAAACTTTCTCAATTCATAAATCGTATCCGCACTGCCGATATCGCCGGCATGCCAAATTTCATCACAGGCTTTAAAATGCTCAAATATTTTCGGGTGAAGAAATGAATGGGTATCTGAAAGCAATCCGATGCGGGTCATTGAAATCAAATTTGTTTGGGTTACAAAAGTATTCCATTAAAGTTAAGGTCGTGATTATTTTGCCGTTCATTAACAAATTTGCATGGAATTCAGGCTTTTGCAATTAAAACGTGTAACCCAAACTCATATTCCATTGCTGGTTAAATAATGACAGAATGTATTTGAATGAATTTTTATATTTTTACAGGAAATAAGAATTACAAATTATGAAACATTCTGTTGTAGTTTTTTTATTTATCTTTTCGAATTCTCTGTTTTCACAATCCCCGAAATGGCAAATACAGCCCACCGATTTTACCAATGATTTGCATGGAATTTATTTCACCGATTCACTTACAGGTTATATTTGTGGTGAAAATGGCCTTATCCTGAAAACAACTGACGGGGTTAACTGGGTTACACAACAAACACCGACAAACCAAACATTATTTGATATAAAATTTGCAAACGATACGATAGGCTGGGCTTGCGGTGATAGCGGAACGATAATATCTACTCAAAATGGCGGGACAAATTGGGAAATTGTATCTGAAAACTACTTAAAGCCTTTAGTTTCATTGGATATACATGAAGGGGCGAATGGAAATAGTATATGGGTAGTAGGTGATTCAATTAGTGCATTAAAAAAATTCAATCAAAATTGGGTAGTGTACGGTCTCGGCATGAGAAGTAACTTTATTATTTTTCGGGATGATATTGTGCCGAATGCGATTATAAATGATTCTGTATTTTTATGGGAAGCTTACAATTACGGTACTATTTGGTCTTATTTATGGTTGTTTAATAACGAACAACTTGCCGTAACCAGGCTCTATAAAACCGAATATGGAATCTGGTCAAATAATTTTTGGTTTGTCGGGAGAAATGGAACCGCTCATTATTGTGATATGCCATTCTATGGTTGGCCTATTTATTCATCGATTACACCTATAAGTTCAGATTTGCATAGTATAGCAGTAGATGAATATGCACATACAGTATGGGCGGTGGGTGTAAATGGACGAATTTTACTTTCTAATAATGAAGGATTATCCTATAATTTATTTGAATCTCCTACAAGCGAAACATTAAATGATATTTACTTTTCAGGATTCAATACAGGTTATACAGTTGGAAATAATGGGATGATATTAGTTTATAAATATAATTGGGTTGTTTCAGATGAAAGCAAAGATTCTGAAATGAAAAAAATGATATTTCCCAATCCCGCCACAACTAATGCATATTTTGATTTAGGTGATTATTCCGACATGCAGCTTTCTATTTATAATTCCACCGGCGAAAGGAAATTGTTTCAATCCTTACCCTCATCACAAACGATTGATGTTTCAGGGCTGCCATCAGGAATCTATGTTTACCTGCTTACTGGGAAAAATGGGTTTAAGGAAACAGGGAAAATTATTATCAGGTAATGTTTCAAGTGATTTGATCATTCATGCCAATAGCAGCCACAAAGTCGATTTTAACTTTTTACTTTAAACTTTTTACTTCTTAATGCACCTGTCCCGGATCGGGGATGGTTCCGCTTACTGATTTTTTGGCAATGTCGAAAGTAATTTCAAGGCACATCCAGGTCCGCACGGCTTTTTCGTGAAGTATCCCGGGGTTCCATTTGATAAGCTTCACCACCCTGATGGCTTCTTCGGTGCATCCACCGCCAACGGCTTTTTCAGTAAGTATATTCGAAATCCTTCCGCTGAGCTCAATGACAAATTTCAGCTTCACCGTTCCTGAAATGTTCTGCTTGAAAGCCGCTTCAGGGTAAGTGAGGTGGTTGGAGACAAAATTGCTGAAGTTATAGTCCTTGCTCGAGTAAACCGGTTTCGGCGAAACATCGGCATCGATAAAGGGAAAGATGGCAAAGCTGGTATCAACAGGAGTATAAGGATAAATGGTTTTATCATAGCCACGGCTTTTAACCTGGTTCTCATATTTTTTAATATCAAACTTAAATTCCAGTTCATGCACATAATCGATCGGTCTGCCAAGGTCAGTAGCCGGATACCACAGGATCATCCGGCAGATGCGAAGCGCTTCTTCGTCGGTTTCCTTGGACAGCGGCTGTTTAACTTTGTAATCAGCGGTTAAGCCATCCTTATGGATCATGAAAGAAATGATCACTGTCCCTTCGGTTTTATCCTGCAACGCTTTCTCAGGATAGACCATTTCCTCCCTGATAAATTCGCGCAGCTGGCGGTTGTCGCCGTAGCATTGCGGCAGGTTAACATTCTGTCCTCTAAGTAATGGGATACATAAGCCAGCAATGGCAATATTGAGGACTATGAGTCTGCATAAATAACGAATTGCTGTTTTCATTTTTATAATTACTTTGTCGCAATAAAATTAGAGAAATTTTCCTTTAAGCGCCAACATTTAAAATAAAATAAATGAATTATGATAATTTTAATCCCTGGATAAATTAGTGATTTGTAATGTCAGGTACAATATTTGATAATTTTCCAGTCTTCCGGTGAGGAATTCTTAATTTTACAAAAAAAATAAATGGAAATCATATACCTGATCATTGGAATTTTAGTCGGAGGGCTTATCGCATGGCTGATCCAAAGGACCAGAATCAGCAAGCTGGAAAGCGGTTTTCAAACAAAGTTATCCGATGCAGAAAAAGCGATGCAGGAGAAGATCAATGCACTTGATAAAGAAAAAAGCATTTTCGAAGAAAAATTCACCACCCTTCATAGCACAAATCAAAAGACTGCTGAGGATTTGATTGCTGAAAGAAAACGATGTGAAGACCTGAATACCCAGAATGCCCGTGCTGAAACTGAAAATAAAAACCTTGGAGAAAACCTGGAAAAACAGAAAGCTGAACTGGAAACTATTCAGAAAAAATTTACTACTGAATTTGAAAATATCGCCAATAAGATATTAAAACAGAACTCGCAGGAGTTTACAATTGTGAACCAGAAAAATATCGGAGATATTCTTAATCCGCTGAAAGAAAAAATTCAAACTTTCGAAAAAAAGGTGGAAGATACCTACCAGAAAGGAATTAAAGACCAGACTGATCTGAAGGCCGAACTCAAAAAGCTATACGACCTGAATACCAGGATCAGCGAGGAAGCCAATAACCTTACCCGTGCGCTCAAATCCGACTCAAAAAAACAGGGGAACTGGGGAGAAGTAATATTGGAACGGGTACTGGAACGGTCGGGGCTGGTAAAAGGACAGGAATACAAAACACAGGAAACCGCAAGGAACGAAGCCGGTGACATGATCCGTCCGGATGTGGTGGTTTACCTTCCCGACAACAAACACATCTTCATCGATTCAAAGGTTTCGCTCGTGGGTTATGAGTTGTTCATCAATGACGAAGACCAGGCTAAACGCGATGTTTACCTGAAACAGCATGTCGAGTCGATCCGGAATCACGTGAAAGGATTGGGTGAGAAAAGCTACAGCAACGTTGCTGCTTTCGATTCACCGGACTTTGTTCTGCTTTTTATGCCCATCGAATCGGCATTCAGTGCAGCTATACAAGCTGATGTTGAGTTGTTCAATTTTGCATGGGAAAAGAAAATCGTAATGGTAAGCCCAACAACCCTGCTTGCCACACTTCGAACCATTGCGTCCATTTGGAAACATGAAAAGCAAACTCAGAATGCAATGGAAATAGCCACCCAGGGAGGAGCGTTATATGATAAGTTCGTTGGTTTCCTGAAAGACCTGGAAGATCTGGGTATCCAGATTGGCCGAGTGAGCAAGACATATGATGAAGCCAAACGAAAACTCGCTGATGGAAGTGGAAATATTGTTAAAAGGGTGGAGAATCTGAAAAAACTGGGTGCAAAAACTACCAAATCTATCCCGGAAAGTTTTTTTGATAACAACGATTAATAATCTGAACTATGAAAAGACTTATTTTACTGTCAATGATACTGGTTGGATTTGCTTCATTTGAAGCCTCAACCGGTAATCCAGCCAAAAGGAAGCTCAATAAAACCAACCTGAAAGAGATGTATAGTGAAACAAGGTTCACCGAATTCGGGGCCGTGATTTACCATACTTCTGATGAAAAATCCAAAGTTTATCTTGATGTCAACCTGAAAGACCTGAAATACCTTGGAGTGCAAAATAAAAAACCTTACTTCGCCAGATTCAGTGTTTTCTATGAGCTTTACCCAGATTACGAATCGAAAACAATATCCGATTCAGCACGACTGATTTTTATTGACACGGTAAATTACAACGTGGATGCTAATATGGTAATTGATTTTGATATCAGGGCTTCTTTTGCCGGAAATTATATTTTAAAAATCACACTTACTGATTTGAACCGAAAAGAAAACAATACTGTATTTAACCTGTATAAAGTCTCAAAAACAAATAAAAACTCAGCCCAAAATTTCCTGGTTGCAGATGAGGACGGCAACCCGCTGTTTGTAAAACACATTGAAAAGGGACAATATTTTAAAATCCTCAGCAAACAGAAAGAAATCCAGCAGTTGATAGCGAGGTATTACTATCGTAAATTACCTATAGCCAAGACTCCGTTTGCTGTTGAAAAAAACTTTACTTTTAAGTTTAAAGCAGACAGCCTGTATGACCTTTCGATGACCAATGGCGAATCCATTCTGTTAAAGTTGCCCTTTGACGGCATCTATCATTTTCAGTATGATACAACCCAAACAGAAGGACTAACCCTATTCTATTTTGATGAGGGTTTTCCGGAAATTGAAACCCCGCTGCAAGCCATTCTTCCCTTGCGCTATCTGACAATCCAAAAGGAATATGATGCGCTTTTGAAATACCCTGACTATAAAATTGCTATCGACAGTTTTTGGCTGGAGCGGGCTTCAAATAAGCCTGAACGCGCAAAAAATATGATCGCGAAGTATTATCAGAGGGTTGTTCTTGCTAACAAATGGTTCACCTCCTACCAGGAAGGCTGGAAGACGGACAAAGGCATCATATATATCATTTATGGCCCGCCTTCTGAAATCTACCGGAAAACCGGCCAGGAACAATGGATTTATGGGGAAAGAGGTAATCCCCTGACAATTAATTTCTACTTTGATGAAGTTGAAAATCCTTTTACCCTGAACGATTACTCATTACAGCGGTCAACTTCTTATAAATCGAGCTGGTATATTGCAATCGAGAACTGGAGGCGGTAACGAAAAGGTTTCAGGTTTAAGGTTTAAAGTTCCAGGTTTGACTGAAGCTCATTATTTATGTGTCACTTTCTTTCTTCTTTCAATTTCTTTCATGATCAGATTAAGTTCCCTGCCGGTCTGGCCGGCAATGGAGGTGTTTTCTTCTGCTCTTCTAATCAGGTAAGGTAAAACCGATTTAACAGGTCCAAATGGGACATACTTGGCCACGTTATATCCTTCGCTGGCAAGATTGAAACTGATGTGATCGCTCATGCCATAAAGCTGCGAGAACCAGCACCGCTGATCGTTTTTGGCAATCCCATGTTCAGCCATTAATTCTGTCATATACCTGGAGCTGTATTCATTGTGGGTTCCATTAAAGATTGAGATTCTGTCGATGTGCCCGATGCAAAACTTCAGGGCTGCATTGTAATCCCTGTCGGTGCTCTCCTTGTCGGGTTGAATAGGGTCAGGATATCCTTTGTCAGCAGCTCTTGCACGTTCTCGCTCCATGTATGCACCCCTGACAAACTTTGCACCCAGGAAATACCCTTTAGCCTTTGCTATATTATAAGCCTGTTCCAACTTTTCCAGACGGTCACAGCGATACATCTGATAGGTATTAAAAACAATTGCTTTTTCTTTGTTGTACTTTTCCATGTTTTCATAAACGACCTCATCAATGAAATTCTGAAACCATGAATCCTCAGCATCAATTAAAATCGGAAGGGAGTTTTCGAAGGCGTTTCGGCAAAGCTTTCCAATTCTTGTTCTGAAATTTTCCGCTTCTTTCTTTTCCTCTTCACTTAAATCCATTCCCGCGCTAACCTTTTCAAGGACTTTGTGGATGGTAAAAGCAGTAGGTTTGAAAACGGCAAAAGGAACATTCTGATCAACAGCCGCATTTTGAATTGTCCGAAGCGTTTCCTCCATCGCTTTTTCAATATCCTCTATCGACTCTTTTCCTTCAACCGAGTAATCCAGAATGGCTTTTACACCGGCTTTCTCAAGCAACCGGACATTTTTTTTACACTCCTCAATGGTTACTCCGCCAACAAAATGAGCAAAAATGGTTGGCTTAACAGCCCAATCAACAGGCAAATGAAGACCGATGGAAAGTTGTGTTAATTTTTTTCCGAAAGAGACGAGGGTATTACTGCTTAACATTTTAAATAACAGGTGCGCTTTCCTCAATTCCCTGTCCGAACGATGGGCAAAGGCAATCTGTGTGTTTTCAAAGGATAACATAAGTATTAATCATTTTTTTTTGGTGATTCACTTCCATGCAAAGATGCGAAAATTATTGGTGTCACTCATTAAATTTTATTGCGTATTAACTACTGAAATCTAGGACAGGGTTTTGCAATATGTAAAGTTTAATTTGAAGATTTCAGAATTTCACTATTTTTGCTAAGTATGATACAAAAGATAATTAATTCCAAAGGTTATTCGATCTTCATCGGAGACGATGTTTACGATACCATTCGCTCTTATTTATACCAGTTTGAATTTTCGGAACATAAAATTTTTGTCCTGGCTGATAAAAACAGCCGGAAATATTGTTTGCCAAGGTTGATGAGCAACATCCAGGTGTTTCAGAAAGTTCACATCCTCGAAATAGAAGATGGAGAAGAATTCAAGAACCTGAATACCTGCCAGCGTTTATGGCAGGAATTAGCCGACAACAATGCCGATCGCAATACCATACTGATCAACCTGGGCGGTGGAGTAATCTGTGACATGGGAGGTTTCGTTGCATCCACCTTCAAGCGTGGCATCCGTTACCTGAACATACCAACCACCCTTCTGGCAATGGTGGATGCTTCAATGGGTGGAAAAGTGGGCATCGATTTAAAAGGATTGAAAAATGAGGTAGGACTGTTTTCTAATCCGCAGGTGGTTTTTATCATCCCCGAATTCCTTGAAACTTTGCCACTGCGTCAATTGCATGCCGGATTTGCTGAGGTGATCAAACATTCCATTGTGTACGAAAAACATTTCTGGGACGACCTTTCAGCCAAACCTTTCAGCCAAATTAAAGACTGGAGAGAAATTATTGACTGGTCGGTGGAAATCAAAAACTATTTTGTGTTGGAAGATCCTTTCGATAAAGGCTTCCGCAAGGTTCTGAATTTTGGTCATACCATTGGACATGCCATCGAAACTTTCTCTCTTCAAAACGACAGTCAGCCGCTTCTTCATGGCGAAGCCGTTGCAATCGGACTGATCTGCGAATTGTTTATTTCGACGCAACAGGCAAAATTACCTAAAAGCGAGATGGATGAAATCATTCAATATACTGTAGCAAACTTCGAACACTATCCTTTCAGGTCCGGTAACTTTGACCTGATCATCGACAATATGAAGCACGATAAGAAAAATAGCGGTAATAAATTTAATTTTACACTGCTCACTTCTATTGGCAACAGCCTGATCAACCAGGAGGTTGACATCAATCTGATCACTGAAAGTCTGAGGTTTTATCAGAATCTGAAAAACTAAAGTCCAAGGCGGGAATTTTAATATTTGGTATCCTTAAAATATATCATCAAACCTAAGGTGAATCAAATTACCATTCAAAAAACCAATAGTAAACTTGAGGGGGAAATCTTTCTGCCAGCCTCCAAAAGTATCAGCAACAGGGCTTTGATCATCCATTATTTGAGCGGTAAAAAACTGCGCCTGCATAATCTTTCACAGGCAGACGATACACAGTTGATGATTGTTTTGCTTAAAATCATTGAGGAAAACAAAGGATGCTGCCAACCCACAACAATTGATTGCCAGGACGCTGGAACTACTTTGCGATTTATTACTGCCCTCCTCACGATCACTCCGGGTAAATGGTTGATTACCGGCTCTGACAGAATGAAAGAGCGACCCATTGGAATTCTGGTAGAAAGTTTGAAAAAGTTAGGCGCCAATATTGAATATCAGGGAAAAAATGGGTTCCCTCCTTTGCTGATCGAAGGAAAAAAATTGAATGGAAGAGAACTGGAAATTGATGGAAGTGTGAGCAGTCAGTTTATATCTTCGCTTCTTCTCATTGCTCCTTCACTTTCAGGTGGACTCTGCCTGAAGCTAAAACGTAAAATCAGTTCTCTGCCTTACATTGAAATGACATTGAAGTTGTTAAACCAATTCGGAATTTCGACAACTTTCTTTGATAACACCATTAAGGTTGGACAACAGGATTATAAACCCGGTGAACTAACCATAGAACCGGACTGGAGTTCGGCTTCCTATTGGTATGAGATGGCTGCTCTTGCTTCTGAGGCAAATATTTTTTTAAAAGGGTTAAAAAAGGAAAGTCTTCAGGGCGATGCAATTCTTCCTGAAATTTTCAATCATTTTGGAGTTAAAACAGAATTTCTTGCTGATGGAATAATGCTAACAAAGACAGGACGGATTGTTAACGAATTTTCGTTTGATTTTACACACTATCCCGATCTTGCCCAGGCAGTCATTGTCACCTGTGCCGGATTAAATATTCCGGGCAAATTTACCGGGCTTGATAGCCTGAGATTCAAAGAAACCGACAGGCTAACCGCTTTGCAAAATGAATTGAATAAACTGGGTTTTAATATCGTTTTAGCTGGAAATTCAGAACTCAGAATCCAGAACTCAGAACCCAAAACTCTAAACCCGGAACTTATCAAAACCTATGACGACCACCGGATGGCTATGGCATTCGCACCATTAGCATTGGCTTTAGGTTTTATCCAGATTGAAAATCCTGAGGTTGTTTCCAAATCCTACCCTGGATTTTGGGAGGATTTAAAAAAAGCCGGATTGATATTGGCCGAGTAAGACAAAATTGGTAAATATTATTGGTATCAGATTTTATTTGCCTTGTTAATTATAATTCAAAACTTACCCATTTTTCAATAATTCATTTTAAATATCTTTGTCACGAATGATTAAGACAATATGACCGTCGATTTATTTATCCCTTGTTTCATTGACCAGATTTATCCGCAAACCGGGATGAACATGGTTAAAATCCTGGAAAAGTGTGGCGTTCAGGTACATTACAACGACAATCAAACCTGTTGCGGACAAATGGCTTTCAACAGCGGTTACTGGGATGAAGCGAAAGAACTCGGTGCAAAATTCATCAACGAATTTCCAAACGATCGCCCTGTGGTGGCTCCTTCTGCCTCTTGTGTGGGTTATGTGAAAAGTCATTTCGACAAGCTTTTCTTTAATACTGCTTACCACCTTGAATACAAAAAGCTTCAAAAGAACATTTTTGAGCTCACCGATTTTCTGGTTACTGAATTAAAGGTTACCAATATGGGCGCTTCCTTCAACCACAAAGTCACTTATCACGATTCATGTGCTGCTCTTCGTGATTATGGATTGAAGGACCAACCCAGGATTCTGTTGCGAAATGTGAAAGGACTTGAACTCATCGAAATGAAGGACACTGAAGTTTGTTGTGGTTTTGGAGGAACTTTTTCAGTTAAGCATGAAGCCATTTCCACAGCCATGGCCGAGCAAAAAGTTCACAATGCACTTGAAACCGGTGCAGAATATATTATCTCGACAGATTCATCCTGCCTGATGCACCAGGAAGGATTTATCAAAAAGCACAAACTTCCTATCAAAGTAGCCCACATTGCAGATGTTCTGGCGTCAGGATGGTAATGATTTTATTTCAGAAATTGTTTGGAAAGTAAATTATGTCACTCAGAAGATTTTCTCTTATTATCCTGCTTTTATCCTCTACACATTTCCTGCTTCAAAGTCAGCCTCCGTTTTACGAACAAAAAAAACCCTATAAACTCGGGCTTGTTTTGAGCGGGGGAGGCGCCAAGGGAATTGCCCATGTAGGAATTTTAAAAGCGCTGGAACTGGAAGGTATCCGGCCTGATTATATTACCGGAACCAGCATGGGCAGCATCATTGGTGGCTTATATGCTATTGGTTATTCAGCCGATCAACTTGATACCATCGTCCGGTCAATCAATTGGGATCTCGTTCTTTCAAACAATATACCTCTTAATTTTATTTCTTACGAAGAAAAAGAGTACTACAACCGTTACCTGCTTGAGTTCCCTGTCGAGAATTGGAAATTGAAACTCCCTTCAGGTATGATTGAAGGGCAAACCCTTAACGAAGTACTGAATCATTATACCTGGCCTGCCAACAAGTACCGGACGTTTGACGAATTTCCCATTCCTTTCAGATGTGTGGCAACTGATGTAAGTACTGGTAAACCAATTATTTTCAGGGAAGGGTCCCTGTCGGAGGCTATTCGTGCAAGCATGGCCATTCCAACTGCATTTACCGCTGTTGACCTGGATTCAACCCTGGCTGTTGATGGGGGTGTGGTCAATAACTTTCCAGTGGAAGAATTATTTGCAATGGGCGCTGATGTCGTCATTGGTGTTGATGTTGGTGATGGATTTATTCCGGCAAAAGAATTGGGTGGTATGACTGACATCCTGTTTCAGGTATCAATGTTTAAAAGCCTGGAGAGGTTGGAAAAACAAAAAACGAAATGTGATATCTACATCAGACCCGACTTGAAAGGTTATGGAACAGCCAGTTTTAGTGATTACGAAGAAATTCTGGAGCTGGGTTATGCTACCGGACAGGAATATCGGCCACAATTCAGGGAGCTTCGTGAGAAATTCAAATTAAAAGAGAAAAAACATAAGCCTATTTCTTTTATACCCGATCCTGTTACTATTGAAAGCGTTACCATTACTGGAAATAAATGGTCATCGGGGAAGCTTATTTTTAATAAACTTGGGATAGAACAGAATGAAGAATGCACGCAGCAGGAAGTTGAAGAAGGGGTAAGAAGAGTTTTTGGGATTAATATTTTCAGGAAAGTAAATCATTATATTAAAAAGGGGAAGAAAACAGACAATTACCTTTTGGAGATTGAACTGGTCGAAAAACCACGAATCCTTTTTAAAACCGCCCTTCATCACGACAACACCTTTTCAACCGGTATAACACTGAACATGACGCTGAGAGATTATTTGATCAAATCATCCCGGTTTATCATTGCCGGAGATCTTTCAAAAAATCCGAAATTCCGGTTCGATTATCTTCAATACATCGGCAGTGAGCAAAGCAAAGCCTTTAACTTCAGGTACAATTTTTTAAACGAGCAAATTCCCACATATAATGAAGGCCAGCTCCAAGATGTGGATATTACCACAGAACATAATTTCACCGTCGGTTTTCTTACAACTCAAAAGCTTGAAAAGTGCTATTATGTTGGCGGAGGTCTTAAGCTGAATACCCAAAAAGCAAAGTTTTCAAATGTAATCCCGGAAGAAATAAAGCATGGCAATTTTAACAATATAAAATTTGAGACGGCCTACTTTGTCAATACCATGAACGACCGCAATTATCCCACAAAAGGAAAGGACCTCAGCCTTCATGGCGATTTATACCTGCATAACTTTTATAACATCAAATATGAGAAAGACGTTGATTCATTAAATTTTTCAGGGATTTATTTGACCGAAGATGAGTTTAACAACCTGATTGTCGATCCGCTCACGCCTGGCATATACGGCGTTTTACAATTCACGTATAGTAAGTTTTTTCCGCTTAAACCAAAAAACCAGTTGATCCCTTATATTGCAGCAGGTTTGACGCTGTCAGGAGAGGACGCCGGATTATTTGAGGGATTCAGATTAGGGGGTCATCAAATGGTAAAATTTACTGACGTCCGTTGTTTGGGTTTGAACTTTGCTGAACAGGATTATGAAAATTACCTGCTTACAGGACTTCACTTCCAGCAAATCCTGCTAAGTAGCTTATTCCTGAATATAGGAGCGGATTTCCTGTTGCCCTATGATTATATTTCACTTAATGATTTAGGATCATTCGATTTTGGAACCGCCTTCAATGATTATTCTTTGGTTGGATATGGCGCTAAACTAACTTATAAAAGCTTTATCGGGCCTATCAGCGCCGGAGCAAGCCGCAATACCCGCGACTCGTATTGGAGATTTTATTTCGCTCTTGGATTCTCTTTCAATTACAGTGATTAACGATATGAAATATCGGAGCCTTTCCTTTTTTTCATTTTTCTTAATTTCGTGATAAATTATTTGTGGAATGACGGATCATATAGATAAAATAGCACAGGAGCTTAACTTGTCCGAAGAACAGGTTGGAAACACGGTCGCCCTTTTAAACGAAGGCGCCACAGTTCCCTTTATCGCGCGTTACCGCAAAGAGGTAACCGGCAGTCTCGACGAAGTACAGATCACCCGCATCCGCGACAGGATGGAACAATTGATCGCACTTGACAAGCGAAAGGAAGCCATCCTGAATTCCATCAGGGAGCAGGACAAACTTACCGATGAACTCGAAAAGCAGATCCAAGAAGCCGAAACCATGTCGGAACTGGAAGACATCTACCTTCCTTTTAAACCCAAACGGAAAACCCGCGCTACCATTGCAAAAGCAAAAGGTCTTGAACCACTGGCTAAGATGATCATGGCTCAGAACAGCAACGATGTGGAAGTTATGGCTGAACGTTTCGTAAATAAAGAGAAAGATGTTAAAACCATTGAAGACGCTTTGGCAGGAGCAAGAGATATCATTGCCGAATGGATCAGTGAAAATAAGTTTGCAAGAGGAAAAATCAGAAAATTGTTTATGCGCAGGGCACTGATTGAGTCAACTGTCGTTAAGGACATGGAAGAAGCCGGAAATAAATACCAAACCTACTTTGATAGCAAAGAACTCATCATGAAATCCCCTTCGCACCGCATCCTGGCGATGTTCAGAGGAGAAAATGAAGGATTCCTCAAAGTAAAAGTTCATCCTCCCGAAGAAGAAGCATTGGATATCCTGCAGGAACTTTTTGTAAAATCCAGCAATGCCTCCGGCGACCAAGTTTACGATGCGATGAAAGACAGCTATAAACGACTGATCCAGCCATCTATTGAAACAGAGATCAGGGCTATGGCAAAGGAAATTGCCGACCAATATGCCATCCGGGTTTTTGCCGATAACCTTCGGCAGTTGCTGATGGCTTCCCCCCTTGGCGAGAAAAATGTCCTGGCTATCGATCCGGGCTTTAACTCAGGTTGCAAGCTTGTTTGTCTGGATCGCCAGGGTAAATTGCTTTACAATGAAACCATTTATCCTCACCCGCCTCAGAACGAAGTAAAGCAATCCATCAATAAAATTCTACAGTTAGTCAATGCTTATAAAATAGACGCGATTGCAATTGGAAACGGAACAGCAGGAAGAGAAACCGAAAATATGTTCAGGAGGATACGTTTTGAAAAAGATGTCATGGTAGTGATGGTGAATGAAAGTGGTGCTTCGGTATATTCAGCTTCACCGGTAGCGAGGGAAGAATTCCCTGAATATGATGTAACTGTGAGAGGTGCCATTTCCATCGGAAGAAGACTGATGGATCCGCTTGCAGAGTTGGTTAAAATCGATGCGAAATCAATCGGTGTCGGACAATACCAGCACGACATCAACCAGGTTTCATTAGGCAAAAGTCTCGACGATACCGTGATGAGTTGTGTCAACTCGGTGGGTGTGGAAGTCAACACAGCAAGCAAACAATTGCTTGCTTATGTTTCAGGTGTAGGACCGATGCTGGCAAAAAACATCATTGACTACAGGAATAAGAATGGCGCATTCAAATCGAGGAATGAGTTGAAGAAAGTTGCCCGGTTTGGAGACAAAGCTTTTGAACAGGCTGCAGGATTTCTTAGGATCAGGAATTCTGAAAACCCACTTGATAAAAGTGCTGTTCATCCCGAAAGCTATTATGTGGTTGAGAAAATGGCAAAGAAGCTGAATTGTGAAATAAGCGAACTAATGACAAAGGAAGAGCTGAGAAATCTGATCAACCTGAAAGATTTCATAACCGAAAAAACAGGATTACCTACGCTGACAGACATCATGGAAGAGCTTGTAAAACCCGGTCGCGACCCCCGTGAAAAGTTCGGGTTCTTCGAATTTGCCAAGGGCATTCACACCATCAACGACCTTGAAATCGGGATGGTCTTACCAGGCATCATTACCAACATCACTGCATTTGGCGCTTTTGTCGATTTAGGAATAAAGCAAAACGGCCTTATTCATAAAAGCAATATGGCTGATAAATATGTTTCCGATCCAAGTGAACATGTTAAATTAAACCAGAAAGTTAAGGTAAAAGTCGTTGAGGTTGATAAGATACGGGGGAGGATTCAGCTATCGATGAAGGAAATGGACCAGAAATAAGGTCATCTGATCCACTTCCCTGTTACAATAAAACTTCAAAAAATACCTTAAGGAGGGCAGGCATCCCGGGTTGTTAAGGAAGTACTTTATTTTATTTTCTAAAAATAAAATCTCAGTAAAACACCTGTATCCGTCCTGAATGTTGAATACTTACTTTCCTCATCATCCTGGCTGTCAGTCGATTTTCCTGAGGTATAGATTAATCCAATTTCTCCTCCAAGACTAAAATGTTTACCAAACAAATATTCTGCTCCAAAAGCTGGCCCAACAGAAAATAAGTTGTATTTCATCTCTTCGTTGGTTTCGTATCCGCTGTAGTAACTTATGTAATTATTTTTAACGTTTCCGAGTTCAAAGCGAAGACCTCCATAAAAATTAGTTTGTCCCTTTTGAAACATACCGAAAAATCCTGCGCCATAATATAAACCCTGGTCCGTTAAATCATCATCCTTGTCTTTGTATAGACTTAACCCAATCTCAGGCTCAATCCTGAAATTCTTCATCGGCGTTATTGTAAATAAAATTTTGCTAGAAGGAAGCATTGAATTATCAAAGAAATAAAGCATTTGGTCAAATTGTAACCCCATACCAAATATCTTCATTTCAGGTTTTTCTTCCTGCGCTGACGCTGTGTAAACTGAACCCGCTAAAAGAATAGCAAATGTCAAAAAAAATGTCTTTTTCATGATAATTTAATTTAAATGTTTAACAATAGTAACCTGTTTAAACTTTATGTTTAATTCGAATTATCAAAGGGATGTTAACGCATTTTAATTTATTTGCGAAGAATTTATTAGTTGAAAACGGCTGTAGTTTTTCTGGTTTTAAATGGAAATATTGAGTTTGAAGTTCCATTTCTTTGCTATTAATGTTGCCAAATTAATTAAAATAACAATGCATCCGACAGAGAATTATTATATTTTGTATGCAGGGTATTGTTTAACTGGTCGTTTTAATTAAAAATTCACCTCATGGAATTTTCGCAACGCTTAACATTGCAGGAAAACGAGATCACAAGATAATTTACATCTTCAAAATTTTACAATATTTATTACGTTTGTATTCTGAAATTTGAATTCATGTTGAAAAAAATTTTTGTCCTCTTTCTTTTTCTTATCATGGTTTTAATGGATTTGAAAGTAGTTGGTCAGCGCATCAAGGGTCAAATTATTGCCGGGATGAACCTTTCGCAGGTAGATGGAGATGAAGTTTATGGATTTCACAAAGCGGGGCTGAATGCAGGTCTGGGGGCTATCCTTCCATTGGGCAAGAATTTTTCATTTACCATTGAGACCCTGTTTAATCAGAAAGGATCATACCAGGGAGAGCAGTATGAAGATACCGTAACCAATCCTTCAACGGGCAATAAAGAGTTGTGGACCGGAGAGTACAAGCTGAAACTTGATTACCTGGAGGTGCCGGTTTTATTTCATTATACCGACAAAGAAATTATAACAGCAGGGGTTGGATTCTCTTATGGACGGTTGGTAAATGTAAAAGAATATGAGCATGGGAGGCAGGTGGAAACGACCACACTAAACGGAGGACCTTATGACAGGAATGATTATGATGTTCTTGTTGACCTTAATTTCAGGGTTCATAAAAAAATTCCCAGGTTCAAAATGAATATCCGTTATGCTTATTCTATGAGTAAAATCCGTACCCGAACATTTCTTGATAAATTTGGCAATGAAACCATTACACGTGATCAGTATAACAACCTTTTCTCCCTTCGGTTGATTTATGTCTTTAATGAACAACCTCCGCTTGGTGATCAGAGAAAATAACAATCTGCTAAGGATTAATCCTGTTCTAAACCTGAAATTTTTACTAAACAAATTGATAGTAGATTTGCATTCATTAAGAATTGCAATTCATGTCGGAATATTTTAGCTGGCCTTTTTTCTGGAAATTTTTAAAATTCGGTGTTGTCGGGTTTTCAGGTGTTTTTGTCGATTTTGGATTTACTTATGTTTGCAAGGAATGGATAAAAATTCCCAAATACGTTGCCAACGCCATCGGATTTAGTATTGCAGCAAGTTCAAATTACCTCTTTAACCGAATATGGACGTTTCATAGCCACAATCCGGAAGTCATGATGGAATTCTCGCAATTCTTTGCTATATCAATTATCGGTTTGGGGATCAATACCCTCATCCTTTGGATACTGGTAAGCAAATATAAAAAACATTTTTACATTTCGAAATTGTTCGCCATCGGCGTAGTTACCATCTGGAATTTTCTGGCGAATTATTTTATCACTTTCCGGTAGATCAGATCCACAATTCTTTCCAGTCCTTTGGCATCTGCTTCATCAAAAGAATTTAATTCCTTGCTGTCCACATCGAGCACCGCTGCAACCTTACCATTTTTACCATATACCGGTATAACGATTTCAGAATTGGATCGGTCATCACAAGCAATGTGTCCGGGGAATTTGTGAACATCAGGTACAATTACAGTCTCTTTCCGGTTAACCCCTGCCCAACATACGCCGGTACCCTTTGTTAATTTAATGCATGCAACAGGCCCCTGATAAGGTCCGACAATAAGTTCACCATCGGTCAACAGGTAAAATCCGGTCCAGAAAAAATAATCGAATTTATGATGCAGAACCGCTGTAATGGTTGCCATGGATGCAATCTCGTTATTTTGGTGACGAAGCAACTCAGTCAGCTGATCGCAGACCCGGTTATATCTGGCGGCTTTCTTTTTCTTTTCCATCATGCTGCTCATTAACAACTGAAATAATCAAATGTTGTTTCAGGCAAGTTAAATTTGAGCTTATTTTTGAATATTCTACTAATCAATTAAAACCGGTAACCCAGGTTCGCATAGATTCTGTTGAAGGTGACTACCTTTTCAAAAGTTCCCTCATAATAAACTGAAAAAGATAACTTTTTAACGATTCTCCAGGTGAGGTCAATTTCTCCGATATTCTGCACCAGGGGTGTTTCAGCATTCCTAAAATTGTAATCGACATACCTGTAGTTTAAGCCAACACTAACTTTTCCTGGTATGAGGTCACGTGTAAGACCAAGGCTGTATATATTCCCGGTCATATAACTTGATTCCAGTATAGTAACCGATAGGGCTGCTGCAGCATTGATCCCCGGAACACGGCTGTAAGTCAGATATCCGTATAAATCCTTTGTTGGCTTGGGATCATTTGTTCTAAACCGGTAACCACCCTTTACGCCCAAAGAAAGGTTTTTCACCGGCCGATAATTAACCATCAGCCTGTAGCCTTGTAATGTTTGCGATTCCAGCAGTCTGTCAATAAAATCTTTATAGGTTTCGTAATAAATTATGTTCTGTCGGGCGCTGTAAGAAAAGGACATCGATAAATTCCGTGTAATGTTATACCGAAGCAATAAATACAAATTTGAGAGTTTGAAAGTTGTTTGGGGTTTATAATTTACTTCACTTGTGGTAGAATCTACCGTTTTAACTTCTTCATAAAGATCCATTTCAACCGATCCAAAAAAGTACACTTTCTTTAACATTGAATTGGCATGCTGGAAGTAGACAAACCTGCGGTCAGTGTTGCCATCATTTTTTTGTTCAACATAAGCAACGGAGGTCTGCATGTTTTTTTTACCTTTCACATAATTGTGACCTACATAAGCTCCGTATTGCAAAAGTTTAAAACTGTAACTGTAATCATTATAGTCGGGTCTGGAACCTACAAAAGCACCGACAGACATCGATTTAAATCTTTTTTCAAATTGAAGGCCATCTATTGCACCCACGCTCGATAACATAGGATTGATTTTCCGGCCAAACGATAGCGTAGTCGTTTCATTAAAATCATACCTGAGTGACAGGTTATAAACTTTTAATCCGTTAAAAAGATTGTCCTGAACTTCACTCCAGTTGTTATTGGAATGCACAAAAGAGAGATAGCTTTCAAGGGACAATTTTGACTTGGCTATATTGTTCATGTTGAATGATACTGTATATCGCATTCTCTGGGAATCTTTGGCATCAGCATTTGAAAAGTTGGTGTATGAGGAAACGGAAACACGGCCAAAAACATCTTGCTTTATTTCTTTCTGTGTTCCTGCTTCGCCTGGAATGGTATCTTTTATTACTAAAGGAAGAGCTATTATTTCCGGCTTGGGAACAACCTGGTCTTTTGCTGTAATTACCGGAGCTTTCGGTTTGGCAATAATGACATCGGAGACTTTCAATACCTTTGAAGATAGAGGAGCGCAAACGCATGAAATGGACGAAAGGCTTGTGACCGATAAAACCGGGATCAATTGATCCCCCTGC
>Ga0105097_10000042_pt1 | contig 42138 bp, 64 predicted proteins | sample PPLLak12cMay2015_FD_87035 | JGI IMG/M metagenome (GOLD analysis project Ga0105097, IMG submission 87035) | Freshwater sediment microbial communities from Prairie Pothole Lake near Jamestown, North Dakota, USA - PPLs Lake P7 Core (1) Depth... | ecosystem: Environmental > Aquatic > Freshwater >...
GTCTTTGGATACGTGGAACCCATCGTCGTCGATGAAGGATTGATTCTCCAACATGAGTGGTGGCATTCTAATGGCGCGATAGAACCGGTCGTACACACTGAGCGCCGCGTGGAACTTCACCGCGCCGATAGAGAGAATGCGCGCGTTGGGTAGGGTGGATAACGTTTCGAGGTCGATCATGATGTGGGTCACACTTGCTCTCCTAATTTATATCGAATTTCATTTCATACACACCTTCTATCTTTGTAATGCTCAGCGTGTCACCACAGTTAAACAAAATAGTGTTCTCTACTTCGATTGTCCTTAAGGTTTCGCCATTAAGACGAAAATCTAACAGATATTGATTGGAGGCGTATTTCTTACCCCCAAGCAGTCCTCGTTCCGGCGTTTCTTTTGCGCGAATAACGATTTCATCGAAGTGCACAAGGATTTTGCCGTTACCGTTGCCGCGCATGAATGTTGCGTTGTCGCCATTGAGGAGAGCGTCTTTCAGTTTATCCAGAAGCGTCATAAGACGTACCAGTCCTCAGCGAGGATATCGACACCTGAAAGAAAGTTGGCTACGCTGCCGTGGCCAGTGCCTTCGACGCGAATAGTTGCGTCGCCGTTACGATAGTCTACGACTGCGGACTGCCCTTTGCGCCAGCTACGGCGGGCGATGCGATCGCCCCACCGGAGGTGGTTAAGGGCGTCTGAGAAATTTAAAAAGTTAGATGTTCCGGTATTTTTCTGGTCTGTGTTCATGTATCCACTCCTCAACGTCAGATCGAAGCCACAGGACGCGACGCGACCCCGGCAGCTGCAACCTAGGAGGAAGTTTGTGCGGAGCTTTCGTCACTTCTGTGGCGATGGTTGCCGGGGACCGGTTAAGAAGCCCAGCAAGGTCTTTAATAGTCAGTGTTTGCATATCCCTGTACCTAGTTAGTTCCAATTGGTATACTAAGTGTACAGGTTTTGAGGGGAAAAAAACATGGCCCCGAAGGGCCATGCCCCTCTTACGAGGTTAGGTGAGGGAGGTTCATTCGCTTCAGTGCTTTACGCTTCTGGAGGTTCTTTTTTCCCTCATTCAACAGGCCGAACGTCATCATCGTCGCGAGAACGAGTTGGTAGATCAGACGTGTTACCTGTGTCGTGCGGATTAGCCAAAACATCATCGAGTTGTACCCTTTTTTTGATGTATTCCGCTATTGTTTGCTTGGTGAATCCTTGGGTTCGTATGGTGTCGGGGTTAAGTGGCGTCTCCCATGATACCCCCTCGAAAACCCAAGCCCCTTCGGGCGTACCGAGGATAACCGCCACGTTACGCCCCTCTTTATGCCTTCCCTTTAGCCACTGTTGTTGCAGGGGAGACAATTCTTTCTCGATATTGACTAACGCTTTTTTGGGCAGAATAGACAACCATTTATATTCCACCCATAGGTCGGCAAGAGTTCCTGAGTACCAGATATCCGCTGTTCCACCGCGATAGGGATTATGCATCTTCTCGCGGTGTAGGACTTTACTAGACGGCAGTAGTTTATGTACTGCCGTATAGAACCGGGTTTCCGGTTTACTCATTTCTTCTTGGCTGACGCAGGTACTTCGAACTGCGATACATCGGGCTCCTGCATCAATCGTTTGGCCGCTTCTTCCTTGCGGGCAATGACCGTATCAAGGCATTCAACCGCTACGCCGACCGCTTCGAAGCGCACTGAGGCGTACGTGCTGTCCGGGTCGAGGAAGAACTTGGTACGCACCGCGCCCAGTGGCACGTTCATGCCGCTGACATGGCTGGCGTATTTGTTGAATGGAATGATGGCCGTAGGAGAGGTTTTCAGCACCCAGATATCGTGTTTCTCTACCTGTCCGACGTCGGGCGGCAAAATGGCAATCAAAACGCTGTTTTTACAGGCTTTGCCGCCACCGGTAGGGCTGGTGCCGAACTGGTCGTGCTGGCAGGTGGCGCAGGGGCCGTCGTTCTGCTTGATAGGTGAGTTGTCTGACGGTATTAGTTTGGTGGGCGTCGTTGCAATGGCGAAACACGCCGGTGGAGTGATGACTTTCGGGTTGTACGCACCGAGGTAGTAGGAATTGCAGTATGCGAAATCGACGATCAAGCCTTCGAAGTCTGCTACCTCCTGCTCGTTGGGCATCTCAAACAGTTTTTTGCCGTTGTTGACGCTGATGGTGTCACCACCACTGGACTTGCCGATACGCTCCCGCTCTTGCAGGGTGTGCTGTTGTAGTTTGGCGATAATGTCTGCAGACAATGTACCGCCGCTGAGTTTAGCAAGTTCGTTACTCATGGATTAAGCCTCTTTGAAGGTTATTTTGCGTTTTGTAAAAGGCAGAACACCCGGTACCGGTATGTTTTGCCCCAGCGCTTCGCGATACGCAAGGACCGCTGCTCGCCGTTCGAGAAAATGGAGGTACCCATTTTCTAAAATCCATTGGTGGAACTCGTCCCAGTTCTGTACTTGGGGGTATACCGCTTCCCCCACAGTGACTTTACCGGCAGCGCTTTTCGATTCTGTGATGTGCTGCGCGTCCATGACCATGATAAGGTCGCGCTCAACCAGCTCGATTGATCTGCCGATTTGGTTGGCCTCATACTCCAACGCTTTCTTCTGGGTGCGTAAATCGCCCAGCTGGACGATAAGGTCGTGCAAAGTATTATCCATCATTTACTCCGTAGAACCAAGGTTTTTCTGTCTGATTTGTTCGGCTATCCGGCGGAAAATTTCGTCGGTTTCCAGCGTGCTGCCCCGATTATAGAAAGCTGAACGGAGGGCGTACCACTCCTGCAGCGTCAAGGTGATCGTTATATCCGGGTCGGGGGTGGTCATTTTGAGTACTCTCGTGCGAAGCCCCCTTCAGCCCCGAGGGGCAGATCAGGGCACCATGTTGGCGGTGTCATCATTTGGGCCAGAATGAAATTCAGTGAGGATTCAGCGACAAGGCGGTGGGCGAGGGCCAGAATTTCATCATGCGACATGGAGATGATGCGGTACTTTTTGGCCACCTTCAGTATCTGTTCCCCGACAATGATGCGGGCCAGTGCCTGTGTGATGTTCTCTGCAAGCGCTCCACCATAGATTTTTTTGCCTTTCTTGGGGTTGGGGCGGCCTCCGCGGGCCAGAATGTCGGCGTTCTCGTAATCGAAATACACGTAACCGTCGTTGGACATGCTCAGGCCGGGGTATTCAAGGTACATGCCGTTAGGGAAGTAAATCCTGTTCTCTTTGCCGACAACTTTGAGGACACCGAAGTCGCCGTCTATGTCATAGATCATGTACTGCAGCATCTGGTCGCAGGTTTTCCAATACTCCACAGTCTTGCGTCGTGCACGGCGGTAACCATTAACGATGGATTGCGCTTCTTCAGCGGAGAGCAGCATCTTCGGACCCATGAGCCCGAGCATGAGTGTCAGGATGAACTTCTTCCAGCCCATGCCGTAGCCCAGCCCCAAGACGGCTACCTTCCCCACGAAGCGTTGGGTGGATGTTATTTCATCCAGCTGCATACCGTAAATCTGCGTGGCCATGTGCTTGTACACGTCTTCTTTATTACGGAATTGAGTGAGGACTTCCTGCTCATCGGCCAGCCACGCCAGTACACGAGCTTCGATCTGGGCGGAGTCTGCTACTACGATGACGTGGTCTTCGGGGGCCATCAAGGATTTGCGTAGTTCGCTGCCACGTGGCAGGTTCTGCAAATTCATTTTGTTCCCGGCGCTCCAGCGGCCTGTGTGTGCGCCGTAGTATTTTAGGTACACTGGAATATTACAGTTGCCTGTGGTGCCTGCTATGATCAGGCGCTGTGCACGGGTTTCGGTGAGTGTGGATTTCACCGCCATGCGCGCAATAACAAGTTCCCGTACAGCCTCGTCCTCATGGAGCAGCAGCGCTTGAAAGCTTTCATCAGATTTGGCGAAGGCGTAAGTTTCTTTGCTGGTTGTTTTTGATATTTTTGTAGGGGGCTCTACACCGAACAATCGTAGCAGGTTTGCGAATTTTGGATTTGAACTTAAATCGGTGGGGTCTTGTTTGGAAACTTGTATTTTCCGTGCTTTCTCTTGTCGTTCTTCTAGCAGCGCCAATTTTGCACGCGGCAGGTCCAATACTAAAACAGGCTCACAGAACATCCTGCACGTCTGGTCTATCAGATCGAGTTCGTCTTGACTGAATTTTGGCAGCATCAGCATGAACAGGTCGTAGCATAGCTGGGTATCCACCATGCAGTAGGTACCCAGTGTGTTCATGATTTCAGGCGGGAGTTCGCGAATGCCTTTGGTCTGGCTGAGGATGTCGGGAAGTTTATTCCCCAGTCTATAATATTCCGCCAGTGAATCTAATGAGGCTCCAACGCCGAGCGAATGTAGGGCGCGGCCCATCGATAGGGTGCAGAAATAATAAGCTGGAGTAAGAGCATAACGCTCAGTAAGAATATAGCCGTCAAACTGAGTATGGTGAGCAAGAAGAGCGTGGCTCGACCAATCAATTGTGTGAAGCGCTTCTCCGACGTGTCTATCTGGAATCCATATAACATCAGCAGACCCTACCTTAATCCCGACGCATTGTGCTTTGAAGCGGTCATCACGCACGTACTCGCTTGTTGACAGCTTTTTGAGTGTGTACTTCGCATCATAATACGATTCGAAGTCGAGCGTAATAATCTTTTCAGGGTCTATCATTTATTCCCCGTATGTTATTTGTGTCAGCAAGTCGTCCATCCGTATCTTCTTGGTAACCAGTGCTTCCCATACTTTCTCTTCGATAGTGTCTGGTGCCACGAAGACAATGGTTTCTGTTTTCTGTGTTTGGGTGGCGCGATATATGCGGCGCAGTCCTTGCTGGTAGTGCTCCAGATTGTACGTGGGTGATGCCCAGATCGTCGCTACGCCGCGTGTCAAAGTAATACTGTGGGCTGCGGACTGTGGGTGAGCGAAGCAAATACGATACATGCCCTTCTGGAAATATTCAACGTTTTCGTTGCGCTTACTGTCGGGTACGGAGCCGTCGATGAGACAATAACTTAAACCACGGCGCTCTGCTTCGAGGATGAGCTGGGCTTTCTGGTGTTTCCACAGGAAAAAGATGACTGTGTGTGTCCTTTCTTCGGCTTTATCGATGACATCGCTGTAGCGTTCAGTGTCTACGAGGTGGTAGTTGCCGTCTTCATCGTAAACGGCACCGCTGGCAATTTGTAGTAATTTGGTAGCGACGGCGGCAGCGTTAACCGCAGATACAGCTTGCCCTTTGATAATTGCTATTTGCGCATCTTCCATCTGCTTGTAATTTTTTAGCTGCTTGTCGGTGAGGAAGTATTCTACGCAGTATTCGTGGTTGGGCGGTATGTCGATGCATTCTTCGAATTTGTGTCTGATGGTGATGTCTTCTATCAGTTTGGAAACAGCGTCATTGGCTCCGGGACGATCTTCCCACTTAATCATGCTGGCCACAGGGCCGACTTGGCGGGGGATACAGACGGTAGCGCGGAATTTGAAGAAGGAGGTACCGAGTCGTTGGCCGTCGTCGATCACGAACATCTGATTCCAGACGTCGGTGATGGTATTAGGGTTGGGGGTTCCATTCATGCCATGACGGTATATGAAGTAGCGTTTTATTTTGTTCAGTGCTTTAGAACGTTGCGATGTGGAGTGCTTGAATGCGCCGAGTTCATCGACAATCAGCATATCGAAACCTTCAAAGAATGAAGGCGGCTGTTTTGCCAGCCAGACGGCAGCGTCGTGATTCGTTATATAGACATCTGCATGAGTCCAGAAGGCTTCACGTCGGTTGCGAGCGTAGGCACAGGACAACCGCATATAGGGAGCGAATTTCTTGAAATCGTTTGCCCATGTAGAACGGATAGAAGATTTGGGGCATATGATGAGGGCTTTACCCGCGCCACGTATACGGCGCTGAGCGAACGATTCAATGGCTACTGCAGTTTTACCAGTACCGGGGTCGCTGGCATCAAATACACGGTCATGGTCGTTGCAGAAATTAATTGATACTCTTTGATGTTGATAGAGTTCAATCATATTGCCCACGGCGCTCCTCTTCCATCGCTGCTTTGCGTTCCATCTCGTACTCGAATTCGAGTTGCTTGGCTTTCTCGCTGTCGGGAGCATAAGCGTAGGCGATGACATGTCCCTTAGGATCGAGTATTTCGTACTCGTCGTTGTCTTCTAAATGAGCTACTCCGATTTTAAGTAGTTCGAAAAGATCGATGCTGAGATGTTTGCTGATTTGTTTTCCTTCACGATACGTGATGAGGGCATAAATAATCATGTTACCTCCGATATTAGGTGGCGGGGGAGGACCCAGTTGAAGTGTTGGGAGTAGCAACGCTTCGCGCTGTGGGGAGCAGTGGGCTCCCCCGCCATAAAATGGAGGCTTACACCGCTCCAACAAATGCTCAGCTTTGAAGGTCTGAACACTTGCTTTCATCGAAAAGCGATGTAAGCCATAAACTAGTACGATCGATTTTGTTTTTTCGCGCGCAACAGTGCATCGCGTGCACGGTTGTTGAGATTAGGCGATACGCCATACTCACAGGCGTTGCCATTGTATGGACACCACTTGCAGGAGAAGGCGTTAGGGTTGGGCTTAAAGTCCGTGCAGGTGGATATAGCCAGTAGTCGATTATTATATTTATCGAAGTACTGCGTGCCCTGCATACGGGAATACACTTTGATATCCGTTTCACCAATGTCGGTGTACCAGAACTCTACGGTGATATGATCGATTTCCGGGAACCGCAGGAACGTGGACAACTGGTAAATCTGCCCCTGCTCGGTGTGCTTGATCTCGTTGCCCTGCCGTCGTCCTGTTTTGTAGTCGATGACTCGTGCGAATGTCCCGTCTTCGCTGGTAACCAGCGCGTCGAGTTTCATGCGGCACCACGCGTCGTCCGATGTCCACGCTACAGGCTCCCATTCAAGGTTCACAGCCCACTCGCCTTCGAGCTGAACCCGGTTGTCGCTGAATAAACTACGCAGCTCGTCAAATTCAGCTTTGAAACTGTGTAGCTCGGGGATCAGTTCCACTCCGCCACGGACATACATCTCTGCGGCGTCGTGTACACGTGATCCCCGGTCATTGGCGTGTTCAGTCTTACCCGCCGGAAGGGGGCGGGCAGGCTCGGGAATCTGGTCAATATACATGAGCTTGGCCATGTATTTGCACTTCTCGAAGTTTTGCAGCCGGGAGAAGCTGACCTTGTTGATTGTGTCCATGAGCGCCCCACTAGTAGGTAGAACGCCCATGATACAAGGTTTTAGCTGGTAAACGCCAATACTCCGTTGAGTTCCCCATAAGTTTCGGTGTATTCTTGGTAGTCGAACAAATCTCCTGCGCTATCACAAACCCACAATTTTCCATCGGAATCCATCAGAACCTCGGTATTGTCGACGCCGTTGTAGACAATTTCCATGCTGTACTGATCTTCTAGGGTGAATTTTTTCGTGGTGGGCTTGGGCAGTTTCGGGACGTCGGTAGCTTCTGCACGATAGTCGTATCCGTATGTATTGCCCCATTCGTCATCGTCATTCCAGCGTGCAAATTCAGTGCGTGGTCCGGCACCGTAGCCGCCATAGCCATTGTGGTAGCTATCGGTGCTTGGATTTCTTACCCCGCCGCCATTTCCATGGCTTGCTGATGACTTTCCCGCAGGTTGCTGCTGGCCACCTCCCCACTGATAGTCATAGGATCGTGGGACATAGGGTGTAGGTGTATATACATATTCTTTGACATTGATTTTGATAATGTCGTCGATGTCTTTCGTCCATTGCGGATCGTCGTCGTGCAGTATGCCATGCCGAACGTTTTGGTAAGCAATACCGTGGCGAACATAGTAGACGTCCAGCTTCAGGTCGCCTTTCTTGTTTTGGATGCCACGGATGAAGCAGGGTACCTCAGGCTGGTCAACCAAGTCTTCAAGGAACTCCTCAACTTGGTATTCGTCCTGTGCGGACGGGCCGACGCCCATATTGACGTGTGAGTGGAACCACGCATACATTTTGCCGGTGTCTTTACCCTGTTCGATGAGTGCAAGTGCGGCGTCAGCGAGGGCTTCCTTACCGATGTCGGTTTCAGCGGCGGTGACGGTTTGTTCGGGGATGACAATTTCGGTGATGACGTATGCGTGGTCGTCTTCATAATAATCAACAAGTGCAAACCAGCCGACTTCTTTGGTGCATTTCGCAACGAGATGGCACTGCTTGACCCATGCTTCGCGGGTGAAATAGATCATGGGTTCTGCTGGGTAGTCCTTCCCTCCTCGGATGGCTACAGGGCCGGTGCCTGTAAGTGCAGTTGTGTTGACCTTATATGTCATGCGGTCACGTTTGTTGATGATTGATGCGTTTGTAACTGCCGCATATCCTCCTGTTACTGCTGTCATACACTACTCCTTATGCTGCAATGGCTGACATAGTCATTGTCAGTGTGGGTTTGAAGAATAAATCGACGCGAGGCTGCAACCCAACGGGGTCTACGAAAAATTGCATCATCTGCCACACAGCATAATTGGCGATGAGTGAAGCCGTGGTACCGACACTGAGTGCGGTGCCGCAGGGGCTTAGTTCGATGCTGTCTTCATCGTCGTCGTCCACTAATGTGGAGCGCCATTGTTTGTACAGTTCGTCGTCAAAAAGATTAAGAGTAAATATAGAACCGTGGGTTGATGCCATACGGGTTTCGATGACGAGCAATGGTGCAGAAGCTGCTGCTGAACCGAGTGAATGGCAACGTCGATGGAGTCCTGCAACAATTTCTCGGCGGCTGGCCATGGTGTCGGTGAGAAGGAATACGATACCGCCTGCAACGCCACCATTACGCAAGTAGCCGTCAGTTACTCTGCGATTGTAAGCTTCCATTCCCTCGGGCACGATACCCAATTTATGGCGTGCAAAAGCAATACAGCCATTAACTTTTGGCTCGTTGATGTCATCAACACCATAAATCTGGTTGGCTAGATTATGATCTTCGACGACATCATCGTCGTATACATGAAGGTCTGTGATCCCCAATTCAACCAGTGCAGCAAATACTCGTGAGCCGGTGGCTCCAGCACCGATGATATGTATCGGGTATGGGTATTCTTTCGGATTGAAAATGGATTCATGGCGCATGATATTGATTGATTCAGTCATTTTTTACTCCTCGTCTTCGGGTTCGCAGCGGCAAGCGTCGATATGTCGTTCACAATCACTACAGTAATGATCCATCCAGCAACCGGAACAAATACGGTTCATGTTATTATCGTTATAATATTCGTCATCATCGCCTACAGACATTTCGTCGCAGGAATAACAAATGTGATTTTGCGCTATTTCGATACGCTCACATACTGCACAACATTGTGCGTGGTATTCGCCATATGCTGATATTGCCGCTTCAAGTTTTTCCAGATGGATTACGGGTTCTTGTCTATACATGTTCATACCTGAAAGCATAGAAGTAGTGTAGCTTTCTGAATTCTCAAATAGATGTATGTGTGAAGGATGATAGTATTGTGCGGCTACGCCTGCGGAGTCTTGTGAATTGTATTGACTGTAAAAAGCGATGAGTGTGCCTACATATGAAATCAAGTCGCCGTTGTTGGCCTGATCGACAAGTGTTTGTCCGAATGAACCAAAGCACGGTTGATCGGATAATTGATGTGGGTGTATATCGTACGCGCAATGACCGGGATTATTGTTTCTCGATAATCCAAGTGTATTGCCGTCTCGTGTGGGGCATGTTGCTTTGCCTATGGCAGACAATTTAACGGTGATGTAGAAAGGGGCGAGTAATATACTTTCCGGATTTGAATATGCTGATTCTGGTGAAGATTCTTCCATTCGTATATTGCACAGGCCGACGCGAAGATAAACTGCTTTGTCGGCGTTGGAAATGTAAAATTCGACGCCCCATACGTGATCCCATGTGGCTATGGTATCGGCAACTTGTTTGACGTCGATGGAAATATAACGTTCAGGTTTTTGACGAATCATCGCTGCTTGTTGATTGTGTTCTGCTTGTAGTCTGCCGTAACGTCGTTTGTGATCCATGTATCGCATTTTTTCATTGCGCAATTCGTAGAAGGTTTCTACTGTGTCGCGATATGTGCGTGTTGATTGTACGTCTGCGACTTGCGCGAGCAAATAGACTAAGTCGCGAGAAGAAAACATATTCTCCATAAGAAATTTAAGGTATTTTCGGTCTTTTGGAGCGGCTGTAAGTATTGCGCTGCGTGCGGCTGTTAATCGACGTAATGATTTATAGTGTGATCTGAATTGGTCACGTAGATCGCCGAAAACATGACGCATGGGGTGCGCAAAATCATAATTGAATGCTTCACGGGGGTATTTTTCGCGTAGTGCGCGCAATTCAATCTCATGTGAATTCTGTTTCATCTGGAACATTGTATGTCTAGCAGGACGTGATTGTGCTGTGGTTCCGAAAATGCTTACTTGGGGGCGGCTAGTGGTGGTGCCGGTGCTGGCGCTGGTGTTGGTGATGTAAGAAGCCATGTCATACTCCTGTTCATTTAGTAGCTGGTCTCTACGATTCTTGATTTGTTGTAGTGTTAGTGTGAGTGTTTGTATGTAGTCCGGGTCGATAGGGCTATCAGGATTGAATGTTTCCGGTATTAAAGGTTGAGCAACTAAGATGTGGTAACTATCGTCGTGGTATTGAAATGCCGAATTTCGTATTTGCGTAGTTGCGTTCCCTATATGCCGTTGACATTCTCCTAACGTCATTCTGGAAAGTGCATCTTCTTCTGGCGTAGGTGGTCGTGTCAGGTCTGAGAAAGACGTGCCGTGCCAATCCGTACTGAATACTGGTGTCGGTGCGAGCATGCGCTCTCGAATTCTTATCACGTCATCAATTGAAATCTGGTCAGTTCTTATAGCCATGGACAGTCCTCGAAAAAGAGAGGAAAATAGCCCCTAGGTTTTGAGGCCTAGGGGCCGGGGTTCGAAGACGTACTAGCTGTTACCCACAGCGTTCTTCGAAAGCAGAACCGTTGCACCATCATTGAGATAGGTGCTGGTTGTAGCAGGCGAACCGTTGACGCGGATCGCGTAGTTGCCAGCATCCTTACCTGCGATGCTCAGCAGGTCGGCTACAGTTGCGCCACTCTCAAGACCAAACTCTTGAGTGGCTCCGGGTACTTGCGTGAGCTTAACCATGATGCTCATAGGTGTCGTCCTCCTAGGGGTAGACAAGCGGGACTGGAAAGGCAGACACGACTGGTCCCACGACAGGCGTGTCCGTTGTTGAACTCGGGAATGTTACTGTTTGGCGCGGTTTGCGTACTTGGCGCTGAGTTTTACTGCTTTCATATCCAGCTGGTATTCAAACGCGCGGAAGATGCGTTCGATGGTTTCTGCTTGCGGGCGTTTTGTTTTGCCCGTAGCCAAATTCTTGATGGTGCTGGGGCAGAGATATGTTTCCTCTGCAATTACTTTGTATTTCCACCCCGACGCATTGATCAAATCAATAGCAACGTCTTGTAATGAACGGGTGGAATTGCCCAGTGCAGTGAGTGCTACATTGGCGTTTATCTGCTGTCTTATTTGTGCTGCGATCATGTGCTGACCTCTACAATGTTAAGAGTGTTCGGTTGACGATGGTTTGTATCTCTATGAGTCCTTTTTTTAGAAGCTCATTCTCAGTGCCGACTTTGGTGACGGCGTTAATCAATTCGTTCAAGGAACCCGGCTGTGATGTGGGTTTGGATACCGGCTCTGGGTCTGGTTTGAAATTTTTGTCTGCTACTCTGTATTGCGTATGTGATGTTTTACCCCTACGCAATAAATAACCATTCTCCATGAGCATCTTGACGCGGTATTTACGCCCGCTACCGCTTTTTAGTTTCCATGCACGGTCTAGCGTATCTGATCTCATCCATACACCGCGAGGGAGCACACCAACTAATTCTTTGTAGTCATTGGCCATTGTCTGTCTGTTCCTGTTGAGGCTGTTTGAAAAACTCAGCAAAGTCGTGTGTTGCGTGAGACGCAACGATTTTCGGTTCGGTGTACCCACTTATGAGTGCGGCACAGTATGTCGCAAGCCAGACCAGCTTGTCTTCGTCGTCCAGCATGGGTTTACTCCTTAGGGGCTTTGTATGAATCTACGTTTTTAACGTACTCATATCCTGCACCCTGTCCGCAGGCAGGGCATTTAGTCGGGGGTGAATCTTTTTGTGGGTCAAACGTTTTTGAGTGGCCGCACATCGTGCAGTACCACGAATGGACAATGAGGATCATCGGGCGTCTAATAGCTCGATCAGCGTATTGATAACATCACGCTGTTCGTTAATTTGTTTACTTACGAAGATCGATGTAGCTTCAATTTCTTCTAGCGACGCAATTTCATTCTGTGCGCCCTTGATTAATTCCAGAAGCTGCGCAGTGGAGAAAGTATCTTCGTTCGCGCCGTTGATTTGTGTAACAATTTTGATTTTGGTGTTCATGGGTGTTTCCTCTGGTGTGAGAATGGAATCGATGGGTGTAACGAGCCCATGTTGGGCGTCATATTCTTTTTGTGATACTTCCTGCCATAACGTTAATCGGTGATATTGCGATGGATGTATTTTTATATGTTGATGTTTTTCGTCGGGGGCAGCTTTACCTGTTGTTGCATCTACTTTAACTATTTCTCCTACTGTAACTTTATCCCCGTCTCTGAATTGTAATTTTTTCAAGTATCTGAACTGTTCCGTCATGGTTTTGATTCCTTTGCTTTATACCAGCGTATGGAAAGTTCTATTATTTGCCATATCCCGGTGTTGAACTCACCTTTAAACATGTTGTTTACCAATATCAACCTGCAGCGGTCTTCGAGTTCGTCGTAGCTCCAATCTGTAATGGTGCGCTCTTTCTTTTTCCGACTCATTTTTGGTTGTCCTCTACTTGCCGCTCACGCAGGATAGCTGCTGTGAAGGTCGAGCATTTTTTACAGTACCAGCCACGACGCAGTTTCTGTTCTGCGTAGACAACTTCTTTGGCTTCTGCACCACATTTTGGGCATGGTATGGTGTGTAATTTGTCTTTTGTCATCAGTGTTTCAGTTCCAATTGTTGTTTTTCGAACTCGTGCATGTTGTTCAGCATCAATGCTATGGATGCTTCATGTAGTAATACACTGAAATGTTGTGCTTCTTCTGCACTAAATCCGACGCTGACTTTTTTCTTTTCGGTATCGAACTCAATGACGATTATATTAAATTCTTCGTCGATGCGTACGTTTACATTTAGTCTGTCGTCGCTCATGATATAAGTATCCATCCCATCAGGCAAAGTAGTATGCAGAATGATAGTATCAATATTATAATCCTGTTTTCTTTGTGAGAAATTTCGTATTTGTTCTTGGGCCGTATATAAGGGCGGCTTGGTATTCGGCGTCGTTCAAAACGTGTCATTTTTCTTTCTCTTTTGGAGTGCGCAATTCGAAAAGATTGGCTATCCACGGCTGTTTTTTCCAAGATTCATGCGCCCACGCACTTTTGGTGCAGAATTCATCAATAGCTGCCTGCATTATCGTGATGCGATCGTGCAATCCTTCTATCGATCCTTCGTAGCATTGCGGGCATACTACCCAGTCAGCGCGTCCATGTTCGCAGTCACTCATTCCGGTACCCATACTTTTGTGAAGCAATTTTCGTTTGGGTTCTCGGCACTTTCAGAAATAGGCATGCCCAAATCTGCCCAGTACCATTCACCGTATCCTTCTGCTTGCTCTATTGCTTCACTTATTGTGTCACAATCTAAGCAGGGGCCAGCGGTGCGGTAGATTTTAATAATCGTTGCGAGCCTTGCCTCTAGCAGGGCGATGCGGGCCTCAAGCGCAGTGATTACCGCCGAGTTATCTGTTGTGGCATGTGCCTCCAGCTTGGCTATATGCTCTCTAGCAGCGCGCATGGTGTTTACTACCCACGCCGGGGTTGAAATGTCTCCGCGCATGATGGCGTTATCAAGGCGCTCAACAATAATGCTCATTCCCCTTGCTCCTGTAGTGCTTCCCACATCTGGTCAAGAGTCCGCTTTTGGTACGCCTCTGGTGCAGTCTCTGGGATGAACCCTTCCATGCCCGTGTAGATTTCCTTTGCTTCGTGTATGCGCGCCTCCAGCAGGGCGATGCGGTCACCCATCACCTTCCTCACACACGCAACACAGCGCGGGTTGATGCCGTAATTGATAACGCCACATTCTGGACAGTCACTCATGGGGCTTGTCCTCCTTCAGGTATCCCGCTGCGCGGAGTGCTGATACGGCATTTTTATGAGCGACACTAGGCCGCAGTGAATCATGCTTTATGTAAGTGGCTGCCGTTTCTGCCACTGCCTTCAGCAGGGCGATTCGGGCCTGCTGTGTGGCGATAGCATCCTGCAAGCCGTGCGTTAGTTGTATTATTTCTAGTTTATCCTGCTGTAATGCGCCTATGTTGTGCCGTAGTATGTGTAACTCTGGCTTCCCGCATTTGGCACACTCCATTGAAGATGGAACGATAAAACTTTTTTCCATCGTTTCATGCGCACACCCGCTGCCGTCACCGATTTTCATAGATACTCCTTCGGAATAAAAACAGGGATGCTGGAGTTCATCTCATCCTCAATATAGACAATCTGTGCATCAAGATACCGCCCACCGTAATCATTGCCGCTTTTAAGGTCATGTATAAACTCTTGGCCCACATACCCGACTATCACAGGCATCTTGGCTACTTCTGCCTCCAGCAGGGTGATGCGGTTTCGTAACACCGTTATGAATTCGCCTCTTTCCTTAATGATGTTAAGTAAATCACGCTCACGCTGTGTTTCGTAAGTACTCATTCTGTTGCTGCGAATACGTGAAACACGAGTACGCCCTCAGCCCGCTGATATGTGCCGATGTATTTACCGGGAGCGTCGGTGTCTTGGCCTGTGCCGACCGTATTAATTATCTGCGGTGTTTGTTCTATTTCATTGGGGTCTACTAAAGCCCACAAGGTGGGAACGTCTTGCTGCATCTGGATAGTTAATAGCGTAGCTCCTTTGGGCATCCAGACTGTTTGTTTGTTGGCGGTGTATAACGGGTATTTCCAAACTTGTTGTGTCATTTGTCTTTCTCCTTGGTTGGGTGGTCATATACTTTTCGGAAGCCTCTCTCCCACCCATCTAACCATTCCTTGTTTTTACCTTGTGCGGCGTATTTCTTGCGCAGTTTGCGCACTGCTGCGTCCACTTTGCTGATTGTGAGTTTCATATTCTTTTCTTGATCCGTCCTCGGCTTTTGGCTGGGTCCCAATCATCACGGAGGCGTAAATGTTTCCAATCACCTACATGGACGCTGCGGATGAGTGCGTAGATGAGGGGAACGATGATGATGAGCACAATGATTGTGAGAATAAGTATGTCGATCATTTTTTCCCCTCGCGGACTATTCCTGCTGTTTGTCGTGCAACTTCGAGTGTGATCAGGCGTTCGATAGCAGCCATATCGAGGTTTTTTACGATGTCGATGTAGTGTTCTTCTACTAATCGTTCCACAGTACGTTTAACGAAGTCTTTATTTATCTCGGCGATGAGGGTAGGTGTAAGGGCAGTGAGTGAATCTACGCCGTAGCGCATGTGCGTTTTTCGGGCGTACTCATCATAAACGATATCTAATTCAACTCGCGCTATGTTACTCATAGTGGGGTCCCGTATTTGTCTACTTCAATAATTGTGCCGGGAGGATGTTGTGGCACAGTTTTCATCACGCCGTATTCACGTTGGGTTTTGGCAAACCATTCGCTGCTGTCACGCCAGTCCACGGTTATGCCGCGCTGTGCTGTACCGTCTATGCGATTCACGCTGATTTTCAGGCCGTGGTGCCTGAGATATTTGGAGAACTTGGCAGGTGTGGCAGGTACGTGACCTACTGTCGCTTCAAATATGACGCGCAGCTCCTCGCGTGTGAAGCGGTCGCGTCCTTCACAGACCACCTCTCGTATCAGTTTGTTGTAGCGCTGGACGATGATCTTGTGGTCGAGGTTCATGATGTCTTTGTCGTCTTCACAATATCCGTACAGCACATGTGCGCGTCCGAGGATCAGTGCGTTAGCTATCTCATCTACGGAGGTTTCACTCAATGCCTGCATGTCCACCTTGGCGGAGGTCAAGCCTGCTGTTTGTGCTTGGCGTTCGTTAACTGGATAGATGAGCAGGTGGTGCATGAAGGCAGGTAGTTCAGTGGCGATGGTGTCGAGTTCAGTTTCGCTGATAAGCAGAGGGTGTAGTTGGTAGTCTGCTATGTTAAACCGTCGGTCAGTCATTTCTACGATGATTGGATTGCGTTTGTTGGAGCTGAATATCCAATTTGTCCTGTTGGGGACTTCGATCACGTTGGCGTACATCTTGCGGATGGAGATGGTGGGTTCCGTCATGTAGTTCTTGATGTCTGCCATGATCTGCTGGTCTTTGCGTGATTGAGGGATGTCCACTTCGTCCACGTTGACCAGCTGTGCGCATTCGAGGAAGCCGTTGTAGCTGTCCTCGAAGTTGGCTGTGCGCATCTGCACGGCGTTCTTGTAGCCTATGAGAGGTCTGAGTATTCGGTGGAAGAGGATGCCTTTCCCTGTGCCTTGAGAACCATGGAACACCCAGCCTGTACCTGACGCTTGCTTTGTCTGGACGACAAAAGCGAGCCAATTGGTGAAAAGGGCAACATTATCTGTTCCGAGAACGTGTTCAATGATTTTGTCGATCGTGGGGGTGGGATTGGAATTGGGGGCATGGTTTCTTTCCAGTTCAGATTGTACGTACAGATTGATTTCTTTGGCCTCTTTGTTGACTCGGGGGCCTTCAAAGTGTGGGTTGTGTGTCAGGCGGTAGGTGGGCAGCGTCTCCAGCTCGATGTTGTATTCAGCGAGGAAGTTGATGGCGTCGGTTGATTTTCGTGCCATGTGCAGTTCAAGGTCGTCTTTGGTTTCGTCGTAGAAGCCGTTGTATACGGCTCCGTCCTGCAGGCCTCTGAAAGCAATGGCGGTGCGGCCTCCGGCTTTCTCTTGGCCTGTCTGTATGGCCATGAATGCGTAGTAATCAGGGAGTAATTCTTCAGTCCGGTAGGTGGGCTCGCCTTTGAAATTGAAAATGAATTCGAAATTGTCTGTGGGGTGGTAGTACGCCCAGCTATCGCCGCCGTTGAAGTTGAAATAGGTGAAGCCTCTGTCCTGTTTGACGTCTGTGATCTTAGCATGGCTTGGATTGGGCAGGTATAATACGTTGGTGCCTTTCAGGTTGAAATAAGTCGACCGCTTCTTCTCCAGTCCAATGTCTTCTCTGAGTTTGTTGATGATGGTGATTTCGGTCTTCTTGATGGTTTCAGGATTGAGGGCGTCCAGCTCCAAAATCGCTGTAGGCACCACGTTGAACTGGCCTTGGTGGTAGGTGATGCGAGGTGTGGTGATGGTGTCGACGTAGGGTGGGTGTACGTCCGGGGGTGCTATGTAGAGGATTTTGTCGTTCTGGCAGGTGGTGATATCGAGCCCAAAACGTAGTGCTAAATTTGACGCAGTTAGGCGTAAATCAGCATTAAACGTCGTGAAGTTCTTCTGTTTCAGCCACAGTTTCACTTTGTGGGGGGATACGGGTTCGGACAGCATGACGAAGATGTGGGCGTTGAAGGCTGGGTCGACTTGGCCATGGAGGCTCAGAAATGCGCTGGATGACCACTGGGTGACGTAGGAATAATCGCTAAGGCCGAGGTCAGCCATGAAGGCATCAGCGTCTGCGACTCCGGTGAGGCCATCAGCGTCGAAGCACAGCCACGGTGTGTGTTTATCTCTGTCCGTGGTACCTGCACGGCTTTCGTTGACCAGAGGGCGTTCTAGGGTGCCTTTAAGGAGGCAGTTACCGATGGCTGCCTGTGCGTTGAGCATGAGTTCGAAGTTTTTGAGGGTGGATACAGCCACGGTGAGGGAGGTGAATTCGTATGCAGCGGGGTAGGAGTGTTTGCCTTGTTCATTGAACGTTTTACGGAGGGGTATGGCAGCTTTGAGGAAGGTTATTTCCATGTTGGATACCCTGTTGTTGTGTCTGTCAGTTGGGTCATGGAGCATACACCGCTGTGGTGGTTGTTGGGAAGTGTTTCGTTTTTTACACTTTTGTTTTGGTGGTGTAACAGTCGGCAGGCCGCGAAAACACTGGTGGTGTTACTCTTGTTACAGTTATTACTCATTTCTTATTCATATATAAAATACTTCTAAAGGGTAAAATGGGTGAAAATGAGTAAATAAACTTTTTTTCCTATAGTAATACGCAATTGAAAACTGTAACGCTGTTTTACTTGGTTTTATTTGGATAAATCCAAGAAAAATTTTAACTTCTTTTTTGTTTTCAATAGGTTAGGGCGTTACGAATTTACTTTCCAGAAAGTGAAACGCCAGTGTGTGTCTACTTTCTGGCCTGAGGTAGCAAAAAGAGACCCATCACTGGAGGCGAGTTCAGTGATGGGTCAATGGGCCTAGCGGGTATAGCGTTCGCCATTTTGGCCGACACCTCGCTTGCGGCTGATGACCAGCGCACGCGGACGATGACGGTTGGCGGGTTTGGACAGGTGTTCTCCGTACTGCTTCTTTCGGCTCATGAAGATATTCTCATTGCGCATATCACTGTCTCCGATTGATGGGTTGTGAGCCAGTTTACCGCGTCATGGCTCAGGACGGTTAGGATGCTGGTGCTACGGATTTGAACCGTTCTGCTAAATGCGACGATCGTACGCTTCTCGCAACCCAGCAATCTGTCAGTACTCAGTGACAAACTGGCGTCCAGTCAGTTCTTCGTACACGAATTCGATCAGGGTCTGATCGGCTTCCGCTTCTGTGCGGTCGTTTGGTTTGGTGCGCAGGCCTGTGCGACGGATGTCCAGTTTGGCCCAGCGGTGAGCCAGCTTGTCCACCATTTTCGTGTATAGGGCATCTACCGCCCAGTCTGGGAGATCACCGAATCCACGATCCTGATGGACTCGCAGGTCATCACAGAACTGGATTGCAGCTTGTCCAGTCTCACTCAGTTGTCGATGCTGTTTCACTGCGTCCTCCAGTTGCAGTTCACAGAATTCACGCTTGCTGATACCCGGACGCTGCCCTTGTGCGATACGGGCATCGTAGTCTTTTTCGAAGCTCGCAGCGGTGGGTGGATTGCTGGTCATGAACTCCAGCGTTGATTCCATACTGGAGGGTTCCAGCATGTCATCGTACATCGTCGTCCTGAGCAATTCGTTCAGAGCGATGAAAGCAGGCAACGTGGGAGCGTAGTCACCGTCTTTCTCATACTCGTCCATCTGCTTTGCGATGAGATGGTCATATTCGTCACGGCCATCGGAGGTCAGTTCGAATTCACGGGGCAGAATTCTCAATGCCATGCGGATACACTGCATGTTGAGGAAGAAGCGCCACGAATTCAGTACGCTGATCTTCGTGAATTTGTCCAGTTCCATTACGAGATCAATGGCAGTCTTGATATCGAAGTCAGTTTTTTCAAATCCGACATCGAGATTGCGCTTGGCTGCCATTTCTTCTTTCAGCCGTTCGAGTTTGGTGATGGGATTCCGTACAACAATGTCGGTGTCCATCGGGAGAGTGATGTTCGCTACAGTTTCATCACGGTGCTGTGCAGGGGTCATTACTGATGTGGTCATGATTTGTTGCCTCGTTGGATTTTGATGTTTAGGTTGATTTTGATGTTGTATTCTGATTCTTCCTCTTCGAAGAGTATCAGGATATCAACAGGGTTTGCGACAGAGACTGCTGCGCCCCAGCCGTGCAGTTCACACTGTGCACGGACAGCTTTTTCCAGTTTGGATTGTATGAATTCCTCAGTATCGACTTCCGGTCGTTCCATTTTTGCACGCCTCCGTCGCTTGCTTCATCATGTCCTGCAGGATAGTGTCGATGTCTTTGTTCGGTGTATGCAGTCCTTCAGCTGCGTTGATGATGATATCGAGTCCTACATGGATCGTAGCCAGTTGTATCTTGGCTTCGTGGATGTGTTCTACAACCAGCATCCCCAATGCGATCGATATTTGGCGATCAATTTCTTTTAACAGGTCAACATTCATTGTCTATCTCCTCAATGAGTGCCCAATGCCATAAAGTGTAATGGCATACATATAAACGTGTTGTGATGCGGAAGAAGTAATACCGCTTCGGTTTGATGTGCCAGCTACGTGTCCAGACGATTTGCTTCATATCATTTCTCCATCGTATTTGAAGCCACTGCAGTAGCTGCGACAATCATCATTACTGTATACAGGGATTAGTTTTTTATTTATCCGGTCGCAGTACATCTCGATAGTTATGTCTGTATCATAGAGTCCGTCGTCAAAATTATTTATTACACGGCAGGCCTCGTTTTTTGACATTTTCACGAGTTTGAGGAAGTCGTAATTGCGGAAGAATTTGACGCGTATTTTATTTTTCATGTGAATTGCTCCCACGAAATCGGTACAACGAAGCCTTCTGCACGCATTTTGGCTTCTTGTTCAGTCATCATTTCGAGTAAGTATTGTTTGGCTTGTTCCAGTGCGTGCAGTTGCGACAATACGATACCCAATTCAGTGTTGTAATCGAGCCACTGATTGTTGGCTGTTTTCATGCGATCTGAGATTGTTTTATATTGTCTCATTTCACTGCCCTCCTGAAGATGACAGGGAATAACAGACTACACAGTGCAGCTGCAATCATGGCACTGAAGCCTCCTGCCATGCTGCCGCCATGCAGACTGAATACGAGCCAGAAGATGAACATGTCCAAGCCCACGCTTACGAGCTTGCCATGACACAATTTGTACCAAGTCAGTGCCAAGCCTATGAACATGAGCACGCCATAGACCAACGGCATGAAATCAATATGCGATAAGAAGACATTCATATCATTCTCCAATATTTCAAAAAGGGCATGTACAACACACGCCCAACTCACAAACACTTACCTAACAAAACACCCACCACACCTGAAGTATTCGCATACTGTGTGTTGAGTTCCTGGTTCTTTGTACACCGGACAGCATGAAAAAACCCCGAAGTGGCAACCACTCCGGGGTCGAGTTCAAGCAAACAGCAGCTCGATCACTGCATCATCCAAATCCAGCGTCGCCTCGCTCATGCGGTGAACAGAGCCAAGAGATTGGTGATCTGCTCGGCAGTCTTCGGGGCTGCGGCACTGGATGCAGTCTCCAGACTCCGGTAGAAACTGACAGGGCCTGAAGCGTCCTTGCGGCGGCCCAGTTTCAGGACTTCCTTGCCCCACTTGATTTCAAGCTTTACGGGCTCGCCAGCCTCATCGACGTCAGAACCGACGATCTTCAATGCTTTGCCGTCCAGCGTGAGCTTGGCGCTGGGCTTATCAGCGAACGCGGAAACACGAGCCGGTTTCTCCATTGCAGGCCCGTCGAGTACGAAGTCAACGCGATTGGCGGCGAGGAATGCGGTGATTCCCAGTTGCTTGGTTTGGAACTGTGCGGTCTTAGTAGCCATAATCTATACTCCGAGAAAAAGAAAAATTCAGGAGAGCTATGCAGCCCCCCTGTCCAAAAACGACGACCTAACGTCCCCGCGCACGATCTACAAAGCATATATGGACAGGGTAAAGAAGACCCTGTGGTGTGTACCGTACCCGGCGGTACAACATACAGCAAAAAGAAACCCAGAGCCGCGAACGACTCTGGGTCTAGGACTAGCTACGGCGAGCGATCAACTCGGCGGTGTAGCTGGCGATGTCGCGCTCATCCGCGATGCGCACGATTTCGAGCAGCTGGGGATCGCTAGCCGCGACCCAGCCCTTAGCGATCTCGGTCTTGGCGACCGATGCCAGCCTGACAGAGGATGAGGCGCGTGCAAGAACGGGCATTGCGCGTGAAGAAACTACGGTGGTTTTAGTCATGATCTTTACTCCTAGGATGGGCCACACAACGCGTGTGGTTACAAACACCAGCCTAACGGCGGAGTACTGGGACCCCTATCCACGCACCCGAACCCGAACCCGAAGTCGGTGCCCCTCGTGGAGTTGAGGGGGGAGGGGACCCACACCCCCGCAATGAGCACTTTTTTGGACTTTTTTGCGCGCCAAACGCCACTACTGCGCATTTTTGTCACTTTCTGAGCAGCAAAAGTGAATCCGAAGTGACCCACCCCCCTTTTTCTGTGTAGAATCGGGAAAAATTTCTAGGAAATTTTCATGGGGCATGACGTCCGCACCATCGATAAGACTACCAAGCACCGCGCCATAGCCGCGACAGGCGATGCGGGCGTCGGTTTGACCGACCGACAGCGGATTTTCGTCGAATCCATCGCCCGTGGGATGAACCAGACCATGGCGGCGCGCACGGCGGGGTACGAATCCCCCAACATGCGCGGCCACCACCTGATGAAGGACCCCAAAATTCAGGACGCGGTCGCGCAATTCCACCGAAAACACGAAAAATCCATCCAGATGACCCGAAAAAAGGTGATGGAGGGCATGCTGGAGGCCATCGAGATGGCCAAGGTGCAGGCTGACCCCGGCACGATGGTCAATGGATGGCGCGAAATCGGGCGGATGTGCGGGTATTACGCCGCTGAGCGCAAAGTCATCGACATCAACATCAGTGCGAAGCGTGTAGTGGATAAGTTGGAGACCCTGACGGACGCCGAACTGCTCGAAATGATCTCGAAGGACGAGGAGGCGATCGAGGGGGAGTTCGCGGAAGTGCTGGAAGCGACCCAAGAGCAGGCCGAAGCGGATTACGCCGCCCAATACGATGATTGACCCTACGACCGAGTCCCTGCAGGAGATGAATCCCAAGCTCCGGCGGGAAATTGCCCGCCGGGTGCTCGCCCGGCGCTCCCTGATTGAGTTTACCAAGCGGTTTTTGCCGCAGTACAACCCCGGCTGGGTGCACAACGACATTGCCCGGCGTCTGGAGCACTTCAAGCAGGAGGTCGAGGACCAGTTGTCCCCCCGGCTGATGCTCCTCGTACCGCCGAGGCACGGAAAATCAGAACTGGGTAGCGTCAGATGGCCTGCGTGGTGCCTCGGGCACCACCCGGAGTGGGAATTTATCAATTGCGGGTACAACCTCGACCTGCCGATGAAGTTTTCCCGGAAGGTGCGGGAGATGATCCGCGACCCGGCGTTCACAGCGGTGTTCGAGGGGTGCGAGATTGATAAGGAATCGCAGTCCGCCGAGGCGTGGAACACCACGATGGGCGGCGGCTTTACGGCAGCGGGTGTTGGTGGTGGTATCACCGGGAAGGGCGCGCACATCCTTGGGGTCGACGACCCGATCAAAAATCAACAGGAAGCTGACTCCATCGTCACGCGCGACTCGCTATGGGACTGGTACTGGTCCACGGCGTACTCCCGGTTGGCCCCCGGCGGCGGCGTGCTCCTGATCCAGACCTGCTGGTCCGATGATGACCTCGCCGGTCGCCTGCAGCAGCGGATGTATGACGCCGCGCACGACCCGGAGGCGCACGAGGGCATCGACAACTTCACCGTGATTAAGTACCCCGCCGAAGCGCTGGAGTGGGAGTACCACAACAAGATCACCGACGTGATCGATCGGTTTGATCACCCCCTCGATCCCAGCCACGTAGAACTACGCACCGCGCAGCGCGAGAAAAGTATCTCCGTACCCAACGTGATTGATGATACGTACACCCTCCTGCGGATGCCCGGCGAGGCGCTGCACCCCGAGCGGTTCACGGAGTCGATGATCCGGCGGCTCAAGGCCAACCAGCCGCCGCGCGTGTGGTCCGCGCTGTACCAGCAGAACCCGGTGCCGGACGAGGGTATCTATTTCAAGGATGAGTACTTCAAGTACGAGCCGACACCTCCGAGCCACCACAAGCGCAAGGTGTATCAGGCGTGGGACTTCGCCATCGGCGAGAAGACGCAGAACGACTGGACGGTGGGCGTGACCCTCGTGCAGGACGAGGATGACTACTTACACACAGTCGAATTAGTTCGGTTCAAAGGCGACAGCTTCACGATCGTCGAGGAGATACTTGATTCGGCGGCACGCTGGGGCTCCGACCGCACCGCGCCGCTCAGCATGGGCTTCGAAGACGGGCAGATATGGCGCGCGATCAAGCCACTGCTCACCAAGCGGATGCGCGAGCGGCGCATGTACCCGAGCTACGAGGTGTTGAAGCCGTTGACCGACAAAATGGCGCGGGCGCGCCCGCTGCAGGGCCGCATGCAGCAGGGTCGCGTGTACTTCCCCTTGAATGCGTCGTGGCTGCCACTGGCGAAGAAGGAATTGCTCCGCTTCCCTGCTGGCGCGCACGATGATATTGTGGACGCACTTGCGTGGGCGGTGACGCTCGCTATTGGGTCTGCGCCGCCAAGAGGTGCCGCACCACCCAAAATCAAAAGTTGGAAAGACAAGCTCACGGCGTTTGGTGTGGGCGAGACCAGCCACATGGGAGCTTAATATGACCAAGAAAAACCTGACTGCTGAAGTGACCGTACGCGTACTGGGTAAGGAGCTGACCAAGGCGGAGGCGGAGGAGCTATACGCCGCGCTCGGTAGCGCGCTGGGGAAAAGCCCGTTCACGTTTGTACCGGGCGTCCCGTACTACCGGCCGATGTGGAATGCGGATTTGATTGGTACACAGGTGCGCAGCCCCAGCGACGCGGCTGACCCGTACAGGATAAATTACGCTGCGACCAACACTAGCGCGATGGTCGAGAAAATCATTAATTAGGGGTACGACGCAATGCCGATCAACTCAGAAGTCGCGCTCGACCAGTGGCTGCGCTACCAGTTCATACGAGACAACGGCCACGCCGACTTCGTACGCAAAGCGGACGTCTGCAACAACTTCTTTGCCGGACAGCAGTGGAACCCCAACGATCTGGCGTTGCTACAGGCGCAGAAGCGCCCGGCGCTGACGATCAACAAGATTCTCAGCACCATATCCAACGTTCTCGGCGAACAGATCGAGCAGCGCAGCGATATTTCCTTCCAGCCACGCAGCGGCGCGCCCGTTGAAACCGCCACCACGCTGACGAAGGTGTTCCGGCAGATTTCGGACGCCAACCAGCTGGAGTGGCTGCGCTCGGATATGTTCTGCGACGGGATCATCTCCAGCCGGGGCTTTCTGGACGTGCGGCTCGACTTCACCGACAGCATGACCGGGGAAGTGCGCATAACGCGGATGAACCCGAAGAACGTGTTGATCGACCCGGACGCCGAGGACTACGACCCCGACACGTGGAACGACGTCATGGCCACGAAGTGGGTGACGTGGCAGGACATCGAGATGCTGTACGGCAGCGCCGACGCCGAAGTCCTGAAAAATCGCGGCGACAGCTTCTTCGCCTACGGGTACGACTCCATCGAGCGCGACCGCGATCGTTTCGGGTCGATGTACAACAACGGATACTATGCGGGGCCGTGGGACCAGAGCGCGGTGACGAGGAATATCCGCGTCATCGAGCGTCAGTGCAAGAAATTGACGCGGTTGAAGCACTTCGTCGACGTCAAAACCGGTGATATGCGCCCCATTCCCGACACGTGGGACAAGCAGAAGATCGCCATGGTCGCCCAGCAGTACGGGCTCGGCCAGACCACCAAGCTGGTCAAACGTATCTACTGGACGGTCACCGCCGACAACGTGGAGCTGCACAGCGCGTGGTCGCCCTACAAATATTTCACGCTCGTACCCTACTTCCCCTATTTCCGGCATGGCCGCACCATCGGGCTGGTGGAGAACCTGCTCGGTCCGCAGGAGTACCTGAACAAGGTTACGTCCCAAGAGCTGCACGTCATCAACACCACGGCGAACAGCGGGTGGATTGTGCAGACCGGCAAGCTGCTCAACATGTCCATCGAGGAGTTGGAGCAGCGCGGCGCGGAGACCGGGCTGGTCGCCGAGGTGGAGGGTCCGGCAGGCGAAGCGCTGACGAAAATTGCTCCGAACCAGACCCCGCAGGGGCTGGACCGGTTCAGCTACAAGGCTGAGGAGTACATCAAATCCATCTCCGGCGTGTCGGATTACCAGACCGGCAACGCGCGCGAGGACGTGTCAGCCAAGGCGGTTGCCCTGAACCAGAACCGTGGGGCGATGAACAACGCCAAACCAATGGATTCCATGCACCGCACAGATTACATTCTGGCGCGGAACATTCTGGCGATCGTGCAGGAGTACTACTCCGAGCCGCGCATCATGAACATCGTGTCCAACCGGATCACCGGTGACCAAGAAGAACTTAAAGTGAACCAGCCCGACCCGGCCACCGGGACGATCACCAACGACCTGACCATCGGCGAATACGACGTGGTGGTGTCCAGCACGCCCACTCGCGAGACGCTGGAGGACAGCCAGTTTGAGCAGGCTATCTCCCTGCGGGAGCTGGGCATACAGCTGCCCGACGAGGTGTTGATCGAGAACAGCCGCCTGAACAAGCGCGCCGACATCATCAAGACCATGCGCGCGGAGTCCGAGTCGACCGAGGCGCAGTACGCAGCGCAGCTCGCGAAACTGCAGGCTGAGATGGAGCTGGCCAAGATCAAGGCCGATTCGGCCCGGATTGAAGCCGACGCGCTGCTGAAAAAGGCCAAGGCCGCCGAAGTCCAGCAGAAAACACAGCAGGATGCGCAGGGCGACCCCACCGCGCAGATCGAGGCGCAGGCCAAGATGCAGCAGTCGGCACAGGACCTGCGCATCAGCGCCCTCGAAGCGCAGCAGGCTGCGGCGCAGCGCGAGGACGAAATGCGGCTGACGATGCAGGAGCTGGAACAGAAGCTGCTCGCGGCTGAGCAGTTGCATGACCAGAAGATGCGGCACAAAGATGAAGAACATGCTGTTGCAATGAAAGTCAAAAAAGAGCAAGCTGCAGCAAAGCCAAAACCCACTAAGGAGAAAGCAAAATGAGTGACCCCGCCGAGAATGTAGACCGTGGCGACGAACTGGAGCCCATTGTCGAAGAGGTGGTAGAGCCCGCAGAACTCACAGAAGAGGAGCAGCTCGAACTGCCCGGACTGGAGGCCGAAGCGGAGCCGGAGGAAGTTGAAGCCAAGGGCGTCCTGATCCCGAAAGAGCGTTTTGACGCCGCAGTACAGCGCGAGCGGTCGGAGAAGGAGCGCGTCGCCGCGCAACTGGCTGAGTTGCAGAAGCGCGAGGCAGACCGGGCGGTGTCGGCGGACATGCAGCAGGCGGCGGCCAAGATCAAGGTCATGATTAAGGACCACACGCAGCTGTTGGCTGACGGCGAGCTGGATAAAGCCTCTGAGCTGATGGGTGATATCCTCCAGCTCCAGAGCGACATGGCCGATCGACGATCGCAGGCCTATGCCGATCAGGGTCGGTCGCAGGCCAAGAGCGAGATTCAGTACGACGGGGTTGTAGCCCAATTGGAGATGGAATATCCGGAAATTAACCCGGACGATGTTGAAAATTTCGACCGCGAGGCGGTGCGCAAGGTGCAGGCCTACATGACAGGCCTGATGCAGACCGAAAACTTGACAGCCAGCAAGGCGCTCAAGGAGGCAGTCACCACCATATTGGGGGCCAAGCGCGCGGCGGAAGATCAGAGCGACGACGCTAAACGGCGCGCAGCGGAGGAGTTGGGTATGCGCCGCAAAGAGGCGGCGGTCACCAAAAACCTCGCCGCGCAGGGCAAGCAGCCCGCCAACCTCAAGGATGTGGGCAAGGACCACGACAAAGAGGGTGGTCCGCTCGACGCGTCAGCTGTGATGAAGCTGAGTCAGGAGGAATTTAACAAGCTCCCCGAAGATAAACTGGCGCAGATGCGTGGTGATTATATCGGGTAGTTTCCTTTTCAAATTTTTTGGATTATAGTCAAGACAACTCGCGCTGGGGCCATGCGATATTGGCCCCCGATTCAACCACGTTAAGGCTGTTTTATTCGCAGGTGGCAGCGATACGCCATAAACAGGTAAGACAACTTTCTTATTAACGTGACCCGTGGAGGGTAGCCAACATGGCATTAACTAATTTCGGCCTGCTCACATCTGAGCAGAAAACAATCTGGAGTATGGACCTGTGGAAGCAGGCCCGTAACTACTCCTTCGTCAACCAATTCCTCGGCAAAGACTCCAACTCGATCATCCAGCACATCACTGAGCTGAAGAAGTCAGAGAAGGGTGCTCGCGCCGTTATCACCCTGCTGGCCGACCTCGAAGGGGACGGTATCGCTGGTGACCGCACGCTGGAAGGCAACGAAGAGGCAATGAAGTCCTACGATCAAGTGATTCGTCTGGACCAGCTGCGTCACGCCAACCGGCACGAAGGTCGTATGGCCGATCAGAAGTCTATCGTCGAGTTTCGTAACAACTCTCGCGACGTGCTGGCTTACTGGCTGGCTGATCGCGTCGACCAGCTTGCGTTCCTGACGATGGCAGGTATGACCTACAACAACGCCAACTCTGGCGGGCAGCGCGTAGGTTCCGACCTGACCTATCTGGAGTTCAACGCGGACATCGTCGCACCGTCCTCCAAGCGCGTTGGCTACTGGAACTACAACGGCGGTACCAACCCCGTTTTCGTCCCCGGTGGCGCATCCAGCTCCGTTGCTGCAGAAGACACCCCCCGTTGGGAGCTGTTCGTGCAGCTGAAAGCCTATGCCAAGGACAACTACATCCGTGGTGTGAAGGAGAAAGGTGGTGAGGAAACTTATCATTGCTTCCTGTCTCCACAGGCGATGGCCAAGCTGAAGTTGGACAACACCTACATGCTGAACCTGCGTCATGCGCAGCCGCGCGGTGATAGTAACCAGTTGTTCACTGGCAGCTCAGTGAAGATCGATGGTATCTATTTCCACGAGTTCCGTCATGTACCCAACACCCGTCTTGCCCCCGGTGGTAGCAAGTATGGTGGTGGTTCAATCGACGGCTGTCAGATTCTGTTCTGTGGTGCTCAGGCACTCGGTATGGCTGACATCGGCGCGCCGGAATGGAACGAGAAGGGCTTTGATTACGACAACCAGCAGGGCATTTCCACTGGAAAAATCCTCGGTTTCAAGAAGCCTCAATTCTACACGCAATACTCAGGCGGCACCGTGGAAGATCACGGCGTTATCTCCTGCTACGTTGCACAGTAAGGAGTAAAGTACTATGGCACGTTTAACAACTGCACGTTCTGCTCAGACTGTTCTGAGCGCGTTCTTCGCGTTTAAACACGACGATACGATGGTTTCCACCGCTGGTGGTGCCGCCGTAGACTTCGGTTCGTCCAACACGTCCGCCACGACTGTCGTAGCGATTCCCCTGCCGCCGAATTCTATGGTGGTGGGTGGGGCCGTCACCCGGCAGGAGGCGTTCGATGCTGCAACCTACAACGTCACTGTCGGTGACTCTTCCAGTGCCGCTCGGTACCTTGGAAGCACTGATGTGAAGGCGACGGGTTCCACAGCGTTGGTACCTACCGGGTTCCTCAACACAACTGGCCTGAACATCGAACTGACGTTCACCGCCGCTGATGCTTGTACGACTGGCGAAGCAGTGGTTCGAGTCGACTACATCGTGTTGAATCGTTCGACGGAAGTACAAATCGCTTAAAAGCGATAACTGAAGGAGGGGCCTCACGGCCCCTTTTTTCTCACACACTAGGAGCTATTTATGCCGTTATTTACCCTGCATCGCAATTACGTTCTACGCACTACCAAAGGACACTCAATTGCGTTCGAAAAAGGCAAGCCTACGCACGTACCGCCTATTTGCATAGAGGACGCCGTTGCTATCGGCGCAATCCCCGTGGACGCGGCTGTCAATGTGTTGGGCGATGAAAAACCGGAAGTGACACCACTCACACCAGATCAACGGAAGGCGGCTATATTTGCGGCCTTCGATACCATGTCTGCTCGCGAAGAGCGGATAGACTTTACTGCCAGCGGCGTGCCCAATGCCAAGCGCATACCCGCGCTGGTCGGTTTTGAAATCACCCCATCAGAGCGTGATACGTACTGGCTGGAATACCGGGCCAAGCAGCAAGAAGCCAAAGACCAAGCAGAGCTTGACGCCAGTATGGGGGCTGTTGCCTGATGGAATCGCAAGACCTCTTGTGCGTGTTTCGCGAAGACGTCGCTGACGAGGCGGTACCGTACCTATGGTCGAACGCGGAAATCTACCGGTACATGAACGATGCCTACTTCATGTTCGTCCGCCTCACGGGCGGTATACCCGATGGCTCCAGCTCCGTGACCACGCTGCTTGCGGCCGCAGCCACCGCCACTACCCCGATCGACAAGAGTATCTTGCGGATTCGTACCGCGCGCAACGTGACGGACAACAATTGCCCGATTAGAGTCATCAATATCCAAGACGTCGATTCGATGACATCGGACGATTACGGTGTTGTCCGCTATGGCGCTGACGCCACGCTCCCCGGCCCCGTACGGTACCTGATTTCCGGAGAAGAGGAAGGGTACGTCCGGTGGGCGCAACTCCCCGTCGTGGATACTACGATCCATATTGTTGTCGAGCGGTTGCCGCGCTTTACCATTACGCGGGACAGGCAGAGGTTGGACGGCGTTCGTGAGGAGCACCACTACCATCTCCTGAAGTGGATGCGGCATTTGGCGTATCGCAAGCAGGACGCGGATACATTTGATTTGGCTAAGTCTGACCAAGAACGCGATGATTTTGTTGCGTACTGCGCACTGGCCACAAAAGAGAAAGGAATACGTAAACACAAGGTTCGAGTAGTAGCGTACGGGGGGTTGTAATGGCTAGGCCGATGGATACTGTGTACGACGTCGCGTCGGGGAAAAATACCGCGAGGCGTGTAGCCGCTGCAGAGCAGATGGCCGTGAACCCCAACCCAAAAAAGAAAGTTGCCGCACCACCGGTTGCCAGCACCTCCGTAATCAAACCCAAACAAAAATTTGTCGACGCCCGCCAACGCGCGATCGACGCTGCCGCCGCCGCAGACCGCGCGGCCATCATCGAACGTAACAGAAAGCTCAGTCTCCGCAGTAAATAGTGATATACCTGTTTTCAGTATACAGATCGTACATATCCATGTACGCTAAACAGGCGTGCAGGGGTTTTAATGCCTTGCCTTTGTGCGCATCCTAAGTGTCTTTTTGGGGGGTACCCAGTACCCCCCTTTTTTAAAAGGATTTTTTGATGTCTGCGCCGAAAATGACCCCGCAGGAAATCTCTGAAACAGAGATACGTATTATCCGTTGGGGGGAGAAGGTGCTTACTCCCCTGCTTATTGCTGGTGTTATCGGCGTCGCCGGATTTTTGATAACTGTGAACAAAACTGTTGCCCAACTGGAGGACGGGCAGCAAGCCTATGTTTCCAATAACACAGAACTGAAAGTCTATCTGTCCCGTTTGGAAGGCAAAATAGAAGAGCAAGCCCACGCGCGGCAGAAAATCGAGATTGCCGTGGAGCGAGTCGTGGCGAATCAAGAGGGGTTGCGCGAGCAGGTGACAGACTTGAAAGAGCAGAATATCGAGATAATCAAGATTTTAAGGGGCGGCTCATAATGTTCGAAGTACTCGGCGGTATATGGCAAGACGTGAAAGTGCGCTTGGCCGCAGCGTCGCCGCAGCTCAAACCCTACATCGCTGTTGCATTGGTCGCGGCAGCCGGTGTGATGGGTTGGCGGGAGTTCGTACCGGAGGATGGCATGTTCGCCGCCGCAGCGGTAATGACCATGCAAGACCTCTTCAAAGCGACAGCTGGGGTGTTTATGGTGTTCGGCACCCTGAAATTCTTCGACTACCATATTCAGGATGACTCCTTTGCAGAAACATTCAAAACGGCATCCCCCCCACTCAAAATGGCGTACTTTACTGGCCGTTTTGTTGGTGTGTGCCTCCTCTACGGTATGGTCCTTTCAGGATAAGTGGGATGCAGATTTCAAGTCTGCGACCATCCGATACCTGCCTGCTGGCACTGATTGGCGCTTGCTCAAGGCGCAGTGCTACCAAGAAAGTCGTCTTAACCCTCTTGCCCGTAGCCCCGTTGGTGCGTACGGTTTGTGCCAGTTTATGCCGGGAACTGCTCGTGATGTTGGTCCCTACATCAACGCAACACCTGATGCCTTCTGGCTCCCTGAAGTGAGTATCTTGGGAGCTGGCTACTACATGGGCAAGCTCACCAAAAGTTGGAAATCAGAGCGTCCTCCCCTCGATCGCCACAAGCTGGCACTGGCCAGCTACAACGCAGGCATCGGCCACATCCTGAAGTCCCAGCGCCTTTGCGACAATGCTCGTCTCTACGATGAAATAGTCCCGCCTTGCCTCCCGCGCGTCACCGGCTTCCATAGCAAGGAGACAATAGACTATACTCGATTCATTGTTGATCGCTGGTACCCGATGATGATGGTGAATTGATGTGGCTCGTAAGCCCCCAAATCCTAATTCTGACCGCAGCGATGGCCCTGTCAGCGACCGCTGGGTGGGGAGTGACGGCAAACCACTACCAAAACCAGATCGCCCAGCACGAACTAAAGGTGGAACGCCTGAACAACTCCCTTTTGGTGGCCGGTTTGGAACTATCCGGCGTGATCTCGGAACGCAACGCCGCCCGCCACGAGCGGATGAATAAATCATGGGAGATCGTGTATGTTGAGGTGGTCGACTACAGTAAGAAGCAACAAAAGCCTGCTGCGGATGGTTTTTGTTATATTGACGGTGATTGGGTCCGGTTGCACGACGCCGCAGCCGACTTGTCGGCTCCCGCCGCTCCCAGCGGAACTGTCGAAAGTACCACCTACGCTAAAGCCCTTGAAACAGTCGCCACCAATTATCGAGAGTACAACAAATGTCGCGCCCAAGTGATTGGGTTGATCGAGATTTACGAGGGCGCTCGCAAGCTCTGCGAGGAATGACGCAGGAGCGGCTGAAAGAGCTGCTCCACTACGACCCCGAGACTGGCATTTTCACCAACCGGGTGGACCGTGGCAGGCGGTCGAAGGCGGGCCAGAGGGCTGGCTCTCGTCATACCCACGGCCACTGGAGCATCGGCCTTGATGGGTTCGCCTACCTCGCCCACCGGCTGGTCTGGCTGTACATGACGGGGGTACTCCCTCGCACACAGCTCTATCATTTAGACGGTGATAAATGTAATAATCGGTATGCTAACATCGCGAGCAAGCGGCCCAAGGAGAATCAAAAATGAAGATTAAAGTGACTACCCCGCTCATGGTCATCTGCGATGCCGAGGGTAAGCCTGTGAAGCGCTGCAAGGGCTGTGCCTCGGACTTCGAAGTCGCCGAGAAGCTATCCATGTTGCCGCCGGGTAAGTACATCATCACCCGCCCACCGATTGAAGTGCTGGTGAAGTGAGCGAGGGGTTTTTGTTCGGGCTTATTATCGGGGCCATTTTCATATATGTTGTTTGGCCACTATTCCTCGAATGGCTGGGCAGACACTAAACCGTGGCTTGCGCCACATTTTAAAACGTAGGAGCAATTTATGTCAGAACTAAAGCGCCCAGATCATTACTATGAGTTTACCCAGACCTCCGTTTCCAAACGGCCCGATGGTACCTTGCGGCTGAATCAGGAAGTGATTTTCCGTGAGTTTGCCGACACGTCCGAAGAGCTGACGATGAAGAACATGCCCCACGCCCGCAAGGTGGCTGAGGCTATTCTCGACGGCTGTGAGGAGCTGGCAAACGCCGCAGGATTCCCGACGTTGATGCTCAGCGCAAAGAAATGATCGAGTTCATTAAGGGGACGGTCGTTCTGGCCGTCTTCTTTTTGTTTCTTGTTTTCGCGAACTGCACGTTCTGGGAAACTATAAAGGCAAACGGGCGGATTAACCCTCCGCACAAATTTCAGTGGGAAGCTGGTAAGGAATGCTCTTGTGGAGTCCTCAGAACCTACGCCGCTTATTTTATCCCCGGCCCGGTTCCCGGTAAAACGGACGCAGAGGTACCCCCAGTACAGTGATCCAGAGCTGATGCCGTGGTTCGCTGAAGTAGCCGCTGGCTATGACTTTGAGCAAGCGGCAGAACGGTGTAAGCTGGTGTGGGAGTGGGTAAGGAATACCTTCTACAGCGATGACGAGGTGATGGCCCACGGATTGGAATTGTCCATGGTGGCCGGAGCCCTGATTCGCGCGGGTAAACTACCGATACCAGACCGGCATGATGGGTTATACTCCTCCCACGGGATTTCAGATAAGGGGTAATTTATGGCATGGGTTCAGGCAGTAAATACCGGGGTTGGCTTCATCACGCATACTGACTGGGAAACGAACCAGTTTCGCGGATATGAAAGCAATCTGTGGGAAGTGACGGGTGACCCTACTGCCGGTTTGGCTTGGGCCGCGCGGGTCGGGGGTACGGTCAAAACCGCCCCTGAAGCGCAGGCTATCCGTGATACGTGGAACGCCAACATCTACGGATTCACGGAGTTCTGGGTAGAGAAGTTGTCTGCGCAAGCGATGACGGCGCTGATGACCACGGCGCTGGGCGACAGCAATGTGCGGGAGATCGCGTCCCGGTGGTTGTCAGAGTTTATTGACGTTCGCGAGCAGGTATACAAAGACGACCTGAATTACCTCTACGCTAACGGGCACATAGGCTTGGAGAAGCGGGACTCCATGCTGCTCAATAAGCAGGGGGTATGATGAACTACTCTGAAACCAAAGACATTATTCACCGCACCGAAATCCTCTCCGCAGAGGATGTTGTTTTCATCGACCGGAACATTGGTGAGATACAGAACAACTGGGCCAAGCGTCAGGTGTTCCGCACCGAGACGGAGATGCGCCTGTCCGTCCTCAACGATATCAAGTTCCCCACCCCCGCTGCGAAATATTGGCAGTGTGTGCGCGAACAGGCCGTGTTCTATGAGCAGCTTGTGCAGTTGTCGTTCCAGTATCGTCGGGACAAAATCAAGAAAGCGAAACTGGAGAAGAAGATCGAGGCGCGCAAAGCTGAAGACTTGGTAGACGATTTTAAGTTGATGGAGCTGGAGATTGATCTTGAAGAAGTCCAGTTCGGTCTGCTCAACGCGGAGCAGGCGGCGAAAGACCGTATGCGCGAAATCCGTCTGTGGGCGCAGATCATGTCGGAGTGCACTGCGGTTGACCCGACCTTCGATACAAGTGACGTGAACACGCACCAGTTCGTGTCCTACATGTGGCGCTGGCATGAGCAGATGAAAGGGCTGGAAGGTTCCGGTTCCTCCTCTGCTGAAATCAACAATCTTCTCGGGCAGTACATCACGGCTCTGCGCACTGCGACAGATATGAAGATTACTCTGCCTCCAGCCTTGCAAAAAGATGCCGTTAAACTGGGTGTCCCGGTCTATAAACAACTAGCGGGCAGTTAAGCCATGGCTGTCGCCTTCGATGCTTCCAGCGAGTCCCACACCGGTACGACTGGTGTCGCTTCTGTAGCCAGTTTTAGTTGGACACATACTCCAGTAGGCACACCGAGAGGCGTCGTTGTTTTCTGTTTGGCCGTAGGCGACAAAACGGATATTTTTACCGGTGTTACTTATGGTGGAGTAGCGATGACTGAGGTGACGCTTGGTATTGCACGCGATTCTACTACTGAAATCGCAGTGGTAAAAGCATATTTCTTAGGGGCAGCGCTTCCTACTGGGGCGCAAACGATAGAAGTATCTCGCACTAACAACGCCACGGTTACTTACGCTGCTGCGTTGACCGTTACCGCAGGAGCTGACACTAGTTACACGGGAGTTACACGACGAGAAGAAAACTCAAACATTACTCAAGTAGAGGTAAGTGACGCTAACGCCTTAGTAAACTCTCTACGTGTCGCAGGTATTTATACTGGTTCGCTAGACGTAACACCGGGGGCTGGTTCAACGCGTGAAATCGGCATCCAATTTACAAATTATACGTTTGGGCTCTTCCGTGAAACTACTGCGGGTACTGGTACCCGTCCTGTCGGTATGCTGGCCGCAACTGATGATAGAGCTGAAGTCTATTTGGCAATTAGAGAGGTGGTTGCAGGAGCGACAGACACTACTACGCTAGATTATACAGGCGCAGTTGCTGGCGATACGTTGTTAGCCGTACTAGCGCAGTATGGTGGGGTGCTTACTTCTATTTGGACGGCTGGTGCATCTATGGGTACACCACGCGGGGACTCAGCCGGAGCAGGTACGCAAACTGCGGCCTTATCCTTCGGGGGCGTTCTGCCCAATGGTATCACGGAACTTTCAACCACCGAAGAATACGATGGTATTAGCTGGTCAGCCGGTGGAGCGCTAGCTACAGCGCGGGAAAGCCTAGCCGGAGCAGGTACACAAACTGCGGCCTTATCGATTGGCGGCTGGACTAGCGCTGTTTCCACCATCACTGAAGAATATGATGGTACTAGCTGGGCATCCGGTGGAGCGCTAGCTACAGGACGCTACTGGCTAGCCGGATGCGGAACACAAACAGCGGGCTTATCCTTCGGTGGGTCTCCCAGCTCCAGCACAGTCACCGAAGAATATGACGGCACTAGCTGGGCAGCCGGTGGAGCGCTAGCTACAGGACGCGCCAACCTAGCCGGATGCGGAACACAAACAGCAGGCTTATCTTTTGGGGGCATTATTACAGCTACTCTCTCCGCAGTCACCGAAGAATATAACGGTACTAGCTGGTCAGCCGGTGGAGCGCTAGCTACAGCGCGTCGAGACTTAGGCGGATGCGGAACACAAACAGCAGGCTTATCTTTCGGTGGGTCTATCCTCACGGAGTTAACTGTAATCACCGAAGAATACGACGGTACTAGCTGGTCAGCTGGTACGGGTTTATTGGTAGCACGCGCCGGTCAAGCCGGATGCGGAACACAAACAGCGGGCTTATCCTCCGGGGTCGCTACTGAGGAGTATGGTAAAAGCGGCGATGCTTTTTCAACCCCCGGTGTGTGGTCAAGCAGTGGGAGTCTATCTACACCACGTCGAGAATTAGCCGGAGCAGGTACACAAACTGCGGCCTTATCTTTCGGTGGGTATAGCGGCGTGCGCTCCGCCGTCACCGAAGAATATAACGGTACTAGCTGGGCATCCGGTGGGAATCTAGCTACAGCGCGGGAAGGACTAGCCGGATGCGGAACACAAACAGCAGGCTTATCCTTCGGGGGCATGAGTAATATTGATGTTTCCGCCGACACTGAAGAATATGATGGTACTAGCTGGTCAACCGGTGGGAATCTAGCTCAAAAGCGAGTTTATCTAGCCGGATGCGGAACACAAACAGCAGGCTTATCCGTCGCGGGCGATAATACCGGCACGGCGCTGACCGACGTCACCGAAGAATATGACGGCACTAGCTGGTCATCTGGTGGGTCTCTTGTATCTGAGCGGGACGGACTAGCCGGATGCGGAACACAAACAGCAGCCTTATCCTACGGGGGCGAGGGTCTCACTAGTATTTTTAACACCTGTCACGAATATGATGGTACTAGCTGGGCAAGCAGAAATTACCTAGTTCTTACACGTAGACAACCTGCCGGAGCAGGTACAGTAACGGCGGCATTAGCGATCGCGCGATCGACTTCCCGTACGGACTCGGTTGAAGAGTATGATGGTAGTGTCTGGTCGCTGACGGGTGGCCTTACTGTATCATGTGCATCGATGGGTGGGGCGGGTACGAGAACGGCGGGCCTAGCGTTTGGTGGCTATGAGGGCTCTACTAGCCAATACGCCACTATTAGTCACGAGTATACTACAATCCCATGGCGTTACGTACAAGCCGCTGTTAGTACTAATGCCCTTGCCCTCGTGCATATCTTCAAAGCCGAAGCACAGGGTGGAGAAGAGAGTTTTGCGTTCCGACACAATTACCGAGAGACTTTAGGCAAAGCAATTATTTTAACTACATCAGCTGGTTACGAATATCTCAGCGTAACAGCAGCGACGGTTAATACGGGCACAAACTCCAGTCCTATATCCCCTACGATAACACCCTCGACGTCTGGCTCTAACGTGGTGATTGCCGGAGTCGCGGTAAGTGGGGATAGTTCACCGATTACAGAGGACACCGATTTAACAGATTTGTACGAGGTTCAATCCAGTGCAAGTGCGGCCTCGGTCGGTATGTATATAGGTAAGCAAGAGGATGTGGTCGGGGCGTCTGGCACCTACACCCACACAATAGCGTCCAGCGACGACTGGGTAGGGTTCACGCTCTACGTCAACCAACTAGAAGATACCGGTTTTGCCGTCACTGACGTTGATTTAGATGAGACCATTACAAACGGACAAACCGGTGTTATTATCAGTATAACCGGCACGGTACCAGCGTCTGGGAAGAAGGTGTTTATTGTGCAGGGTGCAAACTCTGTAGAACAAACAGTGACGGCGGAAAATGCGTCGTCAGCAACTATTACGGTTTCATATGGCGGTGTTCTAACAGGGGGTGCCGCCACTTTATACGTACGTAAACCATTGTAATTTAAGGGGTACAAACTATGGCAACTACAGCAATCTGTTCCAGCTTCAAGAAAGAACTGTTCGATATGGTTCACAACTTCATCAACGGTCAGCACGTGTTCCGCTGGGCGCTGTACAACACCAGCTCAACCAACGGTGCGGCCACAGCGGCCTACACCGCCACCAACGAGCTGGCGGCGTCAGGTAACTACGTGGCCAAGGGTACAACCACCGCCAACGTGTCACCGGCGCTGGACGGCACCACGGCAATCGTTGACTGGCCAGACCCCACTTGGGCCTCGGCAACCTTCACTGCCTACAGCACCCTGCTGTTTAACGACACTCATGCGAGTGACGCGGCAGTAGCGGTGTGGGATTTCGGCGGTGCGCAGACGGCCAGCGGCGGGGACTTCATCCTGCAGCTTCCGGCAGCGGCAGCAGCGACGGCGATTCTGCGACTGGCATGATAATTACCGATGCGCTTAACGGCCATACGGTAGAGGATGTACGGCGTAACCAAGATGGTTCGGTTACGCTGTACACCGACCACGGTCGGACACTTACTCTGCACGTCGAGGACGGGCGGATTACGGTCAAGCCCCCGAAGCTGATTCTGCCCGACGCAAGACCTATTGAGGAGTTGCCATCGGAGCGGATGAGGTTGCGGGAGGCTTTTCAAGGCTTCATGGTTAGCCATGCGACATATGATGATTTCGGGGCTATCAATTTTGTTTGTGAGCCGCATACAACTACGGTGTCTGCGGAAAAAAAGCGCGAAGGCGTATTTCTGATAACTCCCGGCACAGTAGCGCACCGTGAAGTGCGGGTGACGCACCACAACGGTTTGATCGATGAGTTACCGCCTGTGTCAGCGATCGTCGCGCTGGAGTCATTGGGCGTGTTCGGGGAATCGATGTAGCAGGGGAAACAATGGCCACAGTAAAGGAAGTTAGATAGTGTGGCTATTGCGTATTTAAACAATTCGGAATCGCACACTTCCGGAACCACTGGCAGCGTTTCGCAAGCCAGTTTCACGTGGAACCATACGCCGGGCGGAACTGCTCGCGGCGTAGTCGTTTTCGTCCATCAGCGAGTAAGCGCAACAGACGCCTGCACAGGGGTCACCTACGGTGGCGTCAGCATGACGTCGCTGGGCACTATCGTTGCTGATACGGCCACTGAAATCGGCACAGTCAAAGCCTATTTCCTCGGGTCCAGCGTACCCACAGACAACCCCGCAGCAGTCGTTGTCAGCCGCACCAACAACACCACGGTGATGTACGCCGTCTGCTACACGTTCAGTGCAGCAGGAGATACCACTACAGCAGGCTATTCCACGTGGGAACAAAACCAAGCATTTGGCGTCAAGTCCATTGATGATGGTAGCCCCGGCTCAAACTCCGTTCGCGTCATGGGTATGTACTATGGTGGCTCGAACGTGCCCGCTGCCGGTACAGGGTCAACGGCAGGCAACAGTATCGACTGGGGCTTGTTGGTATTCGGCACGTACTACGAAACCACGCCGGGGCAAGGTGCTAGGGATGTAGGCCCAGCGGCAGTTTCCAGTGATGACCTTGCGGCGATTGCGTTTGCGGTTACTGAGATCGCACCGACTACTGTAGCACTGTCCAACCAGCTTATCACTGCCGGGCAAGGGTCAGTTACGGTCAAAGGAAGTGCCATCGAGGCCCTTACTGGGCAAAGCCTTACCGCAGCACAAGGGACGCCCACTCCGCGTATCGGATTTCGTTACGTTGATCTGACCGGGCAAGCGGTAACCGCATCGCAAGGCACTACCGCCCGCTGGGAGCAGCAGGGTATAGCTATCACCCTCGTAGGTGATGGAGAACTTACCGGTCAGCAGATCAATGCCAGCCAAGGCACCCTGACGGTCAGGGGAGATTCGAAAGAAGCCCTTACTGGTCAGCAAATAAATTCTCAGCAAGGCGCACTTACCGTTAGGGTGGGTGAGCGGGTTGGCCTCACCGGCCAGCAGGTTAATTCTCAGCAGGGGACACTGACGGTTCGTGGGAGCGCAATAGAAGCTCTCACCGGCCAGCAGGTTAATTCTCAGCAAGGGACACCGACGGTTCGTGGGAGCGCAAGAGAAGCTCTCACCGGACAACAGATCAACTCTCAACAGGGCACGCTGACGGTTCGTGGGGCTGCGCGCGAAGCCCTTACTGGTCAGCAGATCAATTCTCAGCAGGGCACGGTAACCCTTAATATCGGCGAGCGTGTCGCTCTTACCAACCAGCTAATTACTGCCAGCCAAGGCAGCATAACTGTTTCTGTCAGCGGCGGCCCCGTAACAGTTTCGCTTAGCGGCCAGCAGATCAATGCTCAGCAGGGAACCCTCACTATCAAGGTGGGTGAGCGGGTAGTCCTTACTGGTCAGCAGATTAATGCTCAGCAGGGTACGCCAACGGTCCGAGGGGATGCGCGCGAAGCCCTTACTAATCAGCTAATTACTGCTCAGCAAGGTATCATTACCGTCAAGATCGGCGAGCGAGTCACCCTCGCTAACCAACTGATTACGGCTCAGCAGGGTACGATAACTCTTAAGATCGGCGAGCGTGTCGCTCTTACCAACCAGCTAATTACTGCGCAGCAGGGCACCATCACTATCAAGGTGGGTGAGCGAGTAGCCCTCACTGGTCAGCAGATCAACTCTCAGCAGGGTACGCCAACGGTCCGAGGGGATGCGAAAGAAGTCCTCACCGGTCAGCAGATCAACGCTCAGCAGGGTACGCTGGTAGTTCGTGTAGCTGAAATCCTCACTGGTCAGCAGATCAATGCTCAGCAGGGCACCATCACTATCAAGGTGGGTGAGCGGGTAGTCCTTACTGGTCAGCAGATCAATGCTCAGCAGGGTACGCTGGTAGTTCGTGTAGCTGAAATCCTCACTGGGCAGCAGATCAATGCTCAGCAGGGTAGCCTTACCTTCATAGTGGGTGAGCGGGTAGTCCTCGCTGGTCAACAGATCAATGCTCAGCAAGGCACCCTGACAGTTAAATCAGGAGATCAGGTTGCCCTCACTGGGCAGCAGATCGATACCCAACAAGGCACAATAGCGTTTACCAGCGGGGACATCGTCGCCCTAACTGGTCAGCAGATCAATGCTCAGCAGGGTACTCTCACCAATAAGATTGGCGAGCGTGTAGCCCTCAATAACCAATTGATTACTGCTCAGCAGGGAACTCTCACCATTAAGATTGGCGAGCGTGTAGCCCTCAATAACCAATTGATTACTGCTAGTCAGGGAACCCTGACGGTTAGAGGGGACGCACGAGAAGCTCTCACCGGACAGCAGATCAATGTTCAGCAGGGCACCCTCACTATTAGGGTGGGTGAGCGGGTAGTCCTCACTGGTCAGCAGATTAATGCTCAGCAGGGTACGCCGACGGTTCGTGGGGATGCGAAAGAAGCCCTCACCGGTCAGCAGATCAATTCTCAGCAGGGTACGCTGCAAGTTCGTGTAGCTGAAATCCTCACTGGTCAGCAGATCAATGCTCAGCAGGGTACGCCGACGGTCAGAGGAGATTCGAAAGAAGCTCTGACGGGCCAGCAGATCAATGCTCAGCAGGGGACCCTCACTATCAAGGTGGGTGAGCGGGTAGTCCTTACTGGTCAGCAGATCAATGCTCAGCAGGGAGCACTTACTCTTAAGATAGGTGAGAAGGTAGTCCTCGCCGGTCAGCAGATATATGTTCAGCAGGGCGGACTGACGGTCAAAGGGGATGCGAAAGAAGCCCTCACCGGTCAGCAGATCAATGCTCAGCAGGGTAGCCTCACCTTCATAGTGGGTGAGCGGGTAGTCCTTACTGGTCAGCA